>OLQE01000449.1_pt1 | contig 33697 bp, 42 predicted proteins | sample 1643161 | NCBI WGS metagenome assembly OLQE01 (sample SAMEA3136650, study PRJEB25190) | human gut metagenome | reverse complement strand
ATGCCGTTGGCCTTCATCTTCTCGGCCGAATGCTCGAATACGTCGCTCACGTCCCCTAACCTTTCCTCGGAGCTGTTGTGCGTAACCAATATCTCAACAGTCTAGCCGTACGACGTGGGCATGGCGGCGTTCTCGCCCCCGTGCCGGGTGAACAATAGGTGAAGAGCCTGCGGATGTGTTGCGATGGCGGGGCGGACGGAACGTGTTTCGCGGTACGGCCGCGTTCGAAGTCACGTGTTGTTTCGTCACCAAATACTTGCCCATCGGCAAGTGGACAGCGCCAACGCATATTGTGTCGGCCCGAAAACCCGCCGTAATGGTGATGCCTTTGTCCTGTGTTCGGGTCCTATCGTCGTTGACCTTTATGTGGATGGGTTCTGCATGTCGACGTGCAATGGGGATACGAAGCCGGAATCTACCGCCAGTGGACTATCGCTACCGCCAGTGGACAATCTCTACCGTCAGTGGACAAGTTGTCTGAAACTGATGCCGCAGAGCGGTGTCCATGGGCGCGACATGCGCGGATTCTCTGGACTCTGACACTTTTGTGACCGTGACACTTTTCTGGATTGGCGGAATAACGCCGTTTTGATGATTAGATCACGGTCACGATGTGTCAGAGTCCGCAGAGGTCGGGCGTGTTGAAGTTTAAGTGGTGGTGGGCTTTGCGCGTAGCACAACGGTTTGGTTCCTGTAGGCCATGTGGCCGGGGTTCCTGTAGAGGCCGTGTAGCTGGAACGCATCCGACCACGCGTCCGAAAAGCAAAAGGGCGGAAACCTGATGGTTTCCACCCTAATTGTCGGGCCGGCGGGACTTGAACCCGCGACCCCTTGACCCCCAGTCAAGTGCGCTACCAAGCTGCGCTACGGCCCGAACTGTGCTTTCGCACAAGAGGACAGCTTACCACGAAACCCGTATAAGCCAAATCGTGGCGCGTCGCGCAGCTCCGGAGCCTACTTGCGGCGCTTCTTCTCTCGGATGTTCACCGAGATCTGGATCGGGGTGCCCTCGAAGCCGAACTCCTCACGCAGCGAGCGTTCCAAGTACCGGCGGTAGCCGTGCTCCAGGAACCCGGTGGCGAAGATCACGAAGCGCGGCGGACGGTTCGAGGCCTGCGTGGCGAACAGGATGCGCGGCTGCTTGCCGCCACGCAGCGGATGCGGATGCGCGGCTTGCACGCGGCCCAGGAACGCGTTGAGCTTGCCGGTGGGCACACGCTGGTCCCAGGACTCCAACGCCTTGCGCATGGCCGAGGCCAGACGGTTCGTATGCCAGCCAGTCTTGGCCGACAGGTTCACGCGCTGCGCCCAGGTCACGCGGTCGAATTCGGTGATCCACAGGCGTTCCAGACGCTGCTTGTCGAACTCGTCCATCGCGTCCCACTTGTTGAACACCAGCACGATCGCGCGGCCGGCGTCCACGGCCTGGCTCATCACCTTCAGATCCTGGTCGGAGATCGGCTGCGAGGCATCAAACAGGACCAGCGCCAGCTCGGCGCGTTCGATGGCGGCCTGCGTGCGCAGCGACGAATAGTAGTCGGCGCCCGACACCTTGTGCAGACGGCGCTTGATGCCGGCCGTATCGATGAACAGCCAGTCCTCGCCGTCCACGTTCACCACTTCGTCGACCGGATCACGCGTGGTGCCCGCCAGATCGTTGACCACCGCGCGCTGCTCGTGCGCCAGCTGGTTGAGCAGCGACGACTTGCCGACGTTCGGTCGGCCGACCAGCGCCACGCGGCGCAGATGCGATGGCGTCAGGAACCCGGAGGTCTTCTCCGCCTTCTTCAGATTGTCGAGTGCGGCGTCGAGCAGATCGCCCACTCCCCTGCCGTGCATGGCCGAGATCGGATACGGCTCGCCCAGGCCGAGCTTCCAGAATTCGGCTGCCATGTATTCGCTTTCGCGGTCGTCGACCTTGTTCACGGCCAGCGTCACCGGCTTGCCGGAGGCGCGCAGCATCTTCACGATGCGCTCGTCGGTGGCCGTCAGCCCCACCTGTCCGTCGACCACGAGCACCACGGCGTCGGACAGCTGCACGGCGATCTGCGCCTGCGAGGCGATGGCGGAGTCGATGCCCTCGACGTCGGCCTCCCAACCGCCGGTGTCGACGAGTTTGAAGTCGGTGCCCGCCCATTCGGCGTCATAGCTGACGCGGTCGCGCGTCACGCCCGGCGTATCCTCCACCACGGCGGCGCGGCGGCCCAGCACACGGTTGACCAGCGTGGACTTGCCCACGTTCGGCCGGCCCACAATCGCCAGCACGCCCACGGCCTTCGGCGTGTACGCCACGGACCGGTCGTCGAACGCGGAGCCGTCGATCAGCGCCTCGTCGCCCTCGTCGAGCTCGTAGCCGCTCAGGTTCGCGGCATACCGTTCGTACTCCTGTTCCTCGATCGCGTCCTCGACGATATGCACGAGCACGGCCAGGGTCTCGTCGAAGTCCATATCGGAGTTGTCGACGGTCATCACGCCGTCGGCGGCCTCCAGGAAGCTCGTGACCTTCGAATCGGCGCGGTCGCGCGCGGCCACGTCCTCGCCGCCGACGCCCTTGGCGGCCTGCCCGGTACGGCGGGCCTGCCGCACCTCCTCGCGGGCGGTCAGCAGCACGCGCACCTCAGCGTCCGGGGCCACCACCGTGGTGATGTCGCGGCCCTCGGCCACGATGCCCGCGCCGCCGGAGAACGAATCCTCGGCGTTCTCACGCGCGATGTAGGCGCGCTGCGCGGCGATCAGCACGTGACGGACCGGGATGATGTTCGAGACCTTCGACACATGCGAGGAGACTTCGGAGGCGCGGATGGCGGCGCTGATGTCCTCGCCGTCGGCCAACACCTTGGGATCGGACGGGTCGACGCCGATATCGAAATGGCCTTCGGTGAAGAACTCAGCCACCGTTTCGGTGACCAGCTGCTCGTCCACCTGCTCGGCATCCAGATCGATGCCCCGCTGCATGCACCACCAGGCGCAGGCGCGGTACATCGCGCCGGTATCCAGATAGGCGAACCCGAAATGGCGGGCCAGCGCCTTGGACGTGGACGACTTGCCGACGCCTGCGGGACCGTCGATGGCTACACGGATCACAGTCCGACCTCCTTCGAGAGCGAGCGCACCTCGGTCTGCGAGAGCACGCGGTAGGATCCGGGTTTCAGATCGCCCAGCTTGATCGGGCCGATCTGCGTGCGCACCAGACGCTTGACGGGGAACCCGACGGCGCCGAAGATGCGGCGGACCACACGGTTCTTGCCCGAGTGCAGCACCACCTTGACCAGCGTGGTGTCACGGTTGGAATCCAGGATGGCGCAGTGGTCGAGCTTGATCCAACCGTCGTCGAGCTGCACGCCCTGGGAGACCAGACGGCGGCACACGTTGCCGCCGATCTTGCCTTCGAGCGTGGCGATGTAGGTCTTGGCGACCTCGTACTTGGGGTGCATGACGTGCTGGCTGAGTTCGCCGTCGTTCGTCATGAGGATCAGGCCCTCGGAATCATAGTCGAGACGGCCCATGTGGAAGATGCGCTCGTACTTGTCCCCGACGATGTCGCGCAACGTGTAGCGGCCCTTTGGGTCGTCCATGGTGCTGAGCACCTTGCGGGGCTTGTTCAGGGCGAGCGTGACGTGGTTCGGATTGATCCTGACGCGCGATCCATCGACGCGGACCTGCTGCTTCTTGGGATCGACGCGGGTGCCCAGCTCGGTCACCAGTTCGCCGTCGACCTCCACACGACCGTCGAGGATGATCTCCTCGCATTTGCGTCGTGAACCGAATCCAGCCTGGGCCAGCAGCTTCTGCAGGCGGATTCCATCGGTGTTGTCATGCGCCTTGGCGGCGCGGGAATATGCGTTTGGCATCGTTCTCCCAACGTGGCCGGAATAAATGGACGGCAATATCATAGCCGCGGGTATCGACCGCCTCGATGCCGGAACGTTTCCCGGCATTCCATGGTGGGCTGGTACTATGACACTCGTTCGGCGGGCCCGATGCCCGCACCGACGACAACATCACACAACATAAAAGGAACTCTGATTGCTATGACTGCTGTGGAATCGACACGGCCCGAACCGGCGTCCACCGCTACGGCGTCGCTTGCCCTGCGCGTGGGCGGCGAACTGGTGGGCAGCTTCCTGATCTGCCTGGGCATCTATCTGTTCAGCACCATCGGCCTGACACTGTATGGCCCGTACCTGTCCTTCGTGGCGATCGCCACCGGCCTGATCTACGGCGCGGCGACCTTCATGCTCGGACGCGTGTGCTGCTGCCAGTTCAACCCCGCCGTCACCGTGGCCGCGATGCTGGTTTCCAAGACCCGTCTGCTGGACGGCGTGCTGGCCATCGTGGCCCAGGTGCTGGGTGCGCTCGCCGCCGGCGCGCTGACCGTCAAGGCCCTGCTGCCGACCTCCGACGCCGTGACCGCCTCGCAGTGGATGTCGTACGCGAACAACGGCTTCGACAACGGCTCGTTCTCATACGGGCAGCTGAATCAGGTCGGGGTCTCGTTCGGCATCACCGCGGCGATCGTCGTGGAGGTGATGGCCGGGCTGGTCATCGTGGGTACCGCGATGCGTCTGACCGATGAGCGTGGCCAGGCCCGACCGGGCTATGCGCTGGGAATGGGCGTGGCCTACGGTGCCGCGGCCGCCGTGGCCGCCCCGGTGACCGGCGCCGCCCTGAACCCGGTCCGCGCCACCGGCCTCGCCGTGTTCTCCGCGGGCGAGGGGCTGACGCAGAATCCGCTCGATCAGCTGTGGGTGTTCTGGATCTGCCCGATTCTGGCGGCCGCGCTGGTGGCCCTACCGATGATCGTGGCGCAGATGATGGTCAGCGCCCGCGCCGAGCGTGCCGCAGTCGTCGCGGCTGACGATGAGGACGACGATTCGCTCGAGTCCGATTTGTCCGACGTGTCGGGTGACGAGGCTACGGGCAACGGCGACGTGCCGGAATCCGATGCGGATACATCAGTGGATGAGCAGGCCGATGCTGAAGTAGGTGAGCAGCAGGCCGACGCCCAGACCGATGCCGATGACGGCGTCGAACGCGACTGACCGCACTTTCCAGGGGCTGCGCTCCCGTAGCACCAGCCGGAGGATTCCGGTTGCGATGGCCGCCACGGAGATGATCACCGTGGCGGCCATCGTGTATCCGATCACCGCCACGATGGCGGAGACGACCACTACAAGCGCCACGGCCCATTCGAAGACGGGCTTGCCCTCATGCTCCTCGGACACCCAGGGATGCTCGGCCATCTCAACCTCCCGCTGCATGGCGTGAATCGTGCTGAACTCCAATATACACGGATGAATCCGCAGCCCGGACGCCACAGGGCCGGCCGTGCGGAAGCCCGCACGACCGGCCCTGTCGTATGCATGAAACGCGGGGATCAGTGGAAGAAGTGGCGGGTGCCGGTGACGTACATCGTCACACCGGCCTTGCGCGCCGCCTCGAACACCTCCTCGTCGCGGATCGAACCGCCGGGCTGCACGATGGCCTTCACGCCGGCCTTGATGAGGATCTCGGCGCCGTCGGCGAACGGGAAGAACGCGTCGGAGGCCGCCACGGAACCGGTGGCGCGGTCGGCGCCGTCCGCCAGCGTGTTGGCGCGTTCGACGGCCAGGTTGCACGAATCGACGCGGTTGACCTGCCCCATGCCGATGCCGACCGTGGCATGGTCGTGCGCCAGCAGGATGGCGTTGGACTTCACACAGCGCAGGGCGCGCCACGCGAATTCCAGATCCTTCAGCGTGGCTTCGTCGGCGGGTTCCCCGGACACCAGCTTCCACGCGTTCGGATCGTCCCCGGTCGCGTCGATCAGGTCGGTCGACTGCACGAGCAGGCCGCCGTCGATGGCGCGGAACTGGGTCTTGGCCTTCGGCGGCTCCGTCACCTTCAGGATGCGCAGGTTCTTCTTCTTGGTCTGCAGCAGTTCCAGCGCGGCCGGCTCGTAATCCGGGGCCACGATGACCTCGGTGAAGATCGGGCGGACTCCCTCGGCCATCTCCAGGGTCACGGTGGAGTTCGCCGCGATGACGCCGCCGTAGGCGCTCATCGGATCGCAGGCGTGGGCCTTGCGGTGGGCCTCGGCCACGGTCTCACCGACGGCCAGGCCGCATGGATTGTTGTGCTTGACCACGGCGACGGCGATCTGCGGGGCGAAATCCCAGACGGCACGCCAGGCGGCGTCGGCGTCCACATAGTTGTTGTAGCTCATCGGCTTGCCGCCGAGCTGCTCGGCGTGGGCGAAACCGTTCCGGTTCAGCGGGTCGAGATACAGGGCGGCCTGCTGATGCGGGTTCTCGCCGTACCGCAGCGTGTGGGAACGGTCCCAGGTGCGGGTGAAGGCGGCGGGGAACTTCGCCTCGTCGACCGGGGTCTCATCGGTATCCCCGGAGGACTCCACGGTGGAGGGCTTGGGCCAATGCTTGGCGGTCCACTCGCTGATCGTGGCGTCATAGGCGGCGGTGTGCGCGAAGGCCTTGGCGGCCAGCCAACGGCGCTCCTCCAGCGTGAAACCGGTGCCATCGGCCACGCGCTGGGCGACCAGCGCATAATCGGCCGGGTCGGTCACGATGGCCACGGTCGCGTTGTTCTTGGCGGCGCCACGCACCATGGACGGGCCGCCGATGTCGATCTTCTCGATGGTGGCGGCCTCGTCGGCGCCGGAACGCACCGTGTCGGCGAACGGGTAGAGGTTGACGACGACCAGATCGAAGGGCTTGATGCCGAGCTGCTCCAGCTGCGCCACATGATCCGGGTTGGTCATGTCGGCCAGAATGCCCGCGTGGATGTGCGGATCGAGGGTCTTGACACGGCCGTCAAGGCTTTCGGGGAAGCCGGTGACGGTGGACACCTCCGTGACGGACACGCCAAGTTCGGCCAGACGCTTGGCGGTCGAACCGGTGGAGACCACCTCGGTGCCGGCGGCGATGAACGCCTGTGCCAGCACTTCGATGCCTTCCTTATGGAACACCGAAACCAAGGCTCGGCGGATCGGTCGAGTTGTTGTTGCCACCCTTATTCCTCCTTTGTTGTGGGCATGGAAAACACCGTGCGGGAATCCGCGGTCGGTTGGACTTCCGAGACTGCATCGCCGGCGTCGACGGCCGTTCCCGAAGACCGGCGCAGCGCCCGACGAGCCCAGCGTATCCCGAAAATCGCATAGACGCCAATCAGCACCAGCAGCCAGGCCACCAGAAGCCCCAACGCCGTGCCCTGACCGATGGTCCGCGTGGACTGCATGACGTCCACGCCGACGTGCGATAGCCGGGCATGGCCCAATGCGCCGTTCGAGCAGACGAACAGCAGCGCGAATATCGTCGAGACCAGCGCGATTGTGGCCAGCGAGATGATCACCGGCTTGGCGAACAGGCGCACCATGCGCACCGGATCGTGACGGTCGCCGGTCTTCGGCGCACGAATATGGAGCCCCTGAGGCAGGATCATGATCAGCATCCCGGCGACGCATCCGGTGACGACGGGGATCATCATGAGCGCGATGCGCACCGGATCGCTGTCGACGGCGTCCGGGAACGCGCCGAAGATCGGGACCGCCGGCAGGCCGTCCGACTGTCCGATCCACAGGGAGAACGAGGCGATGTCGCCGATGGAGAATCCGGGGCCGAACAGCCATGAGACGGCCCACAGGCACAGGTCGGGCAACCAGACGATGCAGGCTGCCGTGGTGAGGATCCGTGAGCCGATCTGCATGTCGGACAGCGCGAACAGCTCCCCTATCGTGCCGTGGTTGAGCGAGATCCACACGATGACGCAGACCAGACCGAGGATCAGATACCAGGCCGTGATGCACAGCGTCATCGCCAGGGCGCAGAACACGGCGTTGCGCATCGAAGCGCTCAGCGTTCCGCGAATCCAGGTGCGTACGCGGTTCATGACGTCGGACAGGCCGATGTAGGCCGTGAACCAGCCCAGGGAGAACACCAGGGCGCTTTTGATCGCGATCAGCCAGGCGGGGTCGAAGATCGTCACGTTCACGCCGCCGGCCATGGTTAGCGCCACCGCGACCCAGCACACCAGACCTCCGGCGTAGCCGGGCAGCTGGACCTTCCATCGCAGGCAGAACGCCCGGATCATGCCGATCAGCAGCAGTGTCAGCAGCAACGGCGTGATGGTGAGCCGGAACGACCCCAGGTCGAATCCGACACCCTGCGCCAGCAGGAGCGCGGTCTCGGTGCAGGGCATGGCGTAGACGGACAGGTTCTCGCCGCCTTCCTCCATGGCGATCACCAGCAGCGTCAGCACCAGATACAGGCCAATGCCCGCCATGGCGATCACCACCGAGATCGCGGCCGCGCCTATCCCCTTGCCGACATCCTTGAGCGCTGCGTTCATGCGATGTTGCGTTCCGTCAGGACCGCGCGCATGATTTCGGCCGTCTGGCCGGGGGTGCGCCCCACGTGGATGCCCACGGCCTCAAGGGCGTCCTTCTTGTCCTGCGCGGTGCCCTTGCCGCCGGAAACGATGGCGCCGGCGTGGCCCATCTGCTTGCCTTCGGGGGCGGTGAAGCCCGCGATGTAGGCGACGATCGGCTTGGTCATGTGCTCGGAGGCCCACTGCGCGGCCTCCTGCTCGGCGGTGCCGCCAATCTCGCCGATCATGACGACGGCCTTGGTGTCCTCATCGTTCTCGAAGACCTCCAACGCCTCCTGCAGCGTGGTGCCGACGATCGGGTCGCCGCCGGCGCCCAGACACGCGGTGAAGCCGATGTCGGACAGTTCCCCCATCAGCTGATAGGTCAGCGTGCCGGACTTGGATACCAGGCCCAGGGGACCGTGGGAGACGATGCCGTCGGGGATGATGCCGAGATTGACCCCGTGTCCCCCGGCGGTGGCGGACAGGGTGATCAGGCCTGGGCAGTTCGGGCCGACGATGCGGATGCCGCGCTGCTGCGCCAGTTCGACGCAGTAGGCGGAATCGGCGACCGGGATGCCCTCGGTGATGACGACGATCAGCCCGATGCCCGCCTCGATGGCCTCGACGATGGCGTCCTTGGCGAAACGGGGCGGCACGAACACCACGCTGGCCTGGGCGCCGGTGGCCTCGCGGGCCTCGGCGCAGGTGGCATACACGGGAACCTGCACGTCGGCACCGTCGCGGGCGCCGGGGAACGTGACCGTGGTGCCCGCCTTGCGCGGATTGACCCCGCCTACGATGTTGGTGCCGGCCTTGAGCATGCGGGCGGTATGCGTCATGCCCTGGTGCCCGGTCATGCCCTGGACGATGACCGGGGCGTTGTCCTCGATGAATGTGCTCATGCCTGTGCCTCCTTGACATCAGCGGCGATCCGGGCGGCGAGCTGGGCCGCCTCCTCCATGGTGGTGCATACGTGGATGCTGGCGTTGCGGGCGTCCTTCAGGATGCGCAGACCCTCGGCCGCGGCGTTGCCGTCGAACCGCACCACCAGGGGCTTGGTGCCCTCCAGGGCTTCGACCGCCTCGAGGATGCCTTCGGCCACCTGCTCGCAGGAGGTGATGCCGCCGTAGACGTTGACGAACACCGACTCCACCTGGGGGTCGGACAGCACGATCTGCAGGCTTTCCTTCATGACCTCGGCCGAGGCGCCGCCTCCGATGTCGAGGAAGTTGGCGGGTTTGATGCCGGTGCCCTGATCCTCGCCCGCGCCGGATACGGCGTCGAGCGAGCTCATGACCAGACCGGCGCCGTTGCCGATCACACCGACCTCACCGTCAAGATGCACGTAATGCAGGCCGTGTTCGTTGGCGCGGCGTTCGAACGGATCCTCATGGACCGGGTCCTCGAATCGGTGCCAGCCGTCATGCCGGAACGAGGCGTTGCCATCCAGGGAGATCTTGGCGTCCAGCGCGCACAGCGACTTGGAGGACTCATCCTCGGGGTCGCCGATCTTGGCCAGCGGATTGATCTCCACCAAGGTGGCGTCGTTGTCCTTGAAGCACTTCCACATCTTGAGCAGGATCTGCGCGGCCTGTTCCTCGTCGGCATGGTAGAAGCCGATGTCGTTGGCCATGCGGCGGGCGGCCTCGATGTCGAAATCCTCCAGGGAGGTGATATGCAGGCGCTTGACCGCTTCGGGATGCTCCTTGGCGATCTCCTCCACCTCGGTGCCGCCGTTAGCGGTGGCCAGCACGTCGAAATCGCGCGAGGAACGGTCCACGGAGATCGACACGTAGTATTCGTGCAGGATGTTCTTGGCTTCCGCCACCAGCACGCCGTGGACCTTATGGCCGTGGATCGTCATCGGCAGGATCTGCTCCGCGGCCAGCACGGCCTCATCGCGGGTGCGGGCGAGCTTGACGCCGCCGGCCTGCCCGCGGTGACCGATCTTGACCTGGGCCTTGATCACACAGGGGTACCCCAGTGCGTCGGCCGCTTCGGCGACCTCATGCGAGTTCTGCGCGAAGATGGCGCGCGGCGTCGGGATGTCCTGCTCGTCGAGCAGCTCCTTGGCCTGATATTCATAGAGATCCATCAATCACTCCCCTCTGCGATGGTATGCGATGCCGCCGGCGGTCAGGCCGGCATGGTGACCAACGTGCTCAGCGGATAGTCGGACAGCACGTCGGTACCGGAAAGTCCCTCGAGTTCCATAACGAAGCTGAATCCCGCCACGGTGCCGCCGCACTTCTCGACGAGATCGGCGGCGGCCTTGGCCGTGCCGCCGGTGGCGATCAGATCGTCGACCACCAGCACGCGCAGGCCCGGCGTGATGGCATCGGTTTCGATCTCGATGCTGGCCGTGCCGTATTCGAGCGCGTAATCCTCGCGCACGGTCTGCGGCGGCAGCTTGCCGGCCTTGCGGACGGCGATGAACCCCTTGCCCAGACGCGCGGCCAGCGCCGGGCCGAACAGGAAGCCACGCGCCTCCAGGCCGGCGACGGCATCGAACTGGTCGGCGGGCACGGGCAGCGCCTTCTCCAGGGCGTCCATCAGGATGCCCAACCCCCGGGCATCGGCAAGGACGGGCATGAAGTCGCGGAAGATGATGCCTTCCTTGGGGAACCCGGGGATGGAACGAATCAGGGACATCACATGCCCCGCGTTCTCCTCCCCCACCAGCTCGAGGCGGTTGATGCGAATATCCGATTGCGCGGTCATGCGATGTCCCTGCCCTTCTTGATTTGTATGCGTTTGCGTTCAGATGCCTAATGCCGAATCACTTGGCCTGATCGTCCTCGGCCACGGCTTCGGCCGCATCCTCGGCCACGGTGTCCATATTCTGATCGGCGGATTCGATGGCGTTGTCCACCGGCACCCGGGCCTCGTCGTCGGCGTCCTGCGACAGCGGGTTGCCGTTCTCGTCCACCTCGTCGTCATGGATGAAGGCCGGACGCGTGTACTCGCGGCTGATCGCGTTGAAGCCGAAGCGCAGCAGCGACCCCTCGGAATCGATGACGATCTCCTCGTATTCGGCGTCCACCGAGACGACCTTGCCGATGATGCCGCCGATGGTGATGATCTCGGTGCCCGGCTGCAGGTTCTCGCGGAAATCCTTGCGCTCCTGCTGCTGCTGCTTGGCCTTGCGGGACTGCCACCACATCATGGCGATCAGGGCGACGAGAATGACGATCATAAACACGATATCCACGAATATCTCCTTACGAGTGCCGGCGTGAGCGCCGTTACAATGTCCAAAACTCAGATTTTAGAATAGCTTGCTGACATCATCCTGGGGTTTGAGGCCCAGATGCTCCCACGCCTTGGCGGTGGCGACACGCCCCTTCGGGGTGCGGATCAGGAATCCTTCGCGCACCAGATACGGTTCGCAGACCGTCTCCACGGTTTCCGATTCCTCACCCACCATGGCCGACAGGTTGTTCAATCCCACCGGTCCGCCGTTGAAGTGACGGACGATGGCGTTGAGCACGGCGATATCAAGCCGATCCAACCCCTCGGTGTCGATCTGGTACAGCGCCAGCGCCTCGCAGACGTCATCCGGCGAGACGGTGTCCAGATCGTGGACCACCGCCCAGTCGCGCACGCGGCGCAGCAGACGGTTGGCGATACGCGGCGTGCCCCGTGACCGCATGGCCAGCTGTGCGGCGGCCCCTGCGGACAGATTAACGCCCAGCACCGAAGCCGAGCGTTCGATGAGCTTCTCCAGCTCCTCCTTGGGGTAGAAGTCGAGGTGCGCGGTGAACCCGAACCGGGCGCGTAGCGGCGAGGGCAGCATGCCCTCGCGTGTGGTGGCGCCGATGACGGTGAACCGCGGCAGCGTCAGCGGGATCGACGTGGCGCCAGGGCCCTTGCCGACCATGACATCGACACGGAAATCCTCCATCGCGATGTACAGCAGCTCCTCGGCGGCACGCGGCAGACGGTGGATCTCGTCGATGAACAGCACCTCGCCGGCGTCCAACGAGCTCAGGATCGAGGCCAGATCGCCCGCATGCTGGATGGCGGGACCGGAGGTGACCCTGATCGGCACGCCCAGCTCGTTGGCCACGATCATGGCCAACGTGGTCTTGCCCAGACCGGGAGGGCCGGCCAGCAGGATATGGTCCGGCGGCACCTCGCGTTTGCGGGCCGCATCCAGGAACAACTGCAGCTGTGCCTTCAGCGTCGGCTGGCCGATGAAGCCGTCGAGCACATGGGGGCGCAGCTCCTCGTCGCTGACGGGCTCGTTGCCTATCGGCGTGGCCGAGACCATGCGCAGGGATTCCTCGTTCGCGCCGCTGTTGTCGGTCTGCGCGAATGCGTGTTCCGCCATGGGAATGCGTCACCTCACCTTCCACGGTCCAAGGCGCTCAGCGCCAATTTGAGCACACGGGGTATGTCCTGATCCGACAGGGGCGTCTCGATATGCTCCTGCACACAGACCTCATGCACGGCATGCTCGGCGTCCTGCTGCCTCCAGCCCAGCGACATGAGGCCCTCGACCACCTGCATCGAACCGGTGTCGACCTGCGCCTTGGCAGGTGCCGACGCGCCCTCGATCTGGCTCAGGTCAATCGAGCCCTTCAACTCTAGGATGATCTTCTGCGCGCCCTTCTTGCCCAGTCCGGGAGCTTTGGCCAACGCTGTGGCGTCCCCGTCGGCCACCGCCCTGGCCAGGCGGTCCGGCGGCAGCGTCGACAGCAATGACAGCGCCACCTTCGGGCCGATGCCGCTGACCTTCTGCAGCTGCAGGAACATGCGTTTGGACGCCTGGGTCAGGAAGCCGTATAACGTGACGGCATCCTGGGATACGTTCAGGGACGTGAACACGCGGGTCTCCTGTCCCGCGTGCAACGCCGACAGCTCGGCCGCGGGCATGCGGACCTCGTAGCCCACTCCCCCCACGTCAATCAGCACGGCATCGGCATCCACCGATTCCACGCGGCCGTTGAGCAAACCGATCATCGTTCACCTCCGGTCAACAAGCGGTCGAACATCTGTTCGACAGTCTACATGTCGCGTCGGACGCCATGGCCACCCGCGGACTCTGACACATCATGACGCTGGCGTATCACTCACATGTCGCGTCGGACGCCGTGGCGCCGGGCGGCCTTCTGATTGGCTTCGGCCCAACGGCGCTGCGCCGGCGTCAGATGCTGCTCGCGCTCGCCGCCCTGTAGCGCGCCCTGCGGTCGCAGTGCATGGCAGATGGCCACGCTGAGCGCGTCGGCGGCGTCGGCGGGTTGCGGCAACGTATTGAGCCCCAACACGCGCGCCACCATGCGTTCGACCTGGATTTTCTCGGCCTTGCCGTTGCCGGTGATCGCCATCTTCGCCTCGGTGGGCGTGTGCAGGGCCACGGGGATGCCCCGCTGCGCCGCCGCCAGCATCGCCAGTCCGGCCGCCTGCGCGGTGCCGAGCACCGTGTTGCGGTTCTCCTGCGCGAACACGCGTTCGATCGAGACCATATCCGGCGCGAAGCGTTCGATCTTCTCCACCAGACCGTTGTAGATGGCGAGCAGCCGCAGATCCTGCGAAAGCTTCGGATCGGAACGGACCACATCCACGTGGATAAAGGAAAGCCGGCGGGTCACGCCGGCTTCGATCACGCCGACCCCGCAGCGGGTGAGCCCGGGGTCGACGCCCATGATGATCATGTGCGGATCACTCCTCGTCGAGCTGGGCCATGACCTCGTCGGAGGCGGTCCAGTTGCTGTAGATGTTCTGCACGTCGTCCAGATCGTCCAGGTTGTCGATGAGCTTGGAGACCTTGCGCGCATCCTCGAGGCTCAGTTCGACCTCGTTCTTGGGCATCTGCACGATATCGGCGGAATCGTAGTCGATGCCGGCCTCCTGCAGGGCCTTGCGGACCGGAACCAGATCGCTCGGCTCGGTGGTGATGGTGTAGACCTCATCCTCGTCCGCCACGTCATCGGCACCCGCCTCGGCGGCGATCTCGAACAGGTTGTCGTAGTCCACGCCTTCGGCCGGCACCACGATCTGGCCCTTGCGCTCGAAGTTGAAGCTCACGGAGCCGGTGGTGGCCAGCGAACCGCCGCCCTTGGACAGGGTGGAGCGCACGTCGGCGGCCGCACGGTTGCGGTTGTCGGTCAGACACTCGATGATCAGGCCCACGCCGGCCGGGGCGTAGCCCTCGTACACGATCTCCTCGTAGTTGGCGCCGCCGGCTTCCTCACCGGAGCCGCGCTTGACGGCGCGCTTGATGTTGTCGGCCGGCATCGAGGCCTTCTTGGCCTTGACGATCGCGTCGTACAGGGTCGGGTTGCCATCCGGATCGCCGCCGCCCAGACGGGCCGCGATCTCGATGTTCTTGATGAGCTTGGCGAACAGCTTGCCGCGCTTGGCGTCGATGGCGGCCTTCTTGTGCTTGGTGGTCGCCCACTTGGAATGACCTGACATAATGCTCCTCAGGATGAACGGATAGTATGCAAACGAAACGATTGTAAGGCGATTCGCTGACAAAGCCCGGATTTCGCCCACTGACGCACGCGCGGTGTGATGATGGATCACGGTCACGATGCGCCAGAAGTCCAGTGGATTCCGCGGTGTGACGATGGATGGGTCGCGATGTGTCAGAGTCCGGCGGATTCCATCTGCCGGCGCACCTCCAGGATGCGCTGGACGACGGTGATGGTGCCGAGAACGGCCAGCAGCGTCATCGCCGCGGCGAGGATGACGATCTGGCCGGTCAGTCCGGTTAGTGCCATGCCGATCAGGATGATCGTCAGACGGTCGGCACGCGTGGCCACGCCGTTCTTGGCCTCGCAACCCACGGATTCGGCGCGGGCGCGGGCGTAGGAGGTCACGAACGAGGTCATGATGGCGTACAGCGTGACGCCGGTGATGTACGGGGTCATCAGGTCGGGCGCGGAATCGGGATTCATGGGGCTGGCGTCATACCACAGGTCGCTGTGCAGGTTGGCGTACAGGATGATGCCGGCCAATGTGGCCCAATCGGCGATACGGTCGAGTGTGGAGTCCAGGAACGCGCCGAACCGTGTGCCGCCGCCGCTTAGGGTGGCCACCGACCCGTCGAGCGAGTCGAACAGCACCAGCAGCGTCAGCACGAATGCGCCCCAGAACAGCCATCCGGTCACACCGGTCAGCAGCGCCACCAGAATCGAAAGCACCGAACCGATGATGGTCACGGCGTTCGCGCTGATGCCCAGGCGCACGCACAGGCGCGCGATCGGCTCGATGATGCGTTTCCAACCGCTGCGAAACCGTTCCACTGTATACCTTTCTCATTCCTTGCGAGTCGCCTGCCGCCGTCGTCCTGCACGGCACCCCGGCCTAGGCGATCATGCGATGCAGAGAGCATGCGCGGCGCGGATCGCCGCCCGTCGCCGAGCCTCAGCCGTGATACGGCAGGTCGAACTGCGGCGCAAGCCGCTCGAACGCCTCGGCGTAGGCGGCGCGCTGGTCGGACAGCAGAATCGGCATCGTGCGGGTCTGCGCCACGATCGGCATGAAATTCGCGTCGCCGTTCCAGCGTGGCACCACATGCTGATGCAGGTGCGCGGCGATGCCGGCGCCGGCCACCTCGCCCTGGTTGATGCCGATGTTCCAGCCGTCCGGGTGCGAGACCTCCTTCATCACCGTCATCGCCAGCGTGGTGGCCTTCTCGAACTCGAACAGCTCGGCGTCGTCCAGATCGGTGATGAGACTGACGTGGCGGTACGGGCAGATCATCAGATGCCCCACGTTGTACGGATACAGGTTCATGATGGCGAACACATGCGTGCCACGCCAGGCGATCAGACCGTCCTCGTCGGACTTCTTCGGTCCCGCGCAGAACGGGCATTCCTTGGTCTTCGGCTTGGTGACCTTGCCCTCGTCGTTGCGCAGTACGTAGGTCATGCGCTGCGGCGTCCACAGGCGTTCGACCGTATCCTCCTGCGGCGGGAACTGTGCGGGATCGTCCACGCGCGTCGTCTCATCAACCATGATTGCCTCCTTCGTTGACCGCCATCACATATTGTAGGCGACGTCTAACGGAACGGGGATGGAGCAGCCCGCTCCATCCCCGTTGTCATCGAGTCGTCGGTGCTACGCCGTCACTCGGCGTCGGCTGCCTCGACCGGCTCGCCGACCGCGGCCTTGAAATCGTCCGCGGTGTTGATCTGGACGCGCTTGGCGATGGCCTCCAGGATCCAGGCCCTGGCCTGATCCACCGGCACGCCGTTGAGCTGGCTGCCGTCACGGAAACGGAAGCTCACCGCGTTCTTGGACATGTCCTCCTCGCCGACGATGAGGATGAACGGCACCTTGGACTTCGAGGCGTTGCGGATCTTCTTGCCGAAACGGTCGTCCGAATAATCGATCTCACAACGGACCATCTCGTCCTCCAGGGTCTTGACGAACCCGGCCAGATGCGGCGCGAACTCGTCGGCCACCGGAATGCCGAGCACCTGCACCGGGGCCAGCCACGCCGGGAACGCGCCCGCGTAGTGCTCCAGCAGGATGGCGAAGAACCGCTCGATCGAACCGAACAGCGCGCGGTGGATCATCACCGGACGCTGATGCGTGCCATCGGCGGCGATGTACTCCAGACCGAAGCGCTCCGGCAGGTTGAAGTCGAGCTGGATCGTGGAGACCTGCCAGGTGCGGCCGATCGCGTCGCGGGCCTGCACGGAGATCTTCGGGCCGTAGAACGCGGCGCCGCCCGGATCGGCCACGAGTTCGAGCCCGGACTCCTTGGCCACCTCGGCCAGCGTGTTGGTGGCCTCCTCCCAGATCTCGTCGGAACCGACGAACTTGTGCTCGTCCTTGGTGGACAGCTCCAGGTAGAAGTCGTTCAGGCCGAAGTCCTTGAGCAGGTTCAGCACGAAGGTCAGCAGGTTCTTCAGCTCGTCGCGCATCTGCTCGCGGGTGCAGTAGATATGCGAATCGTCCTGCGTCAGACCGCGCACGCGGGTCAGGCCGTGCACCACGCCGGACTTCTCATAACGGTAGACCGTGCCGAACTCGAACAGGCGCAGCGGCAGCTCGCGGTAGGAGCGCTGGCGGGAACGGAAGATCAGGTTGTGCATCGGGCAGTTCATCGGCTTCAGGTAGTAGTCGAAGCCCTGCTTGATGACGTTGCCGTCCTCGTCCTTCTCCTCGTCGATGCGCATCGGCGGGTACATGCCGTCCTTGTACCACTGCAGATGGCCGGAGATCTCATACAGATGGCCCTTGGTGATGTGCGGGGTCTGCACGAAGCTGTAGTGGTGCTTGCGGTGCATCTCACGCGAGTAGTCCTGCATGGCGTTGATGATCGCGGCGCCCTTCGGATGGAACACGGCCAGACCCGGGCCCAGCTCCTCCGGGAAGGAGAACAGGTCCATCTCCTGGCCCAGCTTGCGGTGGTCGCGCTTGGCGGCCTCCTCCATGCGCTGCATGTAGGCCTTCAGGTCGTCCTTGCTGGCCCAGGCGGTGCCGTAGATGCGCTGCAGCATCGGGTTCTTCTCGGAGCCACGCCAGTAGGCGGCGGCCACGCGCTCAAGCTTGAACGCCTTGATGAAACGGGTGTTCGGCAGGTGCGGGCCGCGGCACAGATCCTTCCAGACGGTGTTGCCCTCGCGGTCCACGTTGTCGTACATGCTCAGCTCGGCCTGGCTGACCTCGGTGGCGGCCTCCGGATCGAGCGCGGCCTCCTTGTCGCCGATCAGCTCGAGCTTATACGGCTGGTCGGCCTCCTCGGCACGGGCCTCCTCCTCGGTGACCGGACGGCGCCGGAACGACTGCGCGGACTTGATGATCCGCTGCATGCGCTTCTCGATCTCCTTGAGATCCTCCGGGGTGAACGGGTCCTTGACATCGAAGTCGTAGTAGAAGCCGTTCTTGATGACCGGGCCGATGCCGAGCTTGGCATCCGGGCGGATCTCCTGCACGGCCTGCGCCATGACATGGGTGGCCGAATGGCGCATGATGGCCAGGCCATCCTCGCTGTCGATGGTGATCGGTTCGACCACGTCGCCGTCATGCAGCGGCGTGTACAGGTCGCGCGGTTCGCCGTTCAGACGCACGGCGATGATGTCCTTGTTCTCCGCGAACAGCTCGGTTCCGGTGAGGCTTGCTTCCACCTCCTTCCGTTCGTCGTTGATCGTGATGGAGATGGTCTGTTCAGCCATGGGATGTCCTTTGCTATCGGGGTCCGCGGTACCAATGTGCAGACCTGGACTGTGGTGTTGACAGCACACACGATAGGGGGCGCGCACGACAAGGCATGTCTCGGCGTGACTGATCGTGTTCCACGGCATATCCCAGTGCTCTATGGGTTGTTGCTGCATTGCGCTATGTCTTTGGTTGCTGATTCGCAACTAAAAACATAGCGTGACGGAGCAGGGGTTGGGCGGAAGACCACGATAGTGGCGGAATTCTTAGTTCTGTACCTTCGGAAGGAATACGGATGGGAAAGAACGTGGGTGGGCGATACAAGTTCCCGCCAAACCGTCCCAAAACGGCGGTATTCCAAGGCTGTTTTCCGGTTTGGACACCGTGGGTTCATGAATTGGTACATTAGCCCGGACCCGGGACCCGCATGGGTTCATGGATCGCCGGTGGGCGGTACAGGACTCGAACTTGTGATCCCTTCCGTGTCGGGAAGCGCTCTGCCGCTGCGCCAACCGCCCGGGGCATGAAAAAACCGCCATGCCATCCGGCATGACGGCCAGTCATGGAGCGGACAACGGGACTCGAACCCGCGGTCTCAACCTTGGCAAGGTTGCGCTTTACCAACTAAGCTATGTCCGCAAAGGATTCCCACCGTGAGAAGTGGGAGCCCAGTGGGTGATGTAGGAATCGAACCTACGACCCCTTCCGTGTGAAGGAAGTGCGCTAGCCGCTGCGCCAATCACCCAAGCACCTATTCCGTTATTTCATCCGGCGGCTCTCCGCGAAACCCGCGAAAACCCTTGGAAGCATTGGCCTCCCCGGCGTTCGTGACCTCAGCAGGTCACGGGTTGGTACATTACACGCACCCGCGTCCAACACGCAAATCGGCGTGTCGCGCCGACGCATACGCACGGTCATGACCGTCGTCAGCATGCCCATACTCCACCGTCCCGCAGAACTCGCACGCCTCCTGGATTGCAGCCTCCGCCACGTCTACGACCTCCGCCTCCCCTCCTACCATCCGACCCGACGGGTCACGCTCATCCGCGCCGACGACGCCATGCGCTTGACCGGCGTCCCATTGGACACGTACGAGACGATCGACGGCTGGCCCGACGTGGCGGCCGCGGCGCGCATCCTCCGCGTCAGCACCCGCCACGTCCACCGGCTCATGGGCGACGGGACGCTCCCCTACCGCAAGCCCACGCCGCGCCGCGCGCTCATCGACCCGCAGGGGCTGCTCCGCCTCGTCGGCGGACCCGCCTAGAACAGGCCCGTCTGCATGTCACGCCCCATACGCTCGCGGATCAGCCGTATGTAATCCGCGTCCATCTCCGCGGCCTCGCAGCGCACGCCCTCCATGACGCACGCCTGCAGGGTCGCGCCCGAACCGGCGAACGGCTCCACCGCCAGCCCGTCCCGCGGGACGGCCAGACGGACCAGCCAGCGCATCAGCGCGACCGGCTTCACCGTCGGATGCAATACGCCGTCCACTTGGGGACGCTCCGACGACGGGGCCTTCGCCTCATACCGGAAGACGGGGAAGAACCGGCTCGCCCCGCCCGCGTCATCGTACTCGGAGCCCGTATGGGTCATCCCCCACCCGGCCCCGGGTCTGACGCTGGCGCGGGGCCGTCCCTTGCGGCTGACCGTGACGCCGCTCTGCGCGTCCAGCACGTCCGCGGCCGCCGGGTCGAGGAGCACGTCCGGCGGGAAGCGCGCGTCCGCATCGTACGGCGGACTGGGACGCGCCCTGTTGTACACCTTGTTGTCGCGGACGTGGACCGTACCGGGCACGGCCTTCGCCCGGTCATCCTCGCCGCGGAACGGGACGCGGCACGCGTCCACATGCAACGCGCCGCACCCGTGATCCATGAGATTATCCGCCAGGCACCCGTCCAGGGGTTTTCGGGCCAGGACGATCGGCTCATGCGCGGGCTTCAACGCGGTGTTCCACCCGTCCCACCGCTTCGCCTCGTCACTGGTCGCCTCCGTGACATCCCACTCGCGGGGCGCCTCCCCGCCGTTCGTCGCGCTCACGCCGAACCCGCCGCCCGACCGGTAGCCGGTGCCCTGGGTCGTATACGTGCCCGTCACACGCCGCTCCACGCCCAACCGGTCGTCGACCAGGCGCGCCGCGTCCGAACCGTGCGGCATGCCGCTGCCGTAGATCCAGTCGATCTGGTCCCTGATCTCGAAGCCCGCATCCTCCACGGCGCACGCCATGCGATGATACGTGCGCGACGCCGAGAACGCGAGCACATGCCCGCCCGGCTTCAGCGCGCGATACACGAGCCGCCAGAAATCCGGGTCGAACGCGATGCCCGTCCGGTCGAACGCCCGGTTCATGAAATTGATCTCATACGGCGGGTCCGTCACGCACGCGTCCGCGCACCCCTCCGGAAGCCCGGCCAGCATATCCCGGCAGTCGCAGTGCGACAGCCTGATCCCATGATCGAATTCGATGATGTCCGTCACAGGCCGTGCGTATGCGTCCGCACCGGCGGATACAGGGACAGGCGCGGCAGCTCGTCGTCGCCCACATACAGGAACGCCCGCGCGCACTCCATCCCATCCGGCAGGGGCGCGCCCGAACGGACCGGCACATCCCGCACCGCGCCGATCGACACCGCGAACGCCGTGAACGACAGGTCCGAACCGTCCAGCATGAGACCGAAGCCGGCCGGCGACCGGTCCCAACGGCGACGCTCCAACGCGTGACGGATAGCATTGTCGGGCACGCCCGCCTCCCGCGCCGCCGCGACGCCCGCCACGCCCATGGCGCGCAGCGCATGCTCCGCGCGGATCATGCCCGCCACCCTCAGATCCGGCTCCAACGTCATCATCCTCACCGCGTTCAGCATCATGCGCACGCGCATGCGTCCCCGCATAGCCGCGACCCGTGAACGACATCCTTCCCATGCATGCGGCGGACGGCACGCCCGCCGCATGGCACATCGACCGGCATCTGATCGTGACCGCGCCCGCCCGCACCGGCGGCAGCACGCTCCTGACCCGCCTCCTCGACCCCGGCGACGCGTACGTCAACGTCGCCTCCAGCCACATCCCGCCCATCCCCGACGGCATCCGGTTCGCGGGCCGCGACGACCTGGACGGCGCGCTCGCCGCCGCCGACGCGCAACCCGCGCGCATCGCCGTGGACGGCATGGAATACTGGCTGCGCGGCCCCGACGAGCCGATCGCCAACCCGCGCAACAACCCGCGCATCAGCGCCTGGAACGCGGCGATGCGCGACGCCGCCCACAGGCGCGCCCTGTTCCGCGACCGGCTGCGCCGCGCCGCGGAACACGGGACGCGGCTCATCCTCCTGTTCCGCACCCCGCACGCGGACACGCTCCTGGGCCGCTGGCCGTGCGGCGTCACGCCCACCCGCTGCGACCGGATCGTGTTGGAGCGGCCGCGGGACGGGCGGGCGCCCGCCCTGTTCGCCGCCATGGGAGGCGCGCCCCTTCGCTGCGAACGCGACTAGGGGCCTACGCTCGTCGGGACGCATGCCATGCCCATCGCAACGATCCATAGGACAAGCCAAGGAGACGACCGATGAGCATTCTCGACGACGAACTGGAGGAACGCTACCCGCAGACCATGTCAGGCGGCGACGATCAGATCCTGATCACCCGCCGCGAACTCATGGACATGCAGCGCGCCGCCTACCGGGCGGGCGCGAAACGGCGACGCACCGTCAGGGAGCTTCACGACGCGGGACTGGACCCGGCCGCATGGGCGCGGACCGCGGCCCTTATGGACGCGACGCTCGACGCGCGCTAGCCGTTCAGCAATCCCATCAACCGCCGCGCCGCGCGCATGTCCGGCGCGGCGTGCCCCAACCGTTCGAACATGTCGAGCCACGAGTACGCGGTCTCCAGGCGCGAACCCTGCGGGGTGAGCGCATCCGCGGCGACGCCCGCCACACCCCGGTCGGTCGGCGTCAGGAGCGTGCGCGCGCGCACATCCAGACCGGGGAACAGGCGCCGGTACGCGTCACGGGCCATGATCATGCTGCGCGACAGGCGCCGCTCCGCCACGACATCGCCCGACGCGCGTCCCTCCGCGTCCACGCGGCGCAGCAGCATCACCCCCTCACCTGAAGCCCCGTACCGGGTCCACGCGCAACCCGGCTCGAACGTCCACATCTTCGCGTCCAGCAGCCATAGGACATGCCCGTCCAACACGGCGCAATCCACATCCACATCGCCCATGCCGGGCGTTTTCAGGGAGAGGAACACGAGCGGTCCGGACGGCAGACGGGAGGCGACCAGCCGCGCCAGACGCGTCTCCCCCTCCACGCCCGCATCCACACGTTCCGCGCCGAACACGCCCGTCGCGGACGCGAGACCGCCGCCCGGCACGCCGAACATGCGCCCGTCCGCATCCGGCCGGGGGTCGGGCGGGAACCACGGCTCCCGCCGCTCCCCCACACGCACCACCGGCGCGGACACGGCCGGCGTCGCCCCGCGCGGGCGCGCCGGCACGACGGCGAGCGGGACAAGGGCCACGCCCAGCCACCAGGGCAGGATACCGGCCAGGACGAGCACGATTACGGCAAGCACAAGGATCAGACGCTTCATGCCCGTCGCGTATGCGTCGGACGCATAACCCCGGGCAGGAACACGACATGCAAGGAAAGGAGTGGAACGCTTGCAGCCGACCCGCGAAACCTACCCGTTCGACCAGCGGTGCGCCGTCTGCCATACGCCCATCCCCGCGGGACGCGAGCACACGCACCTGAGCGTCGGCGACCACCACACGCGCACCGCGGAGCTCTGCGACCCGTGCTCGCGCGCCGTCCTCCCCATCTGGGGCGCGCACGGCCCCAAGGCGGATGCGGAGAACGGGGAGCTGAGCATCGCCGAAAGCCTCCAGCTGACCGCCATCTCCCTGCTCGGCCACGGGCCGCGGGAACGACATGCCGCACGCCGGCTCCTGAACCGCTACGGGTGGGACCGGCAAGCGATCCGCACGCTCACCCGCCTGCGCGACCGTCTCCGCGGCCGCATGGACGCGTATCCGGTCGACGCGGAACCCGAAACCGTCGTCGACTGTCTCGTCTGCTCCACGCCCGCCACCGGCCTGCGCGGCCTGATCGCCTGCCATGACGGCATGGCCGTCGTCTGCCGCGACTGCCTCGACGTGCTCGTCGCGTTCGCCGACGACGGGTGGACGGACGAGGGCGAACCGCCCGAAACGGGCGTGCTCATGCTGTGGACGCAACGCTTCGCGCCCGAACAGGCCGACCGGATCCTCCGCTCGCGCATGCTGGGCATGCTCGAGAACGGGCGCGCCGTCGTCGTCCTGCGCGCGGACGGCGAAACGCTCAACGGCCCGTTGGAGCATCGGAACGGGGAATGGTGGTGCGCGGGGACGCCCGTCTGCGACGACGCGGGCCGCCGCAGTGACGACATCCTCGCCATCCTGCCCGGCGTGGACTGGGAGGACGCGGATTGACCGGCCTCGACATGCTCGCCCACCGGATCGCCGAACTGGAGGATCCCATCGGCACCATACCGTTCCACACGGTCGGCCGGGCCGTTCGCCCGGCGGCGCGACGGCTCGTCCCGCCGCCCCCGCCCGCATCCGACTGGGTGCCCTGCCCGCCGCGACCAGCCGCCCCCTGGAGGCGCCGCGCATGGCGACTGGATTTGATCCGCCGCATCAACCGCACGATAACGCCCGTCACACCGATACGCGGCATGCGCGTCGCCTGGACCGACCCGCGCGGACACGTCATCATCGGCCGGATCGCCGTGACCGGCGGCCGCGCCCGACTCATCGACGACACCGGACGGATCGTCAGCCGCCGCGCATGATCGAACCCCGGTTCATGCGTCATCGACCTGAACGGGAATCAGCCGGTCGCCGATGAGCCGCTATCCGACCAGCATCCACCCAAGGCATGCCAGGCCGATGAGCGTCGCCAGAACACTGGACGCGATCAAACCGAATCCAAGACATGGGGACCATCGGTCGCGGATGGTAAGCCAGGCGCGCACATCAGCATACAGTTGCGCCAGCAGGGGTACGGCCAACATGGCGAGAATGACGAGAAGAATCATCGCGTCTCCTTTCCGACAATAGGCAGTGGCGTCTGGTTTGAATCCAGCAATCCGGCCATGTCGCTTCGTTGGACGAGCGTGCCGGCCGCCGGTTGTCCATCCTTCACCCACGTGCATGCGTCATCGGTGCATTCCAATTGTTCGATGCCATAGGACTCGCCTAGCAGGTCATACACCTGCCGTTCCTCCACTTGATCGTTCCACAGCCAGATTGCGAGCCCGACGACAAGAAGCGCAAGCCATGTTAACGCCGTGCATTCAATAGCCCAATAAGTCGAGTCCCGGTACCCGTAGAAGCGAATCTTGAACGCGACGAAGACGAGGATCGTGACGGCAATGATTCACAACGGACATTCCTGCAGAAACCGCGACAGGGGCGAGAGGCGTTCGCTAACGTCTATCATCGCGTTTCCTCTTTCTCATTGTCTGGCATGGTGATGGCATCCAACGGTTCGGCCTCCAACCCGTCGGGCGTCGCATACCGGTCGTCGTCGGTGACGTTGAGACAGTCGGTGCAGCAGTGGCGTCCATCCTCGGTGACGCCCCACTGTTCGTACGTGTCTTGGAGTTCTGCGTTGATGCCATCCACCGTGTCCCAACCAATCAGGCCGCTCCCCCGGTCGGGGATACGCCGGTGGCACCAGTCGCATTCCAACGCGTAGCAGGTGATGGTCTTCAGGCTCAATGTTCCATCTCCATCAGGTTGCCGTTTTCGTCGTATAAATAGGCGCGATTGTCGCGGAGCAGAAGCGTCGCGGATTGTTCATCCATGTTGTCGAGGCGGGTCATGTCCGGGTCACGGAATGTGATGTTGCAGTCATACCTTTGCCCGTCGCGGCTCTTCGGCAGTTCGCTGACGATGGGCAGCCCCCCGTGGCACCCGAGGTCTAAGGCATATCCGTCGCCTATGTAGGATTCCAGTGATTCCGTCTGCCTTTCACGGATGTACTCGGACTCGATTGGCGCGCGACTGAAGGACACACATCCCCCGACGAACAACACAACGAGCAAAACTTCACCGAAGCAAATGAATCGCTCGCAACGGGGACACTCCCTCCCCGTCGTCTCATGTGCCTTGTCCAAAAGGGAAAAACAGACGACAAGCAAAACGGTGAGGACTGCGCAGGCGATGAACAGTCCAATACCTACGTTCGTCAGCAATTCCTGACGATTCCTCAACTCCACAGGCATATGGATGCCATCGTTCTCCCTTACCCATGGGGTCAAATCCAGCCCGTTCATCACGCGTTCCTTACGATCTGCTCCGGCCATTCGAGAACGTTGAATCGTCCCGTGTGCGCGTCGTACAGGAGCGTCGACCCGTCGCCCAGGTGGCTGCCGTGGCTGTCGTCGCTCATGGTGTCGCAGTACCAGATGGACGGGTACGCGTACGCCGGCGAATACGAGACGGGGATAATCGTGGTGACGGGCGTGTGCCCGACGATTTGGATGATGTCGTGCGGGCGCGGCTCCCGTTCGGTTTCGGTCTTGTCCGCCCACAACGGGCTGACTCCCCGCCGGTAGCCGCCGCCTCGCACGACCCCGACGCGTTCCATGAACGTTATCGGATGCTCTTGGAACAGTTGGTTGAGCCAGTCGGACAATCCGACGGCGGTCGTTTCTTCGGGCTGGGAGTCGAGCACATGGTCGCACCATTCCACCCAGTCGTTCGTGACCCCGGCGTGCGTGCACAATACCTGCCGCTCGTCCGGGAACATGGCCAATTCCACACCAAACGCGACCTGCGGCTCCAGTTCGACGAGCATGGGGCGGATGGTCTCGTGCGCGTCCGCCCGGTAGCCGGGGCTGACGGCCTTCAGCCGGTACCGGTCACGGCTGCGCGGCGGCGTCAGGTAGATGACATCATGGTTGCCGAGCAGCACGCGCACGTCGACACCGTTCCGCCGCCATGCGAGAATCCGGTCGTGCAGGACGCGGAACTCGTTGATTTCGCCCTTCGCCGACATCGTCCAGTCGTTGAGTAGGTCGCCCAGTAATACGACCGTATCCACCGCATGCTCCGCCATGTGATGCTCGATCGCGGGGCAGACGACGCTCCCCTTGTCGTGGATGTCACCCACGAACAGTATCGAACCGGTCATCGTCACTCCTCAAGCGAAGTCGCCGTGCATGAACTCGAACCCCTCCCCATCCACGGCCGCGCCCATGCTCCCGTGGCTTTTCGGTTCGCGCGGGAACCCCTTCCCCCATTCGCGGACGCGCCGCTCGAACTCATTCGGGCTGATTTCCTCATACTCGTATCCGCTCTCGTCGTCACCGCCGGTCGCATACTCGTCATGGACCATGTACTCGTCCGCATGGTCGCGGATGAACCGCATCATGCCCTTGAACGACGTGAACCGCGCGCCGGGAATCGTGCTTTCCGTGTCGCACGCCATGAGCGGCCTCCACCCGTAGCTCAGCTTGCACAAGTGGCATTCCGCGTACTCGCGGCGCACGCCGACGACCCGCCCATGCTCGTCACCCTCATGCGTGACGACGGTGCGCACCGGCTTGCGGGAGCGCAGGTAATAGTTCGTACCCATTGCTGTTTCCTTTCAGTATTCGCGGAGCACTAGCCGCTCCCCGTCGTAGACCTGTTCGAGCCGGGGAATATGGCAGCGCCTTGCGTGAACATCGCCACCCCTGCCGGAAGGGCAACTCGTCCGCTAGCCCATCGCCTCGTACAGTCCGCGTTCACCGCGCCTCCCGCGCCAACGGGTCGCTTATCCAGAGCCGTACCGGGTCGAGATACACGTGGAGTCCCGCTTCGAGGCTCAAGTGCAGCGGCTCCTCGTTCTCGCCCATGACGAGCCGGTTGAGGATTGTCCATGCGAGACGCTGTTCGTCGGTGTCGCCCTTGCCGTTGGCGATGGCGTCCCTCATGTGCCGACTGGGATTGGCGGGGATGCCGATGAGGGTCGCCAGCTCCTTGGAGTCGATGTCGGGGTCGAGGTTCGCGTACGTCTTGCTCCAGTCGCCGCCCCGCTTGTCACCGATGAAGCCGATGTCGCCGTCGAACGCGAGCGGGGCGATGTCGGTGAGCAGGTCGTCAAGGTCGTTGAACGTGAGGCTCATTGCTCCTCCATCCATATCGAGATGAGTCCGTCGCACGCGGTCATGGGCATGGCGGCGGTGGGCTTGCTTTGCATTCCCGCGTATCCGGCGAACGCTTCGCCGATGAGGCGGTCGGCGATGCATCCGACCAGTTCGGCGTTGTCCCCGTGGTCGGGATTGATGTTGGTGTTGGCGTACAGCAGTTCGCACATGCTGACGTGCAGGTCTTCGAATCGGATGTCATGCAGTATGGTCGCGTTGCAGTCACGCCCGTAGCTCATTGCGTACATGGTTGTCACTTCCCCTCCTGCTTAAGCTCTTCCATGTCGGGCACATGGTCGAACATGAGCGGGGCGTAATAGGAGACGGAGTACGAGTAGCCACGGTAGCCGTAGGGATTTCTCATCCGTTTCCTTTCCTCGTTCCGCTGAAGCATCCTCGCGCATTGTTCCGCCATCTGTTCGGTCGGGAACGCGTAGACCGGCACCTCACATTCTCCGTCCCGTCCGGCCGGTACGACGACGAGGTAGATTTCCTGTGAAGTCATGATGGACACGTCGGGTTCCTCCCAGATTTCCACGAGTCCGTTTCCTGCGCTCATGGGGTTGTCGCAGTCGGGGCGGACGCCTTTGTTGGCGGCGTCGATGAGGCAGTTGGCGAGCAGGTCGCGCGCCTCGTCGTCAACGTTGTTGCCGTTGACGGGTTCGCCTGTGATGCGGTGGTATTCGGCGAGCATGTCGCGCAGGGTGTCGCGGAGCTGTTCGAAGGGGATGTTGTGCCGGCGGAGGTTGCTTTCCTCGGTGTCGCCGCATACGTCGATGCAGTAGGTGGTCATGATGGCTCCGATCAATCCTCTTCGACCGTCAGCCAGCCGTTGTTCACGTAATTATCGATGGTGCGCTGAAACTTTTCGGCCGTTTCGACCGCACGGTGGAGGGCGTTCGCGTAATCCCTGCACTTGGCGATGTCAAGGTATCCGATCCCATTGATGCAAATGGTGATCAGATTGTCCTCGACGGACATTCCGATCCCGCCGTTCACGGTTTTGACGCTGAAATCCCCGTATTTGGCGTTGAATCGGAGAATCCAAACATTGCCATCCCGTTCAATCCTGTCCACGTCCTGCCATGCCATGATGCCTCTCCTTAACCGGATGTTGTTTTGACATCAATCGCATGCGTCCCCGAATCATGTCAGCGGATGACGTCGCGGATCAGCGTGGCCGCGTCGCGGAACATGACGGTCGTATCATTGCCGAACGCCGCGCATTCGGCCAGCTCGTCCATCCTGCCGGCCAACAGTCGCGCACGCTGTACGGTAATATTGCTCCCGTCCGCCATGTAATGTTTGATCGCCTGCCGGTACAGGCGTTGGGCGGCGGCGGCATCGTTCAACGCGTCCGCTGCGGTGAGCGCGGACAGTTCCACGTCCAATGCGAACGCGGCGAGCAGAAGCGGCGCCGTCGGATGCTCCGCCACGATCCGATCCGCCTGCAGAATGAAATCATCACCCTCCGCTTCGGCCACGTCGAACGCGTCCAGCATATCCATGAACCCCATGACATCCAATTCCCGGTCGATCGCGGCCACGACAGCGGAGCGCACATCCGGAGGATCCGGGAGCAGATGCTCCAACCGGTCGGCGAACAGGTTCGCCTCATCCCGCATGCCCCACAACCGGAGAACATACCAGACATGCAGAGACGCTTCCAACGTTTCGTAATCGTTCGTTTTCACCGCATCATCATCACGCGGCGTCGTGCCCGACGGGAGCGCAACCCATCCGTTCTCATAGCATTCGGCCAACGGTTTCCCCTCCAGGGTGGTGATGGTCAGCCTGTCGGGGGTCTTCTCGTAGATTCGGGCGGTCGCCGCATACCGTTCCAGCATCACCGGGTCGATCAGATCCATGATCTCATCCATCAGAGCCTCCCTCATACGGTTCGCGTGATTGCGTCCCTCTCATGCGTCCCCGCCGCACGCCGGACGGCCGGTGGCCGCGAACCGTCACCGTTCCCACACCTCGCGTCCGCATCCCGCGATCGGCGGAATCCGCGGAACGAGCGGGCCAGCCCCAGCCACTTCATCCGACGCCGCACGTCGGACACAACGTGGCAGCGTCCACGATCGGCGACATGACGCCGCACAGGTCGCAGTAATCGGTCACAACCCCTCCTTCAAGGCGTCAGCATTCTGTATGTCCGCGTACCCCTCCATGCACCGCCGTCGCGCGTCCGCGCCCGACCGTCCGCGACGCTCCACGTCCTCGTCCACCCTGTGTTGCTGTGCATTGTTCGCGCGGTCGTCCAACGCGTTCTCGATGCGCCCGCCCAACCCGGTCGCGCAATCGCATTCCGCGACGTAGCACGCCCAGCCGTCCCGCAGGCCGATGTTGATGTTGATGGTCTTTCCGCAGCAGGCGCACTTCCTATCGGCGTCCAGAAACTCGCGGACGACGCCCGCCCACCGGTTCCAGTCCTTGCGCGTCTCCCATCCGCCCATACGGTCGTATCCGGGGCACTGCGGGTTCGGACAATGCCAGTTAAAGAACCACCCCTTAATCTCGGGCTTCGCCCCGCAATGCGGGCACGGCAACATGACGGGACGGCGTGCAATCAGGCAGACGACATACGGAACCAGCAGAAATGCGAGGATGCTTGCGCAGTACAACAAGGGGATGATGCTTTCGCCGACGGCCAACGCCAGCTCGCCGAGCCAGCCGGCGTCAAGGAGACCGTGCGGAGGCTGCGAACACACCTCCAGCGCAAACAGCACAATCGCCGCGCAGAACGGCACTTCTGCGATGCCATTCTTGATAGCCCACAGCCGGTTGTCACGGTACCGGTCGGGCAATATGCGCTGTTTCGACGGGCGTCCGGTGGTTGTTTTCGTAGGTTCGCTCAATTGTTCCCCTCCCATTCGATGTACCGGTAGTTCTGCGGCGCAAGCCCGACACCCAAGTCGGACAGCGGGAGCGGCTGCTTGAACCGGTGCGCGTCGGTCAGGTGGATTGCGGTGAGCTGGGAGGTGCCGTTCGCGTATTTCAGTAGGTCGGGGCGCGGGATGCGCGTATGCGTTTCCATCGTCTCGTCCAGCAGGTCGCCCACGGTCGCGGGTTCGACGCGGGTGATGACCGCCCGCCCGGTCACCATGCCGACCGGACGGGTCTCGTAGAACAATACGGTCATGCCCTCCACCGTCGGGTTGAAGCGGCGGCGCACCTCCACGGTCTTCTCGCCCTTGTATATCAGGTTCGCCCAGTTCGGGTGGATGGGCAGGAGGATGGCGCGCGTCACAATGTATCCTCCTGTCTGATGATGGCGGCGACGTGCATACGCCACGGGCGGGGCGTGCTACCGGAACGCAATCGCAGTCGCTTGTCCGTGACGTGTGCGCCCCACCCGTCAGATGTGAGTTCGACCAGCTTCTCCGCGTCCGGGATGCGGCCGTAAGTGGATGCGACGCGCACACCTTCGTCCATCATGAGCACGACGCCCAGCTTCCAGTACGGCAGGCGTTCCACGCGGCTCCAGTCCGTATCCCAGTTCCACAAGTCCGATATGGAGTCCGTCGAATCCCCGGTGTCCCGGTGCTTGTACCAGCAATCGTCCGATGTACGCCAGACGATGAGGTCGCCCGTCGCTGGGCGCATGTTCAGCCGCATCGCATGGTATCGCTGCCAGACGGGATGCCAGCCATCCGCAAATTTCAGTTCGCTTAAGTGCATCACTCCGAACGGATACCAGTGGTCGTTAACCTCCAGCAAAGCATCATCGGTCATTGCTGTACCTCCAGATAGTCGCCGTTGGTCTCTTTGACGCTGAGTTTGCCGTCCATGATGTTCACGGTGCCGGAATGCACGGATTCGCCTTCTTTCCAGACGACGGGTATGCTCCCGTTGTCCGGCTTGTCGTCCGGAAGTCCCTCGAACTCCACGGCGTACGATTCGGACACGTAGTCGCCGAAAGACGGGGTATTGGCGTATACGTGCTCGGATAGCGCGAAGCCCGCACCAAGGTAGAGAGCGGAGATGAAAAGAGCGAACGCCCCCACCTTAAACAGCACGTCGCTTGTTCTCTCCCGTTTGACGCATGCGGCGGCTATGAACGAAGCGATGCCGCCGAAAGCGAATACGATGAGCAGAATCGCCGATATGTATTTCAGCGTCTCCCATTCGCCTACCGTGTCCTGTACAAGCTGGTCGTAATCTTCTAAATCCAACGTGGTCATTCGCCGTCCTCTCCCGTGAACGGTACGTGCCATCGGTCGAATGGCTGGTCGGGGTTGATGTCCGACTGGTTGAGGATGCAGGCCATGAGCAGCGTGTCGCCCAATGTTTCGGCGGTCTGCCTGTCTTTGCCCCATGTGATGACGCGCAATGTCCAGCAGGGTTCGGGCTTGTCGAGGATGTTCGCGTCCATGATGCTTTCCAAACGCCAGCGGATGTGGTTTTGCCGGTTCATGTCCGTGACGGCGCGTAGCAGCGTCTCAAGGTCGCATCGGACGTGGACGCCGGTCACGGCGGGCACGTTCCCGTTCAAACCGTCCGCGTTGGCGAGCATGCTTGTGTAGAGCGCACGTCCCACGGTTCGCGCCTCCTCCGGGGTCAGGTCGAGCGTGCTGATACGCTCCAACCGCTGTTCGGGCGTGAGTGTCGTGTCCTTGAGGATATGCTGCGCGGCTCGAACATTGTCCATACCGCACCAGCGGTCGAACAGTTCGAACAGCGAATGCTCTCCGTGCCCGGCATCATCCGTCATCGTCATTCCTTCCCGTAATCGCCTATCCGCATGTTCCACGAGGCCCGCGCCTCGGCCAGCGTGCGACCCCATCCCTGCAATCGCATGGGCGGCGTCGCATCGTTGTGGATGTGCAGCCAATGCCATCCGCCCGACGTGTGGTCGAAGCGGGGCGTCCGCCCGCACACCGGGCATGCGAGCAGCCTCACAATGTCGCCCTTCGCGCGGCCATCAGCGCGGCGGAGGCAAGATTCTCCGACGTTTCGCTCTGGTTGGGAACCTCAAGGGGCATGTCCGGACTGGAATAACCGAGCATCCGCTCGCACGCATCGATAATGTCGTCGCATGCCCTCATGTACGCGCGGTCGGATTCCGTGACCTTGTACGATGGTTTGCGCGCCTTGGCGTCGCGCAGGTCGCGTACCGTGCGAATCACCTTATGCAGGGTTTCGTCCTTCTGTGTGATGTTCACCGCCATACGCCCTCACCGCCGCTTCCCACGGATCAGATACGCGGCGCCTATGATCATGAGCACGCCGGCCGCGGCCACGGTCAGCATGAACGGCACGTCCGCGATCAGGGACGGGAGGGCGAGCAGCGCGCACACGGCGACGGCCAGCAGCGTGACCCCGGCGAGCAGGATCATCACGTACATGGCGCGGATCATCACACGTTCAAAACGGTCGTCATTGTTTATGGGAAATTAGTTGATTGTCTTGAAAAATGCTTGATTTACGGGCATATTCGCAGGTTTGCAGATTGATTTTACTACTCATTTACTACTTTTAACGAATTGAGCCTTGATATGCAAAAGCACCTGCGAAGCTGCCGGATAAACCACTACACCACCTTACGCGGCACGTCGAAAAGAAAAAATAAAATAAGCACCACCTATAAGGCGGCGTTTCTCACTCCCACACAGGAGAACAGGAACGCTGCTTTTTTTATGCCCTCATGTTACGCAGTAAGGGCAAATAAAGCCTTGATTTATGCGGCTCTTAGAGCGCGGAAATGAGAAAGGCAAGGGTTGATACCTTTTCCCTCAAAACCGCGTTTCTACTGCGTAACAAATCCAACCAAAGGAGTGATGAAGCTATGGCAGTTTTCCGCGTGGAAAAGAACAAAGGTTATACGGTTATGAGCAACCACCATTTACGCAACAAGGAACTTTCCCTAAAGGCAAAGGGCTTGTTGTCGCAAATGCTCTCACTTCCCGAAGATTGGGACTACACCCTTGCAGGGCTGTCCCTTATCAACCGGGAAAGTATCGACGCTATCCGCACCGCTGTATGGGAGCTTGAAAAAGCCGGATATATCACAAGGCGGCAGGGACGCGACGAGAAAG
>OLQE01000445.1_pt1 | contig 33920 bp, 28 predicted proteins | sample 1643161 | NCBI WGS metagenome assembly OLQE01 (sample SAMEA3136650, study PRJEB25190) | human gut metagenome | reverse complement strand
CGTTTCAAGCGTGAGCAATATAACAAAAGGTAACTTATGGATCGCAGAACGAGCTTATTTCTATGCGCATGGAGAAACCACATTGACGTGGACTATTTTCCGATGCAAACAGCTGAGGCTTTCTCGGTTCCGATTGGCGGCACTTGCGCTATCGCTCTGGACCCGACCAAGATCCGCTCCGAAGCGGACGAGGCGGTCAAGCTGTCGCACGAACTCGGCCATTGTGTCTACGGCGGGTTTTACAACCAGTACACGCCGCTGGACGTCCGCGAGCAGCATGAGAACAAGGCAAACGCCTGGGCGGTGTACCGGCTTATCCCTTGGGGTAAACTCAAGCAAGCCGTCAAAAACGGCATCACCGAAGTGTGGGACTTGGCCGAGTATTTTGACGTGACCGAGGATTTCATGCGTTGGGCGCTCTCCTACTACACAGAGCGCAAAAACTATAAATTTGAGTAAAAAAATAAAGGTGTCCAAATTGAACACCTCGATAAAGGGGTTTAGGCTATGGGATTCAGATTTCGGAAATCTGTAAAAATCGCACCCGGCGTGCGGCTCAATATCGGCAAAAAGTCAGTAGGCATCTCCGCTGGCGTCAAGGGTGCCCGCGTGTCGGTCAATAGTAGCGGCCGCAAAACTACGACCGTCGGTCTGCCTGGCACCGGCTTGTCGTACAGCAAAACCGAGAAAATCGGCGGCAGAAAAACCACCACTCGCTCTGCCTCGTCCAATAACGCGCAGCCCATCAGACCTGACCTACCGCCTGCACAGCCCTTGGAAGAAAAGAAGAAAAAAGGCTGCTGCGGCTGTGCCGTATATGCTTTTATCGCATTGCTGATTATCGGTGCACTTGGCAGCTGCATCGGCGGCACGGAAGATAAAGACAAGCAGACCGATACGGCTAACGATAGCACACAGGCCGCAGTCATTACACAGCTGACATTGACCGGTGACCCTATTGCCGAGATCGACCTCGGCAGCAGCCAGACCCTGACCTATACCGTTGATCCGTCCGACTTTGCGATGACCGCTGACGCAGTATATGCCACCACCTCAGACAGCAATGTGCTTGCCGTATCGGCGGAATGTCTCAGCGATCCGGCACGCGTAGAGGTGACACTTACCGGCAAGGCCGCAGGCACCGCAAACTACACCATTCGCGCCGCCGAGGGCGATGCACAGCAGACCGGACAGATTACCGTCCATGATCGGGCAGCCGAGCAGGCCGCCGCCGAAGCCGAAGCCAAGGCAAAGGCCGAAAAGGAGGCAGCCGAAAAGGCAGCCGCTGAGAAGGCTGCGCAAGAACAGGCAGCCGCCGAAGCCGCAGCAGCTCAGCAAGCAGCGCAGGAACAGGCCGCCGCCCAGCAGAGCGAGACTGTTTACGTTACGCCCAGCGGCAAGCGCTGGCACCGCTCCGCAAGCTGTGCCGGCAAGAATGCCCGCGCAGTCACGATGGATCAAGTTGGAGGCCGCACGCCCTGTCAAAAGTGTGCATCTTAGAAAACAATACAGCAGACCTCTCCCCTTGGGGTCTGCTATATTTTCAACCGCGTAATCGAACAAATGTACGTTTTTCAAGGAGAAATGCAACTATGAGTTCACAAAATTACAAGTACAAAGCCAGCTTTGTCGTAGGACACAAGCCGGACGGCAAGCCGATCCGCAAGTACATCCAGGACAACAGCAAGGCAAAATTTGACGCCAAGGTGCGCGCCTTAAAAGCGCTGACTGATCGCGGCGGCACGCCGAACAAATTCACGGTTGAGCAATGGGCGTGGCAGTGGTATCACATATATAAGGAGCCGCATATCGGCGCGTCCCAGCGCAATACCTACGAGGCGCACTTCCGGCTGCGCATCTGTCCGCAAATCGGCGCAATGGCGCTTGCCGACGTCAAGCCGTACCGGCTGCAGCAGCTCATCAACGAGGCCACGACCGATGACGGCAAGCCGCTGAGCGCCAGCACCGCCGAAGAACTGCGCTACATCATCCGCGGACTGTTTGAGCAGGCGGAGATTAACGGACTGATCCCTACCAGTCCGACACGGAAACTGGAAATCTCCGCAGAGCCTGCCAAGAAGCGCCGCTCTCTGACACAGGATGAGGAACGGATCGTGCGCGAAGTCGCGAAAAAGCACTATGCAGGTCCGTGGGTGCTGCTCATGCTGGATTGCGGTCTGCGCCGCGGCGAAACTGTAGCCATCGGCGCAAATGATATCAAGGACGGGCTGCTGCGCATCTCACGAGCCGTTGAGTATAAGACTAACAGCAATCAGGCAACGATCAAAGAGCCGAAGAGTGAATCCGGCGTGCGCTTTGTTCCCATCCCCGCCGAGCTGGTCGCGCAGCTGAACACAAAGACGCGCTACTTTTTCCTGCAGAAAGATGGAACCATGCTGACCCAGACCAACCTGCGCCGCATGTGGAGCAGCTTCCACCGCGCCTGCGATCGTGCTGCTGGCGCTAAAATATACCGCAATAAGATCATCGAGCACGCCTTTGCCGAGGATATCACGCCGCACTATCTGCGCCACACCTACTGCACCAATCTGTATCGTCAAGGCGTGGATCTAAAGACCGCGCAATATCTCATGGGGCACGCGGATATTTCCACTACTGCCAACATCTACAGCCATGTCACCGAGGAGGATGTTCGGAATATTACTGCTAAAAAAGGAAAAAATAAGGGTGGAATCAAGAAAAACCCCTATTTATAAGGCTAAAATGTAAAGAAGTCAAGTCGAACCCATGACTATCTTTCGTAATCCTACATCATTTTCGAAAAAAATCCTACACGAATCCTACATCGCTTATCATTTTTGCGATATTTTGTCGTGTGTATCACACCATTCACGGAAAACGCACGCACCAAAAATTCGAACTTTCTCTCCGCCCAGAACAATTTTAATCGCAAAACAAACAAAACCCCGTCATTTCTGACGGGGTTTCAACTGGTGGACATTAACGGGTTCGAACCGCTGACCTTCCGCACGTCAAGCGGATGCTCTTCCAGCTGAGCTAAATGTCCGAATCAGGGATGGCGGCTGCCATCCCTGTTGGCTGCAAATTTTTACTTGGTCTTGCTGCGGCCCAGATACTCACCGGTACGGGTGTCGATCTGGATGCGCTCACCCTGCTCGATAAAGATCGGAACCTTAACAACAGCACCGGTCTCAACGGTAGCGGGCTTGAGTACGTTAGTAGCAGTGTTGCCCTTAACGCCCGGCTCGGTCTCAGTGATCTCGAGCTCAACGAACAGCGGCGGCTCAACTGCGAAAACGCTGCCCTTGTAGGAAAGAACCTTAACGTTCTCGTTCTCCTTCACGAAGCGGAAATCGTCGCCCAGAGTATCCTTGCTGATCGGAATCTGCTCGTAGGTCTCGTTGTCCATGAAGTAGTACAGGTCACCTTCATTGTACAGATACTGCATCTCGCGGCGCTCTACGAAAGCCTCCTCGAACTTAGCAGTCGGGTTGAAGGAGGTCTCAGTAACCGCACCGGTTACGACGTTCTTCATCTTGACACGAACAAAAGCAGCGCCCTTGCCCGGCTTTACATGCTGGAACTCAATAACCTGCTGTACCTGACCGTCCATTTCAAAAGTTACGCCGTTACGAAATTCACCTGCGGTCATAATCGCTATGCCTCCAAATAATAGTATTTTTTACATCATTAAGCATCATTCGACTGTTCATACAAAACAGTGCTTGTATATAATACCCTATTTTCGCGTATTTTGCAAGAGGGTAACGCATATTTTCTTGAAAATTTTTATCGCGGGTTGAACCTGGCACTTTCCTGCACCGGTTGACCTGGGCACACGAACTGCCGCAGGCGGGTTCGGCCTGACGGTGCGGCTCACGGGCGGCTCCTTTTCCTGCACCGCCTGCGCGGTTCGCATTTCCTCAGTTGCCCTATGCCGAGAAAACGAAAAAGGCACCGCTCACGCGGTGCCTCTCCCTTCTGCGGATATGTTGGCCGCTCAGCAGCAGCAGTTGCCGCAATTACCGCAGCCGCCGCAGGTATTATCACCACAGGTACCGCAGGAACCACAGCCGCCGCTGCCCTGACCGCAGCATACCCAGATCAGGATGATCAGGATGATAATCCACCACCAGGAATTTTCGCCCCAGAAGCTGTTAGAAGAACACATACTGTCATTTCCTCCTATCAAAGATTTCATTACATTCTATGGTAAGAGGCCGAAAATGGTTACACATTCTCAATTCTCAATTTTCGCCAATACGCCGTCCTTGTGCAGACCGATAACCTTTACGGTGACCGGATGATTTTTCTCCGCCTTATCCTCTATATATACAGGAAAGCCGTAGCGTCCGTGCGCCGCCCACAGGCCGCCGGTCGGGTGCTCGGGCAGCGCGTACAGCGTGCGGCCGACAAACTGCTTTCGATAGACGATACTGCTTGTCTCCGCCACCTGCTTTGCCCGCTCGGCGCGGGCGGTTTTGGTCTGCTGATCGAGCTGACCCGGCATGGCGGCCGCCTTTGTGCCCTCGCGTACGGAATACGGGAATACATGCACGGACGCGAACGCGCATCTCTCCAGAAAGGCCAGCGTCTGCGTAAACTCGTCCTCGGTCTCGCCCGGAAAGCCGACAATCAAATCGGTCGTAACCGAGCAGTCCGGAAACGCACGTCTCAGCCGCTCGACACACCGGTAAAATTCCTCGCTCGTGTAGTGGCGGTTCATGCGCCGGAGAACGGTATCGCAGCCGCTCTGCATAGACAAATGAAAATGCTGTGCGAGATTGGCAAAGCCGGCAAGCCGTTCACAAAACGCATCGTCCACCGCCCGCGGGTCGAGGGAGCCGAGCCGGAACTGCACGTTCGGCTGCGCGGTCAGCAGCTTCTCCAGCAGCTCGGTGAGCGGCACCTGCGGCTCGAAGTCCTTGCCGTAGGACGCGATCTCGATGCCGGTCAGCACGATCTCGTGCACGCCCGCGTCAGCCAGCCGCGCCGTCTGATCGAGCGCCTGCTCGACCGGCAGTGAGCGCACTCGCCCTCTCGCATACGGAATGATGCAGTAGGTGCAGAAGTTGTTGCAGCCGTCCTCGATCTTGAGCAGCGCGCGCGTGCGGCCGTGCGGGATACCGGCAGGCAGAGTCTCAAAGCCGCTGTCCTCGCTCTCATGTACCTGTACGGCCTGTCCGCTGACGGCCTGCTCGCACAGGCCGATCACCTGCGCCCTGTTCCTGGTACCGCAGATGAGGTCGATCTCGCCGGTGGCGCGGACACGCTCCGGATCGGTCTGTGCAAAGCAGCCGCACGCCGCGATAACCGCGTTCGGATTGTCTCTCCGCAGCTTGTGGAACGCGCGGATATTCTTATGGTCGGACACCGATGTTACCGTACAGGTGTTGACGATCACGGCGTCCGCGCCCTTATCCACGATCTCATGTCCGCGCGCCTGCGCCAGCTGACTGAGCGCCTGCGTCTCAAATAAATTAACCTTGCAGCCCAAGGTGAAAAAAGCAAATTTCACAAATGTACATTCCTTTGCTCTCAGCGGCCCGCTGCGCGCTTGCGAATCCCCTATATATAATAATAAGGTGTTCGATTGGATTACAGCGTTTGTAACCTTACTCTCGCGCGCGTGCGGCCGCTGTGGATTTTCGCTGTCGATTCCTGCGTTTTTTTCGCGTTTGACAGGCTCTATTTTATCACAAAAATGCGAAATTTCAAAACAATGTTTGACAAACCTGTTCAAGCATGCTATACTGTAACCGTAATGTAACTTTGGAATGTAACCATTTTGTAACTATAAGGAGTGCAGATAATGCCTACCACCAAGAAGAATAACCTTCTGGAATACAAGGGTCACCCGCTGATGCGTAAGGAAAACATCATCTATTACGGCTCGATGAGTGACTCTCACATCATTATGATGCAGATCCTCGAATCTAGTGATTACAAGGGTCTGCCGGTTGCAAAGCGTGTATCCGTACAGCTTCAGCAGACCGATCCCAACGTACGTATGAAAGAGCGTATCGTCAAGAAAACCGAGAAGAACAGCATGTGGGCAGCGATGGATATTGCATCCATCTGGCTCGGCAGAGCACTGCACACGAAGTAAGACTTCACCGCAGCTTGCTGCGGCAGTGTAAAGGCTGTTTTCTCCCATTTTGAAACGGAGGCTTCAATTTCATGTCTTTTTCTAAAAAACTCGCTCGCTTCGCACTTTCCGGTGCACTTGCGATGTCGATGGTCCTGCCGAACTCGCTGGCAGTATTTCAGGCCAAGGTAAACGCAGATTCGCTTTACCTGCGTCAGTCCCCCGGCGGTGCAGTGATCACGACCCTCTCCAAGGGTACCACGGTTGCGGTACTGAATAACAGCTCCAGCTGGTACAAGGTATCCGTAAACGGCAAGGAAGGCTACGTCAGCGGCGAGTACCTGACCGGCACCACCGCAACCGACGTTGCACTCGGCACCGGCACTGTAAAGTGCTCGAGCAGTGTAAATTTCCGTTCGGCGCCGAACACCTCGTCCACCTCTTACGGTGAGCTGAAGAACGGCACCAAGGTAAATGTAGTCGGCGTAAGCAGCGGCTGGTACAAGGTTACATACAATGGCAAGACCGGCTATATCCATCCGGATTATATCACGCTCGCAAGCAGCTCCGCCGGCACCGCCATCGCTCCGTCGAACACCGTTACCTCTACGACCGGCACCGCCGGTACGGTGAAGTGTTCCTCGAGTGTAAACCTGCGTTCCGAGGCCAATACTTCCTCTTCCATTCTGGCAGAGCTGAAGAACGGCACCGCAGTTACCGTTGTCAGCACCGCAAACGGCTGGTGCAAGGTAACCTGCTCCGGCAAGACCGGCTACATCAAGCAGGATTATGTATCGACCACCGGTTCGGCATCCAATAACACGTCCGCGTCCACCGGTACGGCAGCAGTAGTTAAGTGCTCCTCTACCGTAAACTTCCGCTCTGCGGCAAGCACCTCTTCCACCATTCTCGGTGAGCTGAAGAACGGCACCGCTGTTACCGTGCTCAGCACGTCTAACGGCTGGAGCAAGGTATCCTACGCAGGCAAGACCGGCTACATCAGTGCGGACTATCTCGTAACTGCTTCGTCCGGTACGGCGATCAGCCCGTCGAACACCGCAGCTTCTGTCTCGATCAGCGCAAAGCGCCAGAGCGTGCTGAACTATGCTGCACAGTTCCTCGGTGTTCCGTATGTATACGGCGGCAGCACGCCGAGCGGCTTTGACTGCTCCGGCTTCACCTCCTATGTGTTCAAGAACACGGTCGGCTCCATCCCGCGTGTCGCTCAGGCACAGTATGATGCCACCACCCGTGTTTCCCGCGACGACCTTCTGCCGGGCGATCTGGTATTCTTCGGCAGCAGCACCTCGTCCATCAGCCATGTAGGCATTTATGTCGGCAGTAACCAGTTCATCCACGCACCCAGCACGGGCGATGTGGTTAAGTACTCGTCGCTGACCGGCAGCTATGCGACCCGCTATCAGGGCGCAGGCCGCGTAATTTTTGAGTAAGGTTACATACCAGAAATCCCTTCGGTTTTCCGAAGGGATTTTTCTTTTGCCTGTTGAGAGCGGTTATCCCAGCAGCACCGCTTCCCCGTCCTGCCACTGTATGGTCTGCGGCGTGAAGTCCCGCTGTTCCATGCGGGTATTCCACTGTGCGGCGAACGCATCGGAGAGTGCCTGAGCGGTCTGCTCGGGCAAGGTAAAGCCTTCCAGCTTGATGGTCCGGCAGGCAAGGCTGAGTTTGCCGTTTGAAACAGCTACGCTCCACGCGCCGTACAGCTTGCAGCGCTCCGGCAGAAACAGCAGCGCCGTGCGCAGCTTGCCGGGTACCAGATTGCTTTCCGTCAGTGCTTGACGGGTTACGGCTGCCGTCACGGAAATCGTGCCGTCACGGCTGATTTTGACCGCCGTGTCCTCGACCGGAAACGGCAGCGCTTCGGTCATCACAGACGCGATATCTTCCTCCGTAATGTGAAATTCCATTGCATCGCCCTCCTCGGGTGCGGCAGGCGCTGTGCTGGTATCCGCCCTGCCCATCAGCATATTTCCCAGCATCAGCAGGCACAGGAGCAGGCATACGCCTAAGATTACGGTATAGACTGCGCTTTTTTCCTCCTGCATGGCGGGTGCCTCCCTTTTTGCTTCTTGCAACAGCTTATGCGGGATTGGGGTTTATATGCGTGCTATCGGATGCGGAATTGGAGCCAGCCTTTGGCTGGGAGGTTCGCCGCACCCGCGGCGGTGGGCAAAAAGGAAGGGACACCTACGGTTTGCCCGTAGGCTGCTAAACATCGTTCCCGCGCCGTGCGCGGATTAAATGAGTGCCCTTCCTCTTTGAACTCCTCCCTTTCCCTTGTTTCCTAATCTGACGCATACCAGAGACCGGCGACCGCTTCGAAAAGGAAAACGGCAGTCGGGTTACTCTTGCGTGTCTTTCTCCGCCTATCCGCAGTTCACAGATAATCTACTGCTACACATATCGGCTACTCTCCGCAGGCGCAACACAAGGTGAATTGCCCGAAGGGCAGGAGAAGCCACACTGGGGTGCCCCGCCGTGCAACCCATCTGCACATTACTTCACCGCAGGGTCAATCTCCATTTTCTATTCTCAATTACTGCTTCGCATACGAAAAAAGCACCGCTTTCGCGGTGCTTTCAGTCTGTCGATAAAGTCAATCTATCGTTTTTACTTTTCGTGCGGCAGCACGCATAAAATAGAATTTGCACAGCAAATTCATAATTCCCGGGGGCGTGGCCCAGGCCACCCTCTTTTGCCGCTATGCGGCAATTCACCTTGTGTACCTCGGGAATTATACAAGGGACGAAAAATTGTGCCCGTAGGGCGCGGCTTTTCGTCAAGATTCGATTGAAAGCGTGGTTTCAATCGAGAGGCTGCTCGAAAAACGGAGTTTTTCGACAGCCTCAAAGCACCGCTTTCGCGGTGCTTTTCGCATTTCTTTAGAAGAACTTATCCTTAATGCCGAGTGCAAAGATGATGAGCACGATAACCGGCAGGATATAGCTTACATAGAAGCGGATATTATCCTTGACCTTGAGTCCGCCGCCTTCGTTGGCCTCCTCCTTGAAGTTCTTCCAGCCCCAGCCGCAGCGGGAGGTGCAGAACAGCAGGTAAACCAGCGAACCGAGCGGCAGCCAGATGTTGGACACGAGGAAGTCCTCGAGGTCGAGCACGTTCGAGCCTGCGCCGAACGGCTGGAAGCCGGACCAGACATTGAAGCCGAGCACGCACGGCAGTGACAGCAGGATCATCAGCACGATGTTGATGGCTGCGGTCTTTTTGCGGCTCCAGCCGGTCAGGTCCATGCAGCAGGACATGATGTTCTCGAACACAGCGAGGACGGTCGAGAAGGCCGCAAACGCCATGAATACGAAGAACAGGCTGCCCCACAGGCGGCCGAGCGCCATGTGGTTAAAGATATTCGGCAGCGTGACGAAGATCAGGTTCGGACCGCTGTCCGGTGCCACGCCGAAGGCAAAGCACGCCGGGAAGATGATCAGACCGGCAGTAAATGCTACGAACGTATCCAGAATCGCAACATTGACGGCCTCGCCGAGCAGCGCACGGCCCTTGCCGATATAGCTGCCGAAGATAGCCATCGCACCGATGCCGAGCGACAGCGTGAAGAACGCCTGATTCATCGCGGCAACGATAACATTGGCGATGCCGCACTCCTGCATACGGCCGAGATCCGGAATCAGATAGAAGCGCAGACCCTCGCCCGAGCCTTCGGTCAGGATGCTGTTGATCGCCAGAATAACCATGATGGCCAGCAGAATGATCATCATCACCTTGGTAACGCGCTCCAGACCGCCCTGCAGACCGAACGAGTTGATCATAAAGCCGACGATAACGACCGCAACCATGCAGACCGCCATAACCACCGGCTTGCCGAGCATTTCCGGAAAGGCTGCCTGCACCTGCTCACTGGTCGCACCGACAAATCGGCCGCTGACCGTCAGGTAGAAGTAGTACAGCATCCAGCCGCACACGGTGGTGTAGAACATCATCAGCAGGTAGTTGCCGATCATCGCCAGATAGCCGTGGATGTGCCACTTGCTGCCCGGCTTCTCGAGCGCCTGATACGCCCGCACCGGACTTTTCTGGCTCGCACGGCCGATGGCAAATTCCATCGTCATGATCGGCAGACCGAGGATGAGCAGGAACAGCACATAGCACACGACGAACGCGCCGCCGCCGTACTGACCGACCATCCACGGGAACTTCCATACGTTGCCCACGCCGATGGCGCAGCCTGCGGAAAGCAGGATGAAGCCGAGACGTGAACCGAGTCTTTCTCTTGGCATTGTTTATTTTTCCCCTTTTTTCTGTGCCGCGTATTGAGCAAACTGCAATATCGGCACGACTTACATACTATAATCAAGCGTCATGATTGTTCTTCGACGCGTGATTTCTCTAATTTGCGGATCTCTTTCCGCTTTTTGCGCAGCTCGCGGAAGAAATTCCGCAGAATGTCCGCGCATTCCTGCTCCAGCACGCCGCTCACCAGCGCGGGCTGATGATTGTACGGCAGTGCGAACAGATTTATCAGCGAGCCGCACGAGCCGGCCTTCGGGTCGGGCGCACCGTAGTACACGGTTTTCATGCGCGAGTTGATGAGCGCGCCTGCGCACATCGGGCACGGCTCGAGCGTAACGTACAGATCGCAGCGGTGCAGCCGCCAGCCGCCCAGCTTTTTGCACGCCTTCTCGATGGCCTCGATTTCTGCATGGTGCAGTGCGTTTTTCTTTGTTTCCCGGCGGTTGCGTCCGCGTCCGACAATTTTGCCGTCGCAGACAACCACCGCGCCGACCGGCACTTCGCCCTCGTCCGCCGCCTTTTGCGCCAGTTTGAGCGCGGCCTTCATGTATTTTTCCTGTTCGGTCATAAATTCCTCAGATTTTCCCGAGCAGACGCGCTTTCGCCTGCTCAAATTCTTCGCGCGTGACAAAGCCGCGCTCGCACAGCCCTGCCAGAACGGAAAGCTGCTCGACCGGTGTCGGTGTGCGGTCGCTCAGCGCCACCTCGTCAAATTCCTTTTCCGGAATGAGCGCGTCAAACGCCGCAAGGCTGTCCGGCGAAAACCGCAGGTCCACGCGCCGGTTTTCCCACTGCACCCGAAGCTGCACATATCGTTCATCGTGCTGCACCTGCTCGGTGCGGACCGGTTCGGACTGCACCGCCGCCTCGATGGCGCGTCCATGCGGATTGAACGAAAACGGATGTTCCCAGCCTGCCCAGTATGCCGCCGAGCGGTCAACGGTCACACCGCCGCCGGATACGCGCGTTTCCGTGCGCATGCCGCCGCACAGACGGTAAAACCGGATTGCCTGCACCGGCAGTTCGCCGCTGTACAGGTTGTCCTTGCCCGTGTAAAGGTTTCTGTCCCGCCGGAAAAAGCACAGCGTATCGCCTTCGCGCCAGACCTCCAGCTTGCCCTTTGACAGCAGTTCACCGCCGTCCGCCACCCTCACCAGAAAGGACTTTTCGGGCGGGTTCTTCGGCTCTCCGGCACTGCGGCAGTCCAGTCCCCATTCCTGCAGCACCGCAAGGTTTTCCGCACGGTACGACACGGAAAGCGCCGCCTTTGTGCCGCACACATCGGTCAGCGTCAGCGCGATCGGACGCACCTTGTACACGCGGAGCAGACCCTGTATTTCGTCCGGCTCGGTCGGTGCCGCGTCCGCGGTAAGCGTGTACGCACCCTTGTCCAGCGTGAGCGGCAGCTGCCCGCTGCCCTCGTCAGTCGGCATCAGCGTCCACGCCTCCGGCTCGGAAAATAAGTAATAGCGTCCCGCCGGTACGAACGGTGCGTCCTCTCGAATGGTTGCAACTACGTTTTTACTCATCAAGATTCACCTGCCCCACAATAAAGCCAATCTTAAAAATTTCAATTTGCTTGCAAATTGCATACAGGGGTATGGATACCCCCTATAAAGCGTCAGCGCGCTTTCATTTGTCTTTGCCGCGACAGATTCATCGTGCCGTCCTGCATTTTCGACAGGTTTTCCAGACAGTTGCCGGTACCGTATGCCACACACGAAACCGCTTCGTCCGCAACGCGCGTCGGAATGCCGGTCTTGGAGGCGATCAGCTTATCGAAGCCCCAGATCAGCGAACCGCCGCCTGTCATGGTGATGCCGTTGGCAGAAATGTCGCCAGTCAGCTCGGGAGGTGTGCGCTCGAGCACCCAGTGCACCGCCTCGACAATCGCTGAGGAGACCTCCTCGAGTGCATCGAGAATCTCACTCGAGCTTACGGTAAACGTGCGCGGCAGACCGGTCATCAGACAGCGTCCCCTGACCTCCATGATCGCTTCCTCGCTGCGCGGATACACACAGCCGACCGTGCGCTTGATCTCCTCTGCCGTGCGGTCGCCGATCAGTGCATTGTGCTTGCGGCGGACGTACTTGACAATGGCCTCGTCGAACTTATCGCCCGCGACCTTGATGGACGTGGATTCGACGATGCCGCCGAGCGAAATAACCGCCACATCGGTCGTGCCGCCGCCAATATCGACCACCAGATTGCCGTTGGCTCGGTTGATATCGATGCCCGCGCCGATGGCCGCCGCGACCGGCTCCTCGACCAGAAAAACGCGCTTTGCGCCCGCCTGCGTGCCCGCATCAATGACGGCACGCTCCTCCACCTCGGTGATGATGGACGGCACACAAATGACCACATTCGGCTTGAACAGGTGGATGCCCTGCACCTTTGCGATGAATTCCTTGATCATGCGCTCGGTCATCTCGTAATCCGAAATAACGCCCTCGCGCAGCGGACGGATGGCGACAATGTTGCCCGGTGTACGGCCAAGCATGCTCTGCGCTTCCTCGCCCACGGCAAGGATTTTACCGGAAACCTTGTCCACCGCCACAACGGACGGCTCGTTAAGTACAACGCCCTTGCCCTTGACATAGACCAGCACGGTTGCCGTGCCGAGGTCGATGCCGATATCGCTCGAAAAAAGCGACATCTTTTTCGCGATTCTTTGCAGAAAAGAAGCCATATTTCATTCCTTTCTCCGCGCTCTGTTCGCGTGGATTGACAGTATTACTATTATACAGATTTTGTGCGCCATTTGCAAGACTCCGGGGCAAATACCGAAAATTCGACAGAGAAAACGGCATCACTCCGGCAGCGTGTTCTTATACGGCTGGAATCTTACATCGTTTTCCACCTGTTCTTTATAGGCTGCATACGCCTCCGCCAGCGTGTCATATTTCGTTCCTGTGGTATAATCCTTAAAGGTGTTGAAACTGTTGATATGGTCCGCAATCGCAACATAGCTTTTGCCCTTGTTGCTCCGGGCCGCGGTAATCGTTTCGGAGATGTAAAAGCCGCCGCTCGCCCGGCTGACAATGACCGGTATCTGCTTACCCGCACCGACGGTATCTGTATCGACCGATGTCCAGAACAAATAGCGGTTGCTCTTGTTCGTGGAACTGCCGAGAAACGCCCATGTGCCCTTGTTCAGCAGGCTGTCGTTTCCGATCTGCTCCACCACCTTGGGAACCATACTTGAATTGGTGCACTTCGAGTCGATCTCAAAATTCTGATTATAGTTCAGTGTCGGCAAAATGCCGGTCCGATCGAGTATGTCGTGCAGCTTCTCGTTCCAGTTGATCGTGCTGTCCGCTGTGCTCTTGCCCTTCCAGTCAAACACGATCACAGCCGCTGCGCTGTCATAGTACACCTCGCATTCCCCGCCCGCGGTAGGGATTCCTTTCCAGTTTGCGGTATCTCCTTGCTCCTTATAATGGGTAATGCCTGCAATTGTAATGGGATCTCTCGACTGCCAGTCATCCTGCTTCTGCTTCAGCCTGACCGTTTTGCTCATGTTTTCGCTATCCTGCTCCGTAACCGCAGTCAGCACATCAATATACGCCGCCCGCACCTCGATGAGGTCGGATGCCTCCAGACTTCTCTCGATATACTGTATCAGCGCCGGTATCATAAATGCCGCAAGGATCGCCAGAATGACCAGCACAACGATCAATTCTACCAGCGTAAAGCCCTTGCGAGTATTTTTCTCTTTCTTCTGCATTTTATCAGCACCTTTTACTGAGTTTCGGCTAACCTAAGACGGGCTTTCAGCGCGCTGTACCGTCTGCCCTTCTGGTTGTTATTTACCATATACGCTACCACATCCTGACTGCCGACGATAACAAGCAGGCGCTTCGCGCGTGTGATTGCGGTGTAGAGAATGTTGCGCGTGAGCAGTTTGCGCGGCAGACCGTCCGACAGAGCGAGCACCACCGCGTCAAACTCGCTGCCCTGCGATTTATGTACGGTGACGGCATACGCCAGCTCCAGCTCGTTCAGCATATCGAAGGTGTAAGTCGCAATGCGGTCGTCAAAGCGAATCACCATGCACTCCTGCTGCGGAAAAATGCGGATGATCTCGCCGACGTCGCCGTTGAACACGCCGGTTCCCTGCTCGTCGTCCCCCTGCTTTTCCCACACAATGTCGTAGTTGTTTCGCACCTGCATCACGCGGTCGCCCTCGCGGAAAATGGTGTCTCCGAAGCGCTTTTCCAGCTTGCTTTCACTTGGTGGATTGAGTGCCTCCTGCAGACGGCGGTTGAGCGGAATAGTTCCGCTGCCGTGCCGCTTGGCAGGCGAAAGCACCTGTATCTGTGCAGGAGTAAAGCCGTAGTGCTTGGGCAGTCTCTGGGCGCAAAGCTGTGCCACCGTTTCGATAACAGACGTCGGCTCCGCCCGTTTCATGATGAAAAAGTCGCCGTCCGCGCCGGATGGCCTGGGCATTTCACCCGCGTTGACCGCGTGCGCGTTCATTACAATGTCGGACTGCTGCGCCTGACGGAAGATCTCGGTCAGCTGAATGGTCGGCACCCGATGTGAGGTGATCAGGTCGCGCAGGAAGTTGCCCGGACCGACCGGCGGCAGCTGATCAGCATCACCGACGAGCACGAGCCGCGCACCGTGCGGCAGCGCATTGATGAGCGCCTGCATGAGCGTGATGTCCACCATGGACACCTCGTCCAGAATGACCGCATCGCACTCGAGCGGATTGGTCACACTGCGGGCAAACACCGTGCGTCCGCCGCCCGCAAAGCCTGCCTCGAGCAGCCGGTGAATGGTTTTCGCCTCCATACCGGTCAGGTCGGAAAGACGTTTTGCCGCGCGGCCGGTCGGCGCGGCGAGCAGCGTGTCCAGTCCCAGTGCCTCAAACACCTGCAGGATGCCGCGCACCGTAGTCGTTTTGCCGGTGCCCGGGCCGCCGGTCAGGATAACCAGACCATTGCGTGCAGCCGTTGAAATCGCAAGCTGCTGTTTCTCGGAAAAAGTGAACTCACTGTTCTCCAAAAGCGCGGAAAGCAGCTCATCCACATCAAAATCGTACTCATAATTGCGCTCTGCCATGTAGCCGAGCATTTCGGCAAGGTAGGCCTCCGCGTCGTGCATATCGCGCAGATAGACCGCGTCGCGGCCTGCGATGTGCTCACGCACCAGCCGCCCCTTCTCCTCCAGGCGAGCAATGCCGTGCAGCGCCCGGTCCTCGTCCACGACCACGTCATCGTCGCTCAGCAGCATGCACACCGCGTACAACAGCTTCTCCACTGGGATGAACGTGTGGCCGTTGTTCAGGTTAAAGGTCAGTGTATACAGAATGCCCGCGTCCACGCGCTCATCGCTCAGCAGCGACAGCCCAAGCTCCATCGCCAGACCGTCCGCCAGCTTGAAATCCACATCATAGTATGGGTCACACAGCAGATACGGGTTCTCGCACAGCGCGTCGATGGCGCTGTCGTGCAGGCGCTTGTACAGCAGCGGCGTGAGCGCGACCGGCAGACCGTGTTCGCTCAGAAAGTCCATCAGCAGGCGCATTTCGCTCTGTTCGGTGAACTGACGGCCGATCTCCTTCGCCTTGCGGTCGGTAATGCCGCGCAGCTCCGACAGACGCTCCGGCTCGTGCATAAGAATGTCAAACGTGTCCTCACCGAACTTTTCCGCAATTTTTGCCGCCAGCCGCGGACCGATGCCGCGAATCAGACCCGAACCGAGGTACTCCGCGATGCCGCGCACCGAGGTCGGCAGCCGGCGCTCAAACGCCTCGGTCGCAAACTGCTCGCCGTAGGTCGGGTGCGTCACCCAGCAGCCGGTCAGAATGACCTCCTCACCCAGTCCAATGTTGGGAAACGTGCCGGTCGCCGTGACCTCGGCTCCGTTTTCCGCAGCAAGGCGCAGCACGGCATAGCCGTTTTCGTCGTTGTAGTAAACGATCTGCTGCACCGTGCCGCGCACGATCAAATATTCTCTTTCGTCCAACGTCCCACCGTCCCAACTTGTCATTCCAGATAGGTTATGTCCTGCCGTGCCGCCATGTACTTGGCGATGTTCTGTCCCTGCCCGCTGCCGATTTCGACAAATGTGATCAGCAGACCGGGAAAATACTGCCGCCGCACGCGCAGTGCCGCGCGGATCAGGTGTTCGCTGACGGCATCGCAGCCGTCGCCGTACAGCGTCAGCTCCGCCGAGCCGTGCAGCCGCAGCAGCCGTACGGAGACGATCTCGTACACCGTGTGCAGCACGGTGTAAAATCCCACTGCGGCAAATACCGCCAGAACCGATTGCAGAAAAACAGACATGAGCGTTCCCTCCTGCTATCAGCCTATGCACGGAGGGAACACTTTGTTAGTATATAGTATAGCACAATTGTTCGGATAAGTAAACCGAGCAGAAAATCCGGGGATAATTGAAAATTGAAAATTGAGAATGGAGAATGAACGTGATGATAGAACGATAACCAAATTTCATTTTCCACTCTCAATTCTCCATTCCTGAAAAAGAGACGCTTTCGCGTCTCTTTTTCAGGTTTCATGTTCTTTGCACCACTCATTCAGCGTTTCCCGATCGGTGCCCTGCATGGAACAGGCGGTTCCGCAATCCCGTTCATTGGGCGGCAACGAGATACCTTCGCTCATCTTTTCCTGTTCCCTCGCGGCCACTGCCGGTTTGCTGCGGCGCAGCCACTCGAACGCCTTTGCGGCGGCCCGGAGCTGATAGCGGTTTTCGTGATTTTCCGACATAATTGCATCCCTCCTTTGCATAGTATGCGCAGGAAAGAGGATTTTACGCACAAAAAGCTCCCATGCCGAAGCATGGGAGCTTGTAAATTGCGTTATGCTATTGCTTAACTGAAATTAAGCGTTGATAGCGGTTACGACGCCGGAACCTACGGTGCGGCCACCCTCACGGATAGCGAAACGCAGGCCTTCCTCGATAGCGATCGGGGTGATCAGCTCAACGTCCATCTCAACGTTATCGCCCGGCATGCACATCTCAGTGCCTTCCGGCAGAGTGATAACGCCAGTTACGTCGGTGGTACGGAAGTAGAACTGCGGACGGTAGTTGTTGAAGAACGGAGTATGACGGCCGCCCTCTTCCTTCTTCAGAACGTATACCTGACCGTGGAACTTGGTGTGCGGGTGAATGGAGCCCGGCTTAGCCAGAACCTGGCCACGCTCAACCTCGTTCTTCTGGATACCACGGAGCAGAGCACCGATGTTGTCGCCTGCTTCAGCGTAGTCCAGCAGCTTGCGGAACATCTCGATGCCGGTTACAACGGTCTTGCGCGGAGCGTCCATCAGACCAACGATCTCAACTTCCTCGCCCATCTTCAGCACGCCACGCTCTACACGGCCGGTAGCTACGGTACCACGACCGGTGATGGAGAATACGTCCTCAACCGGCATGATGAACGGCTTGTCAGCAGCGCGGTCCGGGGTCGGGATATAAGAGTCAACAGCGTCCATCAGCTCGTGGATGCACTTGTACTCCGGAGCGTTCGGATCCTTGGACTCGCAGGTCAGAACGTTCAGAGCGGAACCACGGATTACCGGAACGTCGTCGCCCGGGAAATCGTAAGAGGACAGCAGCTCACGGATCTCCATCTCAACCAGGTCGAGCAGCTCCTCGTCGTCTACCTGATCAGCCTTGTTCATGAAGACAACGATATACGGAACGCCTACCTGACGGGACAGCAGGATATGCTCGCGGGTCTGCGGCATCGGGCCGTCAGCAGCGGATACAACCAGGATAGCACCGTCCATCTGAGCAGCGCCGGTGATCATGTTCTTAACGTAGTCGGCATGGCCCGGGCAGTCAACGTGAGCGTAGTGACGCTTAGCGGTGTGATACTCAACGTGTGCGGTGTTGATGGTAATGCCGCGCTCCTTCTCCTCCGGAGCCTTGTCGATTGCGTCGTATGCCTGATACTCAGCATCGCCCTCGAGAGCCAGAACCTTGGTGATTGCAGCGGTCAGAGTGGTCTTGCCGTGGTCAACGTGGCCGATGGTGCCAATGTTAACGTGCGGCAGAGAACGGTCAAATTTTTCCTTTGCCATTGTGGATATCCTCCTCGTAAAATGAATTAAAAGTCATGTTGCATTTATTTTACTGCATTTCGAGAAAAAATGCAATAGGCTGCAGCAGATTTTAGTCGTTGTTTTTGGTACGGTTGTCGATGATCTTCTCCTGAATGCTCTTCGGCACTTCAGTGTAGTGGCTCGGCTGCATGGTGTACTGGCCACGGCCCTGGGTGCGGGAACGCAGAGCAGTTGCGTAACCGAACATCTCGCTCAGCGGAACGCCGGCAGAGATAGCCTGTACGCCGCCGCGCGGCTCCATGCCCTGGATCTGACCACGACGGGAGTTCAGGTCGCCGATAACGTCGCCCATATACTCCTCCGGTACCATTACGTCAACCTGCATGATCGGCTCCATCAGAACCGGATCAGCCTTCTTCATAGCTTCCTTGAACGCCATAGAACCAGCGATCTTGAACGCCATCTCAGAGGAGTCGACTTCGTGGTAAGAGCCATCATACAGGGTTACCTTAACGTCAACAACCGGGTAGCCTGCGAGGATACCAGACTGCATAGCGCCCTGGATACCCTGATTAACAGGCTCGATATATTCCTTCGGGATAGCACCGCCAACGATCTTGTTGATGAACTCGTAGCCCTTGCCGGACTCGTTCGGCTCAACGATGATCTTAACATGGCCGTACTGGCCCTTACCACCGGACTGACGAGCGTACTTCTGATCAACGTCAGCGGAGCGGCGGATGGTCTCCTTGTAAGCAACCTGAGGAGAACCTACGTTAGCCTCTACCTTGAACTCGCGCAGCAGACGGTCAACGATGATCTCCAGATGAAGCTCGCCCATACCAGCGATAATGGTCTGGCCGGTCTCTTCATCGGTGTAGGTCTTGAAGGTCGGGTCCTCTTCTGCCAGCTTAGCCAGCGCGATACCCATCTTCTCCTGACCAGCCTTGGTCTTCGGCTCGATCGCAACACGGATAACCGGGTCCGGGAACTCCATAGACTCGAGGATGATCGGGTGCTTCTCATCACACAGCGTATCGCCGGTGGTGGTGTTCTTAAAGCCGATGCCCGCAGCGATATCGCCGGAATATACGCAGTCGATATCCTGACGATGGTTAGCGTGCATCTGCAGAATACGGCCCAGACGCTCGCGCTGATCCTTGGTAGCATTCAGTACGGAGGAACCAGCGGTGATGGTGCCGGAGTATACGCGGAAGAACGTCAGACGGCCAACGAACGGGTCGGTAGCGATCTTGAACGCCAGCGCGGAGAACGGCGCATCATCAGAAGACGGACGGGAATCCTCCTCGTCGGTCTGCGGGTTTACACCCTTGATGTCCGGGATGTCGGTCGGAGCCGGCATGTATTCGATAACAGCGTCCAGCAGCGGCTGTACGCCCTTGTTGCGGTATGCGGTGCCGCAGAGTACCGGAACGATCTCGTTGGCGATACAGCCCTTGCGGATTGCAGCCTTAACTTCCGGAATGGTCAGCTCTTCGCCCTCGAGGTACTTCATCATGAGGTCCTCGTCCAGCTCAGCAACGTGCTCCCACAGTTCGTCGTGGTACTGCTGAGCCTTCTCCATCATGTCAGCCGGAATATCCTCATCGCGGATATCCTTGCCGAGGTCGTCATAGTAAACCTCAGCGCGCATGGTGATCAGGTCGATGATACCCTTGAAGGTATCCTCAGAGCCGATCGGCAGCTGAACCGGAACAGCGTTGCACTTCAGACGGTCCTTCATCATGTTGACTACGTTGTAGAAGTCAGCACCCATGATGTCCATCTTGTTTACGAACGCCATACGCGGAACCTTGTACTTGTCAGCCTGATGCCAAACGGTCTCAGACTGCGGCTCAACGCCGCCCTTTGCACAGAATACGGTTACGGAACCGTCCAGTACACGCAGGGAGCGCTCTACCTCTACGGTAAAGTCAACGTGGCCCGGGGTGTCGATGATGTTGATACGATGCTCCGGGAACTGATGAGTAGAGCCGGACCAGTGGCAGGTGGTAGCTGCGGAGGTGATGGTGATACCACGCTCCTGCTCCTGCTCCATCCAGTCCATGGTAGCGGTACCGTCGTGGGTATCGCCGATCTTATGGTTTACACCGGTGTAATACAGAATACGCTCGGTGGTAGTGGTCTTACCGGCGTCGATGTGCGCCATGATGCCGATATTTCTGGTTCTTTCCAGGGAATATTCTCTAGGCATATTGCTCTCCTTTCAAAGCGTTATGCGGAAACCGACAGATTAATAGCGGTAGTGTGCGAACGCCTTGTTCGCCTCTGCCATCTTGTGGGTATCCTCGCGCTTCTTAACAGCACCGCCCAGATTGTTGCAAGCGTCCAGGATCTCGCCTGCCAGACGCTCACGCATGGTCTTTTCAGAACGAGCGCGGGAGTACTTGGTGATCCAACGCAGGCCCAGGGTCTGACGACGCTCCGGGCGAACTTCCATCGGCACCTGGTAGGTAGCGCCGCCTACACGGCGAGCCTTAACTTCCAGGGTCGGCATGATGTTTTCCATAGCCTCGGTGAAAACCTCCAGCGGTTCACGACCGGTCTTTTCACGAACGATATCGAAAGCACCATAAACAACCTTCTGCGAAACGCCCTTCTTGCCGTCGAGCATGATAGAGTTTACCAGCTTGGTGACGAGCTTGGAATTATAAAGCGGATCGGGCAGAACGTCTCTCTTGGGGACATTACCTCTTCTTGGCACTTTACTTCCCTCCTTCAAAAATATTTGATTTCATAGGTACTTCGGCGGATCTTTGACCGCCGTTGTTCATGCCTGTCCGAGGTAAAGGCCCGATTTATGCAATCGGAACTAAAATGCCTCAGACAAAGCATAGCTGCTTTGCTGAAAAATAACTTTCTCGCAAAACCTTGTGGGTTGGCTCCTTGCCTTCCGTTTCCTTATTTGCAAGGTAACGGTACAGGAGTAATCAAGCATGATTGTGCAGATCAAGGCGCAGCCGCGCGCCGCGTACAAAGGTACGCAAGTGCGGGTGCAACGCAGAGATGTGCAATCAGGCGCAGATTACTTGCCTGCCTTCGGGCGCTTAGCGCCGTACTTGGAACGAGCCTGACGACGGTTAGCAACACCCTGGGTATCCAGAGTACCACGGATAATGTGGTAACGAACACCAGGAAGGTCCTTTACACGACCGCCGCGAACCATAACTACAGAGTGCTCCTGCAGGTTGTGGCCTTCACCGGGGATGTAAGCGGAAACTTCCATCTGGTTGGTCAGCTTTACACGAGCTACCTTACGAAGAGCAGAGTTCGGCTTCTTCGGGGTCATGGTCTTAACCGTGGTGCAAACGCCGCGCTTCTGCGGAGCGGACTGATCGGTAGCCTTCTTCTTCTGAGAGTTGTAGCCTACCTGAAGAGCCGGTGCCGTAGACTTGGTAACGACTGCCTCACGACCCTTACGGACGAGTTGGTTAAAAGTTGGCATTTTATTTCCTCCTTCTTTCAAAGATATTTATGAAAAGCGCGTTTTGCGCGATTCAACAAAGAAAAATCAGTGCAGAACAACGACTACTGCCGCGCCGACATCAATGCCGACCGCATCGCCGAGCTCCGTCATTGTGGTGACCTCGGTAACTTCCATACCGTGTTCACTGCAAAGCTCATAAATCGGTCCGACGACTCGTTTTTCTGCGTCCAGCGCAACAAAGACCTGTGCGGCTGCGCCGTCCCGAATCGCTTTTTTCGACTGCTTTACACCGATCACCTTGTGCGCCGTGTGAAGTTCTGAAAGCATAATATTCCTCCTATACGGCATACTCCCATAGTATACGGGTTTGTCCCCCTGTTGTCAAGTGTTTTCTCGAATTTTTTTATTTTTTACGAGAAATTTCTTTTCCAGAGGATTTTCGCGGAAATCGACGCTTTCGAAGCGAGGGAATCTCGCCTGCCCGGCGGGGGCACAAGAGGATAGACAACCTACGGTTTTCCACCCTCTTGTGAATCTCCCCTTTTCCCTTAGATAGCACGGCGAAATTTGCAGAGCTGAGACTATAAGGGAACGCCAGAGGATTTTTTCTTCCGCAGGACGCACTTTGTGCGCCCATGTATCCGCATATTCGCATTGTCGGATACCGTACTGCTACACATGCGGTCTACTCTACGCGGGGCGCGGCACAAGGTGAATTGCCCGAAGGGCAAGAGAGGGTCCCCTGGGGGGACAACCGTGCCGCGCAACTCGTTTGCGCGTTATGACGGACGGCACCTGCGAACTTTTTCTGATATTATGCTTATCTCTGCGCAATTTCCACTCTTTCGGTAATTCTCCATTCTCCATTCTCAATTTCCATTCGGCACAAGCAAAAACAGGAGAACACCTTACAGTGTTCCCCTGTTTTACTTATCTTATACAGCTATTCCGTGCTTTATGCAAATCAGTCGAGATTTACAGTCTGCTCGTAGTGACCGGTGCAGTAATCGGACACACCCGAGCCGGCCGGAATCAGCTTGCCGATGATTACGTTCTCCTTCAGACCCATCAGCGGATCGACCTTGCCCTTGATCGCAGCGTCGGTCAGCACGCGGGTGGTCTCCTGGAAGGATGCAGCGGACATCCAGGAATCGGTTGCGAGGGATGCCTTGGTGATACCCATGAGGGTCGGCTCCGCAATAGCCAGACGGAGACCTTCCTCGCCGGCGTCGATGCGTGCCTGCACCTTGTTGTTGTAATCCTCGAACTCGAGCCAGTCCATAACAGAACCCGGCAGAACCTCAGCGTCGCCCGCGTCCTCAACGCGAACCTTGCGCATCATCTGACGAACGATAACCTCGATATGCTTATCGTTGATATCTACGCCCTGCTGACGGTAAACCTTCTGAACTTCCTTGATCTCGTAGTCGTGAACGGCGCGAGGATCGAGGATACGCAGAATGTCATGCGGGTTGAGCGAGCCTTCGTTCAGCTGGAAGCCCTGCGGAACCTCCTGACCGTCGGTTACGCGGATACCGGAGGACGAAGCCAGCTGGTAGGAACGCATATCGCCGGTCTGCGGGTTGACGATGTTAACGGTCTTGACGGTGGTGCGCTTGGACTCCTCGATGGAGACCACGCCGCCGATCTCGGCAAGCGTTGCAGCCTTCTTCGGCTTGCGGGCCTCGAACAGCTCCTCAACTCGCGGAAGACCCTGCGTAATATCCGAACCTGCGACACCGCCGGTATGGAAGGTACGCATGGTAAGCTGGGTACCCGGCTCGCCGATGGACTGTGCTGCGATGATACCGACAGCCTCGCCCTTGCCGACCGGCGTGCCCATTGCCAGGTTGATGCCGTAGCAGTGCGCGCAGACACCCTTGCGGGCACGGCACTCGAGCACGGAGCGGATCTGAACGCGGGTGATGCCTGCGCCGACAACCGCATCGGCGTCAGCCTCGGTCATCATCTTGCTCTTCGGTACGATAACCTCGCCGGTCTCCGGATTTACGATATCGTCAACCGGGAAGCGGCCGAGCAGACGCTCGCGCAGCGGCTCGATGATCTGGTTGCCTTCCTTGATATCCTCTACCCAGATACCCTTGGTTGCGCCACAGTCGTCCTCACGGATGATAACGTCCTGAGAAACGTCTACCAGACGGCGGGTCAGGTAACCCGAGTCAGCGGTACGCAGTGCGGTATCGGCCATGCCCTTTCGAGCACCGCGGGCAGCGATGAAGTATTCGAGTACGGTCAGGCCTTCACGGAAGTTGGACTTGATCGGGATTTCGATGGTCTTACCGGAGGCAGATGCCATCAGGCCTCGCATACCGGCCAGCTGACGGATCTGGTTGATAGAACCACGGGCACCAGAATCAGCCATCATGTGAATCGGGTTGTAGCGCTGCTCCTTCATGTTGGCCTGCAGCTTTGCGGTAACCTTCTTGGTGGTCTCTTCCCACTCGGCTACGGTCAGACGGTAGCGCTCCTGATCGGTGATAAAGCCGCGCTTGTACTTGCGGTCGATCTTGGCAACCTTCTTCTCGGACTCGCGGATCATCTCGTCCTTGCCTTCCGGCACGAGCATGTCGGCTACGGCTACGGTCAGCGCACCCTTAGTGGAGTACTTGTAGCCCATCGCCTTGATGGAGTCGAGCACCTCAGCGGTAATGTGGAAACCGTGTACGCGGATACACTTGTCAATGATCTTGCCAAGCTCCTTCTTGCCGCAGGTGAACATGATCTCAAGATCAAACTTCTTGGACGGATCCGAGCGGTCAACAAAGCCGAGGTCCTGCGGGATGCGCTCGTTGAAGATCAGACGGCCCGGAGTCGCGTCTACGATAGCGGACTCGGTCTTGCCGTTTACTTCCTTGGACAGACGAACCTTGATCGGCGCGTGAATGCCAACGATACCCTCGTTGTACGCCATCAGAGCCTCGTCCACGTTGCGGAATACCTTGCCGGCGCCCGGCTCGGTATCGCGGTCGATGGTCAGGTAGTAGGAGCCGAGGACCATATCCTGAGACGGAATGGTAACCGGCTTGCCGTCCTGCGGCTTGAGCAGGTTGTTCGCGGACAGCATCAGCAGACGGGCCTCAGCCTGTGCCTCTGCGGACAGCGGAACGTGAACTGCCATCTGGTCGCCGTCGAAGTCGGCGTTGAATGCGGTACATACCAGCGGATGCAGGCGGATCGCACGGCCTTCTACGAGTACCGGCTCGAACGCCTGAATGCCCAGACGGTGCAGGGTCGGTGCACGGTTCAGCATAACCGGATGACCCTTGATGATGCCCTCGAGCACATCCCATACCTCGGGCTTTGCGCGCTCTACCATCTTCTTGGCAGACTTGATGTTCTGTGCGGTGCCGTCCTCAACCAGCTTCTTCATAACGAACGGCTTGAACAGCTCGAGTGCCATTTCCTTCGGCAGACCGCACTGATAGATCTTCAGGTCCGGGCCTACGACGATAACCGAACGGCCGGAGTAGTCAACTCGCTTGCCGAGCAGGTTCTGACGGAAACGGCCCTGCTTGCCCTTCAGCATGTCGGACAGGGACTTGAGTGCACGGTTGTTCGGGCCGGTGACCGGGCGGCCGCGGCGGCCGTTATCGATCAGGGCGTCAACAGCCTCCTGCAGCATGCGCTTCTCGTTGCGCACGATGATGTCCGGCGCACCCAGCTCGAGCAGGCGCTTGAGGCGGTTGTTGCGGTTGATGACGCGGCGGTACAGGTCGTTCAGGTCGCTCGTTGCGAAGCGGCCGCCGTCCAGCTGTACCATCGGGCGGATTTCCGGCGGGATGACCGGAACAACGTCCATGATCATCCACTCCGGGCGGTTGTGCGACAGACGGAACGACTCAACGACCTCCAGGCGCTTGATGATACGCAGGCGCTTCTGGCCGGAAGCCTCACGCAGCTCTGCGGTCAGCTCCTTGGAGAGCTGGTCAAGATCCAGCTCCGCGAGCAGCTCCTTGATGGACTCCGCGCCCATGCCGGCACGGAAGTCCTCGTCGTACTTTTCACGCATGTCGCGGTACTCAGCCTCAGTCAGGATCTGCTTCTTCATCAGCGGCGTGTCGCCCGGATCAATTACGATATAGTTTGCAAAGTACAGGACCTTCTCCAGTACACGCGGGCTGATATCCAGGATCAGGCCCATGCGGGACGGGATGCCCTTGAAGTACCAGATGTGCGATACCGGCGCTGCCAGCTCAATGTGGCCCATGCGCTCGCGGCGGACCTTGGCCTTGGTGACCTCAACGCCGCACTTGTCGCAGATCTTGCCCTTGAAGCGGACCTTCTTGTACTTGCCGCAGTGGCACTCCCAGTCCTTGGTCGGTCCAAAGATACGCTCGCAGAACAGGCCATCGCGTTCCGGCTTGAGCGTACGGTAGTTAATGGTTTCGGGCTTCTTTACCTCGCCGTAAGACCACTGGCGGATCAGCTCGGGCGAAGCCAGACCGATCTTAATGGCGTTAAACGTATGATATCCCATATATTTTAAGATGCTCCTTCCCTATTCACAGATGATTTCACTTACGCTCAGCCTTATTCGCCCAGACCGTCGTCGAAATCACCTTCGGCATCGTCACCGCCATCCTCGGCGGGGTTATCCAGTGCAAAGAGATCGGTGTCGCCTTCCTCGGCATCGTTGATACCGAAGCCTGCTGCGGTGAACTCGTCATCCGCGCCGGAGACAGCCTGTTCCATCGGACGGGTGTACTCAGCAGTCTCCTCGTCGTCGTCCTCAGACAGCTCGATCACTTCCATGTTCTCGTCCAGAACCTGAATATCCAGACACAGAGCCTGCAGCTCCTTGGTGAGTACCTTGAAGGATTCCGGAACGCCCGGCTGCGGTACGTTGTGACCCTTGACGATCGCCTCGTAGGTCTTGACACGGCCGGTGATATCGTCGGACTTGACGGTCAGGATCTCCTGCAGGGTATATGCGGCGCCGTATGCTTCCAGCGCCCAAACTTCCATCTCGCCGAAGCGCTGGCCGCCGAACTGCGCCTTGCCGCCCAGAGGCTGCTGGGTTACGAGCGAGTACGGGCCGGTCGAACGGGCATGGATCTTATCGTCTACCAGATGATGCAGCTTGAGGTAGTACATATAACCAACAGTTACGCGGTTATCGAACTTCTCACCGGTACGGCCGTCGTATACGACGCTCTTGCCGTCCTCGTTAACGCCTGCTGCAACCAGCGTCTCCTTGATATCCTCGAGCGTTGCGCCGTCGAATACCGGGGTCTCGACCTTCCAGCCGAGCTTCTTGGCTGCAAAGCCAAGGTGAACCTCGAGCACCTGACCGATGTTCATTCGGGACGGTACGCCCAACGGGTTCAGTACGATGTCGAGCGGACGACCATCCTCCAGGAACGGCATATCCTCCTGCGGCAGAATGCGGGAAACGACACCCTTGTTACCATGACGGCCTGCCATCTTATCGCCGACAGAGATCTTACGCTTCTGCGCGATATAAACGCGGACGACCATGTTGACACCGGGAGACAGCTCGTCGCCGTTCTCGCGGGTAAATACCTTAACGTCTACAACGATACCGGATTCGCCGTGCGGCGCACGCAGAGAGGTATCACGAACCTCGCGGGCCTTCTCGCCGAAGATCGCGCGGAGCAGGCGCTCCTCTGCGGTCAGCTCGGTCTCGCCCTTCGGGGTAACCTTGCCGACCAGAATGTCACCGGCACGAACCTCAGCGCCAACGCGGATGATGCCGCGCTCGTCGAGGTTGCGGAGTGCGTCCTCGCCGACGTTCGGGATATCACGGGTGATCTCCTCGGGTCCGAGCTTGGTATCACGGGATTCGGACTCGTACTCCTCGATATGGATGGAGGTGTAAACGTCGTCGCGTACCAGACGCTCGTTCAGCAGTACGGCGTCCTCGTAGTTGTAGCCTTCCCAGGTCATGAAGCCGATGAGGGCATTCTTGCCCAGTGCAACCTCGCCCTGATCGGTAGACGGGCCGTCGGACAGAACGTCGCCTGCCTTGACACGCTCGCCCAGATCAACGATCGGACGCATGTTGATACAGGTGGACTGGTTGGAACGCATGAACTTGGTCAGCGGATAGGTCTTGTCGGTGCCGTTGTCGTAGTGTACGCAAACCTCGCGGGCGGTTACGCGGGTAACAACGCCGTCACCCTCTGCCAGCGGAATCGTACCGGAGTCAACAGCTGCCTTGTACTCCATGCCGGTTGCAACGATCGGAGCCTCGGTGCGGAGCAGCGGTACGGCCTGACGCTGCATGTTCGCGCCCATCAGTGCGCGGTTTGCGTCGTCGTGGTCGAGGAACGGGATGAATGCGGTAGCAACCGAAATCATCATGCGCGGAGAAACGTCCATCAGGTCAACGTCCTTGCGGTCTACCTCGACGAACTCGTCGCGCCTACGGCAGGTTACACGGTCGTTTACGAGGTTGTTGTTCTCGTCGAGCGGCTCGGTAGCCTGGCAGACGATGTACTCGTCCTCGACGTCCGCGGTCATGTAGCGAACCTCGTCGGTAACGTGGCAGCGGACCTCGCCGGTCTCCTCGTCCTTGATCTTTTCGATAACGCGGTACGGCGCCTCGATAAAGCCGAAGTCGTTGATGCGGGCGTAGGTTGCCAGATACGAGATCAGGCCGATGTTCGGGCCTTCAGGGGTCTCGATCGGGCACAGACGGCCGTAGTGAGAGTAGTGTACGTCTCGAACCTCGAAGGATGCACGGTCACGGGACAGACCGCCGGGACCGAGGGCAGACATACGGCGCTTGTGGGTCAGCTCAGCCAGCGGGTTGTTCTGGTCCATGAACTGCGACAGCGGAGAAGAACCGAAGAACTCCTTGATGGCAGCAGTTACCGGGCGGATGTTGATCAGGGACTGCGGCGTAACAACGTCGAGATCCTGAATGGTCATGCGCTCGCGAATAACGCGCTCCATGCGGGAGAAGCCGATGCGGAACTGGTTCTGCAGCAGCTCGCCTACGCAGCGCAGACGACGGTTGCCCAGATGGTCGATATCGTCAACCGTACCGATGCCGTGACCGAGGTTGAGCAGATAGCAGATGGAAGCGAGCATATCATCAACGATGATGGTCTTCGGAACCAGATCGAAGTGACGCTCCTTCACGATCTTCTTCAGCTCGTCGCCCTGTACGCCAGAGTCGATGATCTCCTTGAGGACGGTGAAGCGAACCTTCTCCTTGAGACCCAGATCCTCTGCGGTTGCGCCGCCGAGGTACTCGGAGAAATCGTTTACGTCTACCATGCCGTTGCCGAATACCTTAACGGCAGTGCCCTCTGCAGACTCGATCACAACACTGTTTACGCCGCGGGCAGCCATCATGGTTGCCTTCTCGCGGGAGAGGATCTCACCGGCATCCGCCAGCACCTCGCCGGTCATCGGGTCAGCGACTGCATTTACCAGCTTGTGGCCGGTGATGCGGCGTGCGATGTTCAGCTTCTTGTTGTACTTGTAGCGGCCGACTGCGGAAATGTCGTAGCGGCGCATATCGAAGAACATGGCATCCATCAGAGAGGTAGCCGACTCCACAGAGGGCGGCTCGCCCGGACGCATCTTCTTGTAGATCTCGATGAGGGCTTCCTCGGCGGTGTGCGCCGGGTCCTTGTCGAGGGTTGCAACGATCAGCGGATCCTCACCGAACAGCTCCTTGATCTCGGCATCGGTCTTAACGCCGATGGCACGGATGAAGCTGGTGATCGGAATCTTGCGGTTTTTATCAATGCGAACGTAGAAAACGTCGTTTGCATCGGTCTCGTACTCGAGCCATGCGCCGCGGTACGGGATTACGGTAGCGGAGAGCAGAACCTTGTCGGTCTTGTCAAGCTCCTTGCCGTAGTATACGCCCGGGGAACGAACGAGCTGAGATACGATCGCGCGTTCTGCACCGTTGATGATGAAGGTAGCAGCGTGGGTCATCTTCGGGAAATCACCCATGAAGATTTCCTGCTCCTTGATCTCGCCGGTCTCCTTGTTGCGCAGACGCATGCGGACCTTCAGCGGAGTTGCATACGTTGCATCTCGTGCCTTGCACTCCTCAATGCTGTACTTCGGCTCCTCGTCCATCGAAAAATCGAGGAAGGAAAGCTCCAGATTTCCGGTGTAGTCCGTGATGGACGCGGTATCGTCAAAAACCTCACGCAGGCCCTGATCCAGGAACCATTCGTAAGACTTCTTCTGCACCTCGATGAGATTCGGCATTTCGAGAATCTCTTCGATTCGTGCAAAGCTCTTTCGTGTGGTTTTGCCGTGCTGTACGTCTTTCACCTTCATGTGCTTTGATCACTCCGTTTCTTTCGGCTGTTGGTGTTGGTTGATACGCCCGGCGGCGTTGCGAAAATATTGCTCTTGGTCTTGCAATTTCTTGCAGACCGTGCTAACATATACTTAGGAATCGGATAATGTATCCGATTTTATAAAGCGTTTTATTATACCATGATTTTTCACAGAATGTCAAGTATATTTTTGTACAAAAAGGCAGAAGTTTTTCTTCTGCCTTTCTTTTTTTGTTTTCTGGCAGCAGAATGGAGAATTATCCTCAGAGTGCAGATTGGAAAGAATATGACTGTTTCGCTTTGCGTGGGAGCACAATGTGCCCTGCGATTATACGTCTGCAACTGATTCGAGGGATAAATCGTTAAAAACCCGTTATATCGTAGGGTGCGCCGACTCGGCGCACCGCTTGTATCCGGTTTGCACAAATCATCCCGTAAGGGCGAACATTGTTCGCCCACGAACCGTTTGATTTGTCGTTGCACGGGAGCACAATGTGCTCCCCTACGATTTCGCGTATGCCAACTCGTTTAATACGGTGCGCCGAGGTCGGCGCACCCTACAGTAACATTCATGTTCATTGTATTAGAATCATGCAAATGGTAAACCCTCACGGCCTTGCGCGAACGAAGCCTGTGCCATGACAGCGGCATTCTCCATTCTCAATCCTCCATTTCAGGCAAAATAAAAAGGACGCTCACGCGTCCTTTTTTATTTGCTTAGAGCACCTTCGACAGAAAATCCTTCAGTCTCGGATGCTGCGGATTTGCGAAGAACTCCTTCGGCTCGTTCTGCTCTACGATATTGCCGCCGTCCATGAACAGCACGCGCGTTGCAACCTCGCGGGCAAAGCCCATCTCGTGGGTAACAACGACCATGGTCATGCCGTCGTCGGCCAGTTCCTTCATGATTTCCAGAACCTCGCCGACCATTTCCGGGTCAAGCGCCGAGGTCGGCTCGTCGAACAGCATCACATCCGGATTCATTGCCAGCGCACGCGCGATGGCGATACGCTGCTGCTGACCGCCGGAAAGCTGTGCCGGATAGCTGTCCGCCTTGTCCGGCAGACCGACACGCGCAAGCAGCTCGAGCGCACGCTTGTCCGCCTCTTCATCGGTCATGACCTTGAGCTTGACCGGTGCCAGCTTGATATTCTCGCGCACGGTCAGGTGCGGGAACAGGTTGAACTGCTGGAACACCATGCCCATACGGCGGCGCACCAGATTGATGTCCGTGTCCTTGGCAGTGATGTTCTGTCCCTCGAAGATAATTTCGCCGCCGGTCGGCTCCTCGAGCAGGTTCAGGCAGCGCAGAAAGGTGGACTTGCCCGAGCCGGACGGGCCGATGACTACGACTTTCTCGCCCTTCTCGATATGCTCGTTGACACCCTTGAGCACCTCATGGTTGCCAAAGGATTTGTGCAGGTTTTTAACGTCGATCACTTTCGCGCAGCCTCCTCTCAAAAATGCCGAGCAGCTTGGTCAGGATGATAACGAGCACCAGATAGATGATTGCAAGGCTGACATACGGCACATAGGCCTGATAGGTATTGGACACAATATTCTGTGCCTGCTTGGTCACGTCGCGCAGCGCGATGACCGACACGAGCGAGGTATCCTTCAGCAGGGTGATCATCTCATTGCCGAGTGCCGGAAGAATGTTCTTGATTGCCTGCGGAATGACGATCAGGCGCATGGTCTGTGCATAATTCAGGCCGAGCGAACGTCCGGCCTCCATCTGACCCGGATTGACCGACATCAGGCCGCCGCGCACGATCTCGGCAACATATGCGCCCGAGTTGATGCCCAGTGTAACGATACCGCACACCAGACGCGCTGTATCATCCTTAGGCACCATGATAACAAAGCCCATGATCAGCAGCTGAACCATCATAGGCGTACCGCGGATGACGGTCAGATACAGCTTGCAGACTGCGTTGAGAATGCTCAGAATGATGTTGCTTTTGCCCATGCGGCGGGAATCATGCGCCGTGCGGACTACAGCGATCAGCAGACCGATGATAACACCGAGGATCAGTGCACCGATCGTGACCGCAAATGTGATTTTCAGACCGTTCAGGAACCATTTCCAGCGGTCCGCTGCGATAAAGGTCTGGTACAGCTGGAACAGCAGGTTCCGCAGACCCTCCGGCAGATTGACAACCGAATCCGGTACCATTTTCAGCCACTGGTCCATTGTAATACCGTTCACAGGTCATCCCCTCTTTCTTTTCATTTTACTGCAAAAGAGGGGCGGCGCTGAACCGTCCCTCTTCCTTTGTACGCGTTTGTTGATTTACTGTGCTGCGGAATCAGCGCTGATGTACTTGTCAACAATAGACTGTACAGTGCCATCGTCCTGCAGCTCCTTCAGAGCGCCGTTTACCTTGTCGAGCAGCTCGGTGTTGCCCTTCTTGATAGCGATCGCGTAATCCTCGTCAGCGTAAGCAGTGTCGAGGATCTTGAGGCCGCTGTTTGCAGCAACATAGTTCTTAGCCGGCTCCTGGTCGATAACAACGCAGTCAACCTGGCCGTTTACCAGTGCAGCAACTGCGAGCGGGCCGTTGTTGAACTGCTTTACATGCTCCTGACCGTAGTCATCGGTGCAGTAGATGTCGCCGGTGGTGCCGGTCTGAACGCCGATGCTCTTGCCTTCCAGATCATCCGGAGAAGCGATATCGGAACCATCCTTAACGATGATGACCTGAACGCCCTTTGCGTAGGAATCAGAGAAATCTACGTTCTCCTGACGGTCCGGGGTGACGGTCATGCCGGCCAGAGCCACGTCGATGGTGTCGCTCTGCAGCGCCGGGATCAGGGAATCGAACTCCATATCGGTGATCTCGAGCTTCATGCCCAGCTTGTCAGCGATAGCAGCAGCGATGTCCGCATCGATGCCCTGTACGTTGCCGTCGTCGCCAACGAACTCGTACGGCGGGAAAGTAGCGTTAGTGCCCATGCGCAGCGTGCCGCCGTCCGCAGAGGTAGAGGTGGTGGAATCCTGTGCGTCACTGCTGGAATCAGCGGTCTTGGAGCCGCCGCAGCCAGTCAGCAGCATAGAACCTGCCAGTACCATGCTCAGCATAGCAATGGAAAACTTCTTCATTTGTGTTAACTCCTTCCGATTTGACCCGTGCAAAACGGGTATCTCTTTCAAACACTAATTATTATACAGCGCGTTCTATAATAATGCAACCTAAATTTCAGCGAAAAAACTATGGAAAAGCATTTATTTTTTCAGCAATCATGACACAAGCAATCGGTAATTCGTTAATTGCCAATTAACGCTCTGCATTTTTGCAGCATAGTCTGCATTAACCACAAGGAGGTGCCCTATGTCCCCTGTTATATATGTATCACCTGCGTTTCGCACGGCCTGCGCCGAGCCGCGCGGCGCACTTCTCCTGCTGCACTCCGATCCGGTTCGCTCCGCGCCGATTGTCGGCAGTGCGGCAAGCGGTGCGCGCCTGCTCATCCTGTGCGAGCAGAACGGCTGGTGTCATGTACGCACGCGCACGGCCTGCGGCTGGGTTTCGAAAACCGACATTGTGCTGTTTTACTGCCGTCCGGCTTTGTGAAGTTTTCGTCAAATCAGTTAATTTTTTGACAAACAAGGTGTATTTTCATCAATTTCTCCCATTTTTACTGATGATTTTGCATTTTCACTTGCGTTGCTTAAAGCGATACAGTATAATGTAAAATGTTCGATGCGACAATCGCAAGGAGGTACGAAAAAGAGTGTATCAGATTTTGAAAAAGCAAACGCTGAACGCAAACACCAAGCTGATGGTGAT
>OLQE01000438.1_pt1 | contig 34414 bp, 41 predicted proteins | sample 1643161 | NCBI WGS metagenome assembly OLQE01 (sample SAMEA3136650, study PRJEB25190) | human gut metagenome | reverse complement strand
ATCCTGATGTTTTTTCCCATCGTGCCTGGGAACTTGAATATCAGAGGAAACAGGAAATACGGCGAAATCAGCCTGTTCGGACTAAGAAAATGTCATATGATATGGAATTATAACCATTTTTGAACAGATAATATGTTCTTACAAATCTCTCGTTCAAAAATGAGTTCTTTTTAAAAAGACGTATGGATTTAAAACTGGGAACAAGATTGTAGATCCCCTCCCCCAAAATAGTGAAAAATATCTCAAAAGCCATGAACATTTAATCAGATTTTGCGTATACCTAACAGGAATATTCATAAATATTTCACTGATCAGGTATACGCATTTTTATGTACTGTATATTATTTATTTTTCTCTTTATATTTGTACTTTTTATAAGTATGAGCTATACCTTTCTTTGTATGTTTATTATATTTGTTCTTTCCCATTTTCTCCGGTTCTGGTTCAGATAACGAAAACGATATTTCATATTCATCTATTATTTTATCTATCTTGTTTTTAATAACATCTGAATCAAATTCTATTCGCCCTTCAAAAATTGTAATCGGTCTATCAAAAACTTTTTCCGTCTTCTCTACATACTCAACCAGAATATTAGGATAGAAGCATATAAATTGCTCGCTTATTCTCTCGTTTTCTGATACAGACACTTCTTTTTTCTTTATTTTATCTCCAAAATTTTGTTCAAGAATTTTATTTACATTATATTCTTTTGGATCATATAACAACCAGATTCTTTTCTTAGATATTGCATTTAATGAAGAAACAATCTCTGGATTTAGTAATTTTTTCAATCTTTCACAAGAAATAACTATTCCTTGATAATCAAATTCTTGATTACATGAAAATATAGCTTCTAATTCTTTCTCATCAATTAATGCTCGGGTATGTCCAATGACAAGATATGCTTTGCAACAGGATAAACAGAGAAGATATTCGTGCTGTAGAAATCATTAAGTGCCGCAACCTTTAATAGAATATCCGACATCTCTAAATTCTCAGGGCAAAGCTGGAAAAAGAGTTTATCCAGTGCATCTTCCTGCAGATGATAGTTTTCAAGTTCATCCCAGGCCCGCAGATAAAACTCTACCTGTTCAGAGGACGGCTTCGGCACGTTTATTTTTACAGACCGCATCTCTCTATTCCTCCTTCACTATTTCTTTGGGTTAATCTTTCCACCTGTAACTACTACAATAGCAACACTAGCAACAGTCGCAGCTCCAGCTCCCAGTCCCTTAAGGACGTTCTTTGCTGTTTCAGCATGCTTATTTCTACATGCCTCGCAATACTTATGCTTGTAACCAGCCGGCAGTACCTTCTGGCACTTCTTGTTTTTGCAAACTCGAATTTCTGCTTCCTTACTCATTTTCTTTTCCTCCGACCAGTTTTATTTTCAATCTGCTTTGGTTCTGGTACATACGGAAGTGCCTGAACCTTCTTACTAATATCCGGTAATGTCTTTGACCAATAATTTTCAGGTGCTGGATCAATCAGATCAAGACGCTCTACCAATCCCGGAACAGATACATAGGTATCTTCGATAAAGCTTGAATAATATGTCAGGCTCTTTCTTGCTGCCTCATGCTCACCAAGCTCCTGGTATGCCATCGCTTCCGCAAAAGACACCATATTGACCGCACATAAACTTTCACGGATCTCACTCATTCTGCCATTAATCTTATCGGTAGAAGCTCCTGATAAAATCTTCTGGAAGAAGTTTTCCGGCTGACTCGTGATGAACTCAACATTTGTCTTCTGGCTCAGCATGAGAAGATTTCTGCTATCTTCTGCTGAGGACGCAAGTTGCATAAGTGCCATTGCCTTTAGTTCCGGATTCTTTATTTCCATTGCCTGAAGTAGCTTCTGCTGACAACTATAAGCCGTTGCCAAGCGATCATACTCCTGACCCATTCTTACTTCTTCAACTGCTAGCTGAACCGCCTGTATCTGCTCAGCAATCTGGGCCATTTGCATTTGAGCAGAAAAACTTGTCATTGACTGAGTCATTTCCGGAGCCATCTGTACTGATTTCAATGGAATAGTCGTCACAATCTTTTTAGTCTCAGGATTGATCAGATTCGCCATAAGGGATCCGTCTTTCTTGGTCATCAGCTTCAGTGCACCTTTGGCAATCTGCTGCTTCTGCTCATCCGTCAGTACAGCTTGTAACGCAACATCCGGTATCGCGGCCTTAACTGCGTTAATGAATGCCGGTGCAGTATAAAGAGCCTTTTCAATTTTTGAGAAGGCATTCTTCGCTTCCTTAAGCAGCGGTTTTGCTACTTCGGGCACCTGTTCAAAATGTTCACTTAATTCCTCTTTATATTCAGAGGCATCAATTACTTCCACGTCTTCAGGTGGAATAACAATTGTATCTTCATCCATGTCAAATAATCCTTTCATGATATTTCTATTATGGAGAATGTAATTCTTGCGAATTTACCTCTTTACGTAAGCAATCTCGATATCGTAGCCGAGCTGTTCCATCATCTGGACAAACGTCTTATTTACGATCTTTTCTGGACTCTTGATAAGACGGTTCACGTATGATGGAGATGTGCCTACCTTCTCAGCGAGTTCTGCTTGAGTGGTCTGTTCTTCTACGCACTTAACTTTTACATCTATCTCAATATTATTTTTAAGCATATACCTCACCGTAGCACTTTCTGTTCAACTAAATTTCACTATCAGTTCAATTTATTATACCACACGAATGTAAACATTTCATCATGGTACAACAAAAAAAGACAGCCGGATCATTTCCGACTGCCTCGTTTGCTTTGATTATGCTTCCACTTCGATCTGAAGACCTGACTTAAACTCGACCACCAGCTTCTCGTCGTAGACCGTTATCTTCTCGATGAGACGCCTTACCAGTGCTTCGCTGTATTCCGTAATCGCCTCTGTCTGCTCATCTAGGAAATTGTCGAGATCTTCGAGACGTTCCTGGAGTTCCTGCTGCTTGGCTGCAGTAGTCATCAGTTCCTGATGTTCTTCTCTAAGGTCGATGATCTCCGAGCCGATGCTATCGATCAAGGTATCATCATGTCCGGCTTCGAGAAGTTCCTGCTGCTTCTCTTTTATCTTCCCGTCGATTTCTGCAATGGCATCCTCAACTCCGCCATCAAGAACGGCTTTGATGTTCTCCTTAAGAGCTGGCATGATATCCGCTTTTCTGGACCATGCATCGTTAACCGCTGTGAGAACTGCAGCATGCAAGTCTTCCTCTCTCAGCGTTCTGGCCGGGCAGTCAATTCCACTATCCTTTTTCAGAACTCTGCTAACGCATCGCCATACCGTTGACTTGCAGCCTCGGTTGTTCCACTTGATCCTGCGGTAGATGTCTCCGCAGTGAACACAGAACACGATACTGGAAAGTGCGTATCTGCTGCTATAAATTCTCTTCTTCCCATCCGGAGTTATATTTGCTCTTCTTGCTATCTCTGCTTGAACTCGAAGGAAGACATCCTTATCTATTATGGCCTCGTGGCTGCCTTCAACATAGTACTTCGGCAGGTTTCCCTTATTCGTTGCTCGCTTTTTATCCAAAATGCTCACAGTATACGTTTTCTGCAGAAGCGCATCTCCGATGTACTTCTCATTGGTAAGTATCTGCTTGATGTTGCTCTCGTACCATTTGTCATACTTGGCGCCGTTCTGTATGCCATCCGCTTCCAGGCTACGCTTGATCTGCAGGAAGCTAGCTCCCTCAAGGTATTCTGCGTAAATGCGTCTGACCACCGCTGCCTCTTCCGGAACAATGACTAGCTTTCCGTCCTCGTCCTTGGTGTATCCCAGGAACCAGTTATGGTTGATCTGTACCTTGCCTTGCTGGTTACGGAACTGAATACCGAGTCTTACGTTTGCCGATAAGGACTCTGACTCCTGCTGGGCAAGTGCCGCCATGATTGTCATAAGCACCTCACCCTTGGCATCCAGCGTATTGATGTTTTCCTTTTCGAAGAACACGGCGATGTTTAATTCCTTGAGCTGTCTTGTATACTTCAGGCAATCTACCGTGTTTCGGGAAAATCGGCTGATAGACTTCGTAATGATCATGTCAATCTTGCCTGCTTTGCAATCGTCGATCATGCGGTTAAAGGCTTCTCGCTTTGAGGTGTTGGTACCGGAAATACCATCATCTGCATATACACCGGCGAGTGTCCAATCTGGCTTGCCCTCAATGAATGAAGTGTAGTGCTCCACCTGAACCTCGTAGCTGGATTCCTGTTCATCGAATTCAGTAGATACTCGGCAGTAAGCGGCGACTCTGGTCTTCTGGACCCGCTCAGTTGACTTCTGCGTTCCAACCTTTCTGCGAGCTGGAATCACGGTAATGTTCTGTGCTAATGCCATTAGTCGCTCACCTCATTTCGTATCTGGCTGTATGCATATTCCGCCTGCTTAATTGGATCTTTGTATTTCATTTCTACAAGCGGAATATGGAAGGACGTCTGTATTGTAACTGCCGGTATCTCCGTTTTCTTTAACTTATCCCTGCCCAGGACTTTTTCTCTTCGCTTACGTTCATCCTCTAGTTTTCGGGCTGTCTCCGATGTAATGATTGCCGGGTAGAAACTGTCTCCGATGTAACGCGGATTCTGAATCATTCGTTTAACACCGCAATCTCTTTTCCGGTATCTTCTTTTTCACAAAAAAGAAACTTGCATCCATATTTTTTTCCTGTGTGCATAAAATTTTATAGAGCGTTTCTCCAGTCATAGCTTTTGTCTCTACCTCTTCCCTGCTTCCTGTAATCGGATTTTTCCTACGCTTCCATCTTCTAGGATTTTCCCACCAGATTACATCCTCCAGGTGTTTAATCCCCTTGCCATGCTCAACCAAAAATACAATACGGATACCATTTTCTTGAGCTCTGAGTAGTTCTTTCCGGAATCTGTCATGATCTTGGCAGACATTATTGCACAGTTCTGAAAGATTCTGCTTCCTGTCAATAATCAATCGGGGATTGTCATAATTCATGTAATCCCCGACCATAAGCTTTGATACAGGATGATTGATACCGCACTGGTCAAATGCCTCTACAATTTTTTTAATTGCTCTGGCTTTTTCCCGACTGTCTATCTGGATTATCAACCTACTCACCTCTAATCAAATGGAAGTTCTTCGTCGATATCAGCTGGAATATTCATAAAACCATTTTCATCTGCTGGCCCGAACCCATCGTTATTTTCCTCTGATTGTTGTGAGGCTTTTGCCTCTACAAATTCGCAGCTTTCCACAACCACATACCGGCTTAAGAATCTCGGAAACTTTTGGCCTTACATGGGATGATATAGATTTTGAAAAGAGAACGATATCTGTCAATAAGCAGATTGTGAAGCGCAATTTTGGAACTGACGTCAGAAAAGTCCTGGATAAACGAGGCAAAAAAGAATTGCGCTCTTCCTGGTATTTCACTACTCCAAAAACAAAAACATCTACCCGTGAAGTTTCTTTTGGAGAAACTCTCTATCAAGCGTTAAAACATGAAAAAGCAAAACAACTTCAAGACGAAATGAAATATGGTGAATATTACATGATTCATGTTAAGAAAATTGAGATTGATGAAAAAGGAGATAAAATAATTCGAATTGTTCCTTTGCAGAAATGCGTAGAAACCCCATTACAACGTGTCAGATTAATCTGCATTGATGAAAGCGGGCAATATACTTCTACTGATTCATTTAAGTATTGCAGCCGGATTATTCACCATGAAATGCATCTTGCATTTGACTATCACAGCTTGAGACATACTCACGCGACACTGCTGATCGAATCTGGCGCAAACGTAAAAGATGTTCAATCCAGACTTGGACACACCAATATTGAAACCACATTGCAGACTTACGTACATGATACCAAAGCAATGGCTGAACAATCTGTTGATATTTTCGAAAGAATTACACAGTCTAAAACTTCATAACATATTATAAGGGCGAACGTGCTGATTGTTCAACATGTTCACCCTTTCTTCTTTCATGACATCTTTTTTATTTTTGCGGGTGGCAAATGGGTGGCAAACAGACTGAACTTCACCAAACAATGCCGTAAAACCGCCTATTTCCGCGATAAAAGTGCCACTGTTTCTATATGGCTCGATACGTGCTGATTGATGTCGCAATATCGGAACATATCGCCCTATTTTCAGCCGATTTTCGATTGTTCTCGGAAACATATCTATCGGCACATTTTGCCCTTATTCAATCCGCAACCTAAACCCTTCTCGTTGTCGGGAACATATCGAGTTTTTCTAGTTGCTACTATATATAAGCAACACTTCTGCCGCCACTGTCTCAAGCCGGGACTAGCCTTTTAGGGAATTGGTCAATGTAGAACTATTTCCGAATAAAAGGCATCGTCTCAACCTTAGTTTTTCGCTTACTGACTAAGCTTATTTGCCAAATCAGCTTCAAATTCAAGTATCTCTTGCATGCAAGTATCAAGCTTCGCAACGATAGCATTCTTGTCTAATTCTTCACCAAGCTCAATGGTTGCAGTCTTGAACGGAGTTCTCCACTGCCAGTCGTCTTTACCCATCTTTGCTGGATAATAATTATTTATGTTGTCACAAATATTCCTGAAGTCATCAGTGATATTCTTTGAACTGATGGCCAACTGAATATATGTTGTTTTTCCATTGCGATTTATTATCTCATAGAAATAGTGATTATCTGTATTCCATCCACTTGGAGCATCCGGAATATCAGGAAGTATTGTAGTCATACCGTCTGTTGTAAAACGAGTATAAGTTCTATTGCATCTTGCTACGTCCAGATGAGCATTTTCTTTTGACTTTACCCACTCTCTGAAAATAGCTATGATTGCATTAAATCTCTTTTCTTCATCGCTCAACAAATATTCCAACATCACGCTGCAAATCTTATCACTCCACTCTGCATGGAACTTAGCCATTCTTGGCCAGTCAGCTTCGTTTGTAATACTTACGCCTTCGAGGTGATAGCACATCCATGATGCTTTATTATTATCCGCTCTATCCCAAGCAAGCGCGATTCCCAGCTTACTTTCAATTTCATTCTTATGTTTATATAGCATGTCGAAAGTATCTTTATTCTTCTTGGTGTCTCCATTACCTAAGTAGAAATCTATTCTTGCATTGTCGTAGTTTGCAATGCAGCTGATGCAGAATCCACTTATGCCAAAGAAACCTGATTCAGTATTTGAGGTAGTTGGATTACATCCGCTAAAAGTTCCACGGTATGCGTGCTGTTCTTGAATAATTGGAAGTGAATATTCCCAATAGCGTCTTCTGATTTCATATCTACCAGCATCAGAAGCTTTTTTTGTTTCTGAATCCTTCAGGTAGAAAACTAAATCCATTGGGTCTGCTTCGTACAGTGCAAAGATTCTACGAAGAATAGACATCTTAAGCGTTGTACTTGTGTTCTTTTCAATATATAAATTCTCATCAATCTTCAGTGCGCTACGCAAATCAGATTCATTATTAGTAACATATGCAGCAAGGTCTGTGTTTTCCTTCTTGCTGTATGCAAGCGACATAAGCACAGACTTGTCCTTCTGATGAAGGAACTTAACAATATGCTCAAACATATCAGTCCAGCTTGTAACAGGCTGCTCTGTTGTTAAATAGCTGTACTTTGCAATGTCTCTACCAGTCAGGTCAAAGTTCTCATCATCTAAAGTGCATGAATCAAATTCTTTCTCTGATGGTACAAAGTCCGTTTCTGGATAAGTCCAGATTTCCATAGCCAGTTCCAGCATCTCTTTGCTACGTTCTTCGAGCTCTGCTAAGCCCCATGTATCCTTAGTAGCAATTTTCTGGTTCATCTTTAATCCGCTGGCTTTATATCCGCCTTCTTTCGCATCACGCTTTTCAACAAAAGTGTTATTGCTCAAATTTGGGTTATATCCAGTTAAAGTAAGATTAGCTAAACGATGAAGCCATGTAGCATGAATTTCTGCAGCATTAGCACCTAAGCTTTCATTCCAAGCAGGAGTTAAATGCTGTGGCATAATATGCTCAATGGTATAAACATTATTATCAAGATGTGTATAAACATCCTTTGTTTCAATGGTTCCGTAGTTTTCAAAACGCTCAAACAAATAAGCTTTATACTTACCACGCATCTGATATACCTGCTTTTCAGAAAGAGCTAATCCAAATTCCTCGTCATCCGGGAATCGACCGCTTTCCTTCTTAGAAAGCAAAGCATAAATAAACTTTGAAACATAATCATCTGCTGTATTATCATAGCGGATGATTTCTTTATTTAAGTTCAAGAAAATCTTGTTCAATGCATTAGTAGGCACTTCACAAATATTTCTTCTGAACAAATAGTTCTCTGTAATCAAGAAAATTCTCAATACATCATCATTGGTTAACTTACCATCCTGATGTAATCTCAATACTTCCATCAAGAATGGACGAGTAACAACAATCTCCAGACGCATCAAACGATACAAACAATCGTCAAGCTTCTGCTCTTTTAATCCACTCTTACATGTAAGGAGCTTCTCAAAGAATCTAGCATAGCGAAGCAGGTCTGTAAGGAGCGTATCAATCGGAAGTGATACAGATTCTGCATAATTCTTGAATGCTCTGTAAACGTTGCTGACAGTAGGTGTAACCTGCTGCTTGATGCTTAAGTAGTCTCTTACAAATCCACTTACATCATTAGCGGTGCACTTTTCAATCTTAGCCCAATATGTATCGTAGTACTTTGTCTGATTCTGAGCAGGAAGTCCCATTAATACATAGTTCCTGATTTTATCACCTTCTGTAAGTGCAAGACCTGTAGAGTTCAAGCTTTCAAAAATAAGTTGTGCGTTATCTCCTTGGTCTAGTGTAATACTGATGATTTCGAGCTTACCGATAGCAGCGTATAAATCAGCAACCGGGACTTCCTCTTTCATCACCATATCATAGAAAAACTGATAATTAATTGTAAGGTTAGAACCAAGGTCATAGTCCTCTTCATCACCAAACAATTTTACAAGAGCCTCTCTGTCGCTCTTAACCGGACGAAGCTTAATCTTATCGTCTTCACTGGCCCAAGGCGAGATAAGGAAACGCTGGCTTATCTGTTCATCAAGTTTGCCTTCATCTGTTTTTACTTTTCCCTGAGCTATAAGATTACGAATTGCCAAGAGCAATAACGTAATAGTTGTTAATCTCTGCTGACCGTCAATGATGTGATATTCGATTTTACTGCCATTAGGAACAACAGCAGAAACGATGCTACCAAAGAAGTGGCTGTCTCTACCATCGATTACTATTTTCTTTAAATCATCGTATAACTGGCGGCAGTTTTCATATTTCCAGTCATATTTTCTCTGGTATACCGGAATCACGTAACGCTTGTCAGCGCCTTCCATGAAGCCAGTCATTTTAGCCTCTGAGCCTTTCATCTACTGTCCTCCAATATCTAAAAGGCTTCCCATATCATAGTTCCTATACAGGAAGCCAATTTTTTATATTATTCTTTCATTTTCAAGAAGCCTTTAATAAATGCATCAGGGAAGAGGAATGTCTTTTCACCAACTTTGAACTTAACACGAATATGCTTCTGCGCTTTATCAATTTTTGTGATAGTACCTTCTCCAAATGCTTTATGAATAACAAAAGCTCCTTCTTTTGCTCCAGAAAGGTCAACCTTTGGTTCATCTTCCTTTTTAGGCTGCTGGGGTTTCACACCATATGGCGCTGGTTTTTCTGCAACCATTGAAGCAGAAGGCTTTACACCATACTGACCTGTAACATATGTATTCTTCGGCTTGTTACTAATAGGTGTAACTTTTGAAACAGGTTTTGATACCGGAACATCAATAACTGTTTCTGGTTGTTCAACTGCAGATGCTTCCATAGTTGCCTGCTGGTTATAAAACAGTTCTTCGTACTCTGCTTTCTTGAGAACTGTATCCCAACCACCGACATCCATGCCCTCATGTTTATCAATACCTGTGTATGATAGGCTGCTATCTTCATATCGTTTAAATTTGAAAATAGCATCATTCATAAGACTCGCATTGAATACACCAAGTGTACAAAGCATTTCAAAATCAGGAACATCCAGACCAGTAACCTTCTTGAACAATCCCGGTTCTAACTGGGTGATAACATCCTTAAGTGTTCTTTCTCTATAATCTGTCAAATACATGAATACAGGAATTCTGGTTGCAAACTTAATAAGTTTCTCCTGAATCTGTTTACGCATTGACTTATATTCTTTCTCCTCATCAGAGATTTCTTTTTTCTCCTTTGGAGTAAGCTTGTCTTGCTCCTTCTTAGCCTTTTTAACCTTTTCAGATTTATTGATGATGGTTTCGATATCCTGATTAAGAGAACGGAATCCTTCAATTTTCATCAACGCATCAAGAGCTTCTTTATTAGCTAACAAACGAGAAAGAGTGTCATTGTCTACATTAACAAGTAACGCAGATTCCCAACGTCTAGCTAACAGTGTTGCTGATGTTCCGGCTAAAGCAATATCCAATACATCCTGCGCAGAAATCTGCTTCATTGTCGAACCATCATATGCCAATACTGGAAGGAAGTTGATAAACTCAGCAACTTTCTTTTCTGGATTATCCTCATTTACATTTAATCGACATGAGTAATCTGAAATCTGGCGTAATGCTCTATCAAGTGCGAAGTCAAATACATAGCATTCCTGCTTCATAATTTCCTGATTTCCGGCATCGTCTGTAATAGTCCAAGGTGACTGAACACGGAAAGCTGTCTGGAAATATGTTTCAGGGCTCTTCAAATTACGAAGCATGAAAACACCTGTCCACGGTTTTACAGTAACACCAGTAGTTAACTTACCACATGATAAAGTGATGGACTTTGTTGCTAATGGATTACCCATAGCATTCTGAACTGGTGCTAAAGCTGCAACACCAATTCCTGCTTTTGTACCAGCGCATACAACGACCTTATAATCATGGAAGAAATTATCTGCCATAAGCAAGTTATACATTGCATGACATGCTGCTACGTTTGGTAAGAACCATAAAGTATGATTCAAAACATTTAATAATCTTGTATCAGAAAAAGGCATTGGTGGACGCTTATCCTGTCCAAGCTTCAAATCGTCAACGTTAGAAGGTAAATATGAACCTCTAATTAGCTGAAGCCATTTACTTACCTCATTCTCATAAGTGAATCGAGCATTTTCTACCTTTTCACCCTTTTCAACTTTTGCAGAGAAAAATACATTCAAATCAAACTCGTTATATTCTCCTCCCATCGCTATTTGTCTAATGCTTTCAGGAATCTGATAAGTAAGCATTACCATTCTAGGCAACGACAAATAAGGATTGCCTGAACCAACCCAGTTCTCCTTTGCACGCTGCTCATCGGAATAAGTCCAGTTATAAATCTGGTCTTCAATAAACTCACCTGAGTTGATGGCTCTGAATGGTGTTCCCGACAAGAACAGATAGTGTCCTGTTGTAATAGGAAGGAATGTTTCGTTATAGGCGTTATCTGCTTCATCAACCTTATATTTTTCTTGGTCGAAATCTGCCTCAGCTTCTTCATCAGGATTATCAAAAAGCTTCTTTGCATTTTCACGCCATGCACCAAAGTGATATTCATCGAAAGCTACTAAATCCCAATTAACGGTATGGATAAACTCATTTTTAGCTTTAATACCACCATTATCGTTTGTACCCAGCAAATCTTGGAAAGAACCAAATACAACAATAGGTCTGTTCTTATCTGCGATAGCATAAGCTTGGTCAATATTAATACCATTACCATGCGCATCCTTGTTGGATATGAACTGCCATCCTTCAAAGTCAACATGAGACATCAAGTCTTCGGCCCATGCAGATTCAACAGCAGGCTTGAAAGTTAATACAAGAACACGTGTGAACCCCATCTTCTTTGCCAACTCATATGTAGCAAATGTCTTACCAAAACGCATCTTAGCATTCCACAAGAATTTAGGTGCACGGTCAGGCTCTTCCTTTTTAGCCTGCTTAAAATATTCCATTGTTTTCTGAACAGCAACAGTCTGTTCAGGTCTCATTTTGAATGTCTGTGTTCTATTCTCAATATTTGCAACACCATCTCTAACTGCGATTATTGCAGCCTTTACAGCGTTAACATCACATTTGAACCATTCATTCTTATCATCACCTGCATTAAGCTGCTGATAGCCTCTTCTTTTTAATGCAGCATGAATATCGTGGTCTGTAAAACACGAACCATCCGGGCGCATAGCTGATGCTTTGAGAACAATTTTATAAGGCACAGCTGATGTATGCATCTGTTCTGCGACACGTGTTTCAACATCACGCTCTGTATAACCAACTTTTAAATAACCTTTATGAGAGGCTACATCTATAAGCTCATACGCGTAAATAGTTGGAGTGACTTCAGGGCGCGGCTCAAAAAAATTCATACTTGCCATAATTCCCCTCCTATTCTTTAGAAGCAATATAAGCTTCTAAATCCCCTCTGACTAATTGCTGGTTTACAACCTGTGATAATCCATGTTTCTTAAGGTCATCATAAAGTAATTCTCCATCATCAAAGCATTGAACTACCTCAACCTTTACGTAAAGCTTGTCTTTATCATTGCCAACTGATGATTGATATGTTAATTCATCACTTTTTACCTTGTCGGCAAGAACTATTGCCTTAAATAAAATCTGAGCATATGGCTTAGCTAAATATATATACGCTATATCGCCTTTTTGAAGAGCTCTATTTTTCTTAAAATAAAGAATCTTATCTTTTTTAACATGCTCAACAATGTCATAATTTTTTACATTCGTTGGAACAATCCATTTTTGCATGTTATACCTCCTACTCCATTGGCTTTATCATGGAATCAATAAACTCAATCTCATCCTGACTAATACCATATTTTTGATAAAGTTCTTCATCCGTCCATGGTTTAGAAAAATCTTGCATAGGTACTAACTGATATACCTTTCTCAATGTATCCATACTAGGTTTTTTAAGCATAACTAAAAATCTGAAGAATTTTGTTGAAATATAACTCGCAACATTTTCACATTCTTTTTCGCTATCAAATGGGCCTATTGTTATATAGCTTTCAGTACAAACAGAATTGGGTTCTGAAATAATAGGTTTACTAAGAATAGCATGCGGAATTTCATCAGCTCCCGGACTCGCTTTAGACATTAACAATTTATATTTCGGTAACAAATCCAAGCCTTTTGGTATTCCACTTTTTGTTGCATAGCTAATTCTTTGTTTACTTGTGTATACTTTTACACTGTGATACGAATCAGGATTCTCCTGACCTTTATAATTTGTAGCCAATCCAAATGGTTTTTGTGAACTCACCATATCAATAAATGGTTTCTCTTTGAAAGCCATCACCTTATGATAAATACTTATAGCCTTGTTATATCTAAAGAAAGTATCTTCTCCTTTTTCTAAAAGTGGTCTCTTCTCAACATCCAGCAGCTTCCCGTTAGTGTAGTTATAAATCTCACACTCTTGTGTCTTCTTGTCTCTATCCCACAAGAAATAGCAAACACCGCCGCGAATATTTATACCCGGAAAGCAATCCGAAGTATTCGGGTAATCATGAATAACTGAAAGTTTATTTTCAGAAAGCATTTTATCTCTAAAAGCGTCTAATCCCCATCCGCCTGCATACCATCTTGCTGGAATAATCATTGATAGATAACGAGGCTTAAGTTTCATAGCCTGTTCTACAAACTTATGATAAATTGGTTTTGCTTGTGCCGAATCACTAGCGGTATTCAACTGATAAGGCGGATTTGAAATAATAACATCAAATTTCATATCAAGAATCTCCTCTGGTTTGTATGTATGAATAAACTCATACGCATGTGTTTCAAGGCCATCACTTCTATTCTCATCAGACAATTGTCCTTCTTGTGATGTCCCACAATAAATACATTTTCCATTTTTCCATGTGTGATTTATTAATCTATATCTCACTTGACCTTCTGCGGTGGAAAATTTGGATACAGAATATTCACTATTCGGATATTTTGTACAATAAACACTCCTTCGAGATAAAAGTGAAGTTATTTCTGTAATTGCAATTCCGTATATCTGATTGTGAAAAATATGGTCTAATCTTTCCTGCAAATCAGGAATCTGAGGTTCAAGCCCTTTTATTAATCTTTTGGCAATTTCTCTTAAAAATACTCCTGATTTACATGCTGGGTCTAAAAACTTTATATCTGGATTTTTAAACAAATCTTGCGGAAGCATATCCAGCATTGCATTTGCTACATCAGGCGGAGTGAAAACCTCATCATTTGATAAATTCGCAAGACATGTTAAAACATCCGGGTTATATATCGTTCCAAAAAGTCCTGTATCAGCCATTCTTGACAACCTCCTTATAGTGTACTAATGGAAACTCTGCGACTGGTTTTGGCACTAATTCGTTAGTAATTGGGTCAATCATCCAGTTTTCAAATCCCATAGCATCATCGCTGAATAATTGGAATTGTCCGTCATAGTTTTCATCGTCTTTATTTTCTTTAAGCAGTACGTCGAGTCTAAAATCTCTTCGCTTGATTCTGTAATCATTAAACGGGAAAGTCCACTCTGCAAATATGATTGGTTTATCAGTATCCTGCTGTTTCTCATCAACCTGCATAAGACTCAATGCGTTTCCGCAAATAATATTTTTTGTAAGAATATATAAAGCTGCATCCCTCGCTTGATTATTTGCTTCCTTCTTACAAACCGCTCTATATTCTTTATCCCACTGTCTGAACAATCGTTCACGACAAGACTGTGCATTATCCAGCAGAATATCCACTCCATAGATACTTGTAAGAGCTAAAATTGCATTTCTTTCGTAATCATATGGACTTTTCTTATATTTTGATTTGACTACTGCAAGTTTACGAGCAAGTATTTCAACCAGAAAGTTTCCTTCACCACAGGCAGGTTCAAGAAATCTGGAATCAATACGCAAGCACTCATCAGCAACCAAATCACACATTGCCTTTACTTCACGTTCGGCAGTAAACACCTCTCCGTGGTCGGCAACACGTTGTTTCGATTTAACTTGTTTTGCCATAGTTCCTCCAAAAGCATTATTCATGCTCAATGACCTTTTCGATTATCTAGTCATCCAATTGTATTCTAATATCACAGATGTCCGTTTATTGGGACTCTGTATTTACTTCTTCTGAATTTGTAGTCTCACCCGGTACAAATTCCATAATATCGGAAACATCGCATTTCAATTCATTACAAATCTTCACCAGAACATCTGTAGTAACATTCTCATCGTTGGTAAGCTTTGCTAATGTCGAAGAGCTGATTTTTGCGTTCTTACGCAAATCAGATTTTTTCATCTTCTTATCAATCAATAGTTTCCACAGTTTGTTGTAACTCATCTTCATTTGGTTTGTTCTCCTCTTTATTCCATGACCTACCATAAAGTTCACAGCCATCCGTTGACAGTCTGATACGAGCATTTCTCTCTAATCGCTCTCTAGTTTCTGGTCTGCAGTCACCTTGCTTATCATAGGCAATGAAAACCTGCTTTTCAGTACTGTCATAGATTCGGATTAAGCCATCTTCAACATCTTTCTCTAAGTTCTTAAACAATAGAGAATCATGAGCCAAAGCTGGCAATGCAGTACATAATAATACCGCCAAGTCATAAACAATCATGCCTTTGAAATTTGAACCTGTACCAGTATCATCTGGTGTTTCAAATTTATAGCTATCGTGTTTATTAAAATGAATATGTGGCGGTTTCCTTGGTGTACTAAACAAGGAATCATTTATTTCTTTCATTTTCGTATTGAGCTCATTCTCAATTTCCATAAGAATATCTTCAATACTCTTTTTGAGAGCTTCATCTGCCTTTGCTTTAGCGGCTTGAAGTTCCTTAAGGGTTAAGTAGGCTTGATTCTGTGTCTTCAAAGCATCAATTTCGCCTTTTAACTCAGAGTGTCTATCAAGAAATTCCTTTGAAAGATTACCCACAAAGCCTAATTCTTTAATCTGTATTTTAACAGTCTGTAATTGTTCCTGAAGGGTAGCAATATCAGCTTCAATAGCTGCTCTTTCATCAGCAAATTGTGCTCCAAGAATCTTAGCAAGTTTCTGATGGTATTGTTCAACTTCATAAAGCTTACGTAAGTTCACATTTGGGAAGAACTCTTGTAAAGCAGCCATATCAGCTTCTGTTGGATATAATCCATATTCCAAACTCATATTTACAAGTCGAAGCTTCATTTCCTTAGACTGAATTTCACTTTCGATATTCAGTTTTGCAGTTGTAAGTGCAGCTTTTTGCTTGTTCTTCTCAATATCTTCTTCTGAATGGCCCTTCTCAGCTTCCTCCATCAGCGTTCCCAGTTGTAATTCCAGTGAACGAATAGTCGCTAAGTTTTCTTCATATTTCTTATTTCCACCAACAAGATTGGAAATAAAGTGATATTTTCTTGCATCTTTAAACGCATCTAATTTCTTTTTATGCTCTGTAACGCTGTCCTTAAACTCCTCAATAGCCTGATACCTGTTAAATAAGGTCAGTATGGAAGTAATGGATTTTTCCATATTTTGTCCCGGAACACCCTGTAAAGGATTAAGTTCATCGGTATTCTTCTTTCCATATACTCTAAAGAAGCTACTAAGTGCAGTTCTAAAGGATAAGCCAACAAAGTCAATGTCATACTGTTTTTTTAACCAGTCAACAAATTCTGCTTTTGTATAGCTATTCCCGGTAAAATCATAATTCTTATCACAGATAAATATTGTATCTGCTTCTCCAGTATTTCTAGCAAAGTGATACTCTGTACCATTGAACTTAAATGTAAAGAAAATAGTATGATGGCCTTCTTTCTTCACGCCGTCACTCTTAATATAAGTACTTCCACCAAATACAAAATCAATAGCAAGCAAAGTCGATGACTTTCCGATAGACATTGCACCATCATCTTTACCAAGAACAACATTCAGTCCTTCTTTGAAGGTAATAGGTGGACGCTCTTTACCACGCTCTTTAAAAGCTGGCGATTTCATTTCTATAAGCATATGAACACCTCTCCTTCATCATTTATCTCTGCAGCCCTCAACGCATACAAGCAATCCATAACAGAAATAAAATCTGTAGGGTCATTGAGAGCAGGCCTAACTTTTCTGTATAAATCTTTTACAGGAAGTGGGCCATTTTTTATTTCTTTTAGCACTACCGGAATCAAGGCCAGCGTGCTGTTTTTATATGAATATAATTTATTAGGTAATTGCATCGAACACCTCACAGCTCTGAATGAAGTACGAAACAACTATCTGACAGAAAATATCTTCTTGTAAGCTTACCTTATGTATTTTCTGTGCTATCTCGTTAAATATTTCGACCTTCGTCTTCTTGGCTTTCTTCAATCTTTTATATATTGCATGCATCTGGTCTTGCACTTCGTCATAGTCAATGTCTCCACGTTTATCTGCATTCATCATTATCTCTCTCAATTTGACGTAATAAGTGGTGACATATGTATTAACCGTAATGTATAAAGCCATATTGTCTGCTGGCTTAAGTTTTTGCTTTATCTCTTTCGGGTCAAGCGATGCATCAGCTAAATCTTTCTCTTTTAAAGTCTTTACCTTTGAGATGACACCAACAATACCTTTTTCCAAAGGAAGGTCATCTAATAAATGAATACTCTGCTGATGCGCTACCAGAATTTTCTTTACACCATTAAGTTCTTTACAAACCTTTGTATTATCATCAATTGAATATGTTGCATAACAATGAGGACAGAGTGCCAGCAGATTTCCAACTGTTGGTGCTTTTTTCTTGTCTATTAAACCTACGTTATATAAGTTTGTCGCTTTACCTGCATTCGTCACAACCAACGAGCGACCACATCCCGGAAATGGACATACATGATTAGCTTCATTAATAAGGTAATCTCCAAACTTATTCTTTAAATCCCGCTCCGCCTGCTGCAGCTTTTGTTTCTCTAATTCTGTCGGCTCTACTAATCCAGCAGTTCTTCTTATTATGTCTACAAAAACGTCTGCCAATTTCGACGCGATATTACCTGCAGTTGCAGAAGAATCATAAGACTTAAAATCATCTGCCAATAAAGCTAACACCGCATTCGGTCTGGAATTTAACGAATCTATAAAGTTTTCCGGCGTAAGTCTATACACAATATTTTGTGCAAATTTCTTTGGCAGTTTTCTTTTTGAATATGTGCGCAGCGTTTCATCATTTGTAAGCTTTGTTGACGGGTCAATTGGCGTACCCCACTCATCTTCTGCTACATCTGTAATCATGGCTATTAAATCTCTGAAAAAATATGGAACATCTGCTCCGTCTGATATTCGATTTTTCATCATCGAAAAGAAATCCTTAAACTCCACAAACATTCTCCTTTCTTTCATTTTTGAACCATGATGAACCACGCTGAACCATTCTATCCCCAAATCAATATAGGCCATTTTTTATAATGGTCTCGACAGTTGGAGATAGGTCTCTATCGACAAAAAGAATCAAGAAATAGTATATCAGATTTATGTCCATTTGTCAAATATCCGGTTCGCGATAAGGACATTCTTCAACCGTTAAGGAATTATTTATGGTGAAACGGACTTCACAAATCACTCAATTGAGAAATACAGAATCGATTCTAACTCTTTCAAAAAGGAGGATTAGAAAATGCAGAAGCATGAAATTGAAATGTGGGAAATCAACATCGAGAATGCCGCTTCCAGAGTGGCAGCCGAGTATGGTTCCGCTGTTGTTAATTCAGTCTTCGCAAGATATGACGCAACTGGATTACACAACTTAGCTTTCTGCTATTACAGCGAAGTCTTCGCCGATTTAGAGCAGATAGCCAATGACAACTAAATAAATAACCGTCCCGGACACGACGTTAAACTGTCTGGCCCAACTATCAATTCACCATCTTCGTGGCCACGTGGTGTGTTTGCAATTGATAGAAAGGTCTCACTAGTAAATACAGTGCCAGCTTAGCAAACGAGCTGGTCACCAGAAACAAAGCGGAGTTATCCGCATGAGGTGACCAACTATGAACATTAATACTGGCAGCCATGCTTCTTTACTCCGCTTGGAAATTCAAGCCAACGGAGGTAAAAGACATGGCAAATTTAGACAATCAGAGTCAAAGATTCATCTACATTCGTTCACTCAAGGAGAAGGTTCCTTGTACTGAGCAGCAGTTTCAGGAATTCTATCGTGAAGCAACTCGCATCCGTAAAAAGGAACAGTACTATCATCGCTGCAAGTGCCCTAAGCAGTTTATTTGGGCCTGTGATGGCGATTGTGCAAACTGTGAACATCATTTAGGTTATGGACTTCTTTCACTTGATGCTCCAATGACTGAAGATGGAAGCACCCTTCTTGAATCAGAAGAACTTGCTTCTCCTGACTTAATGGAGGAAGTCATCAGTGACAGAATCTTATTAGAACAACTCTTCCAGCGTTTAAGAGAACTCGACCCGGACGCGGATAAGATTATCGAATACTGGAAAGACGACAGCTCTATCTCCGACAGAGAAATTGCTAAACGCTTAGGACGCAAACAGCGTACCTTTGCAGACCAGATGAAGAAAATCAGAACCGAACTGCATAAGGTTCGCGGCTACTAATATATAAGTAGCAACTCGTCCCTCTGACCGTCCATCAAAAGATAGTCAGAGGGATTTTAACTTTTTTCAAAATTTCTCCGCTCAAATCGTCGCCCTCTCTCCAGTGGGAAAGTGTAAGGCACGAAACGACAAGCCTTGCAACTAACACAGATGGGAGGTGACGACGATGAGAGAACACTACTTCGATTCCGGTGGTACCGACGCCGAAGTGATTGCAGTACTTAAAGCAATCAGTCAGGTATCAGCAAGAATGGCGAGAAATATGACAATCCTCGCAAAGCAAAGACAATCTAAGGAAGGAGAAATTCACCATGAGCAAAATGAGCGATATGGCTATGACTATCGAAGAGTTACGCAATGCAGCCGCTGCTATTAATGAAGCAGCCAATTGGTTAGCTGCACAGTTTAGCTCAGATGCTGATGCGACTCCGGTAGCAGAAGCAAAAACAGAAAAGAAACCGGAACTTACATTAGAAGAAGTACGTGCTGTCTTAGCAGAAAAATCCCGTGCAGGACATACAGCTGCTATCCGTACTTTGCTTCAGAAATATGGAGCTAAGAAGTTATCCGGTGTAGACCCTAAACATTATGAAGCCTTGTTAAAGGATGTGGAGGAACTGGATGATGGCAAGTAAAGCACATGCGGTCTTATCCGCTTCAGCGTCACATCGCTGGCTTCACTGTCCACCTTCAGCAAGGTTATGTGAAACCTACGAAGACAAAGGTAGCGACTATGCTGCCGAAGGAACTGATGCTCATGAGCTTTGCGAGTACAAGCTTCGTAAAGCATTAAACATGAAAGCTTCAGACCCTACTGAAAACTTAACATGGTATAGCGAGGAAATGGATGACTGCGCTAATGGCTATGCATCCTACATCCTTGAACAGGTAGAAGCAGCTAAAGAAACCTGCGCCGACCCGGTTGTCTTAATTGAACAGAGAGTCGATTTCTCACGCTGGGTTGAACAGGGTTTCGGAACTGCCGACTGCATCATCATTGCTGATGGTACTCTTCGCATCATTGATTACAAGCACGGACTTGGTGTTCTTGTATCAGCCGAAGATAATCCACAGATGAAATGTTATGCACTTGGCGCTCTGGAATTGTTCGATGACATCTACGACATTGATACCGTCAGCATGACCATCTATCAGCCTCGTCGTCAGAACATCTCTACCTATGAATTAAGCAAAGAAGATTTATACGCTTGGGCCGATGAAGTGTTGAAGCCTACTGCAGAACTTGCCTTTGCCGGTGATGGCAACTTCCTTTGTGGAGAATGGTGCGGTTTCTGTAAAGCCAAGCATGAATGTCGTGCCAGAGCTGAAGCTAATCTTCTACTTGCACAGCATGATTTCAAACTTCCGCCACTGTTGGAGGATACAGAAATTGAAGTCATCTTATCTCGTGTTGATGAGCTTGTAGCATGGGCATCCGACATCAAGGAATATGCTCTTCAGCAGGCAATCAGCCGTAAAGAATGGACTGGCTGGAAGTTAGTCGAAGGTCGTTCTAACCGCAAGTACTCAAATGAAGCTGCAGTAATTGAAGCAGTCACAGATGCTGGATTTGACCCTTATGAAAAGAAGCTTCTTGGTATCACAGCCATGCAGAAGCTTTTAGGTAAATCTCGCTTCGATGAACTTCTTGCAGCCTACATCGAAAAGCCGCAAGGCAAACCTACTCTCGTACCGGAAAGCGATAAGCGTCCGGCTATGAACAACGCAAAATCTGATTTTATGGAGGAAAATTAAATGAACAAGAATGTAAAAGTATCTAATCCTATGAAGGTAATCACTGGCCCTGACACTCGTTGGTCTTACGCTAACGTATGGGAGCCTAAGTCAATCAATGGAGGTACACCTAAGTACAGCGTATCTCTTATCATCCCTAAGTCTGACACAAAGACTGTTGCAAAGATTAAGGCTGCAATCGAAGCAGCTTACAAGGAAGGTGAAAGCAAGCTTAAGGGCAACGGCAAGTCCGTTCCTGCTCTTTCTGTCATCAAGACTCCGCTTCGTGATGGAGACCTTGAAAGACCTGATGATGCAGCCTATGCCAATGCATACTTCGTCAATGCTAACGCTACATCTGCACCGGGTATCGTAGATGCAGACCGTAATCCTATCCTTACTCGTTCTGAAGTTTACTCTGGTGTTTACGGTCGTGCCAGCATCAGCTTCTACGCATTCAACAGCTCTGGTAATAAGGGAATTGCCTGTGGTCTTAACAACTTACAGAAGATTCGCGATGGTGAGCCTCTTGGTGGTAAAGCAAGTGCTGAGTCTGATTTCGCATCTGATGAAGATGACGATTTCCTTGATTAATGGAGGTGCCGACTATGGAAATGATTGAAGCTATCCTTATCATCATTCTTCTTTCTATCTGGCTTGTATTTAGCGTGGTATTCCTTATCACTGCTATCCAGAACTTCATCAACGACCGCAAGCGTGAACAGCGCGAAGCTGACAAGGACAAGCGTGACCTTGAATATCACGAAGCTCGTATGAAGGAATACACAAAATAAATACTCAACCGGAGGTGGCATCCAGTCATCTCCGGGACTTTGAAAACGAGGTGACAATCTATGGAAAATATTATTAATATCGCAAACCAGATTATTGTTTACTCCGTCTGCTACACTCTTATCTTCGTTGTCTATGGATATGTGTTCTACCACGTATTCAAGTTCATCGCACAGATTTTAATTTGTGCTTATAAGAAGCTTGCAGCAGATTGGCGTAAGTGGCGCTCTGGTAAATAACATCAAGCAGGCGGCAGGAAGGAACACAACCTCTCTGCCGCTTGTGTTATAGAAAGGACAAGCTAATGAAAACATTAAGTATTGATATCGAGACTTACAGTGATGTACAGCTTCCGAAGACTGGTGTGTATCGCTACTGCGAGTCCGATAATTTTGAAATATTACTCTTCGCCTACAGTGTCGATAGCCAGCCGGTTCAGGTGGTTGACTTAGCCTGTGGTGAAAATATCCCGAAAGAGATAATTGCTGCACTTGAAGATGATACAGTTATCAAGTGGGCTTTCAATGCAGCATTTGAACGTATCTGTCTTTCGAGATTTCTTGGGTACCCTACTGGTACTTATCTTAATCCTGAAAGCTGGCGCTGTTCTATGATATGGGCCGCCACAATGGGACTCCCTTTATCTCTGGAAGGTGTTGGTGCTGTATTAGGTCTCGAAAAGCAGAAGCTCACAGAGGGAAAAGACCTCATCAAATATTTCTGCCAGCCTTGTGCTGCAACAAAGGCTAATGGTGGCAGAACAAGAAATCGCCCTTTTCACGCACCTGATAAATGGGAAGCCTTCAAGCGTTATAACATCCGAGATGTAGAAACTGAAATGGGCATCCAGCATAAGCTTCATAAATTCCCAGTGCCTGATGAAGTCTGGGAGGAATACCATATCGACCAAGAAATCAACGACCGTGGTGTCAGACTTGATATGGAATTGGTTCAGCAAGCAATTGCTATGGATACACGTTCACGTGAAGAGTTAACTGCTGCCATGAAAGATATGACTGCACTTGAAAATCCAAACTCCGTCCAGCAGATGAAGCAATGGTTATCAGATAATGGTATCGAAACAGATAGTCTTGATAAGAAAGCGGTGGCTGAATTATTAAAGGATGCACCGGATAATCTTGCTGATGTACTTACCCTTCGTCAGCAGCTTGCGAAATCATCTGTGCGTAAATATCAGGCTATGGAGAAAACTGTCTGCAGCGATGGTCGTGCTCGTGGGATGTTCCAATTCTATGGAGCTAACAGAACCGGTAGATTCTCCGGTCGTAATATCCAGTTGCAGAACCTTCCACAAAACCACTTGCCTGATTTATCAGAAGCAAGAAGTCTTGTAAGAAGCGGTGATTTTGATGGCGTTGAACTCTTATATGAAGATGTGCCAGATACTTTATCCCAGCTTATCAGAACTGCATTCATCCCAAGAGAAAATGCCCTTTTCTATGTAGCAGACTTCTCAGCGATTGAAGCACGTGTTATTGCATGGTTTGCAGGTGAATCTTGGAGGCAGCAGGTCTTTGAAAAAGGCGGCGACATCTATTGCGCTTCTGCTTCTCAGATGTTTAAGGTTCCTGTTGAAAAGCATGGAATCAATGGTCACTTACGTCAAAAAGGTAAGATTGCAGAATTGGCACTTGGCTATGGAGGCAGTGTCGGTGCCTTAAAAGCAATGGGTGCTCTTGATATGGGACTTAGCGAAGATGAACTTCCTGCTCTCGTGGATGCATGGAGACAAGCCAACCCTCGTATCGTTGAATTCTGGTGGGCCGTTGACCGTGCTGTTATGGAAGCTGTTAAACATAAACATACCACTACAGATTATGGTCTGACCTTTTCCTGCAAAAGTGGTATGTTGTTCATCACCCTTCCTTCAGGTAGAAAGCTTGCTTATGTGAAACCGAAAATCGGAACCAATAAATTCGGAGGTTCCTGCATCACCTATGAAGGCGTTGGTGGTACTAAGAAATGGGAACGCCTTGATTCCTACGGGCCAAAGTTCGTAGAGAATATTGTACAGGCTACTGCTCGTGATATTTTGTGTTATGCCATGAAGACGCTGCGCAGCTGCTTTATCGTGATGCATATCCATGATGAGTTAGTTATCGAAGCTGACCCAAAGGTCTCTCTTGATGCAATCTGTGAACAGATGGGTAGAACTCCACCATGGGCTAAAGGCTTACTTCTTCGCGCAGATGGATATACCACACCTTTTTACAAAAAAGATTAAATATCTCCGCTCAAATCGAGCGTTCATCTCCAGTGGGAAATTAGAGGTGGACGCTCTTTTTATGTCTGCCGGAAAGGAGGACTCTGGTATGAGCATCAGTAAATACAACAGCGAAGGTTATCCTGACCCAACTGCACACGGTGCCTTGGAGATTATTGAACAGGAAGAACATGCCCTTCGCGCTTTCAGGCCTATCGTTTATATCTGCTCACCCTACGCTGGTGATATCGAAGCAAACGTAACTGCCGCAAGACGATACAGCAGATTCGCAGTGGACGCTGGATATATCCCGATAGCACCGCATTTGCTATTTCCACAATTCCTTGATGATGCAAATCCAAAAGAACGTGAGCTTGGCTTGTTCTTCGGAAACGCTCTGATGAGTAAATGTTCTGAAGTTTGGATATTTGGCAGTCGCATCTCAGAAGGAATGAAAGCAGAAATCAACCGCGCCAAGCGGAAGAACTACCGCTTGCGCTATTTCACAGAAGAATGTCAGGAGGTTTAAGACTATGTATGAAATTAGAGAAAACAGACGCAGATTAAAAGATGGAACAGAAATTACTACTTATTCACGCGATATCTATAGCTGCAATATCTTAGAAGTTGAAGCAGGCTCTACCGGTTATATGGGAGGCGATACAGGTCACGGTGGTCGCACCTACTTCCGCATCAAAGATGAAGGTTGTACCGATATGGATGTTCGTGTTATGCGTGACCGCTTTGGTGATACAGAAGGCTTCGAGGTTATGCTTGGTGGAGATTGCGAACTTGAAACCATGATTCGTGCTTTGAAGTTCATCACTAAGGTTCTGGAAGATTCTGCAGAGGAGGTATACGACTAATGTTTACTATCTATAGCGCAGATGTTACTAGCAATCCGGGTAACTGTTCCTACCCTCATAAGACCATTGTCTTAGATGAAGCCAGTCTTAAAACAGCAATCAGCCACGATTATGTATGTGCTGAATATAAGAATAACTATCGTAATGGAGATAACTTCATCGGCAGTGATTGCCTTCCGGTTGATTGCGATAATGACCACTCTGAAAATCCTGATGATTGGGTCACACCCGAAGATGTCATGCAGGCGTTTCCGGGTGTAACATTCGCAGTCCACTTCAGTCGTTTCAATAACAAGGAGAAGAATGGCAAACCTGCCAGACCAAAATTCCATGTATTATTTCCAATCGATTATGTATCTGACGCTACACTTTATAGCGATATGAAGAAGCTGGTGAATTCCATCTTCCCTTACTTTGATACACAGGCACTGGACGCGGCTCGTTTCTACTTTGGAACTGCTGCCGCTGAGGTTGCTTTATATCCGGGGCGTATGAATTTAACAGAGTTTCTGGATGAAGATTTATTCGATGAAGATATGGAAGATGGTCAGTACAATGGCTCAATCATTCCTGAAGGAAGTCGTAATGCTACCATGTCCAGATTCGCTGGTCGTGTCATCAAAAAATATGGTGATGGCGATAAAGCTTATCAGGCCTTTCTTGAAGAAGCAGCTAAGTGTGTACCTCCACTTGATAACAGTGAGTTAGGTACTATCTGGCACAGTGCACAGAGATTCTTTGCTCGTGTAGCCCAGCAGGATGGCTATGTTGCACCTGAAGTATATAACGACCCTTCTTGTTATAAACCAGAGGATTATTCCGATGTTGGTCAAGCTGAAGTGTTAGCAAAATACTTCTCAAATGAACTTCGTTACTCTCCGGCTACACACTTTATTCGTTACTCTGACCACTACTGGCAGGAAAGCGAACCCGGCGCACAGGCTGTGGCACATGAGCTTACCCGTCGTCAGATGAAGGAAGCCAATAACGATTTGATGGAAGCTCTCGACAAAATGAAAAACTGTGGTGCTCAGAATATCCTTGATAGCACATCCAAGTCCAAGGCTGAACAGCTTATGAACGAAGAACAGCTGCAGGTATATCAGGAGTTTCTTGCAGCCAAGGCATATTTAAACTTTGCAATAAAACGTCGCGATTCCAAGAATGTCACTTCGACCTTAAAGGAATCGCATCCGATGCTTGAGATTTCACCAAGAGACTTAGATGCAGACTGTTTTGCGCTTTGTACACCGGAAGCTACCTATGACCTTCGTAAAGGTATCGCCGGAGCACGTGAGCATTCTGCAGAAGACTTTATTACCAAAATCACCTCGGTGTCTCCAAGCCAGAAAGGTATGCCTATATGGTTGGACAGCTTGAATCTTATCTTCCAGCATAATCAGGAACTTATCGACTATGTGCAGATGATTTGTGGCCTTGCTGCCATTGGAAAAGTATATGTAGAAGCACTCATCATTGCCTATGGTGATGGTCGTAATGGTAAATCAACATTCTGGAATGCTGTCTCTCGTGTACTTGGACTTTATTCCGGCAATATTTCAGCAGATACCTTAACGGTTGGATGCAGAAGAAATATCAAACCTGAGATGGCCGAGGTTAAAGGCAAACGCCTTTTGATTGCTGCAGAAATGCAGGAAGGTGCCCGTCTCAATGACTCAACTGTAAAACAGCTTTGTTCTACTGATGACGTGTTTGCAGAAAAGAAATACAAAGACCCCTTCTCATTCAAACCTTGTCACACGCTGGTGCTGTACACAAATCACTTGCCTCGTGTATCTGCATCGGACGATGGTATCTGGAGACGTCTTATTGTTATTCCGTTCAATGCCAAGATTACCGGCAGTAGCGACATCAATAATTACAGTGAGTACCTTTATGACAACGCTGGTGAAGCAATCCTTGCATGGGTTATCGAAGGTGCCAAGAAGGTCATTGAGCTGGATTACCAGATTCCTGTTCCTGCTTGTGTTCAGGAAGCCATCAATGAATATCGTAGCCAGAACGACTGGTTCTCTCACTTCCTTGAAGATAAGTGCGACGTGGGCAGCGAGTATAAAGAAAGCTCTTCTGCACTTTATCAGGCCTACCGTAATTATTGCATGGATACCAACGAGTATGTGCGCAGTACCGCCGACTTCTATTTTGCTTTAGAGAATGCAGGTTATGAGCGCATTACTCAGAACAGAAAGCGTTATTTTAAGGGCCTTCGTATCAGAACCGAGGACGATTTTGAAGAGGAATTCTTAGACTAATGGCTATTAGGACAAGGTGTATCAAGGTCTCTGTATAAACTTTTCTATAGCTTATAAAAAACTATATATAAAAAAGTTCAGTAAATACCATTGATACACCTTGCACATTAAGAAATTAAACCCTGATGGGAGGATGACAATGTTAGAAAAAAATATAGAAAACAAGTTAACATCCGCAGTTGAAAAGGCTGGTGGGATTGCACCGAAGTTCGTGTCTCCTAGTTTACGAGGAATGCCCGACCGCCTTGTATTACTGCCTGATGGGGTGTTTGCTTTTGTTGAGCTTAAGGCTCCCGGTGAAAGCCCACGCCCTCTTCAAAGAGCAAGACACAGAAAGCTTCGTTCACTTGGCTTCAAAGTCTATGTGATAGATAGCATTGATGGGATTGGAGGTATGCTACATGAACTTCTCTCCACATAATTATCAGTCCTATGCGATTGATTATATCGAAACACATCCAGTAGCTGCTGTACTGCTCGATATGGGTCTTGGTAAGACGGTTATTTCTCTGACTGCCATCGCAGACCTTCTATTCGACAGTTTTGAAGCACATCGTATCTTGGTGGTCGCTCCACTTCGAGTGGCCCGTGATACATGGCCAGCAGAAATATCAAAATGGCAGCATCTAAAGCATTTAACATTTGCTGTTGCTGTTGGAACTGTTAAAGAAAGAAAAGCTGCACTTTCAGCAGGCGCAGATATCACAATTATCAATAGAGAAAATCTAGGATGGTTGATTGATAGCAGCGGATATGAATTCGATTACGATATGGTGATTATCGATGAGCTCTCTTCTTTCAAAAATCACAAGTCAAAAAGATTCCAGTCCTTGATGAAGGTTCGACCAAAGGTAAAACGAATCATCGGTTTGACTGGTACGCCAAGTTCTAATGGCTTGATGGATTTATGGACAGAATTTAAGCTTCTGGATTTTGGAGAACGCCTTGGTCGCTTCATCACCCACTATCGCAACAACTACTTCATTCCAGATAAGAGAAATGGCGAAATCATCTACTCTTACAAACCGATGCCTTATGCGGAAGATGCTATCTACAGAAAAATATCGGATATCACGATTTCTATGAAATCTACCGACCATCTGCAGATGCCAGAACTTATTACTTCACAATACGAGGTTCAGTTATCCGAAGAGGAAGAACAGCGCTATGAAGAACTAAAAGCTGACTTCATATTGGAACTTCCTGAAGGAGAAATCACTGCTGCTAATGCTGCTTCTCTTACCGGAAAGTTATCACAGCTTGCTAATGGAGCCATCTATGATGATGAAGGCAATATTGTGGAATTTCATAACAGAAAGCTTGATGCCTTAGAGGATATTATCGAATCCGCAAATGGCAAACCGCTTCTGGTGGCCTACTGGTTCAAGCATGATTTACAACGTATCAAGAAACGCTTTGATGTCAGAGAAATCAAGACCAGTAAAGATATCATCGATTGGAATAATGGTGATATTCCTGTAGCGGTCATACATCCAGCTTCTGCAGGTCATGGTTTGAATCTCCAAGCTGGTGGTTCCACACTTATCTGGTTCGGGTTGACATGGTCGCTGGAATTATATCAGCAAACCAACGCCCGTTTATGGAGACAAGGCCAATCTTCCGGTACCGTGGTTATTGAACATATCATTACCAAAGGCACCATCGACGAAAGAATACTGAAGGCTTTATCCCTAAAAGAAGTATCGCAAAATGCACTTATCGATGCAGTAAAAGCCAATCTATGACAATCTATGAAAATCAATGCCAATCCAAGGGAAATCTTAAATTCCGGAGGTATTGCATGAACGCAAAAGAATATTTATTACAGGCTCGTTATCTCGATGAGCGTATTACTTCAAAGACACAGCAGATTGCTTCCTTAAATGATTTAGCTACCAGATGCACCACTACCTTTTCTGATATGCCAAGAAATCCGAATCGTGGTGGTTCTCGCTTGGAAGACTGCATTATAAAAATATTGGATTTGGAAGATGAGTTAAAAGCCGATATCGCAAAGCTTGTAAATCTCAAGAAAGAAATCATGGAAGTAATCAAGGCTGTTCCTAATGTGGAATATCAGACCCTTCTTGAAAAGCGATATCTTTGCTTTATAACTTGGGAACAAATCGCAGTGGATATGAACTACTCTATGCAACATGTCCATCGTATGCATAGCGCAGCTTTGAAGGAAATTGTGGTTCCAGAAAAGGATGAGAGCTAATGTGATAGAATGAGAGTCTTCTCTTATGATAGTATTACAATAGCAAAAAAGAAAATCACAGGAAGCCTTGTAGGTCACACCCGACCCACAGGGCTTTTCTTATGCCTACAAGGAGGTGTTTCGTTTGCCAAGACGACCAAAGAGACCCTGTTCTTATCCCGGCTGTCCCAACCTTACTGACGGTCGCTTCTGTGAAGAACATGCCAAGGCTGAGGCCAAGCGCTATGAACGATACGAACGTGACCCTGCCACCAAGAGAAGGTATGGCAGAGCTTGGAAGCGTATCAGAGATAGCTACGCTGCTGCCCATCCACTTTGTGAGGTCTGCCTTGAGAAAGGTGTGTACACGCCAACCGAGGAGATACATCACATGAAGCCTCTATCCCAAGGTGGAACACACGACAGAGAGAACTTGAAGGCCCTTTGCAAAGCGTGTCATGCAAGGATTCATGCTGAACATGGTGACCGATGGCACAACAAAGAATGACCCTAGGGGCCGGTCAAATCTCTACAGTAAATCTCCCGTGGAACGGGCGTGGGGTCACACGCGCAAAGTCGCGGTTTCAAACAGGGTATATAAGGAGGTGCATGAATTATGGCTAAGGACGGTACGAACCGTGGTGGCGCTCGCATCGGCGCTGGAGCCAAAAAGAAGCCCTTAGCTGACAAAATCGCTGAGGGTAATCCGGGCAAGAGAACGTTGACTGTCATCGACTTCTATAACAAAGCAGTCGATTTAGAAGGTCAGCAAATGCCCAAACCATCCAAGCTGTTATCTGCCACACAAAAGGACGGAAAACCGCTGGTGGCTGAAGAAGTTTATATTGCAACATGGGAGTGGCTGGCAGAACGCAAGTGTGCGACACTCGTTTCTCCTCAGCTGCTTGAACGCTATGCGATGAGCGTCGCCAGATGGATACAATGTGAGGAAGCTATATCTGATTTTGGTTTTCTTGCAAAGCACCCTACTACCGGTAATGCTATCCAATCTCCTTATGTTGCTATGAGTCAGAACTTCATGAGCCAGACCAACAGGCTCTGGATGGAAATCTATCAAATTGTAAAAGAAAATTGCGCTACTGAATACAGCGGTGCCACTCCAATGGATGATGCTATGGAGCGCCTGCTTCGCGCAAGGAAAGGAAACTAACTATGATTGAAAAAGTAAATCCAAGTCATCCGGATAAGATAGCAGATAGAATTGCTGGTGCAATTGTTGACTTAGCTTATAAAAATGAAGCTGCTCCAAAGATTGCAGTTGAAGTTCTTATCGGACACGGTAAATGCCATGTCATTATTGAGACTACTGCTGCTATCAATCCTTTAGATGTTGAAGATGCAATTCACAGAATCGCCGGTGCTGTATGGGCCGATATTGATATCGTTCCACAGGATAAACACTTATCCGATAACCAGTCTGATGGTATTCGTTGTGGTGATAATGGCATCTTCAAGGGAATGCCTCTTACAGAGGAACAGAAAGCTCTATCTGTGATTGCGCATGATATTTACACACATTATCCATATGACGGAAAGTACATTATTGATGAAGCAAGACTTATCATCTGCCAGAGCAATGCTTCTACTGCTGAACTTTCCAATATGTACCCTCCTGCAGAAGTCAATCCACTCGGTGATTGGACTGGTGGTACAGATGTTGATACTGGCGCTACTAACAGAAAGCTGGGAAGTGATATGGCTGACTCTGTTACTGGTGGTGGTCTTCATGGTAAGGACTTATCCAAGGCTGATGTCACACTTAATATCTATGCATTTTTGAAAGCTCAGGAAACCGGAAAGCCAGTACAGATTTCCTGCGCTATTGGTGATGACACCATCGATGGACATCCATATCAAGAACTCGTAGATATTGCAGCAGAATATATTACATCCGTTGGCGGTTTTGAAAAGTTCGCTGAATGGGGATTGTTTTAAGGAGGTCGCTTATGCAGATTGAAAAGAAAAATGTCGCAGAGCTTCTTCCTGCGGATTATAACCCTCGTAAGGATTTAAAGCCCGGTGACCCAGAATATGAAAAGTTAAAACGCTCGATTGAGCAGTTTGGTTATGTGGAGCCTGTTATCTGGAATGCTACTACCGGATGTGTGGTTGGTGGCCACCAGCGCTTAAAGGTGCTTCAGGATATGGGTATGACAGAAGTCGACTGCGTAGTTGTTGAGCTTGATGTTGAACATGAAAAAGCATTAAATGTCGCACTGAATAAAATCAGTGGTGAATGGAATAACGATAAATTAGCATTATTGATTGCAGACCTTCAAGGCGCTGACTTCGATGTATCCCTTACAGGTTTTGAGCCTGCAGAACTTGATGATTTATTTAAAGCTTCCACAAAAGACAATATCAAAGAAGATGACTTTGATGTTGCTGCAGAATTACAGAAGCCTACCATCACCAAGGCCGGTGACCTTTGGTGCCTTGGCTCACACCGTCTATTCTGCGGAGACAGCACTAAGGCTGAATCCTATGAAATGCTGATGGCTGGCAAGAAGGCAAATCTGGTAGTAACCGACCCTCCGTACAACGTTAACTACGAAGGCACTGCCGGTAAAATTCAGAACGATAACATGGATAATGATTCCTTCTATCAGTTCTTATTTGATGCCTTCACCAATATGGAACAGGCTATGGCCGAAGATGCTTCCATTTACGTATTCCACGCTGATACTGAAGGCTTAAACTTTAGAAAAGCATTCGCTGATGCAGGCTTCTATTTGTCCGGTTGCTGTATCTGGAAGAAACCATCTCTCGTACTTGGTCGTTCTCCATATCAGTGGCAGCATGAGCCTTGTTTGTTTGGCTGGAAGAAGTCCGGTAAACATCAGTGGTACTCCGGCAGAAAAGAAACAACTATCTGGGAATTTGAAAAGCCTAAGAAGAATGCAGACCATCCTACAATGAAGCCAATTGCTTTAATTGCATATCCGATTATGAATTCCAGCATGAGCAACTGCATCGTACTTGACCCGTTTGGTGGTTCTGGCAGCACACTTATTGCCTGCGAACAGACCGGTCGTATCTGCCACACAATTGAATTAGATGAAAAATACGCAGACGTCATCGTGAAGCGCTACATTGAACAGGTAGGTACTTCCGATGGCGTTTCTGTTATCCGCGATGGTCTTACTTATTCCTATGATGAGGTAGCCATCGAAGAAGAATCCGACGTTGATTGATAGACAAAAACTACACTTTCTAAAGGCACATATTTGTTGGATATATAGCTTGCTATTATGTGCCTTTAGAGTGATTAATGTACTACCAAATCAAAAGGAGGATTTCATTATGTCAGAAAATACTGGACTTACCATTTCCATCCCACTTGATAAGGTCGCAGTTGGCAACCTTACCAACCTTCTGGATGCAAAAGGAACACTGATTAAAAAGGCTCTTGGTATTGCAGAGCTTCCAATCATTATCGAGGAAGATGTTATTTCATTTCCTTGGTTTGAAGAGATGCCTGCTGCTGAAGAATGCACAGCCTACACTGCTTTTATCGCAGCACTTTGTCAAATGAGCATCAAGCAGAAACGAATCAACTCTGCTGAGAAACCTACGGATAATGAAAAGTATGCTTTCCGCTGCTTCCTGCTTCGTCTTGGATTTATCGGTGATGCACATAAGGCAACAAGAAAAATCTTGCTTAAGAACTTAACCGGAAGCTCCGCTTTCAGGAACGGTTCACCTGCAAAGGAGGTGCATGAAGATGCGATTTCCTAATGCAGCAATCGTTGAACGATTAAGAAATCAATATCCTGCAGGTACTCGTGTAGAGCTTTTGGAAATGGATGACGTACAGGCTCCACCAATCGGAACCCAAGGAACAGTTCTTGGAGTTGATGATACAGGCAGCTTGATGGTGCGCTGGGATAACGGTTCCGGACTCAATGTTGTATATGGAATTGACCGCGTAAAAAAGCTGTAAATTACACACTTTTTGCGGCTGATATTTGTCACATATATGGCTCTAATTAGCTTGCTATTATGTGCTTTTAGAGTGATATATAGTACTACCAAAAGGAAATACACATTTAGGAGGAACCTACCATGACAAGAATTGAATTATTAGACAAAGCAGCAGAAAACGGAACACGCTTCAAGGACATCGACATCAACCCAACCTTCGGTGCAGCATACTTCTACAGCATTGACGCAGGCAACGACCTTATCAACTTCGCCGAAGTTATCTGGGATTACGACATCGACCCAATCCTTGAAAACTGCAAGCGCCTTGGAATCAGCGAGTTTACCATCAGCTCAACCTTCTCAAGCCTTATCACAACAATTGCAGAGCTTCAGAAAAAAGGCTGCACTCTTGACGGACTTACCGAAATCAACAGCCGCTACGATGATTGGAAAACAGGTAAGAAAGAACGCATTCCTGCATTCAAGATGAGCATTGCAAAGTAAGGAGGCGACAAGCATGTGGCACGAAGGAACCATCGGAATTCCCAAAGGTGATAAGTACACCATCGCCCACTACTGGGTTAAAGCTTTTGAAGAAGGAAGCGAGTACGGAATCAACAACGGTCGTATTTCCAAGCTGATCATTAAGATAGCCGGTAAGATTACAGCCAACTACAACAGAGGCTGGGACATCGAACCAGCTGAGGATGATGAAGCAACACAGATTGCCTACTGCATCCTCTTACAGAATTACAACTAAGAACCCGGAAATATAAAATCCCGGATGCA
>OLQE01000437.1_pt1 | contig 34435 bp, 37 predicted proteins | sample 1643161 | NCBI WGS metagenome assembly OLQE01 (sample SAMEA3136650, study PRJEB25190) | human gut metagenome | reverse complement strand
GATGCGGTATGGTTCCGCTTAGAAAACCAGAATTTTTATGCTTTTCTGCATTATAACATGATTATTTAAAAAGAGAAAGTTGAAATTCGTTTTTCACCTCAAAAACTCCATCATTTCTTATTACGTAAAAAGAGAGGAAGATTCCTCCCCCCTCTCAAATATGGATTTTCTATTTATCTTCTGATCATCATTGCTTCATAAGGTCTGAGCACCCCAGTCTCTCCTTTTTCCTTATAATTCCAGATCAGTACCTCTCCGTCTTTCCATTCACTCAAAAGATCGCACGCTGCCGGTGTTTCACTGAAATTTGCACATACCAGGACTTCTGTATCGCCTTCTTTTCTTATATAGGCAAACACCTGCGGATCCTCTTCCATCAAAAGTGTAAACTCTCCGTTTACAAACACGGAATGTTCTTTTCTCAGCCGGATCAGCTTCTGATAATAGTAGAATACAGAATCGGGATCGGATAGTTCCGACTCGGCATTGATCTTCGTATAATTCGGATTCACTTCCAACCATGGGGTTCCCTTTGTAAATCCTGCATTCACCTCACCACTCCACTGCATCGGCGTTCTTGCATTGTCCCTGCCCTTTGCATAAATGGAGTGCATGATTTCTTCCTTGCTGTATCCTTCATCCAGACGCTCTTTGTACATATTCAGTGTCTCAATATCCTGATAGTGGCTGATATCTGCAAAGCGCACATTTGTCATACCAAGTTCTTCTCCCTGATAGATATAAGGAGTTCCCTGCATTCCATGCAGCAAGGTAGCAAGCATCTTTGCAGATTCCACGCGGTATTTCTGATCATTTCCCCAACGGGACACGATTCTTGGCAGATCGTGATTGTTCCAGAACAGACTGTTCCATCCACATCCGTGCAGTTCTCTCTGCCATTTTGCAAGCACCTGTTTTAATTTCACTACTGGAAGCGGCGCCACATCCCATTTCGACTTTCCTTCCTGCTGATCCAGACCAATATGCTCGAACTGGAACACCATAGAAAACTCGCTTCCATCCGGATTGCTGTACAATTTGGCGCGTTCAATATCTGCGCCCCATGCCTCTCCTACTGTGATCAGATCTCCCTTTTGGAATGTTTCCCTGCTCAGTTCCTGAATAAACTCATGGAGTCTCGGTCCGTTGTTTGTGATCTTTTGATCCGGCTCCTTGGCGATCTGATCGATCACATCCAGACGGAATCCGCCCGCTCCTTTTTCCATCCACCAGAGGATCATGTCATAGATCTCACGGCGCACTTTTGGATTCTCCCAGTTCAGATCCGGCTGTTTTACCGAAAACTGGTGAAAATAGTACTGTTCCAGTTCCGGCACCCATTCCCAGGCAGATCCCCCAAATACGGATCTCATATCATTCGGATACACGCCCTCTTTCCCATCTCTCCAGACATAATAGTCATGGTACGGGTTATCCTTGCTTTTCTTTGCCTCCTGAAACCAGCGATGCTCATCAGAAGAATGGTTTAACACAAGATCCATGATAATCCGGATATTTCTCTTTTTGGCTTCTTTTATCAGCTCTTCCATGTCATCCAGACTTCCGAACATAGGATCGATATCCTGATAATCAGAGATGTCATATCCATTGTCATCCTGCGGGGATTTGCAGACCGGAGACAGCCAGATCGCATCGATTCCCAGCTCTTTTAAATAATCCAGTCTCTGAATGATCCCTCGCAGATCTCCGATCCCATCTCCATTGCTGTCCTGAAAACTGCGTGGATAAATCTGATAGATCACCGCATCCCTCCACCAGTGTTCTTTTCTTGTCCCTTCCATTGACGTTCTCCTTTATTTCTTTCTTCTGATCAAAGTTCCGTTTTTCTTCAATACACCCTGCTCAAATCTGCGGGAAAACAAAACTTCTCCCTCTTCTTTTACTGATACCGATTCCTCAGAACAGTTTAAGAGTACTTCCAGCTGATTGCCGTCCTGATCCAGTTTGATATACTCCACAAGACGTCTCTTCTCATACTCATTCGGAAAATGGAAATACAGACTTTTGCAGGCTGCTTCCTGTTTCCGCATTGCGATCAGCTTTTGCATGATCTGGATTTTTTCCTGGTTTTCGGATGAATCCAGTTCCTGCCACGGCATACATCTGCGGCAGTCCGGATCAAAACCGCCTTCCATTGCAATCTCTGTTCCATAATAAATGCAGGCACTTCCCGGCATTGTAAACAACACGGCAAGCTGCTGGTAAAACAGATCCAGATCATCAAACCGACTCATCAGACGCTGCGTGTCATGAGAATCCAGAAGATTGAACATCACATTGTTGCTCTGCTGCATATACATCGTATAACAGCGGTTCACCATATACTCAAATTCTTCTTTTTCCATTCCCCGATCTAAGAAGAAATCATGGATTCCGCTCATCAGAGGATAGTTCATTACAGAATCGTACTCATCTCCCAGAAGCCACTGACTTGCATCATGCCAGATTTCACCCAGTAAGTACAGATCCGGTTTCATCTGTTTTAAATGCTCCCGGATTTTTTTCAGAAAACGATGGGAAACTTCATTTCCCACGTCAAACCGGATTCCGTCAATATCGAATTTGCGGATCCAGTCTTCGCATATTTTACAGAAGTATTGAATTACTTCTTCGTTATTTGTATTCAGCTTTGGCATTCCATCAGTAAATGCAAATGAATAAAACCGTCCGTCTCTCGTATCTGCCCGTTTTTCGACTGTTTCCCAGTCATGGATCATAAACCAGTCTGCATACGCAGATTTTTCTTTTTTCTCCAGAACATCCAGCCATGGTGCAAACTTTCTTCCACAATGATTGAACACGGCGTCCACCATGATCCGAATCCCATGCTGATGCGCCTCTTCTACCAGATCTTTAAATTCTTCCTCCGTTCCAAAATGAGGATCGATCACCGTATAATCTGTGGTGTCATATTTGTGGTTGGATTCTGCTTTCATAATGGGATTCAGGTAGATTCCCGTGATTCCGAGCCCTTCCAGATAAGGAATTTTTTCCCGGATTCCATTTAAATTTCCGCCAAACCTTTCTTCATTTGTCACAGTACCAGTGCGCCACTTCGTCACACCGGCCTCTTCCTTCGTATCTGCTCCCCTGCAGAACCGGTCCGGAAAAATCTGATACCATACTGTCTCGTTGACCCAGTCTGGCGTCACATTAATATCCGCAGGATTCATCCACGGTACGGTAAAGCACTGCTGCATCCTTCCATCCATCTGCATCTGTTCTTCTGTCAGAAATCCATCCTCAAAATAATACCAGACTTCTTCCTCTGTATGTAATTCAAAATAATATTTGCAGCGTTTATACTTTGGAACCAATGTCGTTGTCCACCAGAGCTGGTGACGCAAACGTTTCTTAAAACAGATTTCCTCTCTCTTTCCGGTCCATTTCTCGTTTCCGCCAAGGATTCCCGATTCAAACGGATCTCCATAATGAATGAAGACCCGTCTGACATCATATCCTGTTCTTAAGTTTACGATCAGCTCATTTTCATTTAACGCATAACTCATCTGTTCTGATGTTTTATGAAAAATTCCAGCAAATTGCATGTTGTCTCTCCTTTAGTTCCGGAATGTGATCAGATTTTTATATCGTTTCAGTTCTTTCCCGGCAAGTGTAAAGTCCGGCATTCTCCACTCCCAGTTCGGAGAACCGACTGTCCCCGGTGTATTCAGATGCCCTTCTTTTCCTTGCCCTAAAATATCCGCCATCGGAATAATCGCATATTCTGCCTTGCTCTTTAATGTATAAGCAAGCAGACGGTCTTTGACACTTCCCTGTCTGATTCCCTCACGTGTGAGAAATCTGCGCACTTTACGCTTCGCCGCGCAGGTCAGATTATGATACCACTCCATCAAAGTATCATTGTCATGCGTTCCTGTATACACGATCATATTTTCTACATCGCGGAAGCTGTCATATGCATATTTTCCTTTTGTCTCAATCGAAAATACAAGGATCTTCATGCCTTTCAGATGATAGTGATCCTTCAATTCCAGTACTTCCGGTCTGAGATCTCCCAGATCTTCCGCCACCAGATTTACACCCGGGATCTTCTCTTTGAGCGTGTCGATCACTTCATATCCCGGCGCCTCAATCCACTCGCCTTCCACAGCTGTCGGACAACTTGCCGGAATTTTCCAGAAGGTGTCAAACGCCCGGAAGTGATCGATCCGGATAATGTCAAACAGCTTGCTGCTGTATCCGATCCGGTCCACCCAGAACTGATAGTTGTTTTCTTTTAAATATTCCCAGTTGTAGATTGGATTGCCCCATCTCTGACCGGTAGCACTGAAATAATCCGGCGGAACTCCTGCAATAAAGATCGGCCTTCCGTCTGTATCCAGAAGGAAATTGTCTTTTGATGCCCACACGTCCACAGAATCTACTCCCACATAAAACGGCACATCTCCCATGATCTGAATATCATACGCATTGGCCTTTTCTTTCAGTTTCATCCACTGACTGAAAAATACATACTGTAAAAACATATGATACTGCACTTCTGTTTCTAACTCAGGCGCCAAATCCGTTCTCGCATCCGGCCACATTTTATCTTCCTGTTTCCATTCATTCCAGCAGCATCCCCCGTTTGCCTTTTTCAGTGCACGGAAAGCACCATATTCATATACCCAGCTCTGAGCTGCAAACTCCTGATAGTCTTTTGTCTCACAACCGCCACTTGTAAGAAATGCCTGAAAAGCTTCTCTTAAATAAGGCTCTTTGTGCAGACGCACAGCATCGTAATCGACTTTCGTCGCATATTCGTGAAACCCTTCTGGTCTTTCTTTTAACAGCCCTTCCTCATACAGCGTATCCAGACTGATATATAGCTCATCCCCTGCACAGGAAGAATATGGCTGATACGGGGAGTTTCCGTATCCCACCGGATTCATCGGCAAAATCTGCCAGATCTTCACACCGCTTTCTTTTAACAATGTCAGAAAATGATATGCTTCTGCCCCCATCTCTCCCACTCCCGTTCGGGACGGGAGGGAAGATACAGGCATCAAAATTCCTGTTTTTCTCATTTTACTCTCTCCTTTTGCTTTTGCCATATCCTACAGATGCCAGATGTCTCTGTTATACTCTGCAATCGTTCTGTCGGAAGAGAAAAATCCGGCTTTGGCAATGTTCACCAGCATTTTTTTCTCCCACGCTTTTTCATCTTCGTAATCAGAAAGCATCTGCTCTTTTGTTCTGATATAATCTTTCACATCCAAAAGTGCCATGAACCAGTCTTTGCCTACGATTTCTTTGTACAGACGTCCCAGGTTCACCGGATCTCCGATGCGGATCAAATCTTTACTGATAATAAAGTCTACCAGCTCTTCTACCAGCGGATCATTCTCATAGATGTCTTTGGAACAGTATTCTCCTGTCTCATACAGCTTGATGATCTTTTCTGATGTTTCTCCGAAGATATAAATATTGTCATCCCCTACCAACTGGTGGATCTCTACGTTTGCTCCGTCTTCTGTTCCAAGTGTCACGGCGCCGTTGAGCATGAATTTCATATTTCCTGTTCCGGAGGCTTCCTTGGATGCCAGCGAAATCTGCTCGGAAATATCACATGCAGGGATCAGCTTCTCTGCTTTTGTCACATTGTAGTTTTCTACCATCACGATCTTCATATATGGGCTTACCTGCGGATCATTGTCAATGAGCTGCTGCAGGCAGAGGATCAGATGAATGATATCTTTGGCAATCGTATATGCCGGAGCTGCCTTTGCTCCGAAGATCATTGTGAGCGGACGTTTCGGCAGATTTCCTTTTTTGATCTCTTTGTATTTGTAGATCGCATACAGTGCGTTCATCTGCTGTCTCTTATACTCATGGAGACGTTTGATCTGGATATCAAATACAGAATTTTCATCAATCTCCACATTCTGTGTCATCTTGAGATATTTCTTTAACTCTGCTTTTGCTTCTTTTTTAATCTCTTTCAATTTTGCAAGAACATTCTCATCATCCTGATATGCCAGAAGTTTTTCCAGTTCTTCTGCATTCTCCATATATCCAGGTCCGATCAGTTCTTTTAAGTACTCTGCCAGATTGTGATTGCAGTGTACCAGCCATCTGCGGAATGTGATTCCGTTGGTCTTATTGTTGAACTTCTGCGGATAAATATCGTAGAACGGTTTCAGCTCAGATTCTTTTAAAATCTCTGTGTGAAGCGCTGCCACACCGTTTACTGCATATCCGAAATGGATATCAATATGTGCCATATGCACACGGTCCATCTCATCGATGATATACACTCTTGGATCGTGGAAATCTCTTCTGACCCGTCTGTCCAATTCCCGGATGATCGGCATCAGATGAGGCACTACTTTTTCCAGGTAAGAGATCGGCCATTTTTCCAGCGCCTCTGCCAGGATTGTATGATTGGTATAGGCACAGGTCTTGCTCACCACATCCACTGCAGTGTCGATATTGAATCCTTTCTGCTCAGTGAGGATCCGGATCAATTCCGGGATCACCATCGTCGGATGGGTATCGTTGATCTGGATACACACATGCTCATGCAAGTGATACAGATTCACTCCACGCTCCTCGGCTTCTTTGAGGATCAACTGTGCTGCATTGCTGACCATAAAGTACTGCTGATAAATACGCAGAAGCTGTCCTGCCTCATCACTGTCATCCGGATAGAGGAACAATGTCAGGTTTTTGTGGATATCCTGTTTGTCAAACTGGATCCCGTTTCCAATGATGCTCTCATCTACACTGTCCAGATCAAACAGGTGCAGTTTGTTGCAGCCGCTCTGATATCCCGGTACGTCAATATCATACATGGTAGATTTCAGAGTAAAATCTTTAAACGGAACCTCAAAACTCACATCTGTTTTTGTCAGCCAGCTCTTTTCTGTGATCCATGGATTTTTCTCTTCCCACTGTTTGTTGTCAGAAAATTTCTGAAGGAATAATCCGTCGTGATAGTTCAGTCCCACACCGTCTCCATTAAGTCCGAGTGTTGCGATGGAATCCAGGAAACATGCTGCCAGACGTCCCAGTCCTCCGTTTCCAAGAGATGGTTCCAATTCTACTTCTTCAATCTCTGTCAGATCGTGTCCGTGTTTTTTCAGCACTTCTCTGACTTCTTCAAATACACCCAGATTGATCAGGTTGTTGGACAAGAGTTTCCCAACCAGAAATTCTGCGGAAATGTAGTACAGTTTTCTGTCTCCCTCGTTGTGTTTCATACCATTCATTTTTTCTTTGGACCACTGAAGAAGCGCTGCGTAAATCTCTTCACTGGATGCCTCTTTTATTCCTTTGCTGCAAACTGTCTGTAACATCTGCTCTAATTCTTTTTCCATTATCATTCTCCTTTCAGATTCCATGTTCTATTTCTTCTTTTTTTCAATCTGTTCATATACACGGAGCAATTCTCCGACACTCCATGCCTGTGCAAAACAGCCTTTGGAAGACACTGGGTTTTTCCCGTCGTAGATTTCCGGCAGCTGTCCAATGCACCCTTCCTTAAGTGCGCACTCCAGAACTTCCAGCTGCTCTTTTACGTCCTGTTTTGCGCGTTCACTGTATGCGTGAACCTTGAGATACGCCAGATAGTAAGCCCCCAGTGGGAACGTCCATACAGTGCCCTGATGGTATGCCATATCCCGCTTTTCCATCGCTCCTTCATAGTATGGATGAAATTCCGGATCTGCTTCTTCCAGTGTACGCATCCCATAAAAAGTATACAGCTTTTCAAAAACAGTTTCCACTATCTTCCGCTCTTTTTCCGGCTCCAGCATCGTAAACGGCATGGAGAGTGCCCAGATCTGATTGCAGCGGATCTGGGTATCTGCCTCTGTTCCGGAAACCAGGTCTTTCAGACAATTTTTCTGCGACATCCAGAATTTTTCTGTAAACGAATCCCTTACCTTTTCTGCCAGTTGCGCGTAGTATCTGCTTGTTTCTGCTTCTTCTGTAAATGTTTCCATAATTTTTAAGGCATTGTACCAGTAGGCATTGATCTCCACCGGCTTTCCGTGTCTTGGAGTCGGCAGAATCTCTCCCACACGTACGTCCATCCAGGTCACCTGAGCAAGACCTTCCCCTGCACAGATCAGCCCGTCTGTATCCATGTGGATCCCAAACTTTGTCCCGTTCTGATATCCATCCATGATCCGCTCCATCACCGAATACACTTCCCGGACAAACTCCATATCTTTTGTTGCTTCATAATACAAATACACGCAATTGATAAACAACAGTGCCGCATCGACTGTATTGTACAGCGGCTCGTTTCCTCCCTCCGGAAACAGATTCGGCATCAGACCGTCTCTCTCATTCTGTGCAAAGGTGCGCAGAATCCTTTTTGCAGTCTCAAACTGTCCGGTAGAAATGCAGATTCCCGGAAGTGCAATCATCGTATCTCTGCCCCAGTCTTCAAAAAACGGATACCCTGCCAGTATTGTATCTCCCCCCGTGGATTCCCGTTTTGAAACAAACTGTCTGGCACTTTTTGAAAGCATTTTCCCAGCCTCCGAAGTAAATCCGGCTGTTTCCTCGAGCTGTTTTCTGTCTGCTTTCGTCTGCTCAATGATCGTCTGTGCACTGTTTTTTGATGGTTCCATCTCATAGACTACTTCCAGAACCACCTGTTTTCCCGCCTCTGCCTGCAGACGGATCTGATGGTTGGCTCTTGCGTGTCCATACGCCCTGCGTCCGTCACAGACATCATAGCGGTAAAAATAAACTTCCTCTGTCTCTGCGATCTCTTTTATCATTCCGTTTGTACGAAGATGCAGTGTCATTCCTTCACTTTCCACTGCTCCTTTTGTAAATACGATTTCCTGATCCGGCAAGAGATCGGCTCCCTTTGGTACGAACTGGAAAAATGGAGTCAGCACAAATTCCACATTCCGGCTGCTGCGGTTTTTGATTTCATAACGAAGCGCCACTGTATTTTCTTCCTGTGGCATTCCAATCTCTTTTTTGATCTCCACACCATTTACAAGGAATCTCCAGATCGGAGTATCTTCATAGGAAAATGCCGCCAGATGAAGATATCCATCCTCCGGTGTCTGCTCCTCAAACTCCTGTGTGGACAGTGTAAGCTCGTCTCCTTCTTCTATCAGAAGTTCTTCTTTTAAGCGGTGTATCATGTTGTATCTGCAGTTTGGCGCTGTTGTACAAGCCATCAACAGTGCATGATCATTTCTTGACACTGCACCAGTCATCGTCATGGAGGAAAATCCCCCCAGTCCGTTGGTCATCAGATAACAGTTTTCCAGTCCCCGCTCTCTCGTTTTCCAGTCTTGTTTTCCATACATCCATTTCATCACACTTTACCTGCTCTCTTCCCTTTTTCCAAGTATCAAAATACTGACCGGAGAAACTTTCATACGTTTCGCTGCAATCTGCGGATGTTTCCATAAAAAGCTGTCCTCTCCGTCTGCAAGAACTTCCCATGTCCCTTCCGAAAGTTTCACTTCCTGCTGTTTTTCACTGCCATTATATACAATACAGAGTGTTTTCCACAACTCTGCTTTTTCTTTTGTCTGGTTATCCACATACAAGCCCACACAACTATCTGTTTTCCACGTTTTTAAGATGCGTTTTGCCGCCTGTGCGCTTTTATCCCACAATCCCGGCAGCATTTTTCGCAGTGTGATCAGTCCCCGGTAATATTCCACCAGCTCCTGTTCCTTGTATGCCTGTTCCCAATCCAGACGATTGATGGTGATCGGTGCATTATACGTGTTATCCCTGCCGCCTTTTGTCCGTGCGAACTCCTCTCCAGATAACAAAAACGGAATTCCCTGACAGGTCAGATACATTCCCGCTGCCAGACGGTACTGTTTTCTTCTCAATTCTTCTGACGCTGTTGTTTCACACAGTTTATCCCAGAGTGTATGATTATCATGGGCAGACACATACGTGATCACCTGAGATGGTACTTTCACTTTCGGCTCCTTTTGTCCGCACCAGGCTTTCACAGAGGCCAGGATCTGCTCTTCCAGATCTTTCCCTCCATTTGCAAATCCCGGTTCTTCTGCCTCAAAGACCGAACCTTTGATGGCATCTCTCGTATCGTCCGAAAACATCCCTACCTGTTCATCCAGAAGATGGATATGTGCTTTATCCGCCAGGAGAGCATTTCCTTCCACAGCCGTTTCATCCGCTCTCCACGGCTCTCCAAAAACCAGCTTTTCCCCGGTTCCATAGCGGGCATCCAGTTCCTTTCGAATCCTGTTCATCAGCTCCACATCCAGAAGTCCCATCAGGTCAAAGCGGAATCCATCCATATGGTACTCTTCGGCCCAGTACAGCACAGACTCCAAAATGTATTTGGCACACATTGCCTGCTCACTTGCCACATCATTTCCACAGGCAGATCCATTGGAAACACTGCCGTCTTCCCACACCCGGTAGAAATACCACGGCATCGTCTTCTGAAGCCAGGAATCCAGCGAATAGGTGTGGTTATAAACCACATCCATAATGACCCGAAATCCCTGTCTGTGCAGAGCCTGAATTGCCTCTTTGAGCTCCCGGATCCGCACTTCCCCGTGAAACGGATCCGTTGAGTAAGAACCTTCCGGCACATTGTAGTTCATCGGATCATATCCCCAGTTGAACCCGTCTTTTGCCTCATCCACAGAACCATAATCATACACCGGCATCAACTGCACATAATTGACCCCCAGCTGTTTTAAATACGCGGTTCCTGTCGGATATGTTCCTTCTCCGTAAAGAGAAGTATTCTCACAGCAAAACGCCGGATATTTTCCACGTACATGTTCCGGAAATCCACCCGATACATCCCAGGAGAATTCTTTCACATGCAGTTCATAGATAATCTGCTCTCCTTCCTTTTGGGGTGCCACATCTTCCTCCCAGCCTTCCGGATCTGTTTTTCTTAAATCTACTGCCATGCTTCTTGTCCCGTTGACTCCACATGCTCTTGCGTAAGGATCTGCACTTTGGATTCGTTCCCCCTCGATATCCAGCAAAAAATCATAGTACACTCCATGCAGAGATTCCCCGGTCTCATAGCTCCATACTCCATTTTCCTGTCTCTTCATCGGATGCACTTCGTATGCTTCTTCTTTTTCACCATCCCGGTAAAAACAGATCTCTGCCTGATCCGCAACAGGAGACCAGAGCCGGAATGAAGTGCCCTCCTTTGTACACTCCATTCCAAGCTTTTCCTGTGTATTACAATACTGCTCCTGAAAGTCTTTTGATCTGTAAAATTCTTTCCATTGCTTTGCTGTCTTTCCCATCCTTTTACTCCATCTATCCTTTGACTGCACCGGAAACACCGTCCACATAAAATCTCTGCATACACAGGAACAGAATTGCGATCGGTATTGAGATCAATACTGCCCCTGCGGCAAAGCTGGTGTACCAGCTGTCAATATATTCTTTTTCCAACATTTTCCACAGTCCGATTGCAATCGTATACTGGTCTGAATTTGCCCGGCAGATCACCTTTGCAAAAATGAAATCGAGCCACGGTCCCATAAACGATGTCAGAACGGTGTAGATAATAATCGGTTTACTAAGAGGCAGTGTGATCTTTGTAAAAATCTGCCATCTGGTACATCCGTCCAGAAGCGCCGCCTCATCAATGGCGATCGGAATCGTATCAAAGAATCCTTTCGCAATCTGAAATCCCAGTCCCGCTCCTCCGGAATACACCAGGATCAATGCCAGACGGATCAGATTTCCCTCTGTCAGCCCCATCGCCTTTAAAATAAAATACACGGCGATCATAGACATAAATCCAGGGAACAATCCCAGGACCATTGCCATGTTCATGTAGGGTTTTCGCAGCTTGAACCGCAGTCTGGACAGACAGTAAGAGACTGCCAGCACATAAAAAGTGGCCAGAATACAGGAGCATACCGCAATGATCAGCGTGTTGCCAAACATTTTCGGGAAATTCAAAATCGAAGTATCTGTAAATAATCTTGTATAGTTATCCAGTGTAAAGGACTGTGGGAAGAATGTGGATACATAAGAACCTTTTTCCGCACGGAAGCTTGTGAGCACAACCCAGATGATCGGGAATATCCAAATTGCCGCAAGCACAGCCAGAACAATATGAACGATCGTATTGTTAATCATCCGTTTTCTTTTTGCTGAATGAAATTTCTTCTCGCCCATGCCTAGAATCCTCCTTCTTCTTTATAAGATTTACTTCTTCTGTATGTAAACAGTGCACCAACTGCAAGAATGATAAAGGTCAGAATACCAATGACTGCACCAATGTTATAGTACTGTTTGTCAACCGTCAGCTTATACAGCCATGTAACAAGCAGGTCTGTACTTCCCGCCGTGGAAGACAGATCCGTGATCGGGTCTCCTCCGGACAACAGATAAATAATATTGAAGTTGTTCACATTTCCTGTAAATGTCGCGATCAGATACGGTGTCGTCACATACAACATATAAGGCAGTGTGATCTTGAAGAAAATCTGAATGGAATTTGCCCCGTCTACCCTGGCTGCCTCATAAAGATCTGCCGGGATATTCTGAAGAACACCTGTCAGCTGAAGCAGTGTATACGGAACACCTACCCAGATATTGACCACGATCACAGTCACTCTCGCCCAGGTCGGATCTGTGAAAAACGGGAGACTTGCATCCTGCGCGATCCACCCTAAGTTTCTTAACAGTACATTGACCGCACCTTCCGGCTGCAGCATGGTACGCATGATCAAAAGAGAGACAAACATCGGCACTGCACAGGAAAGTACAAAACAAAATCTCCAGAATCCCTTTGCCTTTGTATCTTTCCGGTTGATCATGATTGCAAGGATCATTCCGAAAATATAGTTTGTAAAGGTTGCAAAGAATGCCCATACCAGTGTCCATACGAGTACAGACCAGAATGTACTTCCAAGGATACTGCTCGAATCAAACAGTGCCTTGAAATTATCCAGTCCCACCCAGTCAAACAGCATCAGATGATTGTCGATCTTGCTGTAATTCGTAAATGCCATACAGATCATGAAGATCAGCGGCAGAATTGTAAATCCGAAAATAAAAATCATCGGTGGTGTCATCAGAAGTCTGTGCAGATTTTCATGAAGCAGAGATTTTAAATCTTCCCCGAATGTATTGACATGTTTTCCTTCTTTTGCAAGACATTCTGCCTTATATGCACTCTGAAGCGCACCTCTCCAGGCAAATACCATCAGCACGCTCACAAGGATGGTTGCCACTCCATATAACAGGATCAGGATCGACTGATCCCCTTTTGTGTACAGATAAACCTGACTTGCTTCGTCCCACACTTCTTTCTGCGGCACGCTTCCAAGTCCTCCCAGCATACTTAAAAATGTAATTCCATTCACTGCCATAAATACGATATATGCTACTTCAACCGCCAGATATAACAGGCCTTTTATTTTCTGTCCGTGTACAAAGTTTCCAAGTCCCATTAAGATCATGGATAACTTTGTCTCCGGTCCGCCCTTTTGTATCGCATTCCTACATGTATACGGCGTTGGAAATTCATTGACTCGTTTTGTAACTATTCCCATCTTCTTCACCTCTTCTAGATTCCATCACTGTTCATTGCCTCGTTCATCGATTCCGTCTGCTCTTTTGCATTCTCATGCGTGATATTTCCATTTCGGATTCCTTTTCCCATGTTTTCTACCGGTACCCAGCAGTTATTCATCTTTGATACAAACGGCTGCAGGATCGATGTCTGGTTAAAGGTGTCATTCTGTGCCATAACAAGCGGATCTGCCGCAATGTTCTCCTGTGCAAGCAATTCCGTATTACATGGGATCACATTTCTCATCTCATAGTGTGCTTCCTGTGCTTTGGCAGATCCAAGATATAGTGCAAGCTCTACGGCAGGAACCATGTTTTTACTGTAAGGATTGACTCCAATCGCTTTTGATCCGGCATAGGACGTCATCTGTTTTTCTTCTCCGTTTAAGGTATATGTCGGTAATGCGGCTACTCCCATATTATCACCGAGCGCCTCTTTCACTGCATTGGCATCCCAGGAACCAGAAAACATGGCATTGATGCTTCCGTCACGCAGTCCTGCAATCCCGGAACCGTCTGCATCGATCTTAAAATTCGGATTATTTCGAAGATCAATCAGATAATTCGTTACTTCCACTGCATTTTCTCCGCCGAAATCTACCCCTTTGGATTCATCCGTTCCATCTCCGAACAACGTACAGCCATTTCCTACATAAAACGCCGGCAGATACCATGAGTTTGTAAACGGGAAAGACACGACACCTTTCTCAAGCATTGTATCCAGATTTTTTACATTCTCCTCTGAAAAAACGCTTTTATCATAATACATAAACCAGGTATTTGTCGTAAAAGGAATTCCGTACAGATCTCCGTCCTTTGTCAGAGACTTCAAAACTTCTTCTGAATTTGTCTTTTCAATCTCTTCTCTGTACTTTCCTCCAAATTTCGCCAGCGCATTGGCATCTGTCATTGTAATCAGCGTATCATTTGCATACATAAATACATCCGCACTTGCTTCCGGATCCTGCGATACCTGACTCGCTGCCGTCGCTTCATCTGCAACTCCGTACACAAATGTAATATCCCACTGCGGGTTTTCTTCTGCAAAGGACTCACACATCGTCTGCAGCCATTCGCCGCTTTCTTTTGACTGGTCCTCTGACGGAGACCAAACCATCAGTCTTACTTTTTCCTGCCCTGCACTGCTCTGGGATCCATTCCCGCATCCGGTCAGCCCACACACAGCCAGACTTGCAGACAGCAGAATTGCACAAACTCTTCTCTTCATGTTCCCTCACCTTTCACTTTTATTTCGCATTGTTTCGTATATGGTGATAATATCATTTCTTTCCTGTTTCGTCAATCCTAACAACGCATGCTATTCTTTATTTTCTACGTTTTTCATAGTTTTTGTCCTGTATTTTTATTCACTTTCAACAATCCATGTTTTTTTGCAAACAAGAAACTTTCCGAAACTCATTCTCTTTTTCCATGGATATTCATTGCATTTTCCACTTTTTTTCTATATAATGAAAAAGGTTACTATGAACAGTAACAAAAAAAGGACGCAGAAAGGAGCCCCAATGGCTACATTACAGGATATTGCTGATCGTCTGAATATCTCAAAAGGCACTGTTTCCAAAGCCTTAAACGGTGCACCTGATATCAGCGAAACTTTACAAAAAACCGTACTGGAAACAGCTGTTGAAATGGGATATACAAAAATCCGCCGCCAGAAGGCTGCGGAGAAAAAACTCTGTATTCTGATTGAAAACGTAGATTACAAAGAGTCACATCAATTTGGATATGAAATCCTGCTCGGCTTCCGCCAGCTTGCAGAACCTGCCGGTTATACCGTAGATATTGTAGATACTACTGAAAAACTGCAGAAAAGCACCCCGTACGATGTTTTTATGCTGCAAAACCAGTATCTGGGAGCTTTTGTCGTTGGATTTTCGTTGAATGATCCGTGGATGAAAGATTTTCAGACCAGCAGAACACCGACCGTTCTGTATGACAACTATATTATTGCAAATCCAAATATGGCATATGTCGGAATCGACAACAACGAAGGCATGGAACTCGCCGTCTCCCATTTAAAAAAACTGGGACATAAAAAAATCGGATATTTGAGCAGCGCCCTTGGTTCTCATATCATGCAGATCCGCCACAAAGCATTTTTCCACGCTTTGAAACAAAACGGCCTAAAGTCCGATCCGACCTATGCGGGAAGTTCCTACTATATCACTCAATGTATGGAAAAGCATCTGCCCCGTCTGTTGGATCTGGGAATCACCTCTATTGTCTGCAACCATGATCTGATCGCCAATGCCGCGATGATTCAGTGTCAGCAGCTCGGATACAAAGTTCCGGACGAGATCAGCATCATCGGGTTTGATGATCTCCCGATCTGCGCATATACTTCCCCGCCGCTGACTACCATCCGCCAGGAACGGATCCAGCTTGGCAAAAGTGCTTACTATGCTCTGGACAGTCTGATGAATCAAGTATCCATCGGAACACTTCTGTTACATGCAAAATTAATTGAGAGGGGATCGACCGGAGAGGTCCCTCAGACAAATAATAATATAAAAAGAACTGGCGATTGATTTCAGCTTCAACCGCCAGTTCTTTTTACAAATCATATTCTTTTAACAGAGTCTCCCGATATGCCTCATCCTCCACTGCCCGTTTCATATCGTCCATTCGCTGCTCTTTGAGTAATTTCTCATAAAGCGCATTGATTCTCCGTTCCCCTTCTTTATATCCTGTCTCATACATATCCTCTTCATATTTTTCCCTTTCCGTTTACAATCCCGCAATTTTCACAAAAACAGCAAAAAAAATACGCAGGCCATCGTATCGCCCACGCATTTTTCATTTCTTATAATTCAATCCGTCCTGTTGTATCTTTATTGATTACGTAATATGCTGCGGATTCTTCTGGCTTCAGATAAAGTTTTACATCTTTCAGCTCGCCTACTTTATGCTTCAGCTCTTTTGTCCAGACTTCTTTTACTTTTTTCATCAGCTCTTTTTCTGAATATTCTTTTCCGGCAAACTGCAGATACATTTCACATTTTACTGCTGTTTTTGCTGCTGTCGTTGTCTTTGCAGAAGTTTTTCTTGCTCTTGTCTTTTTTTCTTCTGCTGCCGGCTCAGATTCCTGTAACACAGCTGCTCTTGTTTCAATTGCTTTTGTTGTGTCTTTCTTGGTCTCGATTGCCTTTGCCTTTCCTGCTTTTGTCTCAATCGCCTCTACTTTTGCAGGTTTTACTTCTTCTTTTTTCTCTGTCGCCTTTTCATTTGCAACAACTTTCTTTGCTGTCTGTGCTGATGTCACTTCTTCTGCTGTCTTTACCGGTGTCTGTACTGTTGTTTTCGCTGTTGTCTTAGATGCTCCTTTTTTTGCTGCCATATCAATTCCCTCCTGATAAAACACGAAACGGATATTGCTCCGCTTATCTTCCGGCTCTGCCGAAAACCACACGGCCGGAACATGACTGTTATCCCCTACTTTTCGCAGGTTCAGCAAATATTGTACCTCATTTTTCCAAAAACGTCAAAAAAATATCAGAGCTCCGTTTTCTTTTCCTGTTCCCGTTCCTGATAACCTCTGAAAAAATCGGATAATTTATCCAGTGTCTGCAGCAAAATTGCAAGCTCCTGCTCCTTTAGATTTTCAATCACTGCATTGGTCATCTGCATATGGAAATTCTTGTGATGTTCATATGCTCTCTTCCCTTTTCCGGTCAACTGGATATAGACCACCCTGCGGTCTGTCTCGCTCCTCTGCCGTGTCACATATTTTTTATTGACCAGGCTGTTCATAGACGTTGTCAAGGAACCCGCTGTAATTCCCAGTGTTCTCGCAACTGCCGACATTGTGCTTTCCTCTCCCAGACCGATTGCTTCTATTATATGCATGTCGTTGTTGGTAATATCCTTAAATTCCTCTGTTATGATTGCTTTTTCTTCCAATTCCCAGATTTCGTTGAACAGGTGAACCAGGGTATCATTAATGGTCTTATATGCATCCAAAGATGTATTCTCCTCTCCGTACCATTCACTTGTTCCTGTCCTTTACGTAAACAATGATGCCACTACTTCCTCTACGGTCTCGATCTTTTCTGCCTTCCATGCGTTGGCGCCGCAAAAGATAAGTCCGTTTTCTATATCTCCTTTCACCGCGGCGATCAGGCTGTCTGTAATGCAGTATGGTATCTGAGAAGGGTTACATTTTGCAAGACATCTGTGACAGGAACTGTGTTCTATTTTCTCTCCAAGCATAACACGTTTCATGAGGGGATTCAAGATGGCTCTTCCCGGCATTCCGACCGGACTTTTCACAATGTCGATCTCATCTTTTACAACTTTCAGATACGCTTCTTTATACCGCCGGTGGGCATCACATTCTTTTGTTGTAACAAATCTGGTTGCCACCTGAACCCCATCCGCTCCAAGCTGCTCCATCCTTTGGACATCACTTCTGTCATAAATTCCGCCTGCTGCAATCACTGGAATCCGGCACTTGTACTTCTTCGCATACTGCCGCACCACGTCCAGAATATTCCCGAACTCCATATGGTAGGCATCTCCCTTCCACTTGTCCAGTTCCGCCTCTGTAAATCCAAGATGACCTCCTGCAAGAGGCCCTTCTGCCACGATCAGATCCGCCGTCCTTCCATATTTTTTATCCCAGTATTTCAAGATTACCTGCGCAGAACGTGCTGTGGATACAATGGGAGCAATTTTCACCGCACTGCCTTCTGTCAGTGCCGGAAGGTCCACAGGCAGCCCTGCACCGGATATGATTAGGTCTGCACCTGCTTTTACTGCTGCCTTTACATGATCTGCATATCCTTTTAAAGCTGTCATGATATTATATCCTATAATTCCGTTTTCTGAAATTTGACGTGCTTTTTGCATTTCTTTTCCAATCGCACGAAGATTCGCCTCCTCCGGATGTTTATCAAAATCCGGTTCCCGATATCCGATCTGAGCAGTGGATATCACTCCGATTCCGCCGGCTTTCGCCACACTTCCCGCCAGCCTTCCCAGACTGATTCCTACACCCATTCCCCCCTGGATCAAAGGAACTTTTGTTATTTTTTCTCCGATTTTTAAGTTTTCCATATTTTACTTCTTTCTATGGTATTTTTATGTTGTTACATCTTCCGGAAACGCTCGTAACGCTGCACTGCCAGCTCCTCAGGCGAGAAATTGCAGTGCGTGTCCAGAAACTCTGTGATCTTTTTTTGAAGAACAAAAACCACAGACTGCATGGTTTCTTCTGTATACACTTCTGGTTCCGCAATGACAGCTTCAATCACGCCAAGTTTCTTCAGATCTGCTGCTGTCAATTTCATCACCTCTGCCGCTTCACTTGCGCGTTTGCTGTCTTTCCACAAGATGCTCGCAAACCCTTCCGGAGACAGCACAGAATATATCGCATTTTCCAGCATCCAGACTTCATCCGCGACTGCCAGTGCCAATGCACCTCCGCTTCCGCCTTCTCCAATCACAACAGACAGAATCGGAACCTTCATGGATGACATTTCAAACAGATTTCTTGCAATGGCTTCTCCCTGCCCCCGCTCTTCTGCCTCTATACCACAAAATGCCCCCGGTGTATCCACAAACAGAAGAATCGGCCGTTTAAATTTCTCGGCCTGCTTCATCAGACGAAGTGCTTTTCGATATCCTTCCGGAGACGGCATTCCAAAATGATGCGCTACATTTTCTTTGGTAGATTTTCCCTTTGCCTGTGCGATCACTGTAACCGGAATCCCCGCAAACCTCGCGATTCCACCAATGATTGCAGGATCATCTCCATAACAGCGGTCTCCATGAAACTCCAGAAAATCGAAAAAAAGTGTACGGATATAATCCTGTCCTACAGGCCGGTCATTTTTTCTGGAAATTGTGACCCGTTCCCACGCATCTTTTTCCTGTACAGACTGCCGTTCTTTTTCCACTGCCTGTATCGGACTTTGAGTAACAGAACCTTTAAAATTCTGATGCATCTGCAGAATATTTGCAAGAACAGTTCTCATCTCTTTTCGCTCTACGATACGATCGATAAAGCCGTGTTCCAGTAAAAATTCAGAACGCTGAAAGCCTTTCGGCAGTTTTTCCCCGATAGTCTGTTCAATGACTCTCGGACCTGCAAATCCAATCAGCGCTTTCGGCTCTGCCAGGATTACATCTCCCAGCATTGCAAAGCTGGCAGTCACCCCGCCTGTGGTCGGATCTGTCAGCACCGAAACATAGAGAAGTCCCGCATCACTGTGCTGTTTTAATGCAGCTGCCGTTTTCGCCATCTGCATCAGAGATACAATTCCCTCCTGCATTCTGGCACCGCCGGAACAGGCAAATATAATCACCGGGAGCTGTTCCTTTGTGGCGCGTTCCACCGCTCTTGTGATTTTTTCTCCCACAACCTGTCCCATGCTCGCCATCAGAAACCGCCCGTCACACACCGCGATCACCGCAGGATTGCCCTCGATAGATGCTTTTCCGGTCACAACAGCTTCTGAAAGTCCGGTCTTTTCCTTCAGACTTTTTACCTTTTCCTCATATCCCTTAAACTCCAGCGGATTGACAAATTCCATGTCTTTCTCCCACTCTTCAAAGGAATCTTCATCCACAGTCATCCGGATTCTTTCATATGCGTGCACCCGGAAGTACCCCTGACATTTCGGACAGATATAGCCTGCACTTTTTACCTCTTCCGTCAGAATCGCAGCGCCGCATTTATTGCACTTCTTCAGGAGTCCTTCCGGAACTTCCGGCCGTTCGCTTTTCAGCGGAATATAACTTTTTCGATTTTTCTTAAACATATTCTGCAGTTTCATACACTTGCTTCCTTTTTACTGATTTTCCATCGTTTCAATAAATTCAATATCGGTATTTCCACTTACAAAATCGGGATGATGTAAAATGTCATACTGATAATCCACATTGGTCTGAATTCCCTCAATGATCACTTCACCCAATGCACTTCGCATTTTCAGAATTGCTTCTTCTCTGCTTTTGGCATGCACGATCAGCTTTGCCAGCATGGAATCGTAATACGGCGGCACTGTATATCCACTGTAGATCGCCGTATCAATCCGCACCCCTTTTCCGCCTGGCAGATAGACATCTGTGATAGTTCCCGGAGAAGGGCGGAAATTCTTTACCGGATCCTCGGCATTGATTCTGCATTCAATAGCATGACCATTTAAGGAAATGTCTTCCTGCGAAACTTTCAGCTTCTCTCCATCTGCGATCCGAATCTGCTCCTTAATCAGATCGATTCCTGTCACCCACTCTGTGACCGGATGCTCTACCTGAATCCGGGTATTCATTTCCATAAAATAAAAGGCTCCGCTTTTCTCCAGCAGAAACTCAATCGTTCCCGCATTGGTATACCCTGCTGCCTTTGCCGCCCGCACAGCGGCCTCTCCCATTGCTTTACGCAGCTTCGGATTTAACGCCGAAGATGGAGATTCCTCGATCAGCTTCTGATGATTCCTCTGGATCGAACAGTCCCGCTCTCCCAGATGCACTACATTTCCATGCTTGTCTGCCAGAATCTGAAATTCAATATGACGCGGATGCTCAATAAAATGTTCGATATACATGGCATCATCACCAAAGGCATTTTTTGCCTCACTCTGAGCCGTCAGAAATGCGGACTCAAATTCCTCCTCTGAATATGCGGTGCGCATTCCTTTTCCGCCGCCTCCAAGCGCTGCTTTGATCATCACCGGATATCCCACTTCCCCGGCAATTCGTTTCCCGTGCTCTGCTTCGTATATACATTCACTGCATCCGGGAATAACCGGTACATTGGCTGCTTCCATAGTCTGCCTGGCAATCGATTTATTTCCCAGTTTTTGAATCACAGAAGAAGACGGTCCGATAAAGATGATTCCACATTTTTCACAAAGCTCTGCAAATCTGCTGTTTTCTGACAGAAATCCAAATCCCGGATGGATCGCATCTGCACCGGATGTCAGCGTGGCACTTAATATATTTTCCATACTCAGATAGCTTTGTGCAGACGGCGCCGGACCGATACACACTGCCTCATCTGCCAGCTGTGTATGCAGCGCTTCTTTGTCTGCCTCTGAATAAACAGCCACAGTCAGAATGCCCATCTCCCGGCATGCCCGAATGATCCGGACTGCAATCTCACCTCTGTTTGCAATCAATATTTTTTCTATCATCTCTACTCACCTACCATAAATGTCAGCTGTGCACTGGCTACCACGTTTCCATTCACAGATGCCACTGCTTCCCCGACTCCTACCGGCCCTTTGCGTTTGATGATCTTTGTCTCCAGCTTCAGTTTGTCTCCCGGAAATACCATTCCTTTAAATCTGCAGTTCTGCACGCCTCCGAAAAATGCGATCTTCCCCTGATTTTCCGGAACACTTAAGATCGCGACTGCACCGACCTGCGCCAGAGCCTCTAAAATAAGAACTCCCGGCATCACTGCTTTCTTTGGAAAGTGCCCCCGGAAAAATTCTTCCCGGTAAGTCACACACTTATATCCCACCGCAAATTCTCCGGGTTCAAAATCTTCAATCGCATCCACAAGTAAAAACGGATGTCTGTGAGGAATGATTTCCTGTATCTGTTCAATGTTCAATGCTTTCATATTCTACACCTGCCTATCTCACGATAAAAAGCGGCTGTCCGTATTCTACCGGCGCTCCGTTTTCTACCAGTATTTCTTCTATCGTTCCGTCAAACTCACTTTCAATCTCATTCATCAGCTTCATTGCTTCCACGATTGCCAGAATCTTTCCTTTCTGTACCTGCTCTCCCACCTGTACAAACGGATCTGCATCCTCTGCCGGTGATGCATAGAAGGTTCCTACCAGAGGCGACTTGATGACATTTCCCTCTCTGCTTTTTACAGATTCCCGCGGCTGCTCAAGTACGTTGTCCGACACAGACTCACTTTGCTCTGCAAGTCTGACTTCCCCTTTTTCTTTTTTTAAAGAAATCTTAAAGTCTCCTTCTTCATATTTGAATTCTCCGAGATTCGAGGATGAGACTGTCTGGATCAGTTCTACCAACTGCTCAAATTTCATATTATCTACACTACCCTTCATATTTTTTCAGCAACAGTGACGCATTGTGTCCTCCAAACCCGAGAGAATTCGTCAGCGCATATGTGATCTCTTTTTCAACCGGTGCGCCGATCGCATAATCCAGACTGCACTCTTCCTCTGTCTCTTTGGTTCCCATGGTCTGGTGGATGAATCCATCCTGGATACTTTTCACGCATGTAACAAATTCCACCCCGCCGGCTGCTCCCAGAAGATGTCCGATAATCGATTTTGTAGAATTGACAACAACCTGATCTGCCGATTCTCCCAGTGCATACCGGATTGCTCTTGTCTCATACAGATCATTGTGATGGGTACTCGTTCCATGCGCATTGATGTAATCGATCTGCTCCGGCTGTGCGCCTGCCTCTTCCATCGCAAGCTTCATCGCCATCCCGGCTCCCTCTCCGTTTTCTGCCGGAGACGTAATATGGTACGCATCTCCCGTTGCCCCGTATCCGACAACTTCTGCGTAAATTCTGGCTCCCCGCTTCTTCGCATGCTCCAGTTCTTCCAGCATTACGATCCCGGCTCCCTCTCCTAACACAAATCCATTTCTGTCTTTGTCAAAAGGAATGGAGGCTCTCTTAGGATCCTCAGAATCCGAAAGCGCCGTCAGCGCCGTAAATCCTGCCACGCCGCTTGGGCAAATACAGCTTTCTGCACCTCCTGCCACGCAGAGATCCAGATCTCCATATGCAATCGCACGGAATCCGTCTCCGATACAATGCGTTCCTGATGCGCATGCTGTCACAACACTGGTACATTTTCCTTTGAATCCCAGCTGAATAGAAACATTTCCTGCTGCCATATTGGAAATCATCAGCGGAACCATCAGAGGATTCACTCTGGATGGCCCTTTCTGCAGAATTTTTTCGTAATTTGTCTCCACAGCCTGAAGGCTTCCGATTCCTGAACCAACGATCACCCCCGCCCGATACGGGTTCTCCTGACTCATATCAATTTTCGCATCTTCAAAGGCTTCCTTTGCCGCGGCTACTGCATACTGAGCGAACGGCTCCATTCGCTTCGCTGCTTTGAAATCCATCCGCTCTTTTGCCGAAAATCCTTTCACCTCTGCCGCCAGTTTTACCTTGTATTCTGAAGTATCAAACTTTGTGATGGGACCGATTCCCACCTTTCCTTCCCGCACACTGCTCCAGAACTCCTCCACTGTGTTTCCCACAGGTGTCACTGCTCCAAGCCCGGTCACTACCACTCTTCTTTTCATACTGTTCTCCTTTTCTACATTGCCATACCGCCATCCACATTCAATACCTGGCCGGTGATATATCCTGCTTTGTCTGATGCAAGAAACCAGACCGCTTCTGCCACATCTTCCGGATTTCCAAAACTCCCCAGCGGAATCTGACTCTTTGCATGATCCTGCACCTGTTCAGAAAGAACTTCTGTCATTTCTGTTTTGATAAATCCCGGCGCCACTGCATTGACTGTAATTCCTCTGGATGCGAGTTCTCTTGCCGCAGATTTGGTCAGCCCGATCACACCTGCTTTGGATGCACTGTAGTTTGCCTGTCCTGCATTTCCCAGAATACCGGATACTGAAGAAATATTGATGATCCGCCCCGCCTTCTGACGAAGCATCTGCCTGGACGCAAACCGGATTCCGTTAAAGGTTCCCTTTAAATTCGTCTGAAGTACCGCATCATAATCGGATTCCGTCATTTTCATGAGCAGCCCGTCTCGTGTGATTCCTGCATTGTTTACCAGAATATCCAGCCTTCCATAGGTTTCTATCACATCTTTAAAAAATACTTCACAGGCAGAAAAATCAGAAACGTCACATCCGTAAATTTCTGCATTTCCACCTTGTTCTTTAATTGTTTGCTGCACCTGTTTTGCCTGCTCTTCATTTCCACGGTAATTGATGACAACAAAAACGCCCTCTTCTGCCAGTTTTTCTGCAATTGCTCTTCCAATTCCACGGGAAGCTCCTGTTACGATTGCCACTTTCTGTTCTAACATAATTCTTTTCCTGCTTTCTCAATATCTTCCCATTTGGAAACCTGATATACTTTCACATCACGGTTGATCTTCCGTAAAAATCCGGATAACGTACGTCCTGGTCCAATCTCCACAAAGGTATCCACACCCTGTCTGATCATCTCTTCCACACTCTGCTGCCAGCGAACCGGTGCTGCGATCTGCTGTATAAGCAATTCTTTTGTTTCCTCGATATCCGAAACATACCGCCCGGTCACATTCGTCACATACGGGATCTGAAGTGGTGAACATTCAATCTGATCCAGTACCTCTTTTAACTGTCCTGCCGCTTCCTGTAACATCGGAGAATGAAATGGACCACTGACGTTTAACGGAAGTACCCGTTTTGCTCCTGCATCCTTTAAAACTGCCCCTGCCTGCTCTACACTTTCTTTCCATCCGGTGATCACAATCTGCCCCGGACAGTTATAGTTTGCAATACTCACTCCTTCAATCCCAGCGATCGCGGCTTCAATCTTTTCGGCATCCAGGCCAAGTACCGCAGCCATCGCGCCTTTTCCATCCGGAACGGCGTTCTGCATCAAAATGCCTCTCTTTCGAACTGCCAGGATCGCATCCTCGATCTGCATCCCTCCTGCCGAAGCAATGGCACAATATTCTCCCAGACTCAACCCTGCCGTTACATCCGGCTTCACACCGGATGTACGCAGCACCTGCTCCATTGCCATACAGACCGTAACAAGTGCTGCCTGGGTATATTCCGTCTGATGAAGATTTTCATTTTCCTCAAAACACAAGGATTTCATATCCAGCTTCAGAAGCCCGGATGATCGGTCAATGATATTTCTCGCAATCTCGCTGTGTTCGTAAAAATCTTTTCCCATTCCGGCTGTCTGCGCTCCCTGTCCGGGAAACATAAATGCTATTTTACTCATGCTTGGAAACTCCTTTTAACAATTTTTCTGCCTGCTCGGTGAGATTCTGTATGATCTCCTCACAGGAAAGTATCTCTTTTACCATTGCCGCAGACTGGCCTGCCATCACACTTCCATTTGTCACATCTCCGTCCACAACCGCTTTTCTAAGCCCCCCCAGCGTCAAAAGCTCCAGTTCTTCAAACGGAACCCCCGCCTGTTCTTTTTCCAGGTATATTTTTGTCATCTGATTGCGAAGCGCACGAACAGGATGCCCAGTGCTTCGTCCGGTGACTCTGGAATCAATATCTCTGGCTTTTATAATACAGTTTTTATAGTTTTCGTGAACCTGTGCTTCTCTGGATGCCACAAACCTGGTACCAATCTGTACCCCTTCTGCTCCCAGCATGAATGCCGCAGCCATCCCTCGTCCGTCTGCAATTCCGCCGGCCGCAATGACCGGTACATTCACTGCATCAACTACCTGAGGTACCAACACCATGGTCGTATTCTCGCCGATATGCCCGCCTGCTTCTGTACCTTCTGCCACCAGTGCATCTGCTCCGCATCGCTCCATCCGCTTCGCAAGGGCAACAGACGCAACCACCGGAATCACTTTGATGCCGGCCTCTTTCCAGAGACTCATATATTTTTCCGGCGAACCCGCTCCCGTTGTCACAACCGGAACTTTTTCTTCTGCCACCAGCTCTGCCACTTCTTTCGCATAAGGGCTCATCAGCATAATATTGACGCCAAACGGCTTGTCGGTTCTTCTTTTCACTTCCTGAATCTGAGCGCGCACCCACTCGGCAGGCGCACTGGCTGCTCCGATGATCCCAAGCCCTCCGGCATTCGAAACCGCCGCTGCCAGATGACTCTCAGCAACCCAGGCCATACCTCCCTGTACAACAGGAGATTCAATCCCCAAAAGTGTGGTAATCTTTGTCTTCATGCCAGTATCCTTCCTTCTATTTGTGTGCTTCCAGATATTTTACAACGTCTCCTACTGTCTGGATCTGCTCCAGATCTTCCGACGGAATCTCTACCTCAAATGCTTCTTCAAACGCCATCACCATTTCAAACAGATCCAGAGAATCTGCTCCCAGATCTTCTTTAAAGGATGTCTCCTCTGTAATTGTTCCTGCGTCTGCTCCTAATGATTCTGCTGTAATTTCTTTGATTTTTTCTAACATAATTTTGTTCCTTTCTTTTACCATTCCAACAGACTTCCCGCCCAGGAAAGTCCTGCTCCAAATCCTGCAAGTATCAGTTTGTCTCCTTTTTGCAACCGCCCTTTTCGATTCCATTCATCCAAAAGAATGGGAATGCTTGCCGCAGAGGTATTTCCATATTCCTGCAGATTCATCGGAAATCTGGAAAGTTCTGCCCCGATCCGCTTCGCCGCTGCTTCAATGATCCTCTGATTGGCCTGATGCAAAAAGAAGTAAGAAATCTCTTCCTTTTCTGTCTGTGCCTTCTGCAGCAATTCCTCCACGATCTCCGGGACTCTTCGGACTGCAAATTTAAATACGCTCTGTCCATCCATCTGAATATAGGCGTCCTTCTCCCGCCCCGGAGCATCCCAGTCTTTTCTGTGACGGCTGTATCCGGTCAGCACAGCTCCTTTTCTTCCATCCGAATGTGCCGCCTGGACAAACATCCCCCCCTCTTCTGCCCGGAGGACAACTGCTCCTGCTCCGTCTCCGAATAAAATACAGGTACTGCGGTCTCTCCAGTCCACCACATGAGACATGCTGTCTGCCCCGATCACAAGCGCCGTCCGGTAAATCCCGGCACGGATATATGCCTGAGCGGTCTGAAGCGCAAATAAAAATCCGCTGCATGCTGCATTGAGATCAAATCCCGCCGCATGCTCTGCCTGTATTTCTCTTTGCACTTCACATGCCGTACATGGAAAAACAGTCTCCGGCGTGGAGGTTGCCACCAGGATCAGATCCACTTCTTCTGCCAACATCCCGGCCTGCGCAAGTGCTCTTTTGGCTGCCATGGCTGCCATATAAGACGTGGTCTCCTGTTCTGCCAGATGCCGTCTGGCGATTCCCGTCCGTTCACGGATCCAGGCGTCATTTGTATCCACCAGGTTTGCCAGTTCTTCATTTTCCACGATTCTGGCCGGCACATAAGAGCCGGTTCCGCATATTCTTCCTGTCATCTTTTCTCTCCATTATTTTTGTTTCAAAATATTTTTATTTTAAAATACTTTGATATTCAAACTATATCACAAAAAATAAATTTGTCAATCCTATTTTTTTGCCCTATAATAAAACATGAATTTTTTCAAGAAAGACGAGGCGATTTTTATGAATTCTGTTCCGACAGAAAATCCACTGGGTTATGAACCACTTCCCAGACTTTTAAAATCTTTTGCAGTCCCAAGCATTATCGCAATGCTTGTCAGTTCTTTGTATAACATCGTAGACCAGGTATTTATCGGCCAGGGAGTCGGCTATCTCGGTAATGCAGCTACTAATGTTGCGTTTCCTCTGACCACCATCTCTCTTGCCATCGCACTTCTGATCGGCATCGGAAGTGCTTCACTGTTTTCCCTGAATCTGGGAGCCGGCGAAAAAGAGGACGCCGCGCAGGTCGTAGGGACTGCATTTACAATGATGCTTGTCTTTGGTGTGATCTACGCCGTACTGATCGAGATTTTTCTCGTTCCGCTGCTCACCGCATTCGGTGCAACAGCCGAAATCATGCCATATGCCAAAGAATACACCCGGATCACCGCAATCGGTATGCCTTTTCTGATTGTCAACAATGGGATGAGCAACCTCGCCCGGGCAGACGGAAGTCCGAAATTTTCCATGACCTGTATGCTGATCGGTGCGATCATCAACACCATACTGGATCCGGTCTTTATTTTTGTCTTTAAACTGGGAGTTGCAGGTGCTGCGTGGGCAACGATCATCGGACAGATTGTATCCTGTCTGGTTGCCGTCAGCTATTTAAAGCGATTCCGAAATGTGGAACTAAAAGCGCATTATTTCCGGCTTCACAGAAAGCTTTGTTTAAAAATCGCTTCCCTCGGCATGAGCAACAGTTTAAATCAGGTAGCGCTCACATTTGTACAGATCGTACTGAATAATTCACTGACCTATTATGGAGCACTTTCTCCTTACGGAAAAGAAATCCCGCTGGCAGCTTGTGGAATTGTTATGAAAACAAATGCGATCCTGCTGGCAGTCATCATCGGGATCTCTCAGGGCTCCCAGCCAATCATCGGGTTCAACTACGGTGCAAAACAGTATGATCGTGTCCGCGGCGTTTATAAACTGGCAATTCAGTGTAATCTGGTCATATCTCTGATTGGATTTCTTTTGTTCCAGCTGTGTCCACGCCAGATTATCTCCCTGTTCGGAACGGGAGATGCTCTTTATTTTGAGTTTGCCGTCAAATTTATGCGGATTTTCCTGTTTATGGTCCTCTTAAACGGCGTACAGTTATTATCATCCAATTTCTTTGCTGCAATCGGAAAACCAGTCAAAGGAATGCTGCTCTCCCTCACCCGTCAGGTTTTCTTCCTGATACCGCTGCTTTTCATTCTTCCGCTGTTTTGGGGAATCGACGGAATTATGTATGCGGGACCGGCAGCTGATGCCATTGCGTTCCTTACTTCTGTGTTCTTGATCTCACACGAAATGAAGAAGATGAAACTGGCAGAAATAGCTAAATAATATGAATAATTCAAAAAAATAAAAAAATTTAGATTTTTTTGAATTTAGGGGTTTACAAATCGATTCCACTATGGTATTATACATCTTGTCAGGCGGACAGCCGACAAGAAACGCGGAAGTGGCGGAATGGCAGACGCGCTAGATTCAGGTTCTAGTGGGAGTTAATCCTGTGAGAGTTCAAGTCTCTTCTTCCGCACTAGATGAAAGACATTCGAGAGATCGAATGTCTTTTTTGTAATTTACAGATTTACTATTTTTCAATCTTTCCACTTCATCTCGCATTGTACCTTCTATTATTTTATGATATTCTAAAAAAGAACATATGATATTAATTTTTCTCAATATGAATGGCTGTGAATAATCATGACTACACGCAATTTTTATTGCGGAATCTGGAGTCTGTGCCTGATCCTGATTTTATGCCAAAAACCACTCCCCGCTTTTTTCGTTACAGCAGGAAATATCATCGGCGTCGTGATCGGACAATTCCTCGGTGATTTAATCCGGACAGAGAATATCAAAAAAATCACAGATACTATGAATCCACAACAAATCTATGAACTGCACAATCATCCCGGAGTACCTCTTTGGCTGCTTGTCATCGTACTTTTTCTTGTACTCGGTTTGATTACTGACTTATTTTTCAACAAATTTCATAAAAAGAGGGTACCACACGATCATCAAATCTGATGCTCGTGTGATACCCTTGCAAATATCATTTTTCTCACTGCCATTCTCTAATAATGGTATCTGCATGAAATAATATAGACATTTTTTTCATCAATCTTATAGACCAGCCGATCTTTTTCATTGATCCTTCGACTCCAGAATCCTGATAAATCTCCCAATAGTGGTTCAGGTTTTCCGATGCCAGAATTTCCATTTCTACAAATATCTTCAATCAGCTTGTTAATCTTCTTCAGCGTTTTTTTATCTTCTGTCTGCCAATAAATATAATCTTCCCGACCGTTTTTTGTAAAAACTTTATTCATCCTCGGAAACCTCTATTAACTCTTTCATTTGAAGCATCCCTTCTTTCAACTGACGTTTGGATTCCATCAGCCATTTATAGTTCTCTTCATTTCCGATAAGATGCATATTTTCCATCATGTTATTATATGTTTCTTCAGATATCATCACAATGTTTTTATTTTTTTTACGCGTTACAATCAGGGTTTCAAAATCATCAGAAACTTTATCCATACATTCTTTCATATTTCCCCTTAATTCTGTATAATTCACTGCTAACATTGCTTCCACCTCCTATAATAAAACGTACAATTTTCTGTACTTATATTATAGTATGCAGTATTTTATAAAGTCAATACAAAAAGGAAATATCTTATTTTTTAATCGTTTCCGCTGCTGCTCACTTTTTTGCGTCATCCTTAAATATGAGCTTCATGATCGGGAAGAATACCCAAAATGATATGATAACCCACGCAATAAAATACCATACTGCTGCTTTTACAATTCCCGTTTTTGACTTAAAGGTTACATTTCTCTGTAAGAAGAAATTGATGACCTACGCAGCAAACAATGTAATTTCTACTGCAAGAAAGTATGCCATTCCGCCTCCGCCGCCCTGCGAAATACTTCCGGCTGCATAATCAAACACATAATATCTGCTGCCGTCCAGGTTCTGTCCTATCGGAAGAACCTGGAAAGCGGTATTGACTAAATCTGTAAAACTGAACAAGTATTTGATCAGTGGCATTAATATCATCTGCAGTACGGTAACCCCGTTGCTGATTATAAAAAATACAAGGAATTCTAAAATCTGCGGATATTTATCACAGAACTTCCGCCACTTACTTTTTTCCAGTCTGATTTCTGCCATATTTACTCCTTTACCACTGCCCGGATTATTTTATTTTTAAACAGGCAAAGAAGAAAAATTACGGCACAGATGACGGTGATCACAATACTCGGCGTTCTCACTGTTGCATTGGTTCCGGACGTTAAAATATATCCGATCGACCAGCTTAAGATCTGTACATCTCCTACCGCCAGTACCATAATCACACCGGAAACGATTCCTGCTGCCGCATCTGCAGACAGATAAAGGGATCTTTTATCCCGGGTGAACAACACGCCTCAATCGCATTGTTTAAAAGATTAAACAAAAGGCTGCACAGTTCTGTCTCTCTGTAAGGCAGTTTCTTCGGAATGATGATCTGACTCTCTGTTCGTATTCCTTCTGACCTTGCTCTGGATATCTCATAATTGACGATCGTGTTGACAACCGCATTTCCACAGTTCACATACTGGTATAATTCCACACTCTTTGACATACTGCTGTTCAAAAATTCCTCCAGCTTGCGATACTCCTTCTTTTCCAACAGCGCTCTCATATACGCATCGTGATTTTTGATTTCATAGCGTACTGCACTCATTTCCTGATAAATATTTTTCGTAACAATATACATCTCCCTGTCCAGTTCCGCTTTCTGCTGCATTGCCAGCAGTTCTACATTTTCCGTATATTCTTTGGATATCACATAGAGCATATAATATACCAAAAGTTCCAGTACCAGAAATCCACTGCTGATCAGCATGTTATAAAGCCGGATATCCTGCATTCTGTCATCTGCCATCCAGTCATAAACAATCTGAGATGCCCCTGCCACTGAAGAGATCACAAGCATCAGCGCCACTCCATACCCCGGTTCAAATGAAAATTTTTCTGCGGGAAACCGTTTCAGATACCATCCCATAAATACAAACAGCAGAATATTGACGATTGTTGTGATTCCCATATATCCATATGACGGAAACCCAAGTGCACTGATCAGATCTCCCCACGGTTCCGAAATTACAATATTTAAAAATGCTGCAGAATAAAACACACTTCCCATGATCACTCTGGTAGAATACCTGTATTTACTTCGAATCCCTGCATATAGCACGATATATATCAGAAGCAGCAGCCAGTTTTTATGAGTTTCTCCTACTGTCATGTAGATAAAACCATTCATCAGAAACAGACTGATGACAGCAAGTATGATCTCTCCCGTTTTCTTTGCAACCCCTTCTGCCGTAAATCGAATCGGGTTCATCATCAGCACAACTACTGCCGCATATACTGCCTGTGTGATGACATAAGATTCCCCCATACACTTTTTTTAAAAAATAAACATTGAAATACTCTGCCATATTTTCCTCTCTTCCATACTCACCTTTATTCACATAATATAGACCTATTGTGCATATTTTTCAACAAATTTCATAAAAAGAGGGTATCACACGATCATCAAATCTGATGCTCGTGTGATACCCTCGCTCTCTATGTGCTCCTCTATTCTATCACAAACTCATAGACAATATCCTTTTGTGCACTGATGCGATACGGATCTTCCACATCACTGCCCCAACTGTCAATACCACCTACTCCACGTACTGATCCGCAGATGCAGACTACGGTTCTCCGCGGCAATGGAAGTTCTTCCTGATGCGTTGCATTTTCCAACTCTTCTGACGTATATGGGAGACAGGAAAATCCAAACTTTTCGCCGCATGCACGAAACGTAAGGCCGAATGTTTCTTCTGACGTATCCGAATTATTCAGCGTATCCTTTCGATATACCGTAACACATTCTGTCTCCATATGCATCCCGCATTCCAAATACCGGCAGTTCCGGCAGTCCTTCTTTTCCATGATAATGAGCCAAAACATGTATTTTCCCATCTGCATGGACTGTATAGCTTACATCCACTGTAGTCGCAGGAACTGTGATGGTTTCATAGGTATATGTAAGCACCGACTCCTGTACATATTCCTGATTGCTGTACACATTATTTTCCGGAGCATTGTAATTTTCTACCGCTTCTCCATCTGCCAAAAGCCGGAAACCGATACACTTTCGAAACTGATCTGCCCCCAGCCACATTCCTGATTTTAAAGGGAATCCGTTTCCTCTGTCATTATCCGTAGTCGCTCTCCAGAATGTGGGATACGGAGTTCGATACAGCCATTCTTTTCCTGCTTTTACAAGGGATTCCATCCCCCCTGTCTGTTTTGAGAAAATATAATGAAAATCCTCCCCATGAATTCCAACCGTCACATCTCCGAAGACGATTCTAAGTTTATTTCTGGAGTCCATAATAATATTTCACCTCCTGCATTGCCGGTTTTTCTGTTCGATCTGCAAATACGATTCCGTTTCCCGAAAATTCATAATCCGACGGACGGTCATCAAAATCTCCCCCATATCGAAGTACTTCACGACCGGTAATCTCATCTTTTACCAAAAGTGCCTGATCTATATAATCCCAAATGAAACCACCCTGATATTTTTCATACTGATCCAGCAGATCGATATACGATTTCATACCCCCAAGTGAGTTCCCCATATCATGCATATATTCACACAGGATAAACGGTTTTTTCGGCTCATTTTCCAGATATTCCCGAACGCGTCCCGGCGGTGCATACATCTGGCTCTCTACATCGGAAATATTGTCTTCATAGTCTCTGTTTTGAAATACTCCTTCATAATGAACGAGACGCCCCGGGTCTCTCTTTTTATAATACGCATTCATTTCTTTGAGTACCTCTCCTGCATAGATTTCCGGTTTCTTTTACGTACCGTGTAATGTCAAATTCAGACACTGTAAAGCTGTCCTCCGCATATCCCACAAACTCACCGTTTATCCATACGTAAATTGCCTGCTCTGCCCCTTCAAAACTTAAGATCACCCTTTTTCCGATCAAGGCTTCCTCCAGATCAAAAAAACGGACATAAGAACCTGTGGGATTATAAGAAGCTTCGCTGAACATCCCCTCTCCGATATGATTGCACGTCCCCGCAGGTCGGCGATATTCATGTCCTTCCCAGGGATACATGGTGTTGATATAATGAATTTTGTCATATCCCGCCAGCTCTATATGCTGCGGAACCTGAATTTCATCAAATCCAGAAATATCATAGCCGTTTTCATAAAAGGAAACCGGACGCTTTTTTGCATTCACTGAATATTGGAATTTCCAGATTCCATTCAATGACTGTTTTAATATTTCCTGTTTGTCCTGATACGATTCCTCACTTCCAAAAAATTTGTGGTCACTGTTTTCATCATAATCTCAATGGTCTGATTCGTCAATAGCCTCTCCTCCTGTCCCTTCATCCAAAAAAGAACCCCGTCTCCGGGATTCTTCTTCCACTTTTATTCTAAATATAGCCGCCGTATCCTCCGCCGCTGTAACCACCACAGCACAAGCCGCTTCCGCCGCAGCACAGATTGCACATCATATTTGCAATAC
>OLQE01000432.1_pt1 | contig 34518 bp, 30 predicted proteins | sample 1643161 | NCBI WGS metagenome assembly OLQE01 (sample SAMEA3136650, study PRJEB25190) | human gut metagenome | reverse complement strand
CCTGCGAGGAAGTCGGGGGCCACATCGTTTGCACGGTGGACTATCGGATCAATTCTGATCAGATCAGCTCGAGGTCGACATCGAGGCTGATCGGCTTGTCCGCCGGGATATGGTACTGGGGGTGCACCGGCGACATCCAGGAATCATCGCCGCCAACGCCCATCTGTGCGGCAAGGACGCGCAGGAACATGTGCTTCGGCTTCGGCAGCTCGTCCTGGTGCTGAGCCTCCTCAAGCATGAAGCTGGAGTACGGCAACAGGCTTACCGCGAACGGCGCGGCACCATCGGCGCGGCTGACGCGCATGCCGTGGCCGTGATCGTCGGTAATCTCGGCCCAACGCACATCCTCATGGTTGCCCGTCTCCTGCGGCATGAGGTACGGCGCATGATCCGCGAAAGCGTTGGTGCTCCACACGCCGAGCTTGGCGTGTTTGCGGTCCAGGTACGTCTCCGCCGGGCCGGTGCCGAAGAACCTCAGGTTCGTGTACTGCACAGGCAGCGTCCATTCGATGCCGAACGCCGGGATGGTGGGCAGGTCACCCTGCTCTCCAGGGTATTCGACGTGCAGGTTCACGCGGCCATCGGTGTGGGCCGTGTAGGAGACGGTCACCTTGGTGCGCTGCGCGGTGGCGAGCTCATACGTGTACGTGCCCTTGAGCGTGCTGTCGTCGATCTGCTCGAGCACGTTGTCCACGCAGCGGGCGTAGCGGCCGGCGCCCAGCCACTGGACGCGCTCGAAACCGTGACCGGCGCCGCGATCGTTGTCGGTCAGCGGACGGAAGGTGGTGATTGCGGGACGGCGCAGCACGAACTCGTTGCCGGCGAAGGTATAGGAGACCATGCCGCCCTGGGTGCGCGACAGCAGGACCTCGCGTCCGGCGCCTCGCACGCCGGCGTTCCAACGGCCCACGGTGATGGTCCCATCGGCCGGCTTCGTGTCGGGCGTCGCGGTGGCGTCCGCGGGCACCACGGTCTGTCCGAAGGCGAGCTCGTAGCCGCTTTCGGCCCAATCGGTCGCCTTGGCGAGACGCTGCGAAACCTGCAGCACCAGTTCGCGGGCGTCGGCGCGGTACGCCGCCACCGGCCATGCGACATCGAACGTGCGGGTCTCACCGGCGGGCACGTCGAAACGCCGGGTGGACTGCCAGACCGGCTTGCCGTCGGCGAGAACGCTCAGGACGAACACGTAGTCGCCGGTGGCGGTGAACAGGTTGTCGTTCTTGACGGACACCGAGTCCTTCGTCACGTCGATGTGGACGTTCGAGTACAGCTGCTTGACTTCCTGGGCCTTGGGGGAAGGCTTGCGGTCGGCGAACAGCAGGCCGTCGCCGGAGAACTCGTAGTCGGACGGACGGTCGCCGAAGTCTCCGCCGTAGCGCAGGCTCCTGGTGCCGTCGGGCTGGGTGGCGTAGATGGCCTGGTCGATGAAGTCCCAGATGAAGCCGCCCTGATACTTCGGGTAGCGTTCGAGCGCCGTGTATTCGTCCATGTTGCCCACGGAGTTGCCCATGGCGTGCATGTATTCGCAGGAGAGGTACGGCTTCTTCGGGTCGTCCTTCAGGTACTTCTCGATCTCGTCGGCATGCGAGTACATACGGGTCTCGATGTCGGTGACGTCATCGTAGTCACGGTTGTGGGTCACGCCCTCGTAGTGCACCGGACGGTTCGGGTCGATGTCGTGCACGTGCTTGTACATGGCGCGGAACACGTCGCCCACGTAGGATTCGTTGCCCAGTGACCAGATCAGCACGCTCGGGTGGTTGTAGTCGCGACGCATCATGCTGTTGACGCGGTCGACGCAGGCGCCTTCCCATTCGCGCTTGCTACCCGGCACGATGGTGTCCTCGGTGAGGACGTCTCCGGGCAGGGACCAGCTGCCGTGGGCTTCGAGGTTGGCTTCGTCGATCAGGTAGATGCCGTACTCGTCGCACAGTTCGTACCAGCGTTCCTGGTTCGGGTAGTGCGAGGTGCGGATGGAGTTGATGTTGTGGCGCTTGCAGAAGACCACGTCATCGATCATGTCCTGCTCGGTGATGGCGCGGCCCCGTTCGGCGTCGAACTCGTGGCGGTCGGCGCCCTTGAACACGATGCGCTTGCCGTTGATGGTCAGGATGCCGTCCTCGATGCGGAAGCGGCGGAAACCGACCTTCTGGGACGTGCATTCGATGACGTCGCCCGCCTGGTCGATGACGTCGACGTCAAGCTCGTACAGCGTCGGGCTTTCGGCGCTCCAAGGGGCGATGCCCTGCAGCGGCCCGCTGGAGATCGCGGTCTGCGCCTCCGCGTCGCCCGTCGTCTGCCACACCGTGTTGCCGTCGGCGTCCTTCAGGGTCGCGCGGACCGTGGCCGCGTCGGCCGCGTTGAGCACGGTCAGCGCGGCATCGAGGGAGGCGGTGCCGGCCTCGGGATCCCAATCGGCTTCGATCTGCGTGTTCTCGATGTGCACATGCGGGCGGGCGGCGAGTTCGACGGAGCGGAACAGGCCGTGCAGACGCCAGAAGTCCTGATCCTCAAGCCAGGAGGCGCTGGAGTATTCGTAGCAGGCGACGGCCACGACGTTCTCCCCGTCGTGCAGCAGTTCGGTGATGTCGAACTCATTGGGCGTGAAGCCGTCCTCGCCATAGCCGACGAACGCGCCGTTGACCCACACGTAGATCGCCGTGGCCATGCCGTGGAACACGATCGACACCGATCCGCCGGCCTGCTTGGCGTTTGCCACGGGGGCGGAGACGGTGAACTTCCTGCGGTAGAGCGCGACGTGATTGTTCTCCGGGATGTTCGGTTCCAACGGGTTCTCGTGGCCGTCCCACGGATACTGGACGTTCACGTACTTGTGGTTCATCAGACCGGCCGTCTGCAGGTGGCCCGGAACCTGGATACGCTCGAACGAGGAGTCGTCGAACGACTCGGCCGTCGCGGGTTCCTCTTCGAGGTTGATGTCGGCGGCCTGAACGACCTCGACCCGCCACTCGCCGTCAAGGCTCTGCTTGAGATCGGACCATTGTCCGCTCTGGGGGTCGCGGGCGTACCACTTGTGGCTGGAATGGGCCGGAGTCCGGTTCACCTCGAACACCGTCGGGTCGGTCAGCCAAGCCTGCGATGCGCGATCGACATGTGTGACGTCTGTCATGCTCTCCTGCTTTCTGTCATTACCTCGTTGTGAATGATATTATGGAAGAGGCCGGGGCCTCCTTTACCGAAAAGGATAAACAGTTTTTATATAAAACGCAAATCCTGTTTACCGCTTCCAAATCACTGGCACTGCTTGCCGTCGACGCTACGCCGCGTCCATGCAATGTCTCGGTTCAGCTCATGTTATCCCATCCTTGCGACACGCTGTTTATCTCCTTGTTTACTAATGCTTTTTACTTTCAGTGATAAAACTTGTATGCTTACGGTGATAAAACTTGTATGCTTACGGTGATAAAACTTGTATGCTTACTTTACAAAATCAATGAGTGATTCCATGCTCTGGGTTCTTAAGGAGAAGATTAATGAGCAACGAAAATGTCGCGGACGGTGACGTCCGCAGGAAGGGCGGGTTAGGCCAGCGCATCGCCTACGCGTGCGGCAACTTGGGGCAGGCTGCCTTCTACAACGCGATGAGCACGTACTTCGTCACGTACGTCACCAGCTGCCTGTTCGTCAGCTACAGCAAGGCTCTCGCCGCCCAAATGATCGCCGTCATCACCGGCCTGATCGTCGTTATCCGCATCGCCGAGATCTTCATCGATCCGCTGCTGGGCAACCTCGTGGATAACACCACCACCAAGTGGGGCCGTTTCCGCCCGTGGCAGTTCATCGGCGGACTGGTCTCCTCCGTGTTGATCGTGCTCATCTTCTCCGGCATGTTCGGACTGGTCAACGTGAACACCACGCTGTTCATCGTGCTGTTCATCATCACGTTCATCGTGCTTGACGTGTTCTACTCCCTGCGTGACATCTCCTACTGGGGCATGATCCCGGCGTTGTCCTCCGACTCCCACGAACGTTCCACCTACACCGCCCTTGGCACCTTCACCGGCTCTATCGGCTACAACGGCATCACCGTCATCGTCATCCCGATCGTCAGCTACTTCACCTGGACGTTCACCGGCGCCAAGGGCCAGGGCCAGGCCGGATGGACCTCCTTCGGCTTCATCGTCGCGCTCCTCGGCCTGATTACCGCCTGGACCGTCGCCTTTGGCACCAAGGAAAGCACCAGCGCGCTGCGTGCCAAGGCCCAGAAGAACGGCAACCCGTTCGAGGCGTTCAAGGCGCTGTTCCAGAACGACCAGCTGCTGTGGGTCGCCCTGTCCTACCTGCTGTACGCCATCGCAAACGTCATCACGACCGGTGTGATGTACTACCTCTTCGTGTTCGTGCTTGACGAGCCTGCCGCCTTCTCCATCACCGGCATCATCCCGCTGATCGCCGGATTCATCATGGCGCCGCTGTACCCGATTCTCAACCGCTGGATTCCCCGTCGCTACCTGTTCACCGGCGGCATGGTCTCCATGATCATCGGCTACACGATGCTCGCCCTGTTCTCCAGCAACCTGCCGGTCGTCATCGTCGCCCTGATCTTCTTCTATGTGCCTGCGCAGTTCATCCAGATGACCGCGATTCTGTCGCTGACCGACTCCATCGAGTACGGCCAGCTGAAGAACGGCAGGCGCAACGAGGCGGTCACCTTGTCGGTGCGTCCCATGCTCGACAAGATCGGCGGCGCGATGTCCAACGGTGCGGTCGGTGCCGTTGCCCTCGCGGCTGGCATGACCGGTCATGCCACGGCAGCCGACATGACCGCGTCCAACATCGCCACGTTCAAGACCTTCGCCTTCTACGTCCCGCTTGTTCTCATCATCCTCAGCCTCGTCGTGTTCTGGTTCAAGGTCAAGATCGATGAGAAGATGCATGCGCAGATCGTTGAGGAGCTCGAAGCCAAGCTCGCTTCCGGCGAGATCGTCGACGATGAGGCGCAGGCAGTTATTAAGAACTGATCTCCCGTTCCCATCCCTCCCATAAGGCCCGTCCGCCTGAACCGCAAGATGCGGTCCGTGGCGGACGGGCCTGTTCGTTCCTGCGGTCGGCGGTCATGAACATACCCATGTCGGTTCCGGCAGTGGGGCCGGAACCGGCGGCGTGTCGACTATCGGCCAGGAGTGTCTATCAGCTGGTATCCGATATGGGCCGTGGCCCTGCGCCGCCTGCCAAAGGAGATAACCGTGCGTGCATGACGTGACTTCGTATGGCCAAAACTGCTGACCGCGGACGGACGCGGCATCGCTTTCGGTGGCGACTATAGTCCCGACCAATGGCCGGAGGAAATCTGGGATGACGACATCCGCCTGATGGGCCAGGCCGGCGTCAACACCGTGGCCCTTGCCATCTTCAGCTGAGATCGCCTCCAGCCCATCGAAGACCATTGGGATTTCGACTGGCTCGATCGCGTCATCGACAAGCTCGGTGACGTGACCGTCGCCGGACCGCATGTGCAGGTGCTTGCCTCGTATGCCGGCGAAGAAGCGGATGAGTGGGAGCTTGACGGCATGGCCGCGATCACCCGCAACACGTACGGCGAAGGGGAGGCGTATTTCCTCGGCTGCGATCTGGGCGTGAGCGATCTGACGCGATTCGTGGGAGGCTGGCTTGCCGCGCAGCCGCAGGATGGCCGGCAGCCGGAAGCCAACCTGCGGTCGCCCGCCAGCGGCGTGACCTCTGACGTTCTGCACACCGTGCGTCAATCCGACGACGCCATATTCGACTTCTATCTGACACGTGGCAGATCGGATGTCGAACTGCGCGACATCGCAGGGGAGCCGATCGTCCTGTTCCGGGCGGAACGGGGCAGTGACGGCGGCGCGTATACGGTGCATCGCAATGGCGTTTTCGTGACGAAGCGCCCGAACCCGTCGGTGTAGTCAGTTGCGACGAAACAGGAGGGCGGAGCCGCGGACGGTTTTGTGAGACGGTCCGCGGCCTCACCGTTGGAAGCCGCGGACTCGGATCATCAGCAACGGACGCGCCGTTGATTTCCACTTCCGGAGCAACGATGGTGAGCTTTGCCGCGACGAGATGCTGCAGGACGGTGCCGACGTACATGGTGCCCGGATTCTCCCTTCGCCGCTGCGCTGCCTGCCGCAGCAGATGTTCCACGGCCGCATCAACGGAAAGCGAGTTGTCGGACTCCAGCTTGAATGGTTTGCTGGTGAAGAACGCCTGAATTCGTTTGACCCAGTATTGCTCGATCTCGGTGAATTGCTCTGCTGTCGGACGTAATTCATTGATGAGCTCGGCATAGTCATGCATCAGCGCCATGGTACCGCGGCTGGTTCGTCCCTTAAAGGTTGAACCGATAGAACCGTCATTCATTACTTTTTCAACGATACTGACACGCTCATTCGATTGTGTCCAATACTGCTTTCTTTCTGCATGAACAACGGTACTCGGCAAGGCGGTAACGATAGTCGCAAAGGCTAAGAAGCCCGTACATAATCGTTTTTTTGTAGTGTTTCAGATTTTCAGTAGAATGGCGACAGCCAAATCCCGCTGGCTTGCTAGTAAAGCGTTGTCCTCGGGGGGAGTTTTGTTTGTTGTTGAAAGATAACGCGGCATCGAATAGATAGGGGAGGCCCGGCATGGGACGTCATCAGCGTGCAGAAACCTCCGGACTCATCTCCTTCTTGATTTGCGCCGTCGTTGGCGCGGTATCGATGAACCTGTACATGGAATACGCGCCGGCCATCTGGCAGCTGACGCAACGCCGATTCATGGTATGTTCGGGCATCGTGGCGGCATGCGGCGTCATTTCCTTCATTATTGGCTATGCGCGCAAATCACGTTCATTGAACCTCAAACATGGTTGGTTTGCACCGATTCGTCGCATTTTCGAAATCGTCGCCCTTTCGGTGGTGTATGCCTCGACCATTTTCCTGTCGTCTTTTGCACTCATCGGTGCGGCCAACGACATGATGGGCAATGCCATCTTCTCCGGCTATATCTCCAGCGTCTGCGCCGCCTTCGCCGGCGTGGTGGGGTACATGACCTTTGTACAGGCGGAGATGATGAACGCCAAAACTATTGCCAGTCTGTTGCCGTTCTTCGTCATCTCCGGCGTGGTCACCGCCGGCATGACCACCGACGACCCATACTGGTATCACAACAACTTTTCGCAGCTCGGCGACAGAACCACGTTTGCGGCCCGTATGTTCAACTCCACGCTGATTCTTGCCGGCACATGCATCATCATCGTCAGCTACTTCGCCATCTCCGAACTGGTGACCACCGAACGGCTACAGCGCCTCTGGCACGACCGCACCAACAGAGATCCGAATCGCGGCTACGAAATCCCACATTTCATGCTGCGCATCTCCATTCTGTCCTTCCTGCTGATGGTGGCCGGCCTGGCATTCATCGGCATCGGCGTGTTTCGGTACACGCCACACAATCTCTTGCACAATATATGCGCCAAAGGCCTGCCGTTCGTCATGCTGCTGCTGTTCGTGCTCCTGCCGTGGCTTGCGCCACGCCTGTCCAAAGCAGTGATGGTGGCCTCCGACCTGACCGCGCTCGTATGCGCTGCATTCTGGGTCAATATGATGATGGGTCACAACACCCTCACCAATGTGGAGGCGTTGGCTGGTCTGGCGTTCCTCGGCTGGTTCATCGTGTTCTCGCGCCAGATCGCCGCCATCGAGGCCGATCGCGCGGCCGCTCAGTTGTTGCACGCGCAGGCCATCGAAGGCGGTTTTGAGCAGCCGTCTTCCGCACCTGATCAGCAGATCGAATCCCGCATCGCTGCCGACCGGTGAATAATTTGTTTGATAGATTTGGCCTTATGACTGAACGACTCACGAATCTCTGGCCTGCCCCGCTCGCCGCACAGCCGTTGAACGCTACGGTAACGGTGCCGGGCAGCAAGTCCCTATCCAACCGCTACCTGATTCTCGCCGCCCTCGGCAGCAAGCCCGTTACTCTGATTGGCCTGCTGCGTTCGCGCGACACGGACCTTATGATGGGCGCACTCGAAGCCCTCGGTGTCCGCTGCGACGTGGATTCCGCAACCGACACCACCGTAACGGTTACTCCTCCTGTATCCGGCCGATTCCATGGCAACGTCAATGTGTTCTGCGGACTGGCCGGCACGGTGATGCGTTTCGTGCCCGGCCTTGCCCTGTTTGCAGATGGCCCAGTGAATTTTGATGGCGACGAACAGGCTTATGCACGTCCGATGAAGCCGGTGCTTGACGGTTTGGAACAGCTGGGTGCAACGGTTGATTACCACGGCGAGGTTGGCCGTCTGCCGTTCACTATTACGCCGCCTGCAACCTTGCCGGCTGCCCAGGCGCAGGTCAGCATCGATTCGTCCGGTTCTTCCCAGTTCATCTCCGGCCTGTTGCTGATTAGTTCCAAACTGCCTGGCGGTCTGCACCTCGCGCACACGGGGGAGAAGACCCCGAGCCTGCCGCACATTCGCATGACCGTGGCCGATGTGACCGGTGCCGGCGGTGCGGTTGAGGCCGACGAATCCGCCCGCACATGGACGGTTGAACCGCGCGCAATGCAACTGTCGAGCAAGGTGACCGTTGAGCCCGATCTGTCGAACGCGGCGCCATTCCTCGGCGCGGCATTGATCGCCGGCGGCACGGTCCGGGTGCCTCATTGGCCTGAAACCACCACCCAGCCGGGCGGCCTGTTGCCCGGATATCTGGAGCAGATGGGTGCCGAAGTATCGTTCCCGACCATCGGCGGCGTGCGCTATTGCGAGGTGACCGGTGACGGCACCGTGCGTGGGCTGGGTACGTTCGATTTGACGGCGGCCGGGGAGATTGCGCCCTCGTTGGCGGCGATTCTGGTGTTTGCTGATAAATCGACAGACATGGTTGGTATTGGTCACCTGCGCGGCCACGAAACGAATCGTCTGGAGGCATTGGTCAACGAGATTCGTCGTGTTGGGGGAGCGGCTGAGGAATTGCCTGATGGATTGCGTATCGAACCGGTGCCGGCGGAGACGTTGCACGGTGCCGTGATGGAAACCTATGCTGATCACCGTATGGCCACGTTCGCCGCGATGCTGGGGCTGCGTATTCCCGATATCGAGGTCATCAACGTGGCCACCACGCGCAAGACCTTGCCTGATTTCGTCGGTATGTGGAGTGGCATGCTGAGGCAGTAAGGGGTCCTGTGTTCTGGTGGAACTCCCCTCAGTCCGCTACGCGGACAGCTCCCCTCAGAGAAGGGAGCCAAGTTATAGGGCCTGGATCCCCTCTCTGAGTGGATCTGTCCACCGGAGGCGACTGAGGGGAGTATGACGCGGGGGTAGTGGTCTCATGACCATATACGAATGGGGGCTGATTCCAATCGGAATCAGCCCCCATAGTGTTGCAACTAGAGATTGGTGAGATGCCTAACGGCGGTTACTTACTTGGCGAAGGTGTTGCCGTAGGTGTCGGTGCCGGCTTCGGCGATTGCGGCGGACTTGCGGGCGATGGCCAGCTCTTCGTTCGTCGGGATCACGGCGATGATCACGGAGGAGTCCGGAGTGGAGATGATGCGCGGTTCCTTGGAGCGGGTGGCGTTCTTCTCCTCGTCCAGCTTGACGCCGAACGGAGCGAGCTTGTCGCACACCATCTTGCGGACCACGTCGTCGTTCTCGCCCACGCCAGCGGTGAAGGTGATCACGTCGCAGCCACCCATCTGGTAGGTGTAGTTGCCGATGTAGCTGACGATGCGGTGCACGTAGACATCCAGAGCCAGCTTGGCGTCCTCATTGCCCTCGGACACCAGACGGTGAACCTCACGCAAATCGCCATAGCCGGTCATGCCCATCATGCCGGAACGCTTGTTGAACAGGGCGTCAAGCTCGTCCACGTTCATGTGGGCGTTGCGAATCAGGTGGAAGACCACAGCCGGGTCGATGTCACCGGTACGGCCACCCATCATCAGGCCCTCAAGCGGGGTCAGACCCATGGAGGTCTCAACCGGCTTGCCGGAGACCTCAGCGGAAGCGGAAGCGCCGTTGCCGATGTGCAAAACGATCTGCTTCAGGCCTTCAGCCGGCTTGCCGACGACGTCCGGCACCACGGAGGAGATGTACTCGTGGGAGGTGCCGTGGGCGCCGTAGCGGCGGATGTGGTACTGATCGGCGATTTCCTTGTTCAGCGCGTAGGTGCTGGCGGCCTTCGGCAGCTGGAAGAAGAAGGAGGAATCGAAGACGAAGATCTGCGGAACGTCCGGCAGCAGGGAGCGCATGACTTCGGCGCCCTTGGCCTCCGGGCCGTTGTGCAGCGGGGCGAGCACAGCCAGATCCTTGACCTGGTTGATGGTCTTGTTGGTCACGAGGGCCGGCTTCGGGAAGATGGAGCCACCCTGCACCACACGGTGGCCGACGGCGACAATGCCAGCCTCAGACAGGTTCGGGCCGTACTCCTCGAAGAAGCCGAGCACGCGCTTCAGACCCTGCTCGTGGTCGTGAATCGGCTCTTCAAGCTCGTGCTTTTCGCCGTTGTACTCGTGCTTGTAGTGGCCGTCGACCGGCTCACCGATCTTCTCGACGAGGCCGGAAGCGAGGCCTTCGCCGGATTCGAGATCAACCAGCTGGTACTTGATCGAGCTGGAGCCGGAATTGATGACAAGGACGGTTTTCGCCATTGTGGGCATCCTCCATTGTGATTGAATGTTCCCGTGAGACACGGGTTACCGTTGATTAGATTACTCGTTGCTTGCTACAAAATAAGCATTACGGTGGCTCCCGCTGGCGGGAGCCACCGGGAGCTAAGCCGGGCTCACTGCGCTTCGATGGCGGTGAGGGCGATGGTGTTGATGATGTCCTGCACCAGAGCACCACGGGACAGGTCGTTTACCGGCTTGTTGAGACCCTGCAGCACCGGGCCGATGGCCAAGGCGCCGGAGGAGCGCTGCACGGCTTTGTAGCCGATGTTGCCGGCGCACAGGTCCGGGAAGACGAACACGTTGACGTGTCCGGCCACATCGTTGCCCTTGGCCTTGGTGGCGGCCACGGTGGGGGACCAGGCGGCGTCGAACTGGATGGAACCGACCACCGGCAGATCCGGAGCCTTCTCCTTGAGCAGCTTGGTGGCTTCCTCGACCATGTCCACGTCCGGTCCCTTGCCGGAGCCGAGGGTGGAGTAGGAGAGCATACCGACCTTCGGGTCGATGCCGAAGGCACGTGCGGTCTCGGCGGACTGCAACGCGATTTCGGAAAGCTGCTCGGCATCCGGGTTGAGGTTGATGGCGCAGTCGGAGAACACGGCCACATGGTCCTTGAAGCACATGAGAAATGCGCCGGAGACCAGCTTCTGGCCGGGCTTGGTCTTGATGACCTGCAGGGCCGGGCGCACGGTGTTGGCGGTGGAGTTCACGGAGCCGGAGACCAGGCCGTCGGCGTAGCCGAGCACCACGAGCATGGTGCCGAAGTAGCTGGCGTCGGCCAGCTGCTTGCGGGCCTGCTCCTCGGTCATGCCCTTCTTGGCACGCAACTCGCACAGCTTGGCGACCATGGGCTTCAACACGTTCTCGTCGTCCATAGCCTGGAAGCGGGCGCGCTCCAAGTAGTTCAGGCCCAGTTCCTTGCCGCGAGCCAGAATGGCGTCCTTGTTGCCCACGATGATGAGGTTCACGATCTCGCGCTCAAGCAGGTAGTCGGCCGCCTTGATGATGCGGTCCTCCTCGCCTTCGGGCAGCACGATGGTCTTCTTGTTGCTCTTGGCCTTGCCGAGCAGGCCGAACTGGAAGGCGTACGGGGTGATGGGCGCGGTGACGTCCACATCGAGCGCGGCGAGCACTTCATCGGTGGGAGCGTTCTTACGGAAGGTCTCCAGCGCCAGATCCTTGGTGGATTCATCGGTGAACGGCACCTGCGGCAGAGTCCAGACCGGCAGGCCGTACTTGGCGAGGGTCTCCTTAACGGAGAAAGCGTGGCGCGGCTCGCATCCGGTCACGAAGATGCCGAGCACCTTGTTGCCAGCGGCCTCCATGCCCTCGATGGACAGCTTGACGGTCTCGTCGAGCTCGTGCGGCCAACGGTCGATGGTGCACACGGCTAGGAACACGCCGGCCTTCAGATCAGCGGCGACATTCGCGTCGAATTCATAGCTTGTCGGATCGTTGACGTGGGACTTGTCGGTGCCCACGATCAGGGCGGCGTCCGCGCGGGAAACGTCCATGGCATCGTTGAACGCGCCGACGATATCGCCACGGGCGGTGTCCTTATCCTCGCGCACCTTGTGCACATCGAGGCCGGTGGACAGGGCCACGCCGAGTCCGGCATTGGAGGCGGCGAGCAGGATCGGGGTGAATTCGTCATGGTTGGACACAGCAGGGCGGAACACCATGGTCTTGTACTTGGAAGTCAATGCGTTGAGCATGCCGTAAGCGACGACGTTGCGGCCATTGGCGCCTTCAGGGCTGGCGATATATACACGGGTGACGGTCACGATGTTTTTGTCTCCTTTGATAATCAACACGATAGGGACCACACCTCATTGTAGTGGCGATTACTGTTATCGCTCACGCCGGTGTCGCGCCAATCGGAAGAGCGTCCCCTTGGCGACGCTTTCCGGGGAATGTTGCGCAAAACCCCAAAAGTCGGCCGATAGGCCAGAAAACGAAAAAGGCCGGTGCATGAAGCACCGGCCTTGATTGTGGAGCTAGGGGGATTCGAACCCCCGACCCTCTCCATGCCATGGAGATGCGCTACCAGCTGCGCTATAGCCCCGTTTTCAATTGTTGGCCCGTTGTTTGGACCTCGTATACATTACGACGAGATGTCGATTCTGGCAAAAGCCGGCGTGTCGCCAAATGGCAAAAGTGGGATTTGGCGACACTTTTTGGCTTGTTTCCGCCATTATTCAGGCATTGGGTTATTCAATTACTGCTTGAACGGTTTTTCGAATACACTGAACCTGTTGGCTCAGCAGGGGAGCCGTGACACGATCAGCGTTCGCGTTCCCACTCGTCGGTGTCGGCGATGGCCGGACCGTGATTGTAGTCCAGCAGACGCCAGCGCACAGTGCCATCGGGATTGTCCATCGGCACCAAGCGCACCCAGTGCGCATTACGCAATGAAACCACCGTAGAAAAGGTCGGATCGATTGCAGAAATGCCCAACAGGGTCTGCAATGTCTGCGCAATCCATGCGCCGTGCGAGAACACGAACAGGTCCGTGTCGTCTCCGGCACGCGTGGACCAGTCCTCAAGAGCCTCTACGCCGCGCTTGCCCACAGCTTCCTTGGGCTCGGCACCATACTTCAGCTCGCCGCCCCGAGACTCCATCCAGGAACGGAAGTCCTCGGGGTAGCGTTCGGCCAGTTCGGCCACGGCATGGCCATCCCAATCACCGAAGCTGCGTTCACGGACGCGACGATCATCGACGGGCTCGATTCCACCCAATACGTCGGCGAAAGCTTGCGCGGTGGCGTGCGCACGCTTCAAATCGGAGCAGACAATGAACCGGTGGTTGATTTCCTGCCGACGATCGACGTACAGCCTTTTCAAGGCCGCGGCGGTCTGCTTGACCTGCCATTCACCCACGGCGTCCAGCGGAATGTCGACCTGGCCTTGGAGCTTGTGAGCGGCGTTGTAGGAGGTGCGTCCATGACGGATAAGGAAAACGGAACGAACATGATTGGTCATAGTGACGATCCTTTCGGTTCCAGTGAGGAAACAGGAAAAAAGGGGAGGGCTGCCTGATGCCGTCAATGATGTTTGGCAACAGGCAGCCCGACACGCGAATATCAGCGTTATGTGATTCGCACGTTACGCGGTGGTGACGGCAGCATCTTCCGCATGCTCCGCCGTTTCCGGGTGTGCGAGTTCAAGATCGATGGCCGGGCAGTCGCGCCAGAGTCGTTCGAGCCCGTAGAATTCGCGCGATTCCTCGTGCATGACATGAATCACGAAATCACCGTAGTCAAGCAGCACCCACTGGCCCTCGGTCAGGCCCTCGCGAGAGCGCGGCTGACGGCCGGAGCACTTAAGGAACAGGTCCTTTTCGATTTCCTCGGCCACGGCCAGTACCTGACGCTCGTTGGAGGCGCCGGCGATCATCATGATGTCGGTGATGCCGAGCAGGTCGGCTACGTCGAAGGCCACGATGTCGGTGGCTTTGATACGGTCCGCGGCCTCGGCGGCCACGCGGACGGCGTTGATGGAATCCTGAAGTGCGGGCATGGTTCAGCGCTCCCAGGCGGGCTTCCAGCCCTCGACGTTGTGTTGCGTATTCTCGGAGTAGACCATCGTGTCGCTCGGCACGGCGTGGCGCACCACGGAACCGGCGCCGGTGGTCACGTTGTCGCCCACTTCAACCGGGGCCACGAACAGGTTGCCGGCACCCACGTGGCAGCCGGAGCCGATGGTGGTGCGGTTCTTGTGCACGCCGTCATAGTTGGCGGTAATGGTGCCGCCGCCGATGTTGGTGTGGTCGCCAAGCTGGGCGTCGCCCACGTAGCTCAGGTGCGGCACCTTGGTGCCGTTGCCGATGTGCGCCTTCTTCATTTCGACGAACGCGCCGGCCTTGGCATCCTCGCCGAACTCGTTGCCCGGGCGCAGGTAGGTCCACGGGCCGATGTTCGTGCGTGCGCCGATGTGCGATTCCTGTACGCGGGAACGCTCGACCACGGCACCTTCGTCCACGGTTGCGTCGATCAGGGTGGTGTACGGGCCGACGATGGCGTCCTCGCCGACCACCGTGTGGCCTTGCAGGAAGGAGCCGGGCAGGATGGTGGCGTCGCGGCCGATTTGGACATCGTCCTCGATCCAGGTGGTTTCCGGGTCAAGAATGGTCACGCCGTCGCGCATCCAGCGCTCGCAGACGCGGCGGTTGTAGGTCTTGGACAGCGCGGCCAGCTGCACGCGGTCGTTCACGCCTTCGACGGTGAGCGGATCCGGAGCGGCGAACGCGCCGACCTTGCCAGCGGCCTTGGCGGTTTCCAGCGCGTCGGTCAGATAGAACTCACCCTGCGCGTTGTTCGACTTCAGTCCGGCGATTGCCTCGGTAAGCACGGAAGCCTCGAACACGTAGACTGAGGTGTTCACTTCCTGCACGGCGAGTTCGCTGCGGTTGGCGTCTTTCTGCTCGACGATGCGCAGCACGTTGCCTTCGCGATCGCGGATGATGCGGCCGTAGCCGGTCGGGTCATCGAGGATGGTGGTGAGCACAGTGGCGCCGTTGCCGGAGGCGGTGTGGAATTCGACCAGACGGTGCAGCGTCTCGCTGTCGAGCAGCGGCATGTCGGAGGCGGCGATCAGCACCGGGCCATCGACCTTGCCAGCCTCGGTGAGCTGCGCCATTGCGCACTGCACGGCGCGGCCGGTACCGGGAATGTCGTCCTGGTTCACAATGGTGACCTGCTCGTCATAGGAGCGGGCGGCTTCGGCGACGCGCTCGGCCTGGAAGTGCACGACCACGGCCAGCGTGTCGGGATTCAGGGCGGCCACCGAATCCATGACCCTGTTCAGGAAGGTCTTGCCTGCAAAAGCATGCAGCACCTTCGGCTTGTTGGAACGCATGCGGGTACCCTCGCCGGCTGCGAGGACGATGGCTGCGGATAATGCCATAACTGACGTATTCCCTTCGATCGGAATGTCTATTGAGGGTGGAAACACCTCAAAACAATAGACGGCCGCCCGGATGTCGAGCGGCCGTCAGCCGTTCCCCCACCTGGACTCGAACCAAGACAAAGGGTTCCAAAGACCCGTGTGCTGCCATTACACCATGGGGGAACGGCGGAACGAATCCCGCCAAGTGTTCATTATGCCATACGGCTGGACCACGTCAACCGATTCCGCGGGTTGCCCCGTGGTTCCGGGGGCCACGCGGCACGGTCCGGCGCATGCCGTCAGGCGAACAGGAAGCCCTGCCCGTGATGCTCGGGATACGTGTCGAACAGTTCGGCGACCGAGCCGTCCTCGAACACGGCGCGGATGGCGCTGGCCAGCAGCGGCGCGATCGACAGCACGGTCAGGCCGTCCCAACGCTTCTCCTCCGGGATCGGCACCGTGTCGGTCAGCACGACCTCGCGTGCGCCGCAGTCCCGGAGCCGTTCCACGGCCGGTCCGGACAGCACGCCGTGTGTGGCGACGACGGTCACGGACTTGGCGCCCGACTCGCGCAACACCTTGCAGGCGCCCGCGATGGTGCCGGCGGTGTCGATCAGATCGTCGACGAGCACGCAATCCTTGCCTTCGACGTCACCGACCACGCGGTTGGCGACGGCGCGGTTCGGACGGGTGATGTCGCGCGTCTTGTGCACGAAGGCCAGCGGACCGCCGCCCAGGCGCTGCGCCCACTGCTCGGCCACGCGGATGCGGCCGGCGTCCGGAGAGACGACGGTGACGTTGTCCAGCTGGTTGAGGAAACGGTCACGGATGTAGTCGACCAGCACCGGCATCGCGATCAGATGGTCGACCGGACCATCGAAGAAGCCCTGCGACTGCGCGGCGTGCAGGTCGACCGACATGATGCGGTCGGCGCCGGCGGTCTTCAGCAGGTCGAACATCAGACGGCAGGAGATCGGCTCGCGCCCGCGGTGCTTCTTGTCCTGACGCGAATAGCCGAGCAGCGGGCAAACCGCCGTGATGGAACGCGCGGAGGCGCGCTTCAACGCGTCGATCATGATGAGCTGCTCCATGATCGACTTGTTGATCGGATTGGCATGGCTCTGCAGGACGAAGACATCCGCGCCGCGCACCGATTCGGTGTAGCGCACGTACATCTCGCCGTTGGCGAAGTCGTAGGCGGTGGTCTCCAGGACATCGATGCCGAGCTGCTTGGCCACGTCGACGGCCAGCTTGGGGTGGGTACGCCCCGTGACGAGAATGAGGTTCTTATCGGGCTTGCCTGCAAGGATTGCGCTCACCATGTCTCCAAACGTGCGTTTCGCTGAAGTGGACTGAACCTTAGTCTAACCATGTGCGCCGACGTGCGACACGGCCGGACGGCACCGACCGAACTTCGATTGGTATCGTTCACATCGGCGGAATCCCGCCCTTAGTGTTCCGACCTCCGCCGGTACAGGCCGTGCTTGCCGATGTACTGGACCACGCCGTCGGGCACCAGATACCAGACCGGTTCGTCGTGCGCGGCGCGGCGGCGCACGTCCGTGGACGAGATCGACAGCGCGGGGATCTCCAACGTGTCGACCTTGCCTTCGGGCAGATGCGCGCCCTCGGCGCCGGAGTATCCGGGCCGGGTCACCGCCACGAAGTGCGCGAGGTCCCACATCAGTTCGGCGTCCTTCCATTGCATGATCTCGGCCACGGCGTCCGCGCCGGTGATGAAGAACAGCTCCGCATCGGGATGCTGGGCACGGATGTCACGCAACGTGTCGATGGTGTAGGTGATGCCGGGGCGGTCGATGTCCACGCGAGAGACCGTGAACTTCGGGTTCGACGCCGTGGCGATTACCGTCATCAGGTACCGGTCTTCGGCGTTGGTCACGCGTTTGTCGAGCTTGAACACCGGACGGCCGGTCGGCACGAAGATCACCTCGTCCAGGTCGTAGACCCAGGACACCTCCGAGGCCGCCACCAGATGCCCGTTGTGAATCGGATCGAAAGTGCCGCCCATGATGCCGATGCGCGGTCGGCTGTGCCAGTTGCCGCGGGCCGACAGCTTGCCCTTGCCGGGCGCGTGCACGCTCTGCGCCGTGTCCGCGGGCAGCAGGTCGGACATCCGGCGTTCCGACTCCCCCATCGTTCCTGCATCGGGTACCAGCGTCATGCGGCGTCGCCCTCCTCGGCATCGGGCTGCCGGCCGTCGGCCTCGCGCGTCTCGCGTTCGACCCCGTCGACGGTGGCGATGCCGCTGTTCGCGTCGATGCGGTCCATATCCTCATCCCATTCGTCCTGCACGACCTGCCGGATCTCGGCGAACGTCGGCAGCGGGAAGTCGGGCTGGTACAGTCCGCGGATCACGGCGACGCATGCGGTGACCTTGACCAGCGTATCGGTCATGCCGTCGATGTCGCCGTCGCGCTCCTGCCTGCGGAACGCCAGGATATGCCGCTCCATCAGCGACATCTGGGTCTTGACCTCCGCCAGCTGGCGTTCGTCGAGGTCGACGACCTCCCGCGAGTCGTTTTCGGGCCATCCGATCAGCACCGCGTCCGCGTATTCGAGCGAGGCGCGCTGCCCCGCCGTGGCGAAGCCGTCCTCGATCTGCACGAGGAATACATACCGCACCAGGCTCAGTCGTTCCGAGGCGATGCGCAGATCGAGGCGTGGGTCGCCCAAATCGGCGTCCCAGGGGTTCAGCGTCTCGTTGTTGTCCGGCCGTTCGTCGCTCATGCCCGCACCTGTCCCGTTCCGTATCCGATCCATTTGGTCGTGGTCATCTCCCGCAGACCCATCGGGCCGCGGGCGTGCATCTTCTGCGTGGAGATGCCCAGTTCGGCGCCGAAGCCGAACACGCCGCCGTCGGTGAAGCGCGTGGAGGCGTTGACCATCACCACTGCCGAGTCTATACGCTGGGTGAACGTTTCCGCCACCGTGTAGTCCTCGGTGATGATCGATTCGGTGTGTCCGGTGGAGTGCGCGTTGATGTGCACGATCGCCTCGTCGCACGAGCCGACCACCTTGACGCCGATCTTCAACGCCAGGTATTCGGTGTCCCAATCCTCCGCATCGGCATGAGACAGGTCCAGGTTGCCGATATGCGCCTGGTCGATGATCCGGTAGGCGGTCTCGTCGGCGCGGATCGCCACCTGCGCGTTGGCGAGCGCCTGCGCCGCCACAGGCAGGAATCCTTCCGCCACGTCGCGGTGGACAAGCAGCTTCTCCGCGGCGTTGCACACGCCCACGCGCTGCGTCTTGGCGTTGAGCAGGATCGGAATGGCCTTCTCCAGGTCGGCGCTGCGGTCGACGTAGATGTGCACGTTGCCGGCGCCGGTTTCGATGACCGGCACCTTGGAGTCTCGTACGACGGTCTGGATGAGTCCCGCACCTCCGCGCGGCACCAGCACGTCGATGTGGCCGCGGGCCTCCATCATGGCCGCCGCCCCCTCGCGTCCGTGGTCGTCGACGGTGGCGACCAGGGCCGGGTCGAAGCCGCGGGCCTCCAGCGTGGCGCGGATGACGCGCAGCGTGGCCGCGTTGGTGCGCTCCGCGGCGTGGCCGCCGCGCAGGATGGCGGCGTTGCCGGATTTCAGGCACAGGCTGGCCACGTCCACGGTCACGTTCGGCCGCGCCTCGTAGATCATGCCGATGACACCCAACGGCACGCGGACCTGGTTGAGGCGCAGGCCGTTCGGCAGGGTGCTGCCGCGCACGATCTCGCCGATGGGGTCGGGCAGCCCGGCCACGTGGCGCACGCCTTGGGCGGATTGGCGGACACGTTCGGCGTCGAAGAGCAGGCGGTCGAGCTTGCCGTCGTCCATGCCGTCGGCACGGGCGCGATCCATGTCCTCGGCGTTGGCCTCGGCTATGGCGTCCGCCTGGGCGTCCAGGGCGTCGGCGATGGCCAGCAGCAGCATGTTCCTGGTGTCGCCGGTGGCGCGGGCGAGGGCCTGCTGCGCGGCGGAGGCCGCATCGGCCCGGGCGCAGACGGATTCGAAGACTGCGGGGTTCGTCATACACCTTAGGGTATCGCACGCCTGGGGGTTCGGATTCGTTGTTCCGGGATATGGGCGGCGTGGTGCGCCGCTGCCCATGCTCGAGGATAGACTGGGGAGCGTTTGGTCCATCACCGATTCGCGGAGGAGACAACGTGACCACGTTCCACAGCACGCGCAGCACCACCGATTCGCTCACCGCCAAGCAGGCGATCCGTCAGGGCATCGCCGACGACGGCGGCCTGTTCGTCACCGATTCGCTGGGTGAGACCCAGGTCGACGTGGCCGCGCTGGTCGGCAAGTCGTATCAGGACATCGCCGTGACGGTGCTGGGGGCGCTGCTGCCCGATTTCACCGAGGCGGAGCTGCGCGAATGCGTCGAGGCCGCGTACGGCCCGCAGTGGTCCGATGCGGCGATCACCCCGTTGAAGCCGCTGGGTGAGGATTGGATCCTGGAACTGTTCAACGGGCCGACCTCCGCGTTCAAGGATGTGGCGCTGCAGATCCTGCCGCGGTTCATGGCGCGCACCACGCCGGCAGACGGGGACGCCGACGAGAAGATCATGATCGTGACCGCCACCTCCGGGGATACCGGCAAGGCCGCGCTGGCCGGGTTCGCCGACGCCCCGGGCACCGGGATCACCGTGTTCTACCCGCAGGGCAAGGTCAGCCAGGTGCAGGAATTGCAGATGACCACGCAGGCTGGTTCGAACGTGACCGTGTGCGCGGTGGAGGGCAATTTCGACGACGCGCAGTCCGCGGTCAAGCGGATCTTCGGCGACCGCGACCTGGCCGCCCGTCTGGCGGCGGACGCGCATGTGCGCCTGTCGTCGGCGAACTCGATCAACGTGGGCCGTCTGGTGCCGCAGGTCGTGTACTACTTCTCCGCCTACGTGCAGCTGGTGGAACGCGGAGCGATCGCGCTGGGCGACGAGGTGGAGTTCTGCGTGCCGACCGGCAACTTCGGCGACATTCTGGCCGGCTACTATGCCAAGCTGCTGGGCCTGCCGGTCAAGCACCTGATCGTGGCCTCGGACAGGAACAACGTGCTCTTCGAGTTCCTGACCACCGGCACCTACAACCGTCAGCGCCCGTTCTTCCAGACCATCTCCCCCTCGATGGACATCCTGATCTCCTCGAACCTGGAGCGCATGCTGTACTACATGTCCGACAAGGACACGCGTCTGATCGCCATGCTGATGAACGATCTGAACCAGTGGGGCGCCTATGAGATCCCGGACGAGATGCTGGCGCGCATCCGCCATATCTTCGGCTGCGGCTGGGCGGACGAGAATCAGGTGCGCGAATCCATCCGCGACTGCTGGGAGAGGAACCGCTACGTAATCGACCCGCATACGGCGTGCGGCTACTTCGTGCTGCGGCAGATGCCGCGCGACCCGTCCGTGCCGCGCGTGCTGCTGAGCACCGCCAGCCCGTACAAATTCCCGCGCGTGGTCAACGAGTCGCTCGGGTTCGACGCGACCGGCACCGACTTCGAGTGCATGGATGTGCTCGCCCATGAGACCGGGACGACGGCCCCCGCCGCGCTGCGCGGTCTGGAGACCGCCGGGGTGCGCTTCGACGAGGTCACCGCGATCGACGGCATGGCCGGCGTGGTCGAGCGCGCCGCGCGCACGCTCTAACCGCTTAACCCCTGCACCAATACCACCCACAACACGCCCGGCCTCCCCGGACCCTGACACTTCTCGGCCACATCCTCAATCAACAAAACGTTGAAATTCCAACGATTCTGTTGATTAGATCACGGTCACAAAGTGTCAGGGTCCGGAGAGGCCGGGCGTGTATCGGCGTGTGGCTGCCGCCGCATCAGCGCGGTTCGGGGTTTACAGTTCCTTGCGCAGCCAGATATGGCGGGAGACGGCGTAGGAGACGGCGATCGCCGCAGCGCAGCCGATGACGCCGATCAGGCCCCACAGCCATCCGGGCATGGCGAGCGCGGTGGTGAGCGCGGCGTGCAGCGCCTGGTCCGGCATCAGCATGATCGCCACCGCCACGCAACCGGAGACCATGAACACGGCCGACCAGAACCAGCTTGACGCCTTGGTGAACTCCAACGCGTAGTAGAACGGCATCTCGAGCGCGACGATCACGACGAACGCCGCCGCCGAGCAGCCGATCACCGGTATCAACGGCACGGCCGACATCGGCACGGCGTCGGGATTCCAAGAGACCTGTCCACGGATCACCTCGATCAGCATCAGCGTGCCGGCCTGCACGATCAGTTCGACGACGCAGGCCAAGCCGAGCACGCCGGCCATCAGATATCGGGCGGCGACTTGACGCGGCCGGACGACCGGCAGTAGCGCGCTCAGCCGACCGGACTGCGCTCCGTTGGTGTTGACGAACAGCCCCGCCACGCACAGCGCCCAGAATCCGGTCGTCATCACCGTGCCCAGGGCCAGCGCGCCGACCGGGCCGATCAGCAGACCGAACAGCGGGAACAACAACGGAATCAGGTACGCGATCAGACTCAGGTCGGGACCGGAGTCGGAGAGTGTCTCCAGATCGAGCCGCATCGCCCGCAGCGTCGGGGATGTCGCACGCATCATGATCAGAGCTCCTTCCCACGATAGGTCCGGATGGCCACCGGCAACGAGATCGCGACGACAAGCGCCAGCGACCCGAGGCCAAGACCGACGCCGACCGCCGGGGTAGCCAGTGCGTCGACGCACCACTGCGCCATCATGTCGAGGGTCGGTTCCGGAACCAGCGTCAGCACGGCCATCAGGACCGCGAACACCACGAGGAACAGTCCGCAGAACGCCATCGTCGCCTTCCTGACGTTGGTCCATCGGTACAGCATGGGGAACATCACGAGCTGGAGGGCCAGATACCCCCAGACGCAGCCCGGCAGCGCCGCGGACAGCATGGCGGGCATCCGGGACAGGTCCCCGTACGAGATCAGGACGTTCAGTCCCAGCGCGACGGCGATTTCGGCCGACATCAGCGCCGCGAAGACCGGCAGGGTCAGATACCGTCCGACGACCTGGTGGGCTCGGCCCACGGGGATCATGCCGTTCATGCGACGGTGCCCCTCCTGCCATTCGTAGGTGAAGGCGGTCATCGGCAGGATCGAGCAGACGCCGAAGGTGCTGCCGACCACGCCGCCGGTGCCGAAGTCGGCGCTTGAGCCTTTGGACGCCAGGCTGAAGATGACGGCGAACAGGATGGGGATGAGCAACGGTACGAGGTTGCCGCCCGACAGGACGCCGATGCGCGCCATGTCGAGCCGGAAGGATGACAGGACCGCACGCATGACGATCACACCTCCTCCGGCGAGGGCCGTCCGACGTTGGTCAGACGGATGATGTCATCGATCGACGCGGGTTCGACGACGATCTGGTCCGCGGGCCAGAGCGGCAGGTTTTCGGTGCGCACCAGCGCGTCGAATCCGGTGGAGTACCGGTGCATGCCGACGCACGCCTTGGCGGGCAGCCTGTCGAGCAGGTCGAGGCCGGCCTTGACGATGCGGAACGAGTCCTCGAACTCGTCCTTGGGTCCGGTGAAGTACAGTTCGCCCCGGGTGATGTAGGTGATGAAGTCGGCGGCGCGTTCCAGGTCGGCGGTGATGTGCGTGGAGAACAGCACGCTGCGCTCGCCGTCCTCGATATAAGCGGCGAGGATGTCCATCAGCTCGTCGCGGGCGAGCACGTCCAGGCCGCTGGTCGGCTCGTCCAGGATCAGCAGTCGGGCGTCGTGGCTCAGCGCCACGGCCAGCATGAGTTTCATCTGCATGCCGCGGGAGAGTTCCTTGACCTTCTTGCCGCGGTCGAGTCCGAAGCGCCTGAGGTAGCCGTCAAAGAGGTCGGCGTGCCAGGTGCGGTACATGCCGCGCATGACGCGTTCGACCTTGTTGACGCTCCAGGTGTCCACGAAGTAGCTGGTGTCGAAGACCACGCCCAGCTGCTCCTTGACGGCCTCCTCGTAGCCGACCGCGTCCAGGCCCAGGACCTGGATCCGGCCGGCGTCGCGGCGAATCATGTTGAGGATCAGCTTGATGAGCGTGGATTTGCCGGCGCCGTTCGGGCCGATCAGGCCCATGATGTACCCGGCCGGCAGGTCGAAGGTGATGTCGTCCAGCGTGAAGCCGGAATTGTAGTGTTTGGTCGTGCCCGTGACGGACAGCGCCATCGGGAGTGTGGTGGTCATGACTGGTCCTTGTAGCTTTCCTCGAGCATCGTCATCAGGTCGAGCAACGGGATGTCCGCGGCCTTGGCGGCCGTGCAGGTCTCGTCGAAGATCCGCTTGATGCGCGTGCGGGCCCGACGCTTCATCAGCTCGGTCCCCTGGCTCATCACGAACGTGCCCTTGCCTTGGATGTTCTCCACGATGCCCTCGTCGGCCAGTTCGTTGTACGCCCTGGTGACGGTGAGCACCGAGATCCGCAGCTCCTTGGCGAGCTTCCTGAGGGAGGGCAGCGCCTCCCCTGCGGCCAGTTCGCCCGAAAGCACCGCAGCTCGTATCTGATCCTTGATCTGCTCGTAGATCGGTTCTCCGGACACGGATGAGATGATCAGCTTCACCGCGTATCCCCTTTCTGATTGTGCTAGCAGAACAGTGATTAACTGTTCTGTATAACACTATAACAGTCTGACCCTAACTGTTCAAGTCCAACCATAACAGTTGGCAAAGGTGCGGCCTAGAGCGCCACAGGGGCGTCGGCGAAGTCGAAGAGGACGCCGTCGGCCACATCGCAGATCTCGGCCCAGTCGCCGGCGGAGGAATCATCGTTCATGGCCCAGACCGTCATACCCACCGACTTGGCGGCCTTGATGCCCGCCAGCAGATCCTCGAAGACGGTGCAGTCGGTCGGCGCGACGCCGAGCCGTTCGGCGGCCAGCAGATAGACGTCCGGATTCTCCTTGCTCACATCGCCCACGTCATCCACGCTGACCACCTCGTCAAAGAACCCGTCGATGCCGACATGCGCCATGGCCGGTTCCCGCAATGTGGGAGGCAGCGAAGTGGCCACGGCCAGTTTGGCACCGGAGGCCTTGAGTCCACGCAGGTATTCGATGGCGTGCGGTTTGGCCTCGACCACGGTGGAGTAGGCGACGCGGGCCATCTCATCCCACTCCGCCATCAGCTGTTCGGGGGTGTCCGCCAGATCGAAGCGCGCGATCGTGTACTCGGCAATCTGCCGGAACTGCATCGCGGAGACCTTGGTCATGTAGTCGTCCGGCACCTCGATGCCGCGACGTCCCAGAAAATCGATGTCGACCTGGTCCCACACGCCCATGGAGTCCAGCAACGTGCCATCCAGATCGAAGATGGCGCCCTTACCCGTATTGATGCCCATACGCCCAGCATAGTCCATCCCACACGCCCGAACCCCCCGATTCGGACATCCCGCGGGACGGCGGACCGGGACGGTATGACGGGCGGGCCGATGGCTCAGTCCAGACGGCTTTCGGCCAGCAGTTCGCGCGCGTGGTCCAGCGAGGTCTCCGACTCGCTGCCGGAAAGCATGCGGGCGATCTCGCGTTCGCGGTCCGCGCCACGCACCTCATGCACGGTGGTGGCCACGGCGTCGTCCGACGACCGTTCGCCCTTGCTAACCACGAACTGGGCGTCCGCCCAGGAGGCGACCTGCGCCAGGTGCGTGACGACGATGACCTGCGCGCCGCGGGCCAGACGGGCCAACCGCCGCCCGAGTTCCACGGCGGATTTACCACCGACGCCGGCATCGACCTCATCGAAGATGAACGTCATGGCGGGCGAATCCGGCCCATACCCCATGCGACGTTCCGCGGCCACCAGTTCCAATGCCAGCATCAGGCGGCTCAGCTCGCCGCCCGAGGCGCTTTTGCCCATCGGCAGCTGCGGGGAACCGGGGAACGGGGTGAACAGGAACGCGATGTCGTCGCGACCGTTGGCGTCCAACGGCCAGGTGCCGCCACGATTCCGGTCCAGGTCCCGCGGCGTGACGCGAATCTCCAATCCGGCGCCGGCCATCGCCAGCGAGGACAGCTCCTCCCCCACACGCGCGGACAGCTCGGATGCCGCACGTCGGCGCACCTCCGAAAGCCGATCCGCGGCCTGCAACGCGGATTCGAACAGCCGCCGCCGTTCGTCCTCGAGTTCGGCCACCTTCTCCGGAGAGGCGTCCAGATCCTCCACATCCAACACGGCCTTGTCGCGCCAGGCGATCACGTCGGCCAACGTCGGCCCCCAGCGGCGCGTCAGCTCGTCGAGTTCATGGATGCGGCCGTTGATCGCGTCCAAGTCATCGACGCCCTCATCCATGTCGATTTGTCGGGACAGGCCGAACACCACATCCGACAGGTCCGTGCCGATCGATTCCAACCGGCCGGCCAGATCGGCGAACGGACCGTCCACGCGGATGGAACGCAGATGCTGGGCGGCACGCGTGACCAACTCCACCGCACCCGGCGCATCCGGTTCACCGACCGCCGAGGCGTCCAGCGCGGCCAACGCGCCGCCCACCCCCTGGGCGATCTCCGCGGCGTTCTCGATGCGGCTGCGGCGGGCCTTCAGCTCCTCGTCCTCGCCCGGATGCGGATCGACGCGATCGATCCGTTCGATCGACTCACGCAGATAGTCGGCTTGCTGACGCATCGAAGCCTGCTGGCTCGTCAGCCGTTCCAGCCGTTCGTCCATGGCCATCAGCGCCTCCCAGGCGCCGTGGTATGCGTCCAGCTCCGCCTGGTCCCCGGCCACGGCATCCAGGAATTCACGCTGCCGGGTTCCGGAGGCGATGCGCAGCTGGTCGGCCTGGCCGTGGATTGTGACCAGTTCCTCGGCGATCCTCCCGAGTACGGAGCGGGGTACGCTGCGACCGTTCAGCGTGGCGCGGGAGCGTCCGGACACCGGCACGCTGCGCGACAGGAACAGTTCGCCATCCTCCGGCTCGGCCCCGGCCTCGGCGGCGATCACGGCGGCCTGATCCATGGAACCGACCGCGAACACCCCCTGGGCCCAGGCGGCGTCCGCCCCCGCCGAGACACGGCCCGCGTCGGCCGTATCCCCGGAGATCAGGCGGATGGCGTTCAGCAACATCGATTTGCCCGCACCGGTTTCGCCGGTGATGGCGGTCATGCCCGCGGCGGGCGTCAGCACGGCGGATCTGATGGGGCCCAGATCGCGGATTTCCAGCTCCTCCAGCATCGGCTCAGACCTCGCTCCCGCCGGTGTCACCGGTCACACACGCGCCCCCGCAATGGTCGAAGTCGTCGCTGTGCACGACCTTGGCCGCGGCCGGCCACGAGACCGCGACCTGTCCATGATGGACGTCGCCGGTCTTGCGGGCCTGTTCGCGCCATCCCACCACCGGCAGGTCGAACTTGCTGACCAGCCGGCTGGTGAACGGCGCGCCGGACAGGCGTGCCAGACGCAGCATGTTGCGTGATTCGCGCACCTCTACGCGCGAGCCCTTCGGCAGTTCGCGCTGCCGGCGGCCGTCGCAGCAGATCCAGCCGTTCGTGGAGGATTCCTCCAGGATGTCCAACGTGAACTTCGACTGCGACCCGATGATCAGCGGACGTGCGAACAGCGCGTGCGCGGCGTTCGGCACCAGTTGCAGCGCCTTGACGTTCGGCCAGATGATCGGGCCGCCCGCGGAGAACGCGTAGGCGGTGGATCCGGTCGGCGTGGAGACGATCACCCCGTCGCAGCCGAACGAGCTCATCTCCACGTCATCCACGCGGATGGACAGCTCCACCATCCGGCCGCGGTCCACGCGCTCCAGCGTGATGTCGTTCAACGCCCAATCCTCCAACGGCTCCTGCGCGCCCGGCATCCACACGTCGGTGTGCGCGATCATGCGCTCCTCGATCGAATAGTCGCGGTCGGCGATGCGCCGGATCGCCTCGCTCATCTGGAAGCTCTCGAATTCGGCCAGGAACCCGACATGCCCCAGGTTCACGCCCAGGATCGGCACGTCGGTGCAGTGCACCAGTTCGGCGGCACGCAGAATCGTGCCGTCGCCGCCCAACACCACCACGATCTCGGTGTCCGGGTCCACGCGCGGGGAATCGCAACCGAACCGCGGCGCGGCGACGTTGTCGACGATCTTGACGGAGAACCCGGCATGGCGCAGCTGCTCGACCGCCTCGGGCACCACCGTCCCGCTCTCCCGCAGACGACTGTGCGTCACCACCACGGCCCGGCGTTCGCTGCCCATACCCGTCCCTTCCATTCGAGGTTCCTGCGGAGGTCTTCCGACCACCACACCCATCCTAATCGAAACCGCCCACCCCGCCGTACAATGGTGCCGATGGCCGAACGGCGGGTCACGGTTCCGTCCGGTCCGGTAAGGAGCAATGCATGGAACAGCGCAACGGCCGAGAACCGGCGACGCGTCGGCGCGCACGCCGCAACGCTGACCTGTGGCGCATGCTGGTGGACCCCGATCAGGACCTGCCGGCCCGCAAACGGGTGCTCAGCGATCTGCTGCTCGCCTATCCGGGGCGGCTGACCATCATCTACTTCATCGCGTTGGTCGTCATCGCCACCATCCTGCTGATGCTGCCGGTCTCCTCGCGGTCCCCCAACTCCACGGATCCGCTGACCGCGTTCTATACGGCGGTCTCGGCGCTGTCGACCTGCGGCATCCCCATCGTCAACAGCACGGAGCATTGGAGCCAGTTCGGCCAGAGCGTCATCCTGCTGTCGGTGCAGTTGGGCGGTCTCGGCGTGATGACGTTCGCCTCGCTGGTCATGCTGGCCACGGCACGGCATCTGCGCGCCTCGCAGCGGCTGCGCACGGCGAACGAACTGGGCGCCGCCACGCTCGGCGAGACCAAGGACGTGCTCGCCGTGGTGTTCGCCACCACGTTCATCATCGAGGGCATCACGTTCGCGGCGTTGTTCCCCGGACTGTTCGCCATCAATAAGGGCGATGTGGGCCAGACCGCCTGGGAGTCGCTGTTCTATGCGGTGTCGGCCTACAACAACACCGGCTTCACGCCGGATGCGGCCGGCCTGCACGTCAACAACCCGGCGGTCGGCCTGCCCATCCTGATCAGCGCGTTCTGCGGCACGCTCGGCTTCCCGGTGCTGCTCAACCTGGCGCGCGCCTGCAGGCATCGCATCCCGCCGCGGCGCTGGCAGCTGCACACCAAGCTCACGCTGGTCACCACATTCGTATTGGTACTCTGCTCGCTGCTGTGGTATATGGCGGTCGAATGGAACAATCCGCGGCTGTACGCCGACGCCGATCTGAGCGTCAAGATCCAGGCCGCGCTCTCCGCCGCGGTCATGCCCCGATCGGCCGGGTTCGACCTGTCCTGGGTGCCCGAGCTGAGCGATCCGACCCGCGTGTTCATGAGCATGCTCATGTTCATCGGCGGCGGCAGCTCGTCCACGGCCGGCGGCATCCGCGTCACCACGTTCGCCGTGCTGTTCCTGACCTGCAGGGCCGCGTTGACCGGGCACACCGACGTCGTGGCGTTCCGCCGCCGCCTGCCCGCCCGCGTGATCATGATGGCGGTGAGCGTGACCCTCATCTTCACCGTGCTCACGTTCGCGGCGTCGCTCGCGCTGATGTCCGTGACCGGCAGGCCGCTGAGCGACGTGCTGTTCGAGGCCTGTTCGGCGTTGAGCCTCGGCGGGTATTCGGTCGGCGTGGCGAATGCGGAGGAACCGGCCACGCTGCTGATCCTCGCGCTGCTGATGATCGCGGGCAGGATCGGGCCCACGTCCGTCATGTATGCGATCAGCCGTCCGCGAGCCACCGAGGCGATGCGGTATCCGGAGGAAAGTATCATCGTTGGTTGACGCGTCGCCGCACGGCATGGATGCGGCGGGTAACCAGGAAAGGATCGGAACGATGGCGAACGGCAATCGCAGTGTGCTGGTGGTCGGCCTGGGGCGGTTCGGCAGCGCCGTGGCCACCACGCTCGACCATATGGGGCAGGATGTGCTCGCGGTCGACAGGAACGCCGAACTGGTCAGCCGCTGGTCGTCGATCCTGCCCACGGTGCAGGCGGATCTGACCGATGTGATGGCCGTCGAACAGATCGGCGTGGCCGACTTCGACACCGCCGTCGTGGCGATCGGCGACAGCGTGGAGGCGTCGGTACTGGTGACCGGCAACCTGCTGGATGCGGGCATCAGCGATATCTGGGCCAAATCCGTTTCCCTGCAGCATGCGCGCATCCTCGAACGCATCGGCGCCACGCATGTCATCAACGCCGAGACCGATGCCGGCAAACGCGTGGGACACCTCGTGTCCGGCAACTATCTGGACTATATCGAGATCGACGGCCCGCACACGGTCGTCAAGATCCACACGCCAAGCCACCTGGTCGGCTACAGCATCGCCGAAGCCAAGGTGCACGAACGCTACGGCGTCACGGTCGTCGCCATCAAATCCCCGAATCGCGACCTGGAATACGGGTCCAAGGATCTGGTCATGCACCGTAACGACGAACTGATCCTCATGGGCACCCAGGACCAGATCGAGCGCCTGATCCGCGGCTGACACGTCACGTCGAATGCCCACTTCGCACACCCCCGCACGAGCCGGCAGGCGCGGATTGTCCAAAAAGCAGTACTCGTCTTGACCACCCCCTTTCCCGCGACCCACAATCGCAATCAACCGCGTTGGACTCGCGAGGAAGGGATGAGGGGATGGATCTGCGTCAATCCGGCGGCAGCATACGCGCCGGCCGATATCACACCATCACGGCCGGAGGCGGCACCGCCGTCGAATCCGGAGTGTATTTCGGCACCCTGATCGTCACCGGTCCGGTGAACGCGGCGTCATGTTCGGGAGGCGCCATCGACTGCCGATCGGGGATGCTGCGCTGTTCCGGCGACATGCAGGTCCACGCCCTCCGTGGGCATGGCACCATCGTCGTCGACGGCGACCTGATCTGTGACGTCGTACGGTTCGTGGGCGTCATCGACGTAAGGGGCGGCATACGGTGCCATACGCAGCTGGAGGTCCACGGCAGGCTATCGGGATGCGGTCTGGTCGAGGCGGACGGCATCGAGGTCGAGGGGACGCTCCACGCGGACGAACTGCATGCCACGCGTCTGCGCATCTGGCCGCTGCGCGCCCTCATGTTCGCACGGCCCGCCATGCCCGACTTCGCGACGCCGAGCCGCGTGCGCACCGTGGACGGAGACACCGTGACCGCCCACCAGCTGCATTGTTCCACGATGCACGCACAAACCGTGGAATTATCGGAGCAGTGCCGCATCGAACGGCTGTACGGAGGCAGCCGGTTCACCGACGACGGCACCTCGACCGTCATGCTGCGTTCGCCGGACCGTCCGTGCCGATGCCGTCATGCGGCCTGAACGCCGATCCGCGCGTACAGCAGATACTCCAGGTTGCCGTGGGTGCCTTCGATCGGCGAGGGGGCGGTCGCCACAACGTCCAAGCCGTGGTCGGCGGCGCACCGGATGACGGCGTCCAACGCCTCCCGGCGCAGCAGCGGATCGTCCACGATGCCGCCCTTGCCCAGCCGTCCTTTGCCGACCTCGAACTGGGGCTTGACCAGCAGCACGATATGCGCGCCGGGAGCGCCGATGCGTGCGATGACCGGGATGACGTAGGTCAGCGAGATGAAGGAGACGTCGGAGACGATCAGCTGCGGCCTATACGGCAGGTCGCCGTCGTGGACGTCACGGATGTTGACGCCGCTCATCTCGACGATGCGCGAATCGTCCGCGATGCGCGGGTCGAGCTGGCCGTGGCCGACGTCAAGCGCGATGACACGGCCGGCGCCACGGCGCAGCAACACGTCGCAGAACCCTCCGGTGGAGGCGCCGATATCCAGGCAGGACAGGCCCGACGGGTCGGGCAGTCCCTCGCTTCGAAACGCCTCGAAGGCGCCGATCAGCTTGTAGGCGCCACGGGAGACGTAGTCGTCGCCCTTGTCGATGGCGATGTCCGCGGCGGATGCGATCGACTGCGAGGATTTGGTGATGACCGTACCGTCGACCATGACCTTGCCGGCTTTGATCAGCCGTTGCGCTTTCGACCGGGACTCGACCAGTCCCAACGCCACCAACGCGGCGTCGAGACGGTCGGGAATCGTGATGCCGTCGGGTTCGCGGCTCATCGGACGTCCCGGCTTTCGTTGAGTTCCCGTTGCAGTTCCTTCAGGACATGCCGGAAGGTTTCGACGCGTTGCTCGTCATCCTGTCCGTCGAGATCCGCAAGGCCCGGAAAACGCGCGGTCAGCGCGGATGCGGGCTGGTTCCGCCGCGTCCCGCTACCCATGTCCGACATGATGGCTCCCACTCCCGGTTCAGATGATGTCGAAAACCGGCAGATCGCCGGCATCCAGCGCGACTCCCCCGTCCGTCGCCTCCCAGACGGCGCAGCAGGCGGCCCGCAGCGCATCCATGGAGTCTGTGTCGCTCACGCTCACCCGTCCGTCGGCGTCGAGTGCGGCGACGGATCGACCGCATGCCCACCGACCATCCGGTTCACGGCGCGGCGCGGGCATCGGTTCGTTCAGCGCACGCAGGTCGCGGGCGATGAACGTCGGCCGCAGATGACGCGGGGCAAGCATCAGTTCAAGGGGATTCGTGACCCCGGTCAACACGGCCAGCGAATCATAGCCGCCGCGGTTGCCTGCCTCGATATCGGTGTCGAGACGATCGCCGATGGCCAGGCACCGTTCCTTGGCGACGGGCCGGCGGTCGGCGCCGGCGGCCAGCAGACGCGCCTCGTCGTACATGGCGGATTCGGGCTTGCCGGCGGAGGCGATGGGCTCGACGCCGGTGGCGTTGACCACGGCCTGGATCATCGACCCGCAACCCGGGGCGATGCCCAGTTCACGCGGAATGGTCAGGTCGCGGTTGGTCACATAGTAGGCGGCACCATGCTCCACGGCGAACGACGCCTGGGCCATCTGGTTCCAGGTCATGTCGGGATACCATCCCTGCACCACGGCGACGGGGGCGTCCTCGGCCCGTTCCACGACGGCAAGGCCCTGTCCCAGGATCTCCTCACGCAGATGCTCCGCACCCACCACCAACACCTTCGCGCCGTGCGGCACCGCCCGGGCGACCATGCGGGCCGCCACCACCGAGGAGGTGATGACCTGCCACGGTTCGACATCCAGGCCGAACCCGACCAACTGGTCGGCCACCACGGCTTGGAAGCGCGACGAGTTGTTCGTGGTGTATTCGATGGTCATACCCCTGCGCTCAGCCTGCCGGATGGCGTCGGCCGCGTGGTCCACCGGATTCTTGCCCCGGTAGACCACGCCGTCAAGGTCCAGCAGCGCCAATGCGTAGGTCTCGGCCAGCGGGCGGTCGGAACCGCGGAGGTATCCCGGCATATGCGGTCAGTCCTCGTTGGCGTCCGATTCGGCGGACTCGTCCGCTTCGCCGGATTCTTCGGACTCGTCCTGCGACTCGTCGGCGTCCGATTCGCCGGTCGCGGGTTCGACGGTGGACGAGGCGCCATCCTCGGCCTCCTGCGCAGGCAGCGTGCTCTCGTCATCGGACTGGTCGTCGTCCTCGTCGATGCCGGCGTCGGCCAGGATCTGACGCACCTCGTCGTCCACGGTGAAGCCGTCGTCCTCGGCGTCGACATCAGCGGATTCATCGGACTCATCGCCGGCATCGGCACCGTCGTCCGCAGACCTCGCCTCATCCGACTCGTCATCCGGCGCGAAACGTGCATCGTCGGCGGTGATGCCGAGATCCTCCATCAGATCCTCCGACATGCCCTGCAGATCGTAGTCAATGAGCACGTCCTCGTCGGTCTCGTCCTCGTCCACGTCGGCGTACTGCATCTCCAGCTTGTCCAGGATCACGTCGAGCGCGACCGCTTCCTCCGAACGGCCGGCCTCCTCCAGGAAATACTGCTCCGCCTGGATGGCGCGCATGCGGTAGGCGCCGGCCAGCCCCTTGGAACGGCCGAGCGTATGCACGATCTCGATAGCCTTGTCCCACAGCTCCAGATCGCCGAGCGCACCGGCGTACACCAGGAACATCTCGGCCTTCGCCTCGCCGCGCAGATACTTGGCGTCATCGGACATGGCCAGCTCGACGGCCTTCTTCGGATTGCCCACGCCGCGCTCGCAGTCGGCGATGAACGGCAGGTAATCCAGGTAGCCGTTCATGCGGTAGGCGGTGCGGAACTCGCGCATCGCCAGCTTGTAGTCGCCCTGACGGTAGGCGATGAACGCCAGCGTCTCACGGGCGAAATCGATGCGGGACGCCTGCTTGGCCACCCACTTGGCATGGGCGAGCGCGTTCTGCGGGTCGCTCTCCTCCTGCGCATACGCGGCAAGGATATGCAGGCCGATGTTCTCGGCGTGCTCCTTCGACAGGCCGCGCAGACGCTCGCGCTCATCCTTGGAAAGCATCGACCATTCGAGGCCCTTGGGCATCTTCGGCTCGCCGGGACGGCGGTCGGTGTACGGGTTCTGCGAGGGAAAGCTCATCGTGCCGTCGGAGTTGCGGCGGGGCTTGGACATGTACTCGCCGCGCTTGGCCTCGCGGTATTGGCGCTTCTCCTCGGCGGTGAACTCGCGACGTTCGCCGCGCGCCGCCTCGTCATGATGGCGGTTCTGGTGATCCTGACGGTCCTGGCGGTTCTGATTGCGGAACCCGTCGCGGTTGCCGTCGCGGTACCGGGGGTTGTCGCCACCGTGCTGGCCGTTGCGGCGGAAACCGGAACGGTTGCCCTGGCCGTTGCCGTGATGGAAGGAACGGTTGCCGCCGCCCTGGCCGTTGCGACGGCCGCCATCGCCGTAGCGGCGCTCACCGTCGCGGGCGTAGCGGCGCTCGCCGTCACCGGAACCGTGCTGGGCGTCGTCATGACGACGATACCCTCCGTTGTCGTCGTGACGATGCGGCCTGTAGCCCTTGTTGCCGTAGCTCTTGCCGCCGTTGCCGCGCGGCTTGAAGCCCTTGCCGCCGCGATTGCCGGGGCGGCCGGCGCTGGGCTTGCGGCCGCCGTGCGAAGCGTGATTGTTGTTGCCTTCTGCCATGTCGTTCCTTTTCATCCGCC
>OLQE01000431.1_pt1 | contig 34765 bp, 30 predicted proteins | sample 1643161 | NCBI WGS metagenome assembly OLQE01 (sample SAMEA3136650, study PRJEB25190) | human gut metagenome | reverse complement strand
TCGCCAAATGGACATGCAAGCATGTCCGCTTGGCTCGTTGCCCGCGGGAATAAAAGAAAGGGGTAAGAAAAATATGGAAAAACAGTATGATCTGATTATTATCGGTTCCGGTCCGGCGGGGCTTGCCGCAGCAATTTATGCTCAGAGAGCAAAGCTGGATACGATTATTATTGAAGAAAATTTTGTCAGCGGCGGACAGGTCGTGACGACTTATGAGGTAGACAATTATCCGGGACTTCCCGGAATCAGCGGCATGGATTTGGGAACCACACTGAGAGACCATGCAGAGAAAATGGGCGCTGAATTTGTCCGGGACAAAGTGCTGGAGCTGAAGCTGGACGGAGAGGACAAGGTCGTTGTTGCGAAAAAAGGTGAGTATCATACGAAGACTGTCATCGTTGCAACAGGCGCAAAGCACAGGATGCTCGATGTTCCGGGAGAGAAGGAACTCGCCGGTATGGGCGTTTCCTACTGTGCGACCTGTGACGGCGCGTTTTTCCGGGGAAAGACGGTTGCAGTGGTCGGAGGCGGCGATGTGGCGGTGGAAGACGCGATCTTCCTGGCGAGAGCCTGTGAGAAAGTCTATGTGATCCACAGAAGAGATGAACTGCGCGCGGCGAAGATCCTGCAGGAACGTCTGCTGGCGCTGGAAAATGTGGAAATGGTATGGGATACGGTAGTGGACGAAATCAAAGGGGAAAACCAGGTCGAGGCAGTGTCCGTCACCAACCGAAAGACGGGAGAGAAGAAAGATCTCGCGGTAAACGGAATCTTTATCGCGGTCGGCATCACGCCGAATTCTGAACTGGTGAGTGGAAAACTGGAGATGGATGCGCAGGGATACATCAAGGCACAGGAAGATGGAGTCACAAGCGTGGAAGGTGTTTATGCGGCGGGAGATGTAAGGACAAAGCAGCTCCGCCAGATTCTTACGGCAGCATCCGACGGCGCGAACTGCGTGACGTCCGTTCAGAACCATCTGCTCTATTCCTGACAGGGGTACTCCTGAATCACGTTTTTACGGTCTGCGCAGCATGTGCGCAGGCCTGGGCGGAACAGTAACTTATTCAAAATGCACAAAGAATGCTGGAAAAAATTGGAGTGTCAGATGCCGTCGAAAATTGCCCACAATTTTCCCACATATTATGAACAAGTTATCCACAGTGGAAACTCATGGAAATCATTGAAAAGTAAAGTTATACACGGAGTTATCCACATTGTCCACCGAAAAACGCTCGTTTTTCACAGATTTACATAAGAAAAATCAGAACACGCGTTTTGTTCACAATGGAGAAATGAAGATTTTGGAAAAATAAATGGGGAAATCTATTGACATTTTTATAGTCAATAAGCGACAAAAACTGACTACAAAAGTCAGAAAATTACACACAATTCAACGCCACAAGATATAGAAAGAACGAATCTAAATATAGAAAAGCGGATGAAAAAAGACTTATGTTTTCGTTCCTCTCCATCAAAATAAGAAACAAATTTCTTTTGCTTGTATTTTTTGTACAAATAGAGTAGAATAAAATCATAAGTTTCAGCAAATTAAACAAAAAGGAGAGTGGATGTTTTGAAGTTTGGAGTATTTTCAGTAAGTATGCCGGAATACAGTCCGGAGAAATCCGTAGAACTCTTAAAAGAACTGGGTTATACGGGCGTGGAATGGCGTGTAGCGGAGATCAAGAAACCGTATGAGCGCTGGGATACCTGTTTCAAGGAGGAAATCCCGGCTCCGTCCGAGGATGATCCGAAGATTCCGTACGAGCAGAGATACTGGGGAAATAACAAAAGTACCCTGTCTCTGGAAAACATCAAGGAGGAAGCGCTGAAGGCGAAAGAACTCTGTGATGCAGCGGGAATTGAGATTTTCGGACTTACGACTTATCTGGCAGTAGGCGATACCGAGAAGCTGGTGAATGTGATGGAAGCAGCGAACGCTATCGGATGCGGACAGGTCCGCGCAGGACTGGTTCCGTATGATCCGGCAAAGGCAGAGGCGCCGTATCCGGTACTGTTCGACCGTATGCGTGAGGATCTGAAGAAACTGGATCCGTATGCACGCAAATACAATGTAAAAGTTGTTCTTGAAATCCATATGGATACCATGATCGCCAGCCCGAGCGCAGCATACCGCGCGCTGGAAGGATTTGATCCGGAATATTTCGGACTGATCTTCGATCCGGGCAATATGGTAAACGAAGGATTTGAGGAATACCAGAAGAGCTTCGAGCTGCTGGGCGATTATATTGCGCATATCCATATTAAAAACGGCGTGCTCGTTCCGGACGGAGAGGACAATCTGGGCGCGGCAAAATGGAAACGTCAGTGGTGCCCGCTGAAAAAAGGTATGGCGGATCTGAAACGTCTGTTTTCCGTTATGAACAAATTCGGATACGACGGAACGGTTTCCATCGAGGATTTCTCCAACGAGGAAGAGACGAAAGTGAAACTGGAGAATAACCTGGCGTACATGAAAGGCATGGCAGAGGCTGTGAAGAAAGAAGCAGAGGAAGCCAAAGAAAAAGCTGAATAATCATTAAAAAACAAACTGAGATACCGGCAATGGAGAGAGTCATCTGCATTGCCGGTATTTTGCTGTGCAAAATCTGGAAAAAACCATTAAAGATTTCTGTATGATGGGGAAAAACGCGGACGGATGTTATTGACAAATATTTTCTTAATGTCTAAAATGAAGTAAATATAATGGTTTTTCAATTACCAGAAAAGACCTGAAGACAGTAAGGGGAAAGGCACAGCGGAAAACGAGGAACGCAGGGAAGAGCAGGTTCTTTTTTGGTACAAACAGGGAGAGAAGGATATGGAAAAGGAGTTGCCTGAATTAAAGGTATCTATGTTGGGGCGGTTTTCCATGACGTATGGAGAACAGACGGTTTCTTTTAAACGCAATACGGCTACCAAGGCGGTAAAACTGCTGCAGATCCTGCTGCACGAAAGCTTCTGCGGAAGCGGGGAACAGGCGGGGATTCCACGCACCGAGCTGCTGGAAGATCTGTTTGGCAGAGAGGAACTTTCAAATGTCGCCAATAATCTTCGGGTTACTGTACATAGATTAAAAAAGATGCTGGTAGAAGCGGGGCTGCCGGAATACGATTACATTAAGATTGAAAATGGAATCTACCGATGGGACAGCCCGATGAAGGTCCGTATCGATGTGGCGGACTTTTTGGATCTGCTGCAGAAGGCGGAGAAGGAAACAGAGGAACGGAAGAAGATGGACTTCCTTTCCCGTGCCTGCCGTCTTTATCGCGGGGAATTTCTTCCGGCATTGTCGGGGGAGGACTGGGTGATCGTCAACAGCGTACGGTATAAAGAAATGTACGGAGAGGCGCTGATCCAGGTTTGTGAATATCTGAAGCGGAAGAGGGAGTATGAGCAGATCGTTGAACTGACCTCGACAGCGTCAGAAATTTATCCGTTTGACGAATGGCAGTCGCTGAAGATCGATGCGCTGATGTGCATGAATCATTATAAAGAGGCGTATCAGTTTTATGAGGAAACTTCCAGGATGTTTTTTGAGGAACTTGGGATCAGCCCTTCCGAAAAAATGATGGATCAGTTTAAAGAGATGAGCGCCAAGATGAGCAGAAAATATCAGGCGGCCGGGGAGATTAAGGAAGGCCTGAAGGAAGCGGAGTATGAGAACGGCGCTTTTTACTGCACGCTGCCAAGTTTCCGGGACGGCTACCGACTGATTCGGAGGATCATCGAGAGAAACGGGCAGTCAGTCTTTCTGATGGTATGCTCACTGACCGACGGAAAGGGACGGCCACTGGAGAGCAGAGAAAAGCTGGAAGTACTGTCCGAGAACCTGCATCTCGCTATCAAAGGAAGCCTGCGGCGGGGCGATTCCTTTACCAAATACAGCCCGTCCCAGTTTCTGATCCTGCTGGTGGGAACCAATCAGGAAAACTGCGATCTTATTTTCCGGAGGATCCTGGATAAATTTTCAAGCAAACATAAATCATGGAAGCAGAACCTGGAATACTACGTTTCCTCTGTGGCAGATGTGGAAAATGATAATTCGAGACTGCATTTTCACAGGAATGAATTCCACTGGAACTGATGAGGGACGGGAGCGTGGAAGTTTGGAAGTAAACTTCCAAATCTACCTTGATGACGCAGCAAGTGCGTCAGGAAAGAGGAAAAAATGAACGATGTTCGGATGGAATCCAAAGCAGCGATTCCGAATCTGATCAATATATGTGTAGACCGGAGCGTCCAGGGTGAGATCGGAGGCAGAATCTACCATTACTATCAGCGGGAACCGTGGAAATTTGAGAATGTGGTGCAGCTGCTGCGGTATATGGAAGAGTTTTATGACGGTATCCGCTTCCCGGAGGCGGCGGTGATGCTGCGGAATTTTTCCGAAACAGAAAAAGAAGGCAGGGAAAAAACGTGGCAGATCCTTTCGACTAAGGAGGAAGTACTGAACCATCAGGGAAAGTGCGCGACTTTTTACACCTATGTTCAGTACCGGCAGAACGCCACCTGGCAGGGACGATTGGTCTGGAAAGAGGCGGAGAAAGAAGTGGAATTCCGCAGCGCGCTGGAATTGATCATTCTGGTGGATAATGCGTTGAATGAGGATCGGAAATAGAGGGCATCAAGAAGTTGGGTGCGAAGATCGCGGGAATGATTTTTTATGCAGTTTGGCATCGTTCAGCAGTTCTGGAATGCCGTCGGTGACGGGGACAGGCTGCTGGTAACAGTTCAGTTTACTGAACTGTTACGGATGCTGAACTTTTTTTGTTTACATGTATCTTAAATTTTCAAGAATCAAATCTGAAGACATTTCTATAAGGTTCCATCGAGCCGATAACCCTAAAATAAAAGAAAAAACAGATGATGCTGTTGTTTGGTCGTAAAAAAGGATTTATAATTATGGGAAAGAGAAACACAACCGTCGGCCAGAACGGGAGTCTGGATTGTGTAACAAAGTGAAGGGAGAGCAATCAATGGAAAATTATTTCAATTATGAAATGAAGGATGGAACCTATATGCATCTTGAGTTTGCCGATCATTCGATTACAGAAGAGGATCTCAGAAAGTATCGTGAGTTCGAAGAGTCTCTTGAAGAGTTTTATGGCGCTCCGGTTCAAACAATGGTGATTTGTTCGGCTGATGTGAAGTCAATAAAGACAGAGTTGAGAGACGGGAACAGTATTTATCAGATACGCACGATTTCCATGGGAGAACAGGATGGAGATCAAATTCTCAGAGAACTGGAAAAGCGAAAGAAGAAAGGGAAAAAAATCGGAGAAAAGAGATTGACATCCCTTGTGATGACGCCGTTAATGGCAGGAGAAACATCCAAAGAACAAAGATTCTGCCGGGTTCTTGATCTGATTCACAGTGAAGAAGTAGAAATAAGAGAAGAAACCCGATTGCGTATGGAGTCAACCATTTATGTACTTGCGAAAAAACTGCTGGATCAGGATGCGTTTGAACGTGTAAAGGAGAAGATAGATCTGGCGTTTCTGGAAGAAAAGCTGAATGTAAGCCAGGGATGATGGCTGTAACTGAGTTGAAATTTTGGGCGGCAAAAATAAATTTTCTGCAGCAAAGTGTCAGAAGCTATGAAAAGGCTTCTGACGTCTTTGCTTGGATGCGCGGGGAATTTAGTAAGAATTTTTCGTTTACAGGTATGATAACGCATGTTAAAATAGGATAAGACCGGGGAACAGCGCGGGAAATTTTTTGTTTTTTCTTTTTCCGCAGGATACTTTCGTATAATAAGACAAAATGAAAGAAATCATTCTGAAGTATTTTTTTATCATTCATTTCAAGAATCAAATCTGAAAATAGTTCCAAAAGGTTCCATCGAACCGATAATCCCAAAACAACAAAAAATAAAAGAAAAATCAGGCGATGCTGTTGTTCGGTCGTAAAAAAAGATTTATAATTGCGGTAAAGAGAAGAGAGAAAAAAGAACCGCCAGCCGGAACAGGAGGAATGGTTGGAGAAAAACAGAAGACAGGAACAGCAGCTGGAAGACAAGGTAATGAAGACTGCCGCACAGTTTTTCGGAGAAGATTTACTGCCGTATCTCGGGATCAAAGAGAAAATCAGGAGGGTTGCGCCGACAGAACATATCCATCTGGAGGCAAGACGGCTGGAAGAGGATTTCAACTTTGAGATGAAAAACGGCAGTTATAAGCATCTGGAATTCGAAAGCGACAGTATCGCGGTCAGAGATCTGAGACGATTCCGGGAGTATGAAGCATATATTGGAATGGTCTGCGATGTGGAAGTCAGTACGATTGTTATCTGCTCTGCGAATGTAAAAAAACCGAAAACAGAATTACAGAACGGTGACAGTGTCTATCGGATCCAGGTAATCTGCTTAAAGGAAAGAGACGGAGACAGGATTCTCAGGCTGCTGGAAAAAAGAAAAGAAAAAGGGAAAACGCTGGGACGGAAACGTCTGTTTCCGCTTTTGCTGACGCCGCTGATGTCAGGAAAAGTTCCTGTTGCTGAGAGAATTTGCCGTGGGCTGGAACTTTTACGCAGTGAGGAGGCAGGAATCGACAAAGAAACCCGGCAAAAAATGGAAACCATATTGTATGCACTCGCAGTTAAATTGCTGGATGCAAAAGCGTTGGAACAGGTAAAGGAGAAGATGGGTATGACGTTATTAGGAGAAATGTTGGTTGAGGATGGAATGCAGAAGGGCCGACTGGAGGGCCGATTGGAGGGCCGACGTGAAGGACGATTAGAAGGCGAATTGCTGAAATTAGTTTCATTGATTCGAAGGAAAATGCTTCGTGGCTGCCAGGAAGAGCAAATAGCGGATTTGCTGGAAGAAGACATTCAAACGGTGGAGAAAATCTGCCGGACTGTATCTGCACATCCGGAGAAAGACGACCAGGGGATCTTTGGTATAAGTTCTATAAAATCAAAAATCTATAAAATCCGGAAAACCGGAAAATCCAGGGCTTTATTCAAGCCAATAATCCTTAAATAAATTTTTCTATTAAAGTGATCGTTTACGAATCAAAACAGTTACCAATGAATGGCAAAGTCCGGCACCAGTACATTGTCTTTACGTCGGAGTTTGTGTATAATTAAAATAACAGGAGAAGAGAATGAAGTATACAACAGACTGGGAAGAAATAGGACTTTCCAACGATTTTATCTTTGGAAAGGTAATGAGTGATCCCGAATTATGTAAGGAACTGTTGGAAAGGATTCTGCCGGGGATAGAGATCGATCATATCGAGTATCCGGAGCTGCAGAAACCGATCAAGGAAGATATCGACGCACGGAGTGTGCGTCTGGATGTTTATGTAAAAGACGGAAAGAATACGGTATATGATATCGAGATACAGAAGGTGAATACGAGGGAATTGCCGAAGAGAAGCCGCTATTATCAGGGAATGATGGATCTGCAGCTGATTGATAGTGGTCAGCCGTATAAAAAACTGAACCAGAGTTATGTCATCTTCATCTGCCTGGAAGATGTTTTTGGAAAAAACCGACATATCTATACATTTGAGAACATTTGTCGGGAAGATCCAGAGATAAAGCTTCGGGATGGAGCAATTAAGATCTTTCTCAATGCGAAGAGCAATCTTAATGATGTAAGTTCAGAATTAAGAGCTTTTCTGGATTATTTGGGCGGAAAAAAATCAGAAGATGAATATGTACAGAAGCTTGAAAAAGCAGTAAGGGAAGCAAAACGTAATCGGAAATGGAGGCATGAGTATATGACATTGTTGATGCGCGATCAGGAAAATCAGGAGATTGGAGAAGAAAGAGGCCGTCGTGAAGGAAGGTTGGAGGGTCGTCGTGAAGGTCAATTGGAAGGCGAATTACGGAAATTAGTTTCTCAGATTCGAAAGAAACAACTCCGCGGATATCAAAAAGAGCAGATTGCGGACTTGTTAGAGGAAGACATTCAAACAGTAGAGAAAATTATCCGGATGATATCCGCGCATCCAGAAGAGGATGACCAGGGGATCTGCCAGCTATTGATGGAGAGTGAAAAAACTGACGTTTGAAACTTCGTGCACCAAAAACTGAAAAAGCAAAACGTAATCGAAAATGGAGGCATGAGTATATGACATTGTTGATGCGTGACCAGGAAAATCAGGAAATTGGAGAAGAAAGAGGCCGCCGTGAAGGTCGGCTGGAGGGAATGCGTGAAGGACGATTGGAAGGTCAATTGGAAGGCGAATTACGGAAATTAGTTTCACTGATTCGAAAGAAACAACTCCGCGGATACCAAAAAGAGCAGATTGCAGACCTGTTAGAGGAAGATATTCAAACAGTAGAGAAGATCAGCCGGATGATATCCGCACATCCGGAGGAAGATGATCAGGGAATCTGCCGGTTACTGATGGAGAGTGAAACGTCTGTAAAGCGATTGTAGAGATCGAAGCATCTGTAAAAGCTTCACAGAAAGCAAACTATCGAAAAAAGTTTTAAGGAGAAAAAGCGAATGAAATTATTTGACGCTGCGGATGAATACTGCTGTAGCAGCTGGGAGACCCTTGCGCTGTTGAAATTCTGCCTGTTTGCCATCGGTGTAATGGTCGGCATGTGCGTGCCGAAGGAAAAAAAGAAAATCGCATATGGCATAAGCGGAGTGGTATTTCTCGGGACGTATGTTCCGTTCATGAAGAAATTCTTCCATATTATATTAAAGCAATCTTCAAATGCGCCAGAGCGTGTTTGAAAATTCATGATCAGAAATATAGGAAATTTACGCCGGACACCGGATTCCGAAAGCGAAAGCTGCCGGAACCTGTTGTCCGGCTTTTTTGCTGCCTAAAAACCGTTTTCGGACAACTTTCACCCTTCACAGGAACCTCAACCATTACAAAAATGAAAAAAATATTTAAAAACCCAAATTATGTTAATAGTTGTAATGCTTTTTGTAACGCCTGATTTTATAAACTATATCTATCATGAGGATACAAATGAAGGAGGCACGAAGGATTGTGAGGGATTCCATTAGAAGAAGACGTGGAACGTTCCTGCTGAATATTTACGACCGGCAGAACGCCACCTGGCAGGGAACCATTTCCTGGGTGGATAAAAATGAGAAGCAGCAATTCCGAAGTGCTCTGGAATTGATTAAACTGATAGAAAGTGCTTTGGACGAAGCAGAAGGAGGAAGCCATGAAAAGTAAAATGAAAAGGAGAATGTTGGCGATCGTGCTTTGCATGGTGATTGTGTTGAGCAACAGCAGCTTTATCTTTGCGTCAAGCGAAAGCGGCACACCGGCGGTGGAAGCGGCGGGCACGGAAGGAACGACATCACAGACAGAGACGGATACTCAGGGTACGGAGACGACCCCGCAAACACTGGCTGTATCGGAATCGACCCCGGCACCAACGGACGAACCGGCTGCTCCGACTTCTGTGGAAGCGACTCCGACGCCAACCGATACTCCGGAAACGACACCGACCCCGGAGCCGACTGGCACACCGACCCCGGAAGCGACTCCGACACCGACGGATACTCCGGAAACGACACCGACCCCGGAGCCGACGGATGCTCCGGAAATAACGACGACTCCAGAGCTGACGGACACCCCGGAAGCGACAACGACTCCGGAACCGACGAATACCCCGGAAGCAACCCCGACCCCGACGCAGGGACCGGAGAACGGAACTTCCGATATCGTACAGCCGACAGCGATACCGACGCCGACCGAGGCACCGGTGAAATCCAATGAGGCAGTGGAACTGAAACAGGAATTCAAGGATTCCGACGGAAACGTTACTTCCACCGTAAAGGCACAGATTCCGGAAGGAACGTTTGCGGCAGATGCATCGGAGATCACGATGGAAGTTCAGACTCCGGACACAGCGTCTGCAGAGCATGTGAAAGAAATGATGGAAGAACTTCTTCCGGAAAACCATATGCTTGGGGATTACATATTTTATGATATCCAGTTCAAGGTAAACGGAACGGTGACAGAACCACAGAAACCGATCACGATCACCTTTGAAGGAGAGGAACTCTCCGTGAAGGATGTGAAGAGAGCCAACGTCTTCTGGCTGGATCCGGAAGATCCGCAGGTGGATGGAGACAAGGATCAGCTGGTGGAGATCACGCAGAAGAGCGAGATGATCGAAAACCTTCAGAATTCCGGACAGAGCACGGAGAACATCGACGACTACGATCTGTCGGAGATCACACTGAAAGAAGACGGAACTTCCGATAAGATCCAGATGGAAGGAAGAACTTCCACGATCTATGGATGCTATGTGGTATACGAACCGGTACAGGTTCTGACTTACGACGATGATCAGGTAACTATAACTGTCAGCGCAGCAGAAGAAGTATTTCCAGAGGGAACCACTTTTACTGCCAGAAGAATTGAATCAACTACAGATGAATATAGCAACGTTGAAGAAAGTCTGGAAAATGAAGCGGCAAAAACAGGTACGGATGTACTGGATTTTGTAGCCTATGACCTTACCTTTTTTAATAGAGAGGGAAATGAAATTGAGCCGGATGGAGAAGTAGAAGTTTCTTTTGAGTTTCACGATATGAAGCTTGGTGGCATTTCAGAAGAAAGCAACTCGGTCGACGTTGTACATATTAATGATGACGCTACTACAGAAATTGTTGAAAGCAATATAGATGTAAATAATGAACAACTCAATAAGGTGGATTTTATTGCGGAACAATTTTCGATATATGCAGTAACGACAACAGGAATCTCTAAACGATATACATCAGATATTACAATTAGAGATTATGCAATAATAGAGTTTTGGGATAAGAATATCGAAGGTGGAAATCAGAAAATTGAATTTAGTGAATATAATAGAACAAGTTACAATGAGAATTCACGATATCTAGAAATAGAAGTTTATTTGAATGACGAAAAAAAGGAATCGGCGAAATATGAACTTGAAATGACAAATGATGAATATGCTCAAGTAAATCTTCAGACAACGATAAAGCCTGGAGATGGATATTATTTGCAAAAAGAGTGTATATGGCAGAAAGCGGGAGTTTCAGATTCTGAAAAATTTGATAAATTTGGTGGTAGTGGAAGTACAGGATTGAATAAAGCTACAGATTCGCCTGAAGTTAATACCTTACGGATTTATCTTACAAGTGATGCGAATAACAACTGCGCTGGTGAGGTAACCCAAGCAACAAAAAATATTTCTGTTGATTTATATAACTATGATACGGAAACGTATAACAGTATTGTAGGGTTAGATAGCAGTAGCCTTCTTTTGAGAAGCTCTTGGGGAAATTATAAAGCTGATAATTATAATATAGCGGATGCAGAAAATAATGGACATAATGCGTCCTGTGGAAAAACCGGAATATTCTATGGACTTGTAGCACCGCGATTATCAGGCGGAAATATTGTATTTAAAAAAGAGGCAAAATTCTTTGATGATACTTTTGATCCGAGTGTTGGTACGAAATACTCTAACGTGAATTTTGAATTTCTTTATAATGATCAAACTAAGGAATATAGTTATAGTAGCGAGGAAAACCATGTTCATTTCGATGAGGCCACCAACACAATTTCACAATATCATGGGACAGGACCCAATACATTGCCTGATGGCAGTGATTTAACAAGATACGGATTTTTCCCGTTTACTGACGAAAATGATAATATGACAGATTATGGATTCGGCATGAGGATGAATGTGGAATTTGAACTGACAGAGGATGGTACGATTGATGGAACTACGCCTATGACATTCCATTTTTCCGGTGATGATGATGTATGGGTGTTCATCGATGGAAAACTTGCTCTTGATCTTGGTGGACTTCATTCACGAAGAGGCGGAACTATTGATTTTTCAGATGGTACAGTAACCTATGATGAGGTGACTTATAAAAAAGGTGATGAGACGATAACAGATGATGTAATAGCAGTATCAGGAACGAAACCAGATACCGATTTTCTGAAAAACTTAAAAAAAGGAACTCATACTCTTACAATGTATTATCTTGAAAGAGGAGGAAACGATTCTAATTGTGAGATTAAATTCAATCTTCTTGTGGTAAATCGTGAAGGAACGCTGGAGTTTGAAAAAATTGATTCAGACACAAAGCAGAAGTTGAGTGGAGTTAGCTTTAATTTGTATGATACTTCTGAGATAACAAATGAAACAGAACCAATAGCTACAGCGGTTTCCGATGCAGAGGGAAAGGTTGTTTTTGATATAAGTGGACTGGACGTATCAAAAACATACTATTTAAAAGAAACTACCGCACCATTTGGATATCAGAAAGATGATACAGTTTATCAAGTGAAGTTATCCCAACAGCAAAATGGAACAACTATTACTGTTGAAGGTACAATTAAAAATTCTGCTGGAACCATAATAACAGCTATAGAAAATACTCCTAAAGAAAATACAGGTGGAACCACAACTGTAACTGTCAAGAAAGAATGGCAGGAAGGTGTTGAAGAAGTTCCAGTAGTTATGACGTTGTATGCGAATGGACAAAAAGTAGAACATCCTAGTATAGAGAATCCCTTTACCTTGAGCAACGAGCCGTGGGAATATACATGGACTGATTTACCAGGTGACACTGAATATACAGTGCAAGAAACGTCATTACAAGATTATATAACTTCCTCTGACACAGAGTATCATTTTTCTATAAATAGCTCTTATGAAGAGGTTAAACCGTGTAACTGGCTAGAAAGAGATCTTGGAAGCAATGGTGTGGTTGCTATAAAAAAAGAAAATAAATATTTTGTTTGGACGACAGTCGCATTAAATTCAGAAGAACAAGATCAACTTTTAGAAGGAATAAGATTGATAAGTAATGGATTTGGTGATAGTAACACAACCTTTGGATCTGGTACCGGAGTGTTTAATGTATTAGATGGAACGTTCAATTTTAATTACAGCAATGGCGAGTTACAAATGAGCATAGATCAATCTAATGCATGGTCATGGCTACTTCTTGGAACTTATACAAAAACGGTTACCACAACTATTACTAATAGTATTGACACAGCTAAAACTATAGATATTCCTGTGACTAAAGTGTGGAGAGGAGCAAATCTTGATAATTATAATTCTGTAACCGTTCAACTTTATAAAAATGATAAACCTGAGGGCAATCCTGTGGTAATTAAGCCAGATGGGAATAATAAATGGAAACATACATATGAAGGTCTTCCTTATTATTCCAGGGACTCAGATGGAAATTACATTATAAATAAGTATGATGTTAAGGAAACACATATTAACGAGACAATTTCGATAGAAAAAACGACAGAGTGGCTAGTAGTCGATATTTCAGGAAATGCTCAGGATGGTTTTGTTATTACGAACAGTATACCAAAGCCCTGGATGATAAAAAAGGTAAGCAGTACAGATGATACTATACCTCTGGATAATGCAAGATTTACCTTAACTTTGCAAACACAAGATGGAGAACCTGAAAAATGTTATTATGGAAGATCTTTTAAAAGTCGTGGTGGTGAGGTGATATGGTGGGACAATGAACAAGCTGCACACGATCAGGACTTTACCACATACTTAAAGTTTATTCCAGATGGAACGTATCTATTAGAAGAAACAGAAGCGCCTACAGGATATCAGAAGAGTGAGGTTACGTGGACAATTGAAATTGAGAACTTGAGTGTTATAAGTGTTACTGATAGCAGTGGACAAGCTGTTAGACCTGAAGGATTAAGAACAAGGGCTGCTACAAGTAAAGATGAGTATTTATACAAAAACACTCCGATCTTCGACCTCCCATCCGCCGGTAGCTCCGGAATCTTTGGATATACGATGGGCGGAACCCTGCTGCTAATGGCAGGAACGCTGATCCTATATAAAATGAAACGCAAGGAGGTGCAGGGCAGCTAGAATATGAATTTACTTTTCAGCGGCTCCTGTGCCGCGGAAGGGCAAACGCAGCAATGGAAATTTGTGTGTTGAAAAAATGGGGGAACCCGAAAAAGAAAAGGAGAGAAAGTATGAGTAAAGTAAAAAAACTTTTAGCCATGTTAATGGCAGTAGTTATGACACTTGGAATGAGTGTTACGGCATTTGCAGCAAACGGGACAGAAACAATCACTGTTAGTGGATTGGCATCGACAGGAACGAATCATGTGACCTATTATAAAATTCTTGAACCAGATGTAGAGGAAGAATCAGGTTATAAGTTTTTGGATAATGTAATTATTAAGAAACTTGATGAAGACGGGAAAGTTATCAGTAACTATACGAATGCAAAAGAATTTCTGGAGGCAGGAGTCGACAATCAGAAGAAATCGTTAAGTCATGAGGATAGTGAATTAGGAACAGCAATTACTCCAACTGTTAATAGCACTACCTTTACCGCAACTGTAGAAGCAGGATATTATGCAGTATTTATTACAAATACAGCAGAAGAGGGAGATCCGACAATCATTTATAATTCCCCAATGATTGTTAGTGTTGGATATGACAAAGCTACACCTGTAACAGGTGGCGGATATGAATATAATGCAGTACCAGGAAGCAACAGTGTAGTAGCTAAATATACAACAATTCCGATTGAGAAAGATGCAGATTCTGAAACAGGTGAAATTGGATCAACAAAAACATATACCATTGAGACATATATTCCATCTGAAGTAACTAGCTTTGTGTTAAAGGATGAATTGACAGGTGCTACTTACAAAAAAGATTCTAGTACTAGTGTTTTGATTGAAGGATCAGAAAATAATATTGCTGCAGATACAGTTGGTTACGATGACGACGGAAATATGATAATTACCTTAACAGGTTATCTGAATGGTAATGCAGGTAAAAAGGTAACAATTAGCTATACGGTTACTGTTACAGCGACAATTGTTAACAATACCGTTATTCCAAATGATGGAAAGCATACTTATACACCAGCAACAGATCGTATCGATACAGGTGCAATCAAACTTTTAAAGAAAGGTGAGGGTACTGATGCAAATGGTCTTGCTGATGCAAAATTTGTAGTTTACAAAAAAGTTGATACCACACCTGATGACGGGTCTTATGCAACCACTGATATGTATTTAAAAGAAACAACAGGGGATACAAAGGCATATAGTTGGACTCCAAATATTGATGAGGCTACAAGGTACACAACCCAAAATGCACAGGGCGATACTAAAGGTACAATCCTGATTGAAGGTCTTGACGTTGGAACTTATTGGTTTAAAGAAGTTGAGGCACCGAGTGACTACAGCATTAATACAACAGATGTTTCTGCAACAATTGATGCAGATAACCTGACATCTGCAAATAAACCAATAGCTGATCCGGCTGAGGTTGAAATGACAGATACAAAACTTGCATCCCTCCCATCTACTGGTGGCATTGGTACCACAATCTTCACAATCGGCGGATGCCTGATCATGATTGTTGCAGCTGGTCTGTTCTTCGCAACCCGCAGAAAAGCTGAGAAGTAATGAAAATGACTCAGAAATAAAAAAACAACACACAAAACAGCATTAATTGATACCCAAAAAACGGGGCGGTTCGCCCGCCCCGTTTTAAAAAATACAACAACAAGGAGAGACCGGATGAAAAAAAGAATTCTTACAACCATAATCATAGCCCTGTTTTTTTTAACCGGTTTGTCCTTGCTGCTGTATCCACTGGTTGCCAACGAATGGAACAATTACAGGCAGTCCAGACTGATTTCCAGCTACGACGAAGCAGTGTCGGAACAGGAGACCTCCGGTGAGATTGACTACGCCGCCGAGTGGGAAAAAGCCAATGCCTTCAACGAGGCGCTTCTCCCCAGCATCCTTCCCGATTCCTTCGCGGTAGCGGCAGCTTCCGATGAGGACTCCGAAGACCACCAGGCATATATGTCCTGCCTGAACCTTCTCGGAGACGGCATGATGGGATATGTGGAAGTTCCGAAGATCAATATCAAGATCCCGATCTACCACACCACAGACGAGGAAGTCCTGGAACAGGCAGCAGGTCATCTGGAGGGAAGTTCTCTTCCGGTTGGCGGTGAAAACACCCACGCGGTAATTTCCGCACACCGGGGACTGCCAAGCGCATCCCTGTTTACGGATCTTGACAAACTCGAAGAAGGAGATCACTTCCTTCTCTACATACTGGATGATGTCCTCTGCTACGAGGTCGACCAGATTCTCGTGGTCGAGCCGGATGAGACAGAGAGTCTTGCGGTTCAGGAGGGGCAGGATCTTGTGACACTGCTCACCTGTACTCCTTACGGAGTCAACAGCCACCGCCTTCTGGTGCGTGGCCACCGGGTTCCCTATGAACCGGAAGTCATCGAGGACGAAAACCAGATTCCGCTGGCGGGCGTCAGCCTTCATACAAATTACCTTCTCTGGGTACTCGTAGGACTGGCAGTGACCGCAGGATTTGTCGCTTTTCTGTATCTGATGGACAGAAAGCGCAGGAAAGCTTCTCAGACCACGAATCAGGAAGGGAAGGATAACGAAACGCACAACCATGACAGCGAGACATAAAGGAGCAGACATGAAGAGAAAACTTTCAGGCATCCTGTTCGGACTCTTGTTCCTCCTGGGTTTTGGCATCCTGGCGTATCCGACGATCTCTGACCAGTGGAACACCTACCGCCAGAGCAGGCTGATCAGCAGCTATGAATCGGCGGTGGAAGAGATGACGCCGGAGGATTTCACACAGGAATGGGATGCCGCACGGCAGTTTAACAGCACATTGACACAAAATAACATATATGGCGATGTCTTCGCCTCCGACCAGGAAGAACTGGAGAACACGGAATACTGGAAGGTATTGAACATCGGCGGGGACGGAGTGATGGGTTATCTCTCAATTCCGAAGATCAACGTCCGGATCTCCATTTACCATGGAACTTCCGACGAGGTGCTCCAGACGGGCGCAGGCCATCTGGACGGAACCGGTCTTCCCATCGGCGGGGACAACACCCAGAGCGTTCTGGCGGCGCATCGAGGGCTGCCGAGCGCAAGACTTTTTACCGATATCGACCAGCTCAACAAGGGCGATATGTTTTACATCCATGTACTGGATGAAACCCTTGCCTACCAGGTGGATCAGATCCTGGATATGGTAGACAAGGACGATATGGAGACACTGGAAGAGGCGCTGCAGGTAGTGCCGGGCGAGGATCATGTGACATTGTTCACCTGTACGCCCTACGGTGTCAATTCCCACAGGCTTCTGGTCCGCGGAACGCGGGTGCCGTACACCGGCGAGGAAGAAGTGGAGAGTACCCCGGTGGATACGATGCTGCGGGCGGTACAGAATTATTACATGTTATATCTGATTTTGGGATTGTCAGTCACATTGCTTGTGATACTGATCATGAAGTTCCTGTTCGGAAGGAGCCGGAAAAAGGGCGGCGGAGACCGGACGGATCAGAGTTCGTAACTGTGAAGTTACCGTAACGGTTCCGTTGGCTGAGCGGTTGCGGGTTACCAGATTTCAAAGGAGGGTAAAAAGTGAAAATGACAGGAAAGATAAAAAAGAGAGGCGCGGCGGCGCTGGCATGCCTGCTGGTGGTTTCAGCGGCGGGAATTTCCAGTGTATACGGAGCGCCCGGAGTGGAGCCGGATCGAAGCTGCTCACTGTCCTTTGAACTGGACGGACAGTATCAGGAGCTCAATGAGATCGCGATCCCGGTCAATCTGTACAAGGTGGCGGATGTGGAGGTCACCGGGGAGTATACTTCCCTCGCCGGATATGAGGAGCTGGATCTTGGCTCTGTCAGCGACAGCACCACGGCGGAGCAGTGGGAGGCGCTCTCCCAGGAAGCGGTTTCCCTGAAGAATGAACTTGGCGCGGAGCCCACAGCGGTCCTGGAGATCGCTCCGAACGAGGAAGGCCAGCCCGGCGGTTCTGTGGGAGATCTTTCCACCGGTATGTATCTGGTGGAGGCGGAAACCGTGCAGACCCCGGAATATACCTATGACTTTACTCCGTATCTGATCTCTCTGCCGAACAATTACTATTATTCCACAGGAGACGATACCTGGGTTTACGATGTGACCACCGGACTGAAACCGGAGCAGACGCCGCGGCTCGGATCCCTGACGATCCAGAAGACCCTGACGTCCTACAATGCCACCCTTGGAAATGCAGCCTTTGTCTTCCAGGTGGAGGGTATCCGGGATCATGAGCAGGTGCTCAGCGATGTGGTATCCCTGAATTTTGACAGCACCGGAACGAAGAGCGTGGAACTCACCGACATCCCGGCGGGAACCGTTGTGACGGTGACCGAGATCTACGGAGGTTCCAATTATGACGCGGTTTCCGGCGGAACACAGACAGCCGTGATCGTGGCGGACGGATCGGAAGAAGTTCCGGCAGCCGTTTCCTTTACCAACGAGTACAACGGCGGCATGAACGGCAGCGCAAGTGTGGTAAACCATTTTGAATACACCGACGGAGTCTGGGACTGGCAGCAGCAGGAAGACAGTTCCGCACCACAGGAGTAAGGGAGGAAGACAGGAATGATGAAAAATGTGAAAAAGAAAAATCTTTGCCTGGCAGCAGCAGCCCTTACGCTTACCGCCGGTCTGAGCGTGGGAACAGCGATGGCGTACTTCACCACCTATGCCACAGCTTCCGGCGGAGTGAGCCTGAGCCTTGACAATGCGGTGACGGTTCCGGAGGAAGAGGTCAGCAACTGGACGAAACATATCACGGTTCAGAATACCGGCGATATCGACTGCTTCGTCCGTGTGAAGGTATTTGCGGGCGACAAGTATCAGGACGGTCTGACTTACGCCGATGACGAGGGCAGATGGACGCCGGGCGCGGATGATTATTACTATTACAGTGATATCGTTCCGGCAGGCAGCGCGTCGCAGGAGCTGCGGGTCGGCATCGATCCGATGGACAGCGAAGAGAGTTTCAATGTCATCGTCGTACAGGAATGTACGCCGGTGCTTTACGATGAAGAAGGCAATCCGTATGCGGACTGGAACCGTGTGATGGATTCTGATCAGACAGTATATGCAGAGGAGGGTGAAGAGTGATGAAGAAGAAAAAATTTCCCTTCCGTGTAACGACAGCCGTTCTCCTTTCGGCTTCCGCAGTTCTGCTGATCGGAAGTACCGTGGGAAGTACCCGGGCGGCGCTTACGTATTACAGTGAAAATTATGGGGCGGAGGTTACGGTTTCCAATATCGGCGTAAGCCTTCTGGAAAACGGCGAGACCGTCAGCCGCAGGGATTACGATTCCAACGGCGAATGGAACGAGACCAGCGGAGCGCTTCTGGCGGATCTGCAGGAGGAAACCATCGTTCCGGGCAAGGAATATGACGAAGCCCTTGCGGTTTCCAACAGCGGCTCCATCGACAGTTATGTGAGGGTGATCCTCAACAAGAGCTGGACGGACAGCGAGGGCAGCACAGATCCGAACCTTTCTCCGGATCTGATCGACCTGAACCTGCTGACCGATAACGGCTGGATCATCGATGAGGGCGCATCCACAGCGGAGCGGACGATCCTGTATTACACGAACATCCTTCCGGCGGGAGAGACGACCCCGGCGCTGTCCGATACGGTGCGGATCGATCCGGCGGTTGCGGATAAGGTGACGGAAGAAGTTGCCACCGATGAAAACGGATACAAGACCATTACATTTACTTATGCTTATGACGGTTATACCTTTGAACTGGAAGCGGAAGTCAACGCGGTGCAGACCCACAATGCGCAGGACGCGATCAAGAGCGCCTGGGGCGTGGATGTAGACGTGGCGGACGACGGTACCATAAGCTTACGATAGGAGGGTGCGGAGTATGAAAAGGAAAATCATGTGCCTTGTCATGGCCGCAGCCATGACCGTGGGCATGGGTACAACAGTATTTGCAGAGGATTTTCAGGGTGAAAAATCCTGGAATGTAACATTTAACGGGGAGGGCATGGAGAGCAATTTCCAGTCTTCCGAAATGACCGAGGAGATTTACCGGATCCAGCCGGGCGACACCATCGAGCTTCAGGTGGGCGTCGGAAACTCCAGCGGCAGTGAGACCGACTGGTATATGACCAACGAGGTGCTGCAGTCTCTGGAAGATACCCAGAGCGTGGCGGAGGGCGGCGCATATGCCTATGAACTGACTTATGTGGACCCGGACGGGGAGGAGACGGTGCTGTTCAGCAGCGAGACCGTCGGAGGAGAATCCAGCGCAGGAGGAGAAGGTCTCCATCAGGCGACCGGTTCTCTGGAGGATTACTTCTACCTGGGACGTCTGGACAGTCGGGAAACGGGCAGCGTTCATCTGAGGGTTCAGCTGGACGGCGAGACACAGGGAAATGATTATCAGGACACGCTGGCACGGCTGCAGATGAATTTCGCCGTGGAGGAAGTGGAAGCCAACACGGTGGTGGAAAAAGGTGAAGACAACGTGATCAACCGGGTGGTCAAAAAGGTTGTCACCACAGCTCCGAAGACCGGAGATCCGACACAGATGCTTGGACTTTGCGCCGCGGCTCTGGCGAGCGGGATTGTCCTGTTGATTCTGGCGGTGGTATCCATGAAGAAACGCCGCGATGACCGGAAAGGAGACTTGAGATCATGAAAAAGATCGTAAAAGGCTGGAGAGTAGTTTTCACATCTCTGATGACGCTCTGCCTGGTTCTGGGACTTTTTCCGGTAAACACACTGGCGGAGGAATACACCTATCAGGTTACTTTTTACAGCGGAAACCAGGGGACTTTCAACGGAACGGAAGGACTTTCCGTGGACAATCATTCCAGCGGTTCTCAGTATGCGGTGGAAGAAAACGGAGATGAGATCACAGTCAGCGGACTGAAACAGGGAGATATCGTGTCTTTTGATGTTCAGGCGGGCGCTGTGCAGATGGCGGACGACAGCAAGTATTATCTCAGGGGAATCCGCCAGAGCGGACGCGACAACGATACGGTACAGACTTCCGCGTTCCGTGTGGACGGTGACGCAGAGTATGTGCTGGCGTACGGAATCCGCGGAAACCAGACAGGCTATACGGTAAATTATCAGGATGCCCAGGGCAATGAACTGGCGCCGAGCCGTACCTATTACGGAAATGTAGGCGACAAGCCGGTGGTTGCATACCTGTACATCGAGGACTATAATCCGCAGACACTGGCGCTGACCAGAACATTGTCCGAAAACGAGGCGGAAAACGTGTTTACTTTCGTGTACACACCGGTACCAACCGAGGTGATCACAGAGCCGGGTGACACGATCACAAATACAACGACTGTAACGGAGACCGTGCCGGGAACCACAGACGAGGGCACCGCAGCGGGAACCGGAACAGGAACCGCAGGAACGGGAACGGCAGGTACCGGAACAGGCACAGCCGGAACCGCGGGCGAGGGTGCCGGAGCGGCTGGAACCGCCGGTGAAGGTACCGGAGCTGCCGGCGAAGGCACCGGGGCAGCCGGAACCGATGAAACCGGTACCGCAGGTACGGATGGAACCGCAGCGGGTGAAACCGACGCGGCAGCGGATGAGGGAACTACCGATATTCAGGATGAGGAAGTTCCGCAGGATAATCAGGATCTGACCGATCTGGATGAGGAAGAAGTTCCTCAGAGCAATATCAACATCGATGAGGAAGAAGTGAAAAAAGGTCTTCCGATGGTTGCAGGAGTTGCAATCGGTGTGCTGGCAGTGGCAGCGCTCGGTGTGATCATTGTACTTGTAAGAAAACGTATGAAATGATACAATAAATAACAGGACGCCGGGGGCGGAAGCGTGAGAATGGACGGATACGTTCCACACGCTTTGGTTCCCGGCATTTTTTGATATACGGCACATCGCTTGCGGCAGTGGAGTGAATCTATTGGCGCAAATGAGAACCGGGCAGTGTGTCGGATCGGAATAGCAGCTGTACAGGATTGACAGAGAATACAGGATGGATAAGGAGATAAAAGTCAGATGACGGGGAAGCCAGACAGAAAGAAAAATAAGGAAGGGAAGCGGAGAAGTTCCGCGGCATTGTTCTGCAATATTTTCGGAACCGTGATGCTTGTGGCGCTGGTGCTGGTGTGCCTGCCGCTGACGGTGCCGAGACTGTTCGGGTATCATATTTATACGGTCATCAGCGGAAGTATGGAGCCTGCGATCCCCACCGGAAGTCTGGTGTATATCCAGGAGATGGAGCCGGAGGATGTGGAGGCGGACGATGTGATCGCCTTTTACGGGGCGAAAGATTCCGCCAGCATTATCACCCACCGTGTCGTGGAGAACCGGGTCCTGATGGGTGAATTTATCACCAAGGGAGACGCCAACCAGACCGAGGATATGAACCCGGCGTCCTATGAGAATTTTATCGGAAAGGTTGTGAAATCTTATCCGGAGATCGGAGAGATTGCCCAGATACTCACCGGGCCGGAAGGCAAGGTCATCGCCGGGGGCGTGATCGCGGCGGCGGTGGTACTGCAGATCCTGGCTTCGATGTTTGAGAGGCGGTATGAGAAGAGGCGGAAGGGGAAAATGGAGGAAGCGGAGTAGAGTTTGATCTTTCGATTGTAATTGTTAATAAAATGGGATAGAATAAAAATAGTCGCAGTAATAGCTCAGTCAGCTGAACTGTTATCAGTTATGACGCTGCAGAAATACCTGCGTATTTTCTGTATGGGCTGGAAGAATTGATTTTTGTCAGTGCGTGAAATGGAAAGGGATACTGTATGAAATTAAATATAAAAAATTTTGCAAAAATCAACGAGGCCAATATTATTATTGATGGTATCACTGTAATAGCTGGTGAGAATAATACGGGCAAAAGTACAATCGGAAAAATCTTGTTTACGTTGTTTAATGCATGGTCTGATATTGAAGAAAGAATTTGGAACGAACGTTTTAATGAGATCGAAAATACAAACAGAATTATTTTACAAAAACACTTGACTGATGCAGGATTTTCTAAATCGAAAGTATTTGTTAATGCCAGGAATACGGCACGTAGAATAACTTTGAATTTACGACATAAGTTGAAGAGAATGTCTTTTTCTGAAGAATATATTCGTGATAGTATAGAGCGTGCAATTGAAGGTTTGGAGAATGTACATCGTCCAGAAGAACCTGAAGATTGGAAAGATCTGATTGATGAACTTTCATTGAATACAATAGAGATTTTATTCATTCCGGAAGAAGTTATTGCCCGAGAAACTATTTCCCGATATTTTGATGATGTTTTTCATGGACAGATTAATTCTCTCACGCAGGGTTGTGATGAGGATACGGTATTGAGTTTGGAAATCCGCGGAAAAAGAAATCAGGTTCTTTTTCGTGAAAATCAGTGTGCGGAATTTACAGATGAAATTGGTATTTCTCATCAGGCTATTTATATCGACAATCCGTTTCTTATCGATGAATTGTCAAAATACAATGATTTGAATCCCATGAATCAGCTGCTGAAAAACATGCTGACAAATGATCGTAAAGAATATGGCATGGACGGCGTGATTGAGACCGTGCGTGCAAAAGAAAAGTTAAACGATATCTTTCGAACACTGGAAAATGTTGTAGACGGAGAAATTATAACCGGTCGAAACGGAGATGATTTTTATTTAAAGGGTCATCAATTTAATGAACCAATTTCATTTTACAATCTTTCCACCGGAATGAAATCCTTTGTGATATTAAAGATGTTGATTGAAAAAGGATGTATAAGAGAGAAAGATGTTGTTATCTTGGATGAGCCTGAAATTCATCTGCATCCGCAATGGCAGATTGCTTATGCGGAGCTGATTGTATTGCTGCAGAAACATTTCGATCTTTCGGTGGTAGTGACTACCCACAGCCCGTATTTTGTTGATGCAATTAATTTGTTTTCATGCAAATATGAAATTGACAGCAAGGTTCATTACTATTTATCATCCAATGTCGGAAATACAGTAAAAATGGATGACGTCACCAGAAAAATAGATTTGATTTATCAAAAAATGGCTTCGCCAATTCAAATGTTGAATACGTTAAGATACGAGTTGAACAACCAATAAGGGGTAATGTGTAAATGACAGAAGAAGTAATGGAAAGCCTTCCTGAAAAACTAAAACCACATATCTGTACCTTGAAACGTGCTTCTATGGATACTACAAAAAACATTCCAATGTGCGAAAGTGGTATCGAGGTTGTAAATTTTGATAAAATACCAAATGAGTTTGCCCGAGGAAGAGGCTGGAGCAGTGTTCCAAAATCTAATGATGCATTATATAAAGATGTTGATGGCAAATGGTTTTTTGTTGAATTTAAAAATGGAACGATCAAAACGCATGAAATCTATAGAAAGTTGTATGACAGCTTGATTATGTTGCTGGAATGGGGTATTTTTCCAAGTTTTGATTTTATCAGAAATCATGTAAATTATATTTTGGTGTATAATGGAGAAAAAACAGAAAGGATTCAGCCATCCGTAAACCGGGATGCAACTTATGAGTACATTACGCAGTTGGCCAAGCAGGAAGAAAAATTGTTTGGGATAGAGAAATTTGAAAAGTATTTGTTCAATGAAACACATACATATACACCAGACTTGTTTGAAAAAAATTTTATCCGTCCGAAAGAGGAGGAAGAACGTCGTAATTCTTAGGTGTATCAAACGAGTATATGCCACGTGAATGCGTAACGTGTAAATTTGAGCTATATCAAGTAGTTTTGCTAAAGTCCTGATATGCAGGGAGCGGTTGTATCTTACGTTCAACCGCTCCCTGTCATCCGTTTCGGGTAAATTTTTATTCTGTCTGACTGGATCAAAAAGAAACAGATCAAATTTTATCCTTGAAATAAGCAACTGTCAGTTCTACCATCATGTCGTAACTCTGCACCCCGCTGTCCTGCCCGTTGATCTTCAGGTAGGTGTCGTTGACCTGGGTGGAGATTTCTTCCAGTATTCCATCGTAGGACGCCCAGAACTCCCGGTTGGCGGTCAGATCTGTTTCGACGGAAGGCGCCAGCTGGCTTCTTATGGCGCTCCAGGTGTCGTAATCCGTATCGTACAGTGCGTTCATGCAGTAGATCCACGCGGACAGATAACCGCTGTACTGAAAGGCTGTCTGTTCGGACTGGATGCATGCCAGGAATGCGATGAAATTCGCCTCTTCTTCCTGCATAAATCCCCTCAGGTGGGAAAGTTCATGGCAGACGGTGAAAGGGATGTTGTAGGCGGTCATATCACGGTTGTAGTTAGCCTCGATGGTGAAAGCGGAAAAGATCCCTGTCAGGCCAAGGCGTGAAAGGATCTGGGAACACAGGACTTTTTTCGGCATCGGATAGCTGCCGGACAGATCCGGAAAGGTTTCTCCGAGGGATTCCATGGCGGCGGCTGCGTCCGGACCTTCCGGGCGGGACAGGCTCATGACGCCGTTTTCATCTCTGGAGACCTGGGAACTTCTGGCGTTGACCTCTTCGGTCAGCCAGGAGCAGATCCGGGAGAGGTCCTCCGCCGTACATGGTTCAGCGGAAATCCCGGCCGTTTCCGCAAAGGAGACCCTGTGGTAATTGATCCCGCCGCCGAGCATGAAGAAGAAGGCAAGCAGGGAAGCCGCCAGAAGGATTCCGGACAGCCAGGAGAGCAGCCGCTGACCGGCGTTTCCTTTTTTGATGATCCGGCGGATGGTGTACGCAGCAGAAAGCAGAAATCCGAGAATCAGCAGATAGAGCCCGATTTCCGCCAGGGAAAATGGCACGCGCCCGGTCAGCCCTGAGATGGCAGCGGCGGCTGGCTGGTAGATCTGGCTGGAATACCATTCCGCGGCGGCTGGGACCAGCGTGGAGACCAGAAGCAGCGCGGCGCTGAGCAGAAAGAGGATCAGGGCAGCGGCGAAGCGGTGTCTGGCAGGGGAATGGGATGGTTTGGCTTTTTGAGATTTTTTCATTGGTATACCTCCGGTGTATTTATTTTAACATGGGGAGGAGGGGAGGGCAACGGCGTTTGAAAGTGTTGATTGGCACAAGAAGCATCATTTTCTTGCGTATCTGGTTAAGAAAATCGAAAAAAGATAAAATATTGGCAAAATAAAAAATGGGGAGAATAAAATATAGAGAGTATATTTCTTTCTGTAAGAGGGAAATATGAATGATAAAGAAAGTACACTACACGAGCAATACTGAACGTTTAATTTAAGTTTTTGCGGAAAAAACACAAATTCAATTGATAAACGGTTGTTTGTATGATATACTTTTTTTAGGAAGGAGGGTATGTAATGTTATTAGAGTTCAGCTGTTCTAATCACAGATCAATTAGAGATGAAATTCTTTTTTCCGCAATAGCAGGGTCAGACAAAACTCATGCAGAAAACATAGAAAAAGCAGCAGATGTTGAGGTTCTGAAATCATCTGTTATCTATGGCGCAAACGGCTCTGGAAAAAGCAACTTTATCGATGCGATAGCATTTGTAAAAAATCTTGTTTCAAATAGCATTAACCATCAACCTGGACAAGGAATTCTGCAAGTACCTCATAAACTGGAAGGCTACGAACGAAAAAGTAATTATAAGATTCAATTTGTAGTTGATGGAATTCGATATGCATTCGGGTTTTCATTAAGAAATATGCTCGTGGTAGAGGAATATCTTTATTATTTTCCCAATGGTCGTCAAACAAAGATTTTTGAGCGTGATGGTGAAGAGTATTCAGCGGGTCGTAACTTTCGCAATCGCTTTAATAGCTGTAAAGATGTCCTCAAGCCTAATCGCTTAATGTTGTCCTGTGCTGCAAATTTTAGTTCTGTTGATGAAGTAACTGCCGCATATCGCTTTTTCAATGACGAGTTAGTAATTTACAATTCGGGTAACCAAGAAAATTGGATGAATTACTCACTGCACCAAATTAACACTAACGAAAAAGTAAAGGCAACTGTTCTAAAGTTTTTGGACGCACTTGGCACTGGAATTAAAGATATCTATGTTGATATTAAGAAAGAGGATTTAGATGTTTCGCATTTACCTCCCTTTTTATCGGACGAATTTAAGAAGATTCTTTTACAGGAGAAAATAGATGCGATCTCTGCTAAGGTTTTGTATGAAGGATTTGAAACGGATTTGATTTCAGAGGAATCCACAGGAATAAAAAAACTTTTTGGAATATTGTGTCCTTTTATCGATATTATAGCTAATGGAAAAGTGTTGGTTTGTGATGAACTTGAATCTAACTTACATGAATCGCTTCTTTTTGGATTGGTAAAGCAGTTTGTCAATACACGCGGAAGTAAACCTGCACAGCTGATTTTTACAACTCATGAAACAGGATTATTAAATTTGGATTTGTTCAGACGAGATCAGATTTGGTTTACAGAAAACAAATCTGCAGATCGTTCTACAGATTTGTTTTCGCTTACAGAGATTAGAAATGTTCGCAAAGACGAGAACTTTGGGAAAGGTTACATTGCAGGAAAATATGGAGCAATTCCAATGCTAAATCTTAATTTTGCCAATGTAATCTCTTCTGATATGTAAGTGGGGTGATGATATGGCGTCTAGAGAGATTTCACTCGCTCCACGTGTGGAAAACACACGCGATGCACATCCTGTGTTAACACCTATCCAGTTTTCTCTGTCTGAGATTAAACAACATTTTACAGAAAGTATGGGTGAGGTTAAGGCACAGTTTACTGTCGCAGATAAGTTAAACGCTGATGGAAATGAGAGTGCTTGTAAAATGGTTTGGCGATCACAAGTCGTTTTGGCGGAGGGATTACTTGACTTTTACATTCACGAAATAAGTAAATACTGTTTAGTCAGAATGTTTTCAGGAACATGGCCAAAAACAGAGAAGTATAAGATTTTTCAGATCCCTATGGAAAAAGTAGAGAGTGCCATAGCTGCTTTGGAATCAAATGACTGGCTTTTTGAATATTTGAACAAGCGATTTAGCAGGGATGTATTTTTATCGTGTGAAAGTATGAGAGACCAGTTAAATCTTATTGGCATACCATTTAACAAAGCTATGGAAAAAGCTTTTCCTAGCGGAAATGCGCAAGAATCGATAAGGATCGGAAAAGAAACTATAGCAATGTTATTTCAGCGAAGAAATGAAATAGCTCATCAAAATGATAGAAGTCACGCCTCTGCTGAACAAACAGATATTACCAAAGACTTTGTTGAAGATTATATCTCAAAGATTGAATCCATCGTAAACGCTATACAAGAAATTGCAGAGGAAACAGATACATAAAGAAATTCAAGCAGATCAGAATTTTGGCGAAGTGTTGTGATAGACATTTCGCCATTTTTTATTTGTAGAGTACGTTTATACCTGAAAATTGGATGAATGCAAAAGTTCTGAATGAAAGAAATAAAGTTGAAAAGGATATATGGAAAATGATATAATACAACCAGCAAAACAAGGAGGTACCCTGTCGTGGAATATAGAGTCAGAGAACTTCTGGAAAAGTTTTTAAAAGCCTACATGAGCGAAAGAGATCTGGAAAAAACGCTGGAATTTGTATCCGATGAGATCATCAGTATTGGTACCGGGGTACAGGAAACAGCAGGGAGCAAACATGAGCTGGAACAGCTTCTGCAAAAGGAATTTTCTGTTAATCCGACCCCCATTTTATATACCATAGAAGATTACCATGAAACAACCATGCATTCGGAGCTGTGCTGCGCATTCTGCAACGTGACGGCGCGTGTGGAAGGAGAAAGCGGAGAATTTTTTACTTTGAAGACAAGACTTACGGCAGCCTGCTGCCGGGAGGACGGACAGTGGAAGATCCTGAATCTCCATATGTCTATAGCGACTTCGCTGCAGAGCGAAGAGGAATTTTTCCCGCTGAAATATGGACATGAAGTCATCAAAAAGCTCAGCATGGAATCACATAGAGAGCTGATCAAGCTGATGACGAATACCTTTCCCGGAGGCATTATCGGAGCCTATCTGGAAAAGGGTTTTCCTCTGTACATTATTAATGATGAAATGCTGGATTACCTGGGCTATACTTATGAAGAACTGCGCGCAAATACCGGCGAGATGGTGATCGAAACGATCGCTCCGGAGGACAGGGAACGGGTGGAACAAAAAGTACTGCACGATGTTCAGGAGAAAGGAGAGTATGAAATTCAGTACCGTGTGCTGAAAAAGAACGGTGAGAAAAAATGGGTGTATGACAAAGGACGAAAGATCGTCACAGAAGAGGGCCGCAGCGCGATCATCGGTGTCGTGATCGACATTTCAAAGTCTGTGGAACGTCAGGAGATGCTGCAGAAGGAGGCGGAGCAGGATTCTCTGACTGGAATTTTCAACCGGAAGGCGGCAGTGCGGCTGATAAAAAAATCTTTTCAGGAAAAAGAAGACGGCGTGCTGTTTATGATGGATATTGACAATTTTAAGAAGCTGAACGATACCTATGGGCATCTGGCAGGAGATGAAGTACTGATCGGATTTGCCGATATTCTTCGACGGAACAGCCGGAGTGATGATATCTGTGCGCGGCTGGGCGGCGATGAGTTTCTTGTCTATTTTCCAGGGCTGAAAAAGAAAGAGACTGCAGTGGAACGCGCGGAGATGATCGCCCGCCAGTTTCTGGAAAAGAACGGAAAAAATTATGAAGATGTGGAAATTTCTGTCAGCATCGGCATTGTAATGCGCAGCGGTGAACGGGAGTTTGGCAGCCTTTACGAAGCTGCAGACAGAGCGCTGTATCAGGTAAAGAACCGGGGCAAAGGCGGATATATGTTTGCCGACGGGCTGTAGTGACCAGAAACTACCAGATAAAATTCTTAAATTATTCAGAATTTTCAAAAAAGGTTGACAAACCGACGTTGGCTGTGATATGCTCGGCACACAGACTAAAGGCTAAAGTATATTCTTTTTTTACATACAATTTTTTTGCATCGGAAAGACAGAGATACTCTAATGATTAGTTTATCTCTGTTTTTTTATTCCTGCAGTTTTCAGACACGTTCGGCAGCGGGACGTTACAGTGGAAGGGGTTTTGGTGTGGAATGAAAAAATTATATTGGAGAATACTGATCCTGTTTACGGTCGTAACAGCATGTCTTCTTGGAGTCTCGATCACCGGAGTGATTCATATCCAGTGGGCGCAGGACAGAGGATATCTGGAAGAGATTCTGACATATACCCAAAAGCTTCTCGGCGCCGGGGAGGAATGCTACGGGAGCAGCAGAGAATCTACGAGCCAGGATGAGGAAGGCACGCAGGAAGACAGCCGGAGTTTTATCGGACAGATGATCCGGAATATACCGACGAATCAAACGACGATCCTTGTGGGCATTGACGCGAAGACCCATGAGATTATCGGAATCACTGAAAATAATATGTCTGCGCAGGAGTTAATGGATAAAAAAGGGTGGGGCAGGATCCTGGAAAAACTGCAGAAACTGGAAGAAGGAGAAATGGCAACGATCCATCTGAGCAATTATTTTGCTACTGCCGCGATGGTCCGGTACAGCCCGGATATTTTTCTTGTGGGAATCGATACGGGGGCGGATTCTTCCGTTGAAGTCGGAACCAACATCTTCCGGCTGTCCGCCAGTATCCTGATCTCCTATGTGGTGATCGCGGTCTTTATCCGTCTGTCTATGAAAAAGCTTTTCCTGACGGATATCGACAAAATCCAGAACCAGGTGCTCCGGCTGCTGGAGGGGAATTATGATACGGAATTTGAAGCCTGCCAGTCGGAGGAGATCGAGCTTATGGTCTCTGCCATCCGCGATCTGAAAAATGGATATGTGCACAAAACGGAGAGAATGAACAAGATCTTCAATTCCATCGGACCGAACATCGGATCTTTTGAACTGCTGGACAGTCTTCAGGCAAATTTCTTTTCCGACAACTTTGCCAAAGTCATGGGATGGAAACGGGAAGAGGTGGAATATTACAAAGAACATATTGAGGAATTCAAAGGACTTATCAATGAACTGGAGAAGAAATGCGACAAAGGAAATATTGCTGCGTTTAACGGTAAGTATCTTGAGGTTCATATGTTTGAGATTCAAAATGAACTCGTGGGCGTTCTTATTGACCGGACAGAGGAGGAGACGGAAAAGCGGCGTCTGGCCTGCAATGTCAGAGACGAGCGGAAGAAAAATATTACAGACGGCCTGACCGGCATCATGAACCGCAAGGGATTCCAGCAGGAGGTGAAAAAAATCCTGGCGGAGAACCATGCGGGCGGGGGTGTACTCCTGATGTGCGACCTGGATAACTTCAAGAGAATCAACGATTCCATGGGACATCCGGAGGGAGACAGGCTTTTGAAACTGTTTTCGGAAATTTTAAAGCAGGAATTTCGGAAGAGTGATGTGGTCGGCAGGATCGGAGGCGATGAGTTTATGGTTTATCTGCCGAGCGATGTGGAGGATTCGGTACTGAGGAAAAAGCTGGATCATGTGATGGATTCGATCCGGGTCAAATTGAACGGTTACCGTACCTATGGCGTTTCCGTCAGTATTGGGGCGGCAAAGCTGGATGCTGAAATGGGGGTCGTGGATTTTGAAAGCCTGTACGAAAGTGCGGATACGGCACTTTATATCTCAAAAGGCCTTGGAAAGAACCGGTATTACATCAATGAAAAAGGAATCCGCTGTATGAAGTCTACCTGCGAAGCGTGCAGAATCAATTGTCCGCGCAGGGAAATTCTTGCATTGAATGAGGGACAGAGTAATGGAACTGTGACAGACAGGGACGGGAATCCGCTGCACCTGCTTCCGGAAGTCTGAGAATAGAAAGGTGCCGCTCCATCGTCAGATTTTGACGATGGAGCGGCACCTGTTCTTTTTTAACCCATAATGACTTCAACAGAGACGGATATCCTTTAATATTTTCAACTATCTGATTTTCGGACTGTTTACGCTGATCTGCGTGTATCCGTTTTATTACCTGATCATCAATACGATCAGTGCCAATGACCTGAGTGCAAACGGAGCAATCAACTTCCTGCCGAAGGGATTCCATCTGGAAAACTACAAGCAGGTGCTCCAGCTGAGCGGACTTGGTACACTCTGGAGCCGACGTTCGGACCGTATGTACGCTGGGATGCTTATAAGGCAGCCGGATATCCGGAGATCAAGGATCTTGACGGACTTCTCGATGTCCTGAAACAGATGCAGGAAGCGGTTCCGACCAGTGACAGCGGAAAACCGACCTACGCGCTGTCCTTCTTCAAAGAATGGGATGGAAACATGATGAACAATGCAAAACAGCCGACCTGTTACTATGGATATGACGAGCTGGGATTTGTGCTGGCAAAAGCAGATGGTTCTGACTATCAGGATATTACCGATTCCGATTCCATGTATATGCAGGTTCTGGAGTTCTTCTACAAAGCGAACCAGATGGGACTGGTAGATCCGGAATCCACCACACAGAACTATGACACAATGTATTCCAAGTATCAGGACGGACAGATTCTGTTTTCCTTCTGGCCATGGCTTGGACAGGCAGCTTACAATACTCCGGAGCATAAGGCAGAAGGAAAAGGCTTTATGTTGGCAGATATCGAAGATATGCAGATCTTCTCTTACGGCTGTGTTCCAAACGGAAATGCAAAGAACTGTATCATGATCGGAAGCAAGGCAGATGATCTTTGCAGCAAACGATGAAGAGTTTGATACTCTGCAGAAGACAATGCAGGATACTCTGGAAGGACTGGATTACCAGACCGTACTGGATTATGATATGGATCTTGCAAAACAGCAGAATGATGCTCGTGTAGCAATCGTAGAGGAATATGCAAACGCAGACACAGCTGAGGCAACACCGGCAGCAGACAGCGCATCCGCAGAGTCTGCATCCGCAACATCATCTTCTTCCGCTGCAGCAGAATAATTCCGCAGTTCAGAGGACAGAAAGAGAATAGCAAAACAAAGGAATCCCCTCCGTTTGCTGAAATTGCTGGCAAACGCGGGAGCCGGATGGTATAATACAGAAAACAGATGTTATTTACGGAGGTGTCGGATGAACAATCATGATCCTTATGATTTCTGTCGGCGTTACATGACAGAGGATGAATACATTTTGTGGAAAGGCCATCCGGAAAAGGGAAATATCTTCACAGGGCGGGAAGCCGTGATGCTTCCGTTCAGTATTGTATGGCTGTCCTTTGCGGTTTACTGGGAGATAACAGCGCTGCGAAGCGGAAGCAACTGGTTCATGGTTCTGTGGGGGCTTCCGTTTGTGGCAATCGGAGTCTACCTTCTGATCGGAAGATTTATTATGACGGCGTATCTGAGAACCAGAACTTTTTATGTGATCACCAATAGGAAACTTATGATCCGGAAAGGAAGCAGGATACAGATTCACGACGGCAGAAACCTTCCGCCGATGAATCTTGTGATCCATAAAAACGGCAACGGTACGATCCTGTTCACCCAGAGTGTTTATACCAGCAAGGGATCCAGGAGCAGCACTGCCTTTGCCATTGAAAACATCGCAGATGTTGCCCAGGCGCAGAATGCGGTGGACAGGATGGAACGTCAGGTTGGGAATTGAGAAGAGAGATAACAGAAAAGAAATGATTCTATGAAAATAATCAGAAGGAATCAGTTATAAGAGATAGTTGTAAAATAGGTTGTAAGGAAAGGAAACAGCAGAAAATGATTCATGAGAAATTAGAAATACAGGCACCTGGTTATCCGCACAAGGCGGAACTTTATACATACTTTCTGGACCGCTCTCCGGAAATGTGCCCGGAGAGAAAACGTCCGTTGGTGCTGATCTGCCCGGGAGGCGGTTATGTGATGACTTCCGACCGGGAAGCGGAACCGGTGGCAATGCAGTTTCTGGCAATGGGGTACCATACGGCGATCCTGCGGTACAGCGTCAGTCCTGCCGTTTATCCGGAAGCGCTGCTGCAGGCAGGCAAGGCAGTGAGTTGGCTGAAAGAGCAGGAGGATAAATACGGGATCGATCCGGATAAGATCGTTGTGATGGGATTCTCTGCCGGCGGACATCTGGCGGGCAATTATGGAGTCTCCTGGAGAAAGCCGTTTGTCCGAGAGGCGCTTGGCGTGGAGGAAGAAATGCTGCGTCCGGCGGGGCTGATTTTATGCTATCCGGTGATCACATCCGGAGAAAAGGCACATAAGGGTTCGTTTGAAGCGCTGCTGGGCGAACGGCTGGAAGAACTGAAAGACGAAGTATCTCTGGAAAAACAGGTAAACGAGGACGTCCCCAGGACATTTCTGTGGCATACAGCCCCGGACGACTGCGTTCCGGTGGAGAACTCCCTTCTGTTCTTCCAGGCACTTCTGGAAAAACACATCCCCGCCGAACTCCACATCTTCCCGGAAGGCGGCCACGGTCTGAGCCTGGCAAAGGAAGACACCATGACCAACGAAGGCTACGGCGTCCAGGAAGCCTGCCAGAACTGGATCCTGCTGGCGCAAAAGTGGATGGAGAGCGTGTAAAATATAAACACATTCTTCCGGAAGCCTTTTCCAAGTGCAGTTTCAGGTATCAGAAAACAGAAAAAATCCCAGGGCAGATGGCGTAGGTGTTTTCCGGGCATTTGCAAAGGGTCGAGAAAATCTTAGCGTTCCGAAGCCCCGGAGGACGGGTCAGGCGAAGTGCTACCCGCACTGAGCCTGAGGAGTGCTGAGTCGGGAATTGATCAACAATTCCTGACGAATCACTCCGGTGCCCGTCCGGAGGGGCTTCGGAACGGTTAGATTTTCCGATTCTTTGCAACCGCCTGGAAAACACCTACGCCATCTGCCCTGGGATTTTTTCGTCCGCCTGAAACCACTACCGAACTGCTGCTTTTTAAAGTTTTTTCCGATATTCTGCCGGACTTTCGCCCACCAGCTTTTTGAATTTCTTGTTTTTGACCTCATAGTTTAGCATTATGCTGCTCTGCTTGCATGTCTCTGGATT
>OLQE01000427.1_pt1 | contig 34925 bp, 28 predicted proteins | sample 1643161 | NCBI WGS metagenome assembly OLQE01 (sample SAMEA3136650, study PRJEB25190) | human gut metagenome | reverse complement strand
CCCGAAATCCCGCTGGCGTTTGCCATGGCTGCAGCTGCGGAACTCGCTCGGTCAGGGCACCCCGTGTCCCCGCTAGCGTCTGCCGTGGCTGTGGCGTTCGCTGCGGAACTCGCTTGGTGAGCACCACCCGAAATCCCGCTGGCGTTTGCCATGGCTGCAGCTGCGGAACTCGCTCGGTCAGGGCACCCCGTGTCCCCGCTAGCGTCTGCCGTGGCTGTGGCGTTCGCTGCGGAACTCGCTTGGTGAGCACCACCCGAAATCCCGCTGGCGTTTGCCATGGCTGCAGCTGCGGAACTCGCTCGGTCAGAACACCCCGTGCCCCCGCTGGCATCTGCCACGGTGGCGGCGTTCACGGCATTAGTGTCATCCTGAGCGGAGGCCGTAGGCTGGAGTCGAAGGATCTCTTGAGTGTCGGAGGCGTGCTGGAGGCGGATGCGGTCGATGGGGGAGGGGGTTCCCAGGGCGGCGAGGAGGGTTTCGGCGGAGACGATGATCTCATCGCTGAGGGCGCCGCCGCAGCGATGAGGGCAACTCTCACAGGGGCCGCTGATGAGCTGGATGGAACGGGCGCCGCGGGCGGTGGCTTCCACGAGCAGCGACTCGTCCACGCGACCCAGACAGACGACGCCGACAAGGGGCCGGCCGTCGGAGGTGGCACCAGCAATCTTCCCAGGGACGAAGGAGGGCGCGGTGGCATCGCAGGAGTCTCGCTTCATGCGATTGCCGCTGGTCATTGCAAAGGCGCGCTCGCAGGCGATGGCCACTCGGCCCTCATTCTCGGCAAGAGCGGCTTCTACGGCGCCGAACAGTTCCTCGTCGGTAGGGTTGGCGGCGGTAAGGCAGCCGGTGGGGCAGGCCGAGGCGCAGGTTCCGCAACCAATGCACTTCTCAGGGGAGACGACAATGCCCTCTTCGCCCAAGGAGATGGCACCCGTGGTGCACACGGCGGCGCAGCGCAGGCATTCCCCGTTGCGGTGGCGCACGAGTACGCAGCGCTGGGGCTCGACCGCAAGCAGCGGTGAATTCATCTCATCGATGAGGTTGATCATCTGTCCGTGGCGATAGTTAGTCATGATAGGACACCCCCGTAATGGCGCGGATGGTTTCGCTGGGGTGTACCTCGCACACGCGCTCGCCTTCCCGCAGCCGTACCCGATGGATCTTCAGTTGCAACGATTCGGCCTCTGCCAACGGGGCCTCGGTAAAGTACGTGAATAGGAGCGTTGATGCGGCCTTGCCGGCGCAAGCATAGGTCTTGGCCATTTCGGCAACCAGCATGGCCGGACGCTTGTCGCGCTCCATCTGGGCGGGATCGAAATAGCGGCGCGGAAGAACGAGGCCGTTCACGAGCCCCGCCATGATCACGACACGGGCAGTCTGCCCCGCAAAATCCTCCGGCAGCCCCACGCGCACGCCGTCGCCGACGAAGCCGGGAGAGAGCACTCGGTCTTGAACGGCGTCGCACAGGGCTGACGCTGTGGCCTGCTCGCCCGCATCTTTCGCGGCGGCGCGGAGCAGCGCTGCTCCCTGATCGTCATCCGCGCTGACGGCAACGATAGCCGCGTCGATCAGCGCACTTCCCCTGAGGCCCGAAAGGCGGTCGACGATTTCGGCCGCCTCGGCCAGGGCAGTGGTGGCGCTTGCGGCCTGCTGGCGCAGCAGGGCGCTTTCAGGAGCATCGGCGAAGGCGACGCCCGCGCGGAGGCTTAAGGCGGCATCGCCCGAAGCGACGGCGTTCGCCAGGGCGCTTTGGGCCAAATAGTCGCCAAAACCACACCAGCTGCGCAGGGCGAGCGGGTCTTCCGGATCGGCGGCAAGGCGCAAAAGCGTGAAAGCGCGAGCGGCCCGGCAGGTATCGGTATGGCGCATATCGCCGCCGAGCGAGGGGCGGGACAGCGGGCTTGCGGCGATGCCCTCCGCCTGAAGCGCTTGGGCGATGCGCGCGGCCCATTGTCTGGTGGCGGCTGCCACGGCAATGTCTTGGGGCCGCGCCCCGCAAGAGAGGTGGTGGCTCACCAGCGAAACGACGCCTGTCAGTTCGCTCTTGGGGCGCTCGAAAGCCACCGCCTCGCAGCTTCCCTGGTCGGTGCAGGCGCAGGGCACCGGTCGCGCATCGAGGGCCTCGTCGGCAGCTAGGAGGTTGACCGCGTCGGTTACCACGCGGCTGAGATGGCTGTAGGCCAGGGTTTCGCGAACGGCGTTGGGGTTGGCGGCAACGAGCTCTTCGATGCCTGAGAAATGCGGGTAATCTTCCGAGCCGTGCGTGCGGGCGCACGGCTCGCTCGCGACAAGGAGCGCCGTGCGCGCAAGAAGGCCCGCGAGGCATTGGGACGCGCGGCTGGCCATTTGGTAGTCGTCGACGAGAACGTAATCGCGACGGAAGGCCTCCAGGTCATGGGCGAAGCGCTGGCCGTAATCGAAGGCTGCGCGGGGAAGCTCACAGGCGAGGTAGGACTCCCGATGGCGCAAGGAACCGACGAGCAGGCGAAAGACGCGCTCTTCCTGCTCGTCGTAGAACCAATCGCCGCTCATGGGCTCCAGATCGGCCCAGCTGCGGTAGAAGAATTTCAGCATTTCGCTGAGGCGCCGCGGTGCAACCCCGGAGGTTTTCACATCTTCCAGAAGAAGGCGCTCCTCGAAGTCCATGAGGATGCGGCCCCGCCGACCCGTGCGGGCTTCGGCTTGCGGAGAGGACAGCACGTCGAGCGCGTACAGCGGCAGTGTCGTCACCAAGGGTAGGTCCTCAAGGGGCACGACCGCCTTAAGGCGCCGCTCGAGGGCGCAGGCCGCAGCGGGGGTGGCGGCGAACAGGATGATTTCTCGCGGCGGCACGCCTTGGGCCAAAAGATCCAGGACGGCCTCCACAAGCCGTTGGGTCTTGCCGCATCCGACGCGCCCCTCGACGGAGTGCACTTCGGCCGCAGTGGCGTAGGGCGACAGATCCATGGTCGCGTCCTCCCTTCGAGCTTAGGCTGCTACCAGATCGGCGAGCAGGGCGGCGTCCTCTTTCAAAAAGCCCTCGGTCACATTGGCAACGCCCTGGTAAAAGGTCGTGTCGGCGAACCGACGGGTATCGCTAAGGAACACCGGCACCCAGCTGGCGAGGTGGTCGTCCATGAAATTGCGCTGGGTGTTGATGAGCGAGAAGGCGCGCTCTTCGTCGCCGGCGCGCAGGGCCTTCGCCGCCCGGTGAGCCAGAACGCCCATGAACTCCAGCTCCACGGCCACGTGATCCTCGCCGACGGTCCAGGACTCGGACTTTTCCAGGCCGCAGGAGCGGTAAATGGCGAGCACCTCGTCGCGGGCATCGCTCATGAGCAGGCGCTTTTCCGAAGTGTAGACGGATTCGAAGGGATAGGCCGCCGAATAGGTGTCGATGCCCGAGCCCAGAAACGCGCGGGTGTAGTCCACCGACAGCTTCATGAGGGGGTCGACCCAGGCGTTGGAGAGGTACTTGGCGATCTGGTAATAGCCCTCGTCCATGAGTCCGCTGCCCGAAGAGACGGGGTAATCGGTGTCGTTCAGCTGGGCGAGCAGCGCCTCGTCAACCTCTTCGCGGAACAGGCGGGCGAGAAAGCTGTAGGTCTCGCTGCGGCTTTCGCAGAGCGCGGCCAGATCTTCGGCGGTCATGACGCCCTCGTCGTTGGTATCGGTGCCGAGGGCAGCGTTCTCGGTGGTCTCGGCAGCGTCATCTTTGCGGGTCGCGATAGTCATGGTTGCCTCCCTAGTTCTCGTTGTCGGCGTGCAGATACGCGCGGCCGTGCTCGGTGGCGAACCACTGGCCCGTCCATTCCACGGCGCCCGCATGCTCGAGTTTGTCGATGAAGTACATGGCGTAGCGCTTGGGGTTCTGCAGCACCGGTTCGTCGTCCACCACGTCCCCGATCTCGCGTAGGCTGGCGCCTCCGTCGCGAGCGCACAGCTCAAGGCAGGTGGTGAAGATGGCGCCGTACTGCGGCTCTGTCTCGTACAGGGCGGCGATCATCTCCATCGGGCGATAGCTGTCCAGCTTGGCGGCCCCTGCCTCGGTCAGGCTCCAGAACACCTCCGGCGCCGGGGCGACGCGCCAGTACTCGACGCCTTCCACTTCCACGCGCAAGGGCTCCTGCTCCACCTCGGCCAGCGGGGTGCCGTTCTCGTCGGTCTGAGCGATGGCCCCGGCGCGTTCGAGCAAGTTGCACAAGGTCAGCGGCTCGTAGACCGAGTGGTGGTAGCGCTTCATCTCGGCGATGACCTCCTCAAGGTCGGCCGTGGGGAGGGGGGATGCGCACGTGCCCATGATGGTGAAGAGCATTTTGTGGAAGGTGGGCATCTGGGCGAACAGTGCGTCGATGCGCTCCTCGGCGGTCTCGCCGTTGTCGAAGGCGACCAGGTCGCGCTGGAACTGAGGGGCGGCTTCGGGGTTCGGCATATTGAAGGGGCCCTCGGCGAGAACCGAGGGGGCCTCATCGTCGGCGTCGGTGTCGTCGTCGAAGGCGAAGGCCTGCAAGGGGTCGAAGTCGGCGGTCAGGTAGCCGTCGAGTATCTCATCGGTTTCGGTGCGGTCAGTCATGGGGCCTCCTCGGTGCGAGTTGTGCGGTGCCACGATCTTAACGAGGCATAAATTTATGCGTCAAGCCTGTTCAGGGGCATGTTCTCATGACGATTTGGCTTGGATGATGCTTGCGCGCCATGAGCTTATTCCGATTCGACATGCTGTCAGATTTCCCGTTGACGGCGCCGCAGCGCGCCCCGATACTGGGCCTCGAAACGCTCCGTCTCGGGCTGGCCTTCGCGGTTGCACTCGGGACGCATTTGCAGGATGAAGGAGGATGCCATGCTGCCCAAACCGTCGCTCGTGCTTCAGGTGAGGCTTCGGCCCGAGGAGTACTCGGATACCGCTGCTGCCGAGATCAAGCGCAGCTACATGTACCTGGCCCAGTCCGTCGTGTCCGAGCTGGACGAAGGCGAACGTGCCGAGGGCAACCTCATGCGTCTGAACGTCCGCCTCATGAAGCTCTTTTGGGATGCGTCTGACCCTGCTGCTGAACAGCTGTGGCGCGCTTCGTTCATGCCCTGGCTTGTCAACGCCACGCGCAATATGTCCACAGCCATGCACAACTACAACACGGTGCTGCATCCCCTGGGCGCCGGCAACGTGACCTACCAGTGGGCTGACTTCGACTTCGCCCCCCATGCCGTGCTGCGCCTGAAGGTGGACGACGAAAACCGCATTCCGTCTGAAGCGCCGGCTCTCTGCGACAAGGTGCGCACGCTTGCCGCCGAGGGCGTCTTCGACGAGAACGTGGCCCGCATCCGCATCCCTTCCCGGGCGAGCATTGCCGCTCAAGAGGCCGCCTTCGAAGAGGAACAGGCTCGCTACCGCGCCGCCCTGGCCGCCCAGGATGAAGATGCCGAAGATGAAGCGGCCGTTCCCGCTGAAACGGCGGCCGAAGGCGAAGGTTCGTTTGAGGCCGACGAGGCGGCTGTTGTTACTGAAGACATCGAAGAGCTTGGTATCGCTCAGCCCTCCGACTTGGCGGACGACGCCGCAGCTGACGCGACCACCGAGGCTCCCGAGGGTGCCAGCGAAGTTCTCGCCGAGCCGGTGTTCAGCCTCGATTATTCCATCTGGGGCATCGAATACACCGACGGCACCGTCGTTGAGTTCGATTCTCGCATTCACTAAGCTTACCCCGGCCCGGATCGCGCTTCCCCTCTTCCCCAACCTCACGATCCGGGCGTCTTTCCCCTCCCTTGAACGGGCAGGACGCCACCCCTCCGGCGCCCTGCCCGTTCGCATCTCCGACTTTTCCCAGAAGGCGGTACTTGTTCGCCGCTTATGCCGCTGACGCATAAGCAATGCCGAATGGGCATTGCCAGCCCGTCAACCCGGCATCTTCGGAAATTCCTTATGCCGCCCCAAGCGCGTAACGTGTACCTCGGAAAAGCTTGCAAGGCGCCCGCTGGCCGCGCCCCAGGGGGACTTCCAAGCTTTCTAAAGAGAGAACCCGAAAGAAGAGAAGGAGGATGAAATGGGTAAGCTGAACATGACGCGCCGGTCTTTCGTCAAGACCGCCGCCGTGTCTGCCGCCGTGGCTGCCGTTGCCGGTGCCGCCAGCCCCACCGCTGCTCTCGCCGAGAACGAGAGCGCCGCCGCCACCGAATCGGCGGTCACGCGCATCCGCTCCTGCTGCCGCGGCTGCGGCAAGGTGGAGTGCGGCGTGTGGGTGTACGTGCAGGACGGCAAGGTCATTCGCACCGAGGGCGACGAGGACTGCTTCCTCACCATGGGCAACCACTGCTCCAAGGGCCAGGCGTCCATTCAGGCGGCCTACCACCCCGACCGCATCAAGTACCCCATGAAGCGCACGAACCCCAAGGGCGACGACGATCCCGGCTGGGTGCGCATTTCCTGGGACGAGGCCTACCAGACCATCGCCGACAACATCCTGGAGATCACCGCGAAGTACGGCAACGAGTCCACCTTCACCTGGTGCGGCACGGGCCGTCAGTGGTGCATGCAGTCCGATGCCGGTATGGCGCTTCTGCTGTTCGGCACCCCGAACATCGTGGCCGCCTACCAGGTGTGCAAGGGCCCGCGCCACTTCGCCAGCCGCATCGACAATGTGCAGGCCTGGTCGTGGTCGGAGCTGATCAACCACTCCACGAAGTTCGTGCAGTGGGCCACCGAGCAGTCGCAGTCGAACTACGACGACGCAGCCCGTACCGTGGTGGACGTCGCTCGTTGCGCCGACGCCTTCATCTCGGTGGATCCGCGCCAGACGAACCTGGGACGTACCGCCAAGTACTGGCTGCCGCTGCGCCCCGGCACCGACAACGCGCTGGCGCTCGGCTGGTGCCACCTCATCCTGAAGAACGATCTGTGCGACTGGCAGTTCCTGAAGCGTTGGTCGAACTCGCCGTTCATCGTGGTGCCGGACATGGACCCGACCGGCTACGAGGAGCATGTGCAGAACGGCGGCTACCCCTACGCCTACCAGACCCGCCTGCTCACCGAGGCCGACATCGACCCGACCATGGTGGACTGGGAGATCGAAGGCGACGGCGACCCGCAGCGCTACCTCGTGTTCGACCAGCTGAACAACCGTTGGACCTACTGGCAGGCACACCCGGAGGTGGGCGAGGCCCATTGGGAGGGCGAGGACTGGCAGAAGTCCACGAGCTACTTCGACCAGGATCTCTCCCGCCTGCGCGACGACGAGTCGAAGAAGCCCGGCAAGGTGTACGACCTCTCCGAGTTCAACCCGCTCATCGACCCGGCCATGTACGGCGAATTCGATGTGAAGCTGAAGGACGGCACCACCCATAAGGGCCGCCCCGTGTGGGACATCTGGGCCGAGTACCTGGAGGGCTTCACGCCCGAGAAGGTGAGCGAGATCACCGAGGTGGACGCGCAGCTGCTGACCGACGCCTGCCTGGAGTGGGCCACCCGCGACGATCCGCGCATCCCCAACGGCGGCATCAACTACGGCCTGGCCATCGAGCATCATGGCCAGTCCACTCAGAACTGCCGCGCCATCATGGCCGCCTGCGCCATGGTGGGCGCCATCGACACCCCCGGCGGCCAGCGCGGCGCCACCAACGGCTGGACCACCCAGTCGGGCCCCACGTCCATGTACCCTGGCGCCGACGGCGGCTCGAACCCCGCCTCCTTCGTGCGCGCGCCGTTCTTCGGGCTGTACAACCGCATCGCCGGCTACGAGAAGTTCCCCATGCTGTACTGGTACGCCGTGTGGGCCGACTGCAACTCGGTCATGGAGTACATGCACCGCGACGCGAATGCCCCCTACGAGATTCACGCGGGCATGATCGGTTCCGGCGACCACATGAACATGGCCAACGCCAGCTACAACTGGGAGGCCCTGCTCATGCTGGACTTCCTCTTCGAGGCGAACCTGTGGCACTCGCCGACCTCGGGTGCGGCGGACATCCTTCTGCCGGTGTGCCACTGGACCGAGATGAACGCCCAGCGCATCGCCCAGGGCTCCGGCGGCTCCTTCAGCCTGTGCGTGCGCGCCGTCGACCCTCCGGGAGAGTGCAAGAGCGATCCTCTGTACTTCCTGGAGCTTGGCCCCTACTTCGGCGTGCCCTTCTCCACCGACCCGGACGATCCCTACTGGGAGAAGAAGTCGGCCGAGACCGGCAAGTCTGTGGACCTGCTCGCCCTGGAGTACGAGTGCCTCGACGCCGAGCACGGCGGCGGCTGCGCTCCCTATGACTCCTGGGACGACTTCGTGGCCGCCTACCAGGAGCACGGCACCTGGAACATGAAGGAAGTGTTCCCGGACGACTGGGGCTCCTACCGCCGCTACGAGATCGGCCAGGCCTACCGCAAGGCGCCCCATCAGCAGCCGACGAAGCTGGACATCAACATCCCCGGCTTCCCCACGCCGACCATGAAGCACGAGCTGTGGGCCACCACCATCGAGTCCCACTTCCCCGAGGGCTCCGACGGCCCCGAGGTGACGCCGGGCTTCCACACCGAGGCTCTGCCCTACTACGTGGAGGGCATCCACTCCCGGGTGCGCGACGCGGAAACCTACGAGGAGTATCCGATCCTCTGCATCACGGGCCGTCGCATCCCCGTGTACTTCCACAGCGAGCATCGCCAGCTGCCGTGGTGTCGCGAGCTGTGGCCGGTGCCCCGCATGGAGATCAACCCGGAAACAGCCGCCGAGCTCGGCCTGGAGCAGGGCGATTGGGCCTGGATCGAGAGCCCCTGGGGCAAGGTGCGCCAGACCGTGGACCTCTACTACGGCATCGCGCCCGGCACTATCAACTGCGAGCACCAGTGGTGGTACCCGGAGCTGGCCCAGGCCGACAAGGGCTTCAAGCTGTCCTGCATCAACTGCATCACCGACCGCACGGCCCAGGACAAGTACAACGGCTCGTCCACGGTACGCGGCTATCCGGTGAAGGTGTACAAGGCCACGCCCGAGAACAGCCCCTTCGGCAACCCCATCCCCTGCGGCAACGACGGCACCGAGATCATCCACGACTCGTCCGATCCGCGCCTGAAGCTGTGGGCCATCGGCGCCGAGGGCATTCACCCCGACAAGTTCGACGCGTAAGAGAAAGGAGTGGGAGAAATGACACAGCTTGCTATTTGCACCGACCTCGACCGGTGCGTGGGATGCCTCGCCTGCAGCGTGTCCTGCAAAGTGGTCAACGGCGTGCCCATCGGCAACTTCTGGAACAAGACCCTGCGCGTGGGCCCCACCCCCAAGGAGGGCGGCTCCGGCCAGTTTCCGGATGTCGAAACCTACTTTTTGAACGTGCAGTGCCAGCACTGTGAGAACCCCCAGTGCGTGTCGGTGTGTCCCACCGAGGCGTCGCACAAGCTGCCCGACGGCACCATTCAGATTGACAAGTCGAAGTGCATCGGCTGCCAGTTCTGCGTCATGAGCTGCCCCTACGGCGTGCGCTACCTCAACGAGGAGGAGGGCGTCGTGGAGAAGTGCACGCTGTGCCAGCAGCGCACGGCTCAGGGCGAGCTGCCCCAGTGCGTGAGCCAGTGCTGCGGCATGGCCCGCTGGTACGGCGATGCCGAGCAGGGTATCGAGTCCTTCGAGGGCCCGCGCGGCGAGCGGTTGGGCGACTTCGTGAACGACTTCACCGAGGATCAGGTGTACAAGCTCACCGACGTGGGCAACGGACCGAGCATGTTCTACATCATGCGCAACATCAAGTGGCAGGGGGTCGAGTAGCCCATGGAAATTCAAATCCCGCTCGTCATCTTCACGAGCTTTCTGGCCTGGGCCGCGGGCATCTTCGGCACCCAGTGCATCCTCGCGCTGCAGAAGCGCGGCGGTGCGGTGCAGCTGCCGGCGCTCATCTGCTCGGCTGTGGTGCTCGTGGTGGGCGGCATTGCCGTCGTGTTCCATCTGACCCACCCGTTCAACCTGTTCAACGGGTTCGGACACATCACCTCGGGCATCACCCAGGAGCTCATCGCCATTGTGCTTCTGGCGGTGGTCATGGTGCTGTTCTTCCTGATGCTGCGCCGCTCCGAGGATGATACGGTGCCCCAGTGGCTGGCCGTGGTGGGCATCGTGGTGGTGCTCGTGCTCATCGTGGCCATGGGCCACAGCTACATGATGCCGTCGCTGCCCGCCTGGGACACGGTGCTGCAGCTGCTGTCGCTTCTGGGCGCGGCCTGCGTCATGGGCCCGGCCACCGTGGCCTTCATCGGTGCCGTGAAGGGCGTCGAGATCGAGGGCATCGGCCTTCTTACGGTCATCGGCGCGGCTGTGAATGCCGTGCTCTCGGCGGCCTACATGTTCGCCATGGAGGCCTCGAGCGCCACCTTCCAGTCCTTCCAGTACTACTTCGACCCGACGCACCCGAACGTGGCTATGGCCAATCCGGCCAATGTGTCGCTGTTCACGGGCGACTCGCTGGCGGCCCTCGTGGTGGCGGTCATCGCCCTGGTGGTCGCCCTCGTCGGCGCGCTTTTGGGCAAGAAGCAGGGCGCGTGGAAGGTGTGGGGCGCGGTGGTCGCCATCGCCGGTTTGGTGTGCGCCGTGGCTCTGCGCATCATGATGTACACCATGGGCGAGACCCTGTTCATGCTGTACTAGCGGGCTTCGGGGAGGCCGCGTGCGCGTGCGCCTCCCCGCCCTTCGAGAAATGAGACAAGGAGGTTCTCATGCGAGGAATATACAAGCGGGCTGGCCTGGCGCTTGCCGCCGGAGCGCTCGCACTTGGCCTCGCCGGATGCGCTACGGAAAGCGCGCCGGTGAGCGACCCTTCCAAGGGCGACAACACCCAACTGGCCTATACCGGTGCCGAGTCCGCCGACGAGCAGAGCTTCGATACGGTCACTTTCGGCAGTTACCAGGGTCAGGACATCACGTGGCTTGCGCTTGCCGAGGAGAACGGCAAGACGCTGCTCATCAGCGAGTCGGTGCTGGATGCCGTGCCTTACGACAACACGGCCGAGCCGTACCAGTGGTCGGTGCAGTCGCCGCGCCCCCAGAAGGACGTGGAATGGGCGACGAGCTCGATTCGCACGTGGCTGAACGGCGAGTTTTTGAATGCGGCCTTCAGCGCCGATGAGAAGGGCGCCATCGCTGCCACGACGCTCGCCGATACGAAGAACAACGTGTCCCATACGGCGGCCACGGCGGCGGACCCTTCGGTGCATGCGGCCGAAGAGACGACTGACCAGGTCTTCCTGCTGAGCCTGGCCGAGGCGAAGCAGTACTTCGCCAACAACGCGGCTCGCGTGGCCCATCCTACCGACTATGCCGCGAAGCAGGGCGTCTACGTGGGCGTGGCGAGCAACGACGAGCAGCCTGACGGCGCGGCGGCCTGGTGGCTGCGCTCCAACGGCTACTACGCCGGCTACGCCTCGGTGGTGACCGATGACGGCTACGTGCACGGCGACGGCTACCGCATGGCCGGCGAGCTGCATGACGGCTTCGACGACCACGGCTCCGAGCTGAAAAGCACGCTCGGCGGCAACATTGGCGTGCGTCCCGCCATCTGGGTGGAGACGAGCGCGCTTTCCTAGAAGCGCTTGGAACGGGAGCGGCTGGTTGATCGGTCGCTCCCATTCCTGTTGATAAGTCCGAGAGAGGAGGATGAGCATGGCTGGTGGAAATCCGTTGACGCGGCGGACGTTGTGTATTGGCGTGGGCGCTACCGTGGCCATGGCCGGGCTGGGGGCGCTGCGCTATGTGGGCAGCGAGCCGCTCGTGCGACCGCCGGGAGGACAGGACGAGGAGAACCTGGTGTCCCGCTGCGTGCACTGCTACCGCTGCATCGAGGCGTGCCCCGAGAAGGTGATCGTGGCTGCCTCTCTTGATGCGGGCGTGCTGAATATGCGCACGCCGCGCATGGAGTTCTCCGACTGCTACCCCGGTCAGCTGGACGATTTCCGCTACTGTGATTTCTGCGCCGAGCGCAACGGAGGCGTGCCCCTCTGCGCGGCTGTGTGCCCTTCCGGGGCTTTGCAGCTGCCGGTCGATTACGCACCCGAAACCGAGGTCATTGGCGTGGCGGTACTGAATACCGAAACGTGCATCGCCTACCGCAGCAGCTTCTGCGCTTTCTGCCACGACGTGTGCATCCAGGTGCGTGGCGAGGAGAATGCGGCCATCTACTACCAGAACGCCGATGCGGCGGATGCCCTGGACACGCGGCTGCCCGTGGTGGATGCCGAGAAGTGCAATGGTTGCGGCGCCTGCGAGGCCGTGTGCGTGTCGGCCCAGGCCGGCTCCACCATGAACGCCTCGGAGCGTGCCATTGTCGTGAAGCCGCTGGAAGGGTAGGGGGTCGTCATGAAGTTCAAGAATGCGCGCACTGCGGTGGCCGCTGTGGCTTTTGCGGCGCTGGCCGTCTGCCTTATTGCCGGCGTGGCCACGGGAACCTGGTGCGGATTCGGGGCGAACGACATCGCGGTTCTGTGCCCGGTGGGCGCGCTGCTATCCCTGGTGGCGGCCAAGACCCTCATCCCGCGTGCGGTGCTGAGCATCGTGGTGGCCATCGCCCTCGTGCTGCTTTTGGGCCGCCTGTTCTGCGGCTGGATCTGCCCCGCGACCCTGTGGCGCCGAGTGAAGGAGTTCTTCAAGCCCGTGAAAACGCGCGAGCAGGAGGCGGAGGCCCTCTCTCAAGCGAACCAGGCCCTCGCCGCCGAGGAGATCGCAGCGCTGAAAGAGGCGTCGGCGACTCACGACTGCGCCGCCTGCGGAGCCTGCCACGCCAAGCGCAACGCGCCTTTCGACTCGCGCCATGCGGTGCTCGGCGGTGCGCTGCTGACGACGGCTGTGTTCGGGTTCCCCGTGTTCTGCCTCGTGTGCCCCGTGGGCCTCACTTTCGCAGCGGTTGCCTTGCTGGTGAGCCTGTTCGGCGCGGGCGACTTGAACTGGTCGCTTCTGTTCGTGCCGGCCATGCTTGTCATTGAGCTGGTATTCTTGCACAAATGGTGCGGCCGGTTCTGCCCCATCTCGGCGTTCATGAGCCTCATCTCCCGCTTCAGCCGCACGGGCATGCCGGTCATCGACAACGAGCGCTGCCTGGAGGCGGCCAAGGGTACGGCCTGCAGCCGCTGCGCCACGGCCTGCACCTTCGACGTGAACCTGCGTCACCCCGACTTGGGCGAGCTGCCCCTGCACGACTGCGCCCGCTGCGGCGACTGCATCGACGCCTGCCCCACGAGTGCCATCTCCTTCCGCGTCGTCAGCGGCAAGCCCGTTCCCTTCGCCGATGCCCTCTCCTCGGTGCGCTCCGGTGGCAAGGCGAAGACGCCCGCCGCACCGGCTTTGGACGATTTGGAGCCCGAAGAAGCGTAAGGCGGTGGGGGCCGACGGCTCGCGCCATCTTCTCGAAACCTGTGATTTTTATCAGGGGCGGCTTTCGGGCCGCCCCTGCTTTTTGTGGTTGGGTATCATGGAGAGAAATATCATGGTGGCTGCCCGAGAGAAAGTGCTGCATTCAATGGTCAACAAGACGTTCATCCCCGAAGGCGAGGCGGCTCCGGCCTCGCAGATTGGCGCGACGTTGGAGGCGCTCGCCGCCACTATCGCCACGCGTCGCGACGCCGACGAGGCGAGCTACACCTACCGGCTTCTGACTGGCAACGTCGACGGCGTGCTGAAGAAGGTCATGGAAGAGTCCGGGGAGGTGGCTCTGGCCGCCAAGGACGTAGAGGGCTGGGCGACGTCCTCGCTCGCGGCGGCTGTGGCGTTGGAGGCGACTGAGGCTGGCGGGACGACTACCGGCGCGGAGACGGCTGACGGCGGCGCCGACTTCCCCCTTTCCGTCCAGCTGCCCCCGGAGTACGGCGAGGCGGTCGATCATTTGCGCTACGAGGCCGCCGATGTGGTGTATCATCTTCTCGTCGTGCTGGAGCGCTACGGCATCACGCTCGACGAGTTTGCTGCCGAGCTGAACAATCGCATGACCGAAGGAGAGCGGCCGCACGGCGCCGTTCGCTTGCACGACGAGTTCGTACGACGCGGAAAGTAGCGTTCAGCTGCAGGTCTTGTGCGGGGAAGAGACGGGAATCTCGCGGCAGCCTGAGCGAGCGAAACGATATGAAGAACTTCGGGGGAGCCCCCGAGTTGAAGGAAAGAAGGATTTCATGGCCCGACTGTTTGGAACTGATGGCGTGCGCGGTATCGCAAATGTGGAGCTGACCTGCGAGATGGCCTATCGTCTCGGCCAGGCCGCCGCCATCTATCTCGGCAAGACTATCGTTGTGGGTCGCGACACGCGCCGCTCCGGCGACATGCTGGGCGCCGCCCTTTCCGCGGGCATCATGAGTGCCGGTGGTACCGTGCTCGAGGCAGGCATCATCCCCACGCCGGGCGTGGCCCTGCTCGTGCGCGAGATGCGCGCGGCGGGCGGCGCGGTCATCTCCGCCTCTCACAATCCGCCGGAGTACAACGGCATCAAGTTCTTCGACGCCCAGGGTTTCAAGCTGCCCGACGCCGTGGAAGACGAGATCGAGGCCTTCATCGTCAACGGTGGATTGGAAGGCGAGGTCGCTGCCGCCGAGGAGGCTGCCTGGAGCGCCGCTCAAGCCGCTGCGCCCGATGCTCCCGCCGATGCGACGAGCTATCTGGCTTCCGAAATCAAGATGCCTGCTGGTGCCGAGGTGGGCGTGGTCATTCCGCTGGAAAACGCTTGCGACATTTACATCGATCATGCAGCCCGTTCCATCGAGGAGCAGGGCATTTCCTTCAAGGGCCTGCGCATCGCTTTGGATACGGGTCACGGTGCTTCCTCGCTCACGTCCCCGGAGGCTCTGCGGCGGTTGGGCGCCGAGGTGAGCGTCATCAACGATGATTTCGACGGCATGGACATCAACGTGCGGTGCGGCTCCACTCATCTCGAGCCCCTGCGCGCGCTTATGGCCGAGACGGGTGCCGATGTGGGTATTGCGCATGATGGCGATGCTGACCGCGTCATGCTCATGGCGCCCGATGGCACCGAGATCGACGGCGATATGGTGGAAGCGGTCTGCGCGCTCGATATGCGCGAACGCGGCGTGCTGGCCGGCGACACGGTTGTGTCCACGGTGATGTGCAACTTCGGTTTCGTGCGCGCCATGAAAGAGATGGGCATCAACGTGGTGCAGACCAAGGTAGGCGACCGCTACGTTCTGGAGGCCATGCGCGAGCACGGCTACTCCATCGGCGGCGAGCAGTCCGGCCACATGATTCTGCTCGATCACAACTCCACGGGCGACGGCCTCATGACGGCCTGCCAGTTCTTGGCGGCGGTCATCCGTTCCGGCAAGCCCGTGGCCGAGGCCATCCAGGTCATGGAGAAGATGCCGCAGACCCTGATTAACGTGCGTGTGAACGACAAGCATGCTGTGGAGGACAGCGCCGAGGTGGCCGCTGCCGTGGCCTCCGCTGAGGAGGCACTCGGCGAGGACGGCCGCGTGCTTCTGCGCCCGAGTGGCACCGAGCCGGTGGTGCGCGTGATGGTGGAGGCGGTTGATTCGGCCGCCGCGCAAGCGCACGCCGAGGCCATCGCCGCCGTGGTGGAAGCCTGCGTGTAGGGGTTCCAGCTCGACGAAAGGGGAGCGTGCGCAAGGTTTGTCCCTCTGGCCAGAACCTGCTTGTTCGTTTCATGCCTTTCGCTATGATGGAAGTCACGGAAATTCAAGGAGGATGCTGTGGCGACAAGAGACGACAACATCATTGCGGAGGAGGCGCGGGCCATCGAGGTCGGGGAGGAGACGGCCGTCGGTGCGCCGAACCCATCGGGCGGTTCGGGTCGCGGGCGTCGCGACACCTGGGCCACGCATACCGGCTTCATCCTCGCCTGCGTTGGCAGTGCCGTGGGCATGGCCAACATCTGGCTGTTTCCCTATCGCGTGGCCCAGCTGGGCGGCGCGGCCTTCCTCATCCCGTACCTCATCTTCGTGGCGCTGCTCGGGTTCACCGGGGTCATCGGCGAGATGTCCTTCGGTCGGGCCATGGGCACCGGCCCCATGGGCGCTTTCGGGAAAGCGATGGAGATGCGCGGCGTGCGGCATGGCGAGCGCATCGGCAAGATCATCGGACTTGTTCCCACGCTGGGGTCGCTCGCTTTGGCCATCGGGTATGCCGTGGTGCTCGGCTGGGCTTGCCATTACCTGTTCTCGGCACTGACCGGCGAGCTCATGGCCCAAACCGATACGGGCGCCTTCTTCGGGGCCATGGCATCGGACTTCGGCAACGTGGGCTTCCATCTGCTGGGTCTGGTCATCACCTTCGGCATCATGATCCTCGGCGTGTCTCGGGGCATCGAAAAGGCGAACAAGGTGCTCATGCCCGCCTTTTTCGTGCTGTTCGTCATCATCGCCATCCGCGTGGCCACGCTGCCGGGAGCTGAGGCGGGGTATCTGTACTTGCTCGTGCCCCGCTGGGAGGCGCTGCTGAATCCCACTACCTGGGTGTACGCGCTCGGCCAGGCGTTCTTCAGCCTGTCTTTGGCCGGCTGCGGCACGCTGGTGTACGGCAGTTACCTGAAGGAGGACGTGGACGTGGTGGATGCGGCGAAGAACGTCGCTATTTTCGACACCATCGCCGGGCTCGTAGCTGCGTGCGTCGTGGTGCCGGCGGTGTTCGCTTTCGGGCTGGACGTGTCCTCCGGGCCGCCGCTTCTATTCATCACGCTGGCCCAGGTGTTCCAGGAGATGCCCCTCGGCGGCGTTTTCGCGGTCATCCTGTTCGTGGCCGTGGTGTTCGCCGCCATCACGAGCCTCATGAATTTGTTCGAGGCACCGGTGGAGGCGCTTCAGAAACAGCTGGGACTGTCGCGGTTGGCGTCTGTGGGCATTATCGCCGTGGCTGCCGTGGCCGTGGGCCTGTTTATCGAAGGCGGCAGCTCGGTGAGCGACTGGATGGACGTCATCTCCATCTACGTCATCCCTGTGGGCGCGTTCCTGGCGGCTGTCATGTTCTTCTGGGTGTGTCCCCGCGGCTTCGCGAAGAAGCAGGCAGAGCTGGGCCGCAAGAAGCCCCTCGGCCGCTGGTTCGACTTCATGACCCGCTACGTCTTCGTCGTCATCACCGCGCTGGTCATCGTCCTCGGCATCTTCTACGGCGGCATCGGGTAGAAGATGCGACTCTAGTGCGACTCCGTTGCGGTTGGCGCGAGGAATAGAACGGGACTTTCCCGCGTCATTGCTATGGTCGTGCTCTGGCAGAATGTCCCTCCATCGACTTGTCGCTGATCGAAGGGGGTTCATGATGACAAAGAGAAAACTGGGGTTCCAGGACCGCTGGATGTTTAATCGAGTACTGTGCGAGAAGGATGTTTGCCGCAAGATTCTGCGCGCCGCGCTTGGGATAGAGGCGGGCGAGATATCCTACTTGAACGCCGAGCAGTGCTTCGAGCCGCTGACGTCAGGGCGGGGCGTGCGCCTGGATGTGTTCGCCAGAGGGGACGGGCGGGTCTATGACATCGAGATGCAAGTCGCAAAGGAACGCGACCTAGGGCGTCGCATGCGCTACTACCAGGCCGCCATGGACGTGGGCGAGCTGGGCGCGGGGGCGGACTTCGGTGATCTGCCTGAGAGCTACGTGATGTTCGTCTGCACCTTCGACGCCTATGGCAAAGGCTCCCCATTGTACGTGATTGAGCGGCAGTGCATTGATTATCGAGATCTTGATGTAGGGGACGGCTCTCCCTGGGTGGTGCTCAATGCCACAGCGTGGGAGACGGCTGCTGATCCCGGCTTGCGAGATGTGCTACGATACCTCCAGACTGGAGAGGCCTTGGGGCCGTTGTCGGAAGAGATCGACGCTCTGGTCGATACGTTCAACGAAGATCGAGAGTGGGTGAATCGCGTGCTGACCTATGAGCAGGAGACCGAGATGCGCTGTCGCCGGGCCAGGGAAGAGGCTCTGGAGCAGGGTATCGAGCAGGGTATCGAGCAGGGTATCGAGCAGGGTATCGAGCAGGGCATGGATCGCTTAGGAGCTCTCGTCGGTCGTCTTATTGACACGGGCCGCCTCGACGACGCAAAGCGCGTCTCCGAGGACGCTGCCTACCGCGAAGCGCTGCTCGTGGAGTTCGGTCTCTGAAAATGCCAAACTGGATATAGCCGCTGCCATCGTGCTATCATGGAGCCAGCTTAAAGCACATAGCCTGCCGCCGGGTAGGCACGAAGCGCTCGCAGCGCGGACATCGTTAGGCCTTTGAAGATGTTCGCCCCGCGGGCGCTTTTTCGTTGGAGAAGGTCGTCGCGTTTGCGCTGGCACGCGAAGCCGAGGGCTTTGCGGGCGCGACGGCCGTCGAGAAAGGAAGACCTATGAAGCAGTTCGTGACGGAAGAGTCGTTCTGGGAGCTGTTCCCCGAGGCGCAGATCGGCATCGTCGTGGCTCACAACATGAAGCCGACTGACGAGGTGGCGCCCGAGGACGCCTCCGCCATCGCGCGCGCTCTGGCCGAGGCCAACGGGAAGGCCGACCGGCACCTCGAGAGCAACACCATCTCCCAGAACGAGGTGGTGGCCGTCTGGCGCGACGCCTTCCAGCAGTTCAAGACGAAGAAGGGCGCGCGCTGCTCTATTGAGAACCTGCTCAAGCGTGTGCTGAAGGGCAACCCGGTGGGCTCCATCACGCCGTCGGTGGACATCTACAACACGGTGTCGCTTACGCACGCTCTGCCCGTGGGCGGCGAGGATATCGATGCCATGGCAGGCGATATCCGCCTCGGCATCACCGAAGGCGGCGATGCGTTCCGTCCGCTCGGCGAGGAGGAGGACGCGCCCACGTTGGAAGGCGAGCTGTGCTATCGCGACGATGCCGGTGCCATCTGCCGCTGCTGGAACTGGCGCGACGGCGAGCGCACGGCCCTGACCGACGATTCGAAGAAGGCCTTCCTCATCATCGAGTCCGTCGATCCGGCCCGCGCCGAGGATCTGGCGGCTGCCACCGACCAGCTGGCCGCCATGGTGCAGCAGTACCTGGGTGCCGACGTCTTCGCCAAGCAGATCGTCACCCGCGACAATCCGACCATGGTGATCGACGAATAATGAGTTGGCTTGTGCTTGTGGCCTCGGGCTGCATGGAATCGGTGTGGGCCATCGCCCTCGGCAAGTCCGAGGGCTTCACCCACGTCGGCCCCACCATTGTGTTCGTTGTGGCCCTGGTGTTATCCATGTTTGGGCTTTCCTTCGCCGTGAAGACGCTGCCGACGGGGACGGCCTATGCCGTGTGGGTGGGCATCGGCGCGGCCCTCACGGTCATCTACGGCATGGCCACAGGGTCGGAGCCCGCAAACCTCGCTCGCATCCTGCTCATCCCGGCCTCGTCGGCTGCGTTATCGGCCTCAAGCTCGTCGACGGCGCAGCTGATTGATCTTTACACCCTCTGCATCAGATCCTCCACGGAGCAGCCGAGGACGCGGGCCGGGGCGATCGCCACGGTGGCCCCGTTCTAACTATCGGCGGAACGATAGTCAGAACGGGGATTGCGCTAGGCCGCTTGTATATGCATGTAAAAGTAGGTATAATGCATGCAATGATTGCTCCAGAAGAGAGGACAAGAGATGCCTGCGCTTCAGGTAAGGGATTTTCCGGCGACGCTTTACGATGAGCTGAAGGAATACGCGGCGCGCAACCATCGCTCTATTGCCCAGCAGACGATCATCGCCGTGGAGGAAATGCTGGCCGAGGCATCGGCGCTGCGGCAGGAACCCTTTCCGTTTGATGCAGATCGTCTGTCACGCCTTGCGCCGCGCAATGGTGATATTCAGCTCGCTTCTGCGGGGGTCGCAAAGGGAAGCTTCTGGCAGGAAAGAGGGGCAATCGAGGAGTCCCGAGCGCAGAGGCGTCGGCAGATTTTCGCCAATTTCGATGAACTGAACTGGAAGTGCAAGACGCTGACGACTGATGAGATCGTTGCATTGGTAAGAGAGGGAAGGGAAGAGCGCACCGATCGCATTATGGCATCCCTTGATCCTTTTGCCGACATCGAAGACGAGGGGGGCGTCAATGATCGTTCTGGATGCTAATGCCGCCGTGGCGATGGCCCAAGGCGGAGAAGCGGGGCAGGCGCTCAGAATGCTTGCGGGCAATGGGGAGGCGATCATTGCTCCACGATGCTTCGTAACCGAAATGGGCAATGTGGCTTGGAAGTACATACGGATAGGGGGTCTTTCCGAGGAGGAAGGCATCGAGCTCTTCCAGAATGCGCTTGATTTGATAGACGGTTATGCGGATGACGAATCGCTTCTGCTGGAGGCGCTTCATGAGGCTGTGCGGAACAACCACCCTGTTTACGATATGCTTTATCTCGCCCTCGCTCGGCGCAATGCTGCTACGCTCTTCACGTTCGACAAGAAGCTGAGAGCCATCTGCGAGGCCAATGGGGTGAACTGTCTCGGGGCGGCGAGCTTGTAGGGTGGGCGGTTTTGGCGAGGATCTTAGGAGCGGCCTGACGCATCGGACTGCCTTTTCCAGGGCCGTTGACATCCCGTTGCCAAATTTCGGCTAATCGTCCAAAGAATGGTAAAATACATAAGCCGCGCGCGTTCCGGTGCGCGGCTTGATTTTTTCGGCCAGCGACTATACAAGAGGGAGAAGGCTAGGCCCATGAACGCACAGGCATCGAAGGATACCGCGGCAACGACGACGATTGTGAAGCCGCCTTATATGCAGAACCGCGAGCTTTCGTGGCTCGATTTCAACAAGCGCGTGCTCGACCAGGGCGCCGATCCCACGGTGCCGCTGCTTGAGCGTTTGAACTTCATCTCCATCTTCTGGAGCAACTTGCAGGAGTTCTTCATGGTGCGCGTCGGCTCGCTCACCGACCTGTCGCTTTTGAAGAAGTCCATCATCGACCCGAAGTCCGGCATGACGCCGGCCCAGCAGCTGGACGCCGTCTACGCCCGCTGCCACGAGCTGTACCCCTACTACGAGGAAACCTATAAAACGGTCCGCAGCCTCCTCGCCGAACAGGGCATTCGCGGTTTGCACAAGGAAGACCTCACGGCCGAGCAGCGCGATTATCTGCGCGGCTACATGGAAGACAACGTGCTGCCCTTCCTCTCGCCGCAGATCATCAACGCGCGGCACCCTTTCCCGCACCTGGAAAACGGCGGCCTGTACATCGTCGTGCGCCTCGATGAGGAGGCGCGTCCCAAGGCGAAGAAGTCGAAGGAGGAGCGCGCCCGCGACAAGGCCGAGGCGAAGGCCACGAAGAACCTCGGCGCCGAGGGCGTGACGCTGGGCATCATTCCGCTGCCGCGCCAGACGAGCCGCGTCATCGAGCTGCCCGGAGATGGCTTGCAGTTCATCCTGGTGGAGCGCGCCATCGAGATGTTCGCCGCCGAGGTCTTCTCGATGTACACCGTCAAGCACACCAACATCATCTGCGTGACCCGCAACGCCGATTTGGATGCCACGGAAGGCGCCGAAGAGCAGGGCGAGGACTACCGCGAGCACATGAAGCGCATTCTGAAGAAGCGCAGCCGCCTGGCCCCGGTGCGCCTGGAAAGCGAGCGGCCGCTGTCGCGCACGGTGAAGGGGCTTCTGCTGGAGAAGCTGGGCCTGGCCGAGCACCAGCTGTTCGTCACCCGCGTGCCGCTGAACATGGGCTACACCTGGGGGCTGGGCAGCCGTCTGTCCGCCGAGGCGCGCGCCGCGCTCACCCAGGCGCCGTTCACGCCTCAGTGGCCCGCCTGCCTCGATCGCAAGCGCTCCATCATCGAGCAGGTGAGCGAGCACGAGGTGCTGTTGTCGTACCCCTACCAGTCCATGGACGCTTTCGTGCAGCTTCTGCGCGAGGCCTCGGTGGATCCGGCCGTCGTTTCCATCAAAATCACGCTGTACCGCCTGGCGAGCCAGTCGCATCTGGCCGAGGCGCTCATCAACGCCGCCGAGAACGGCAAGGAGGTTACGGCGCTCTTCGAACTGCGCGCCCGCTTCGACGAGTCCAACAACATCGAGTGGTCCCAGCGCTTCGAGGCCGCCGGCTGCCACGTCATTTACGGCTTCCGCAACTTCAAGGTGCACTCGAAGATCTGCACCATTACGCGCCAGACGGAAAACGGCCTGCAGCACATCACCCAGCTGGGCACGGGCAACTACAACGAGAAGACGGCGAAGCTCTACACCGACTTCTCGTTCATCACCTGCGACTCCCAGATCGGCCACGATGCGGCCGACTTCTTCCGCAACATGGCGCTGGAGAACACCTCGGACAACTACGACATCCTGTGGGTGGCCCCGCTCATGATCAAGCAGAACATCCTGCGCAACATCGACGTGCAGATCGAGCGCGCGCGCCGCGGCGAGAAGTGCGGGCTGTTCTTCAAGACGAACTCCATCACCGATAAGGAGGTCATCGACAAGCTGGTGGAGGCCTCCCAGGCGGGGGTGCCCATCGACCTGTTCGTGCGTGGCATCTCCTGCATCCTGCCGGGCGTGGAAGGCTACACCGACCGCGTGCGCGAGGTGTCCATCGTCGGCCAGCTGCTCGAGCACAGCCGCATCTACGGCTTCGGCCCGCGCGACGATTGCAAGCTGTATTTGTCCAGCGCCGACCTCATGACCCGCAACATGGACAAGCGCATCGAGATCGCCTGGCCCATTCTGAACGACACGCTGCGCAACCAGGTGCTGGGGTATTTGGGCATCTGCTACTCCGACACCGCCAAGCTGCGCGAGCTTCTGCCCGACGGCTCCTACACGGCGCTCGGCGCTTTCGCCGAACGTGACGAGAACGGGGATGTGGAATTGTTCGATTCCCAGAAGTACCTCATCGCCGAGGCTCAGCGCATGCATCTGGTGTCCGCCGAGCTGGCCGCCCGCAAGGAGGCCAACGACGGGGGCAGCGCGCGCATGGTGTTCCCGCTCGGGGAGGTGGCGACCGCAGGGAGCGCCCCGGCTGGCGCCGACGAGGTGGTGACGGAAGAGGAGTCGGAGTTTATCGCCCATCGCTCGCCGGAGTTGGAGGCGGCCGAGGCCAAGGCCGTGCGCGATGCGGCCGATGCCATGGCCGCGGCTGCGACGGCTACGGCGGCGTCGGTTTTGGAGGCGGTGACCAAGGGCGTGGCCCAGGAGGTGGCCGCTCTGCAGGCCCGTGAGGCCCAAGGGGCGACGGCGCCCTCGGAAGATGCCCCTGCCGCCGGTTCTGATCCGGTTGCGACCGATCCGGTCGAGGCGGCTGATCCGGCTGCGACAGCCCCGACCGCCGAGGGCCCCGTGGCCGAACGCGCGGAGTTGGATGCCGCGGCGGCAACGGCCGTGGAAGAGGGGCGCCCGCTGCCCGATACCGCGCCGAGCGCTGCTGCGGTAACGGCACCGGTCCCCGCTCCGGCCCCCGCAACCGAGGTCATCGATGCCGCTCGCACCGATGACGGCCGCGCCATCGTGCCGGCCGCCGTGGTGGAACCGGCGCCTGAGGGCAACGCTATCACGCGGTTCTTTCGCCGCTTGTTCGGCAAATAGGCCGGCGTCGCAGCGCCCGGTTCTCACAGAAGACGAACGCCCAAAGATAGGGGAAAGGAAAGCCATGCTCGAGAAGGTCACGTTCAACAAGAAGCCCATGAAGAAGGCCGTCTACAAGGAGCAGTGGGACGAACTTCTGGCCAAGCTCGTGGTGCTCCAGCAGCAGGCTCATAACGAGGGCGTGGGGCTCGTGGTACTGTTCGAGGGCTGGAACGGCGCCGGCAAGGGCAGTCGTATCTCCGATCTCATGTATCACTTAGACGCCCGCTCCACCGGGGTTTACGTGGGGCTCGACCTCGATCCGGACACCGAGCGCGAGTTCGTCGGCCGCGAGTGCGGCGTGACGGGCTTCTACCCCATTATGCAGCCCTTCTGGAAGGCCTTAGGCGAGCGGAACTCCATCACGTTCTACGATCGCGGTTGGTATACGGCGGTCATTCAGCATATGCTCTACAACGCGCCGGCCAAACTGCTGCTTCCCAAGAAGGAGGAGCGCCACTACTTGGATTCCGTTCACGACTTCGAGCAGCAGCTTGTGGCCGATGGCTACGTGGTGGTGAAGTTCTTCGTGCATATGACCAAGAAAGCCCAAGTCGAACGCTTGCAGCGGCTGCACGACGATCCCGTGACCCGTTGGCGCGTGACCGAGAAGAAGCTCGAGAGCCATCACGGCTACGAGACCGCCTACGAGCTGTACGACCGTCTGCTCGAGCGCAGCGACTACGACTTCGCTCCCTGGGTGCTGCTCAACGGCGAGGACAAGCGCCGCACGAACCTCACCATCGCCAGCACGCTGGTGGACGCCCTGGAGCGCGCACTCGCCCGCAAGGAGGCCGACGACGTGCTGAAGGCGTCGCTGGCGGCCCGCGAGAAGGCCGATGCGCTTCTCGCGGAAGAGCGCGCCGTGGAAGAGGCCGCCGCTGCCGAGGCAGCCGGTGCGGTGCCAGCGCCGGCGACCCAGCCTGGACGCGGCATGTTAACCGGCGTGGCTTTAGCCCGCGCCGAGGCCCAGGCGGCCGCGGCCCACGATTTGGCCCCCAAGAAGTCCCGCTTCGACATCGTGAAGCACTACCCCCAGGTGGACACGATCGACCACAGCCTGGCGCTCACCTTGGAGGAATACAAAACCGAGCGCAAGCGCCTGCAGGATCGCCTGTTCCGCCTGGAGAACATCATGTTCCAGCGCCGGGTCCCCCTCATTCTCATGTACGAGGGGTGGGACGCGGCCGGCAAGGGCGGCAACATCAAGCGTGTCGCCCAGGCCCTCGACGCTCGCGCCTACACCATCTTCCCGTCGCCGGCGCCCACCAAGCCCGAGCTCGCCCATCCGTTCCTCTGGCGCTACTGGACGCGCCTGCCCAAGGCGGGGCACGTGGGCATGTACGATCGCAGCTGGTACGGGCGCGTGCTGGTGGAGCGCGTGGAGGGTTTCGCCACGCCGGCCGAGTGGTCGCGGGCCTACGACGAAATCAACGAGTTCGAGCACGATCTGGTCGATTGGGGTGCCATCTTGCTGAAGTTCTGGGTCGATGTGAGCCCCGAGGAGCAGCTGCGCCGCTTCCAGGACCGCGAGGACGACCCGGCCAAGCAGTGGAAGATCACCGAGGACGATTGGCGCAATCGCGAGAAGTACCCCCAGTACAAGGCCGCCATCGACGATATGTTCCGCTTGACGAGCACCACCTTCGCGCCGTGGATCGTGCTGGAGTCCGACGACAAGAAGTACGCCCGCATCAAGGCGCTGCGCATCATCGTGGACGCCCTGGAGGAGCGCCTCGGCATCGACCACCTCAGATAGTGCCACGGCCACTTCGTAACGTTCGCGCCGCCCCGTGCCAGGTGAGACCCCTGCGCGGGGCGGCCGTCTTTCATGCGGGCGCTTACGGTTCCCCTACTAGGAAAGCTGTCCCGCGCCCGGCGGCGCTATTCGGGCTCGGGCGTGCTATCCCTCGGCGAGGCCCCAACCGCGGTAGGTTTTCACCACGAAGGCCTTCAGGGCGCGGTGGGCCTCGTTCATGGGCAGGTCGCTGCGCCAGAACAGGTCGAGCGACGAGGTGACCAGGTTCCCGTCGTCGTCGACGAGTGGGATGGTGCGCACGTTCTCCACCGACAGGTAGCGCAGGGCGTTCTGGGTGGGCTTCACGATGAACGACAGCGTATGGCGCAAAAGCTTCTCCTCGCTGATGGAGTTGATGCGCAAAGGCGACATCCGCTGGTGCTCCAAGCTGATGCTCGCGAAGTTCGGCGGCCCCGACGGGCCCGACTCCATGTAGGGCACGATCATCTCGTAATCCTCCAGCTGGGCCGGCGAGAGATGGGGCTGATCGGCAAGGGGGTGCTCGGCGTCGACCAGCACGCTGAACGAGAACTGCGCCAGGGTCAGCGAGCAGAACCGGTTGTCGTCGACTGGAAAGCTGCCGATGCCGAAATCGTAGGTCTTGGCGAGCACGCTCGGCGCCAAGAGCGCATCGGGCATTTCCGCGAAGATGAACTGCGTGGGCTCGTGGGCGGTTTGGAACTGCTCCATGGCCTTTGCCGACAACGCCCCGCCGAAGCTCTCGAAGCACAGGGGCAGCGCGCACAGCGACGCCGAGAGCGGGTGCTGCCGGGCCAGCTCCCTACCGTGGGCCACGCAGGCGTTGAAGGCGTCCAGGGCCAGTACGGCGTCGTGGTAGAACTCGCGGCCCTCCTCAGTGAGGACCACGCCGGTCGCCTCGCGGGAGAGCAGCGAGAAACCGAGCGTCTTCTCCAAGGAGCGCAGCCGCTTCGAAAGCGCCTGCTGGGATATGAACATCTCCTTGGCCGCCTTCGAGATGCTCTTGCACTTCACGGCGGCGACGAAGCAGTTCAAATGTTGAATGTCGTAATCGTGCACCCCCGCTCCTTTCCCTCCGTCCTATTGTACCGAGCGGATGCGCCCTGCGGGCGAGGCGACCCACAACTTTTCGTTGGAGGTTCACAACCCCAGGGCGTTTCCGGCGGTGCGAGGGACACAACGGGGGATTGTGGCCCCTCAACGAGCCGCTGTTTTTCCGCAGCACGCACCTTCGCTAAGGTTGAGCCACCCTGTCATCGAACGAAAGGAAGGGTTATGGAGGAGAAGATCATGGAAGAGCACTCGGGTCTGTCCCGTCGCGACCTGTTCAAGGGCGCGGGGCTGGTTGGCGCGACGGCCATCTTCGGCGCGGCGCTGTCGGGCTGCGCGAGCGAGGGGGCGACCGAGGGCTCGGCGCCGTTGGCCACCACGGTGGATGTGGAATGGGCTCGCGAGGCCGATGTCGTGGTGCTCGGCATGGGCGCGGCCGGCTTGGCTGCGGCCATTACGGCATCGCGCGAAGGTGCGGAGACCCTCGTGCTGGAGAAGTCCAGCGAGGAGGATTCCGGCGGCAACTCCCGCGTGTCCGGCAACATCTGGTGCGTGGCCACCGACGAGGAAGCCGGCTTGGAGTACGCCCTCAACTGCGCGAGCCGCATCGCCGATCAGGATACCGTGGACTACGTGACCGCGTTCATGAAGGCGGGCATGGCGCTCAACGACGACTTCCTCATCGATTTCGACATGGACATCGTCGAGCTGCCCGGCGTGTACGCGCCGGAGCATCCGGGCGTGCCGCACAGCGACGGCTGCTCCATTGTCTACTGCGCCAACGGCACGGTGGGCGAGTCGGCCCTGTGGGACGCCATGCGCGTGGGGCTTGACGAGTGCGAGAACGTGGAGGTGCTCTACGAGGCGCCGGGCGAGCGCCTCATCACCGATGCCGATGGCGCCGTCATCGGCGTTGTGGCCAACGTGGAGGGCGCCGAGGTGAACATCAAGGCGCGCAAAGGCGTCATCCTGTGCACCGGCGGCTACGAGTTCAACCAGGCCATGATCGAGAACACCTATCCGGCTTGGCCCCTGTTCGGCCGCGGCACCCCCTACAATACCGGCGACGGCATCAAGATGGCCCAGAAGGTGGGCGCCGATTTGTGGCACCTGAACTGCACCCAGATGGGCGTGGGCCAGATCAAGGTTCCGGGCCTCGACTTCGGTAACGGCGCCTACGACTCCGACACGATCACCACGGCGGCGCACTTCACCGTGACCGAGCCCACGGAGGGCCGCCTGTCCCTCATCCATGTGGACAAGCACGGCAAGCGCTTCATTGCCGAGGACCGTCCCGACCGCCATTCCTTCGGCCGTCGCGAGTACCTGGGTTGGTACGACGGCATCGAGTGCGAGTGGCCCAACCTGCCGTTCTGGATCATCACCGATGCCGCCACCGGCGAGGCCGGCCCCTTGGGCACCGCCTGCAACAACGAGTCGTCGAAGTTCAGCTGGTTCAACGCCCATAGCGGCTATGAGTGGAGCGAGGACAACGCTCCTGAGGTGGAGCGCGGCTGGGTGCTGAAGGCCGACACCATTGCCGAGCTGGCCGCCATGATGGAGATCGAGGCCGCCGATTTGGAGGCTACGGTGGAGCGCTACAACGCCATGGCCGCAGCTGGTCTCGACGAGGACTTCGGCCGTGCCCCCGAGCTGATGGCGCCTCTGGGCGCGGGCCCCTACTACGCCTTGCAGGTGTTTCCGGCCATCTACAACACCCAAGGCGGCCCCAAGCGCAACACCAAGGCCCAGACCCTCGATCCCTTCGGCGAGCCCATTCCCGGTCTGTACAACTGCGGCGAGTGCGGTGCCGGCTTCGGCTGGGTCTACAACGGCGGTTGGAACATGGCCGAGTGCTGCATCACCGGTATATGGGCGGCCACCGACGCCGCTGCCCGCGACGCGTGGGATGCCTAGGGCGAAAGAGGGAAAGGAGCGATTGTCCATGAGAGCGAATGAGCGGAAGCTGCCGCGTAAGCTGCGGCTGGCGGCCTTGAGCGTCGCGTGCGCGGGTGTCTTGCTGCTATGCGCGGCCTGCGCGCCCCAGGCGGGGAACGTGGGCGAGGGCAGCTCGGGCACCATGGCCGACACCGGCGACGGGACGGCGGTGGAGTGGTCGCTGGATGCGGACTGCGCCGCCTGCCATACCGACCAGCAGGCATCGATGGAGAACACGGCCCAGGCTGCCTCCAACCATGCTGCCGTGGGCTGCGCCACCTGCCACAACGACGAGGCGGCCATGGCCAAGTCCCACGACGGTAAGACCGCCGACTCGAAGATGCCCAAGAAGCTGAAGCGCTCGAAGATCGACGAGACCGCCTGTGCCAGCTGTCACAGCGCCGACGATCTGAAGGCGGCCACGGCTGATCTCACGGTGCTCACCGACGGGAACGGCACCACGGTGAACCCTCACGATATTCCGGCCAACAGCGGCCATGAGGGCCAGATAGACTGCTCGAGCTGCCATACCATGCACGGCGAGGCCGACGTGCAGGCGGCGGCTCAGGAGAAGTGCGCCAGCTGCCATCATAAAGATGTCTACGAGTGCGGCACCTGCCACGAGTAGAAATGCCGGCATTCGAGCCTCAGCCTGAGGCTGAGCTCCGGCTCGAACTCTGGCTCGAACCCTGACGCTCGTCGACCCCACCTTCCTCAGCGGCCGCAGCCCTCCCTCCCAGGCTGCGGCCGCCCTCGTATTCCAGAGCTGGATGGCCGCTGGGGCCTCGCCTTCTCGGGCAAGTTCGTGGCCGCGGCCACCGAGGGGTAGAAAGTGCCCCCGTCCACCGCGTGCACGCGGCGCGGCGGGGGTTTTTCTTGCGCAACGGCGGCGTTCAGGTTACTATGAACCCAACATCAGCACGTCTGCGGGCGCGTATCGGCGTGACCGTTTCATAGAAGGAGTATCCCATGTCGCTGTTTGGTTTCGAAGTGCCCATGGAGGCCATCTGGGTCGTTGTGGCCATCATCGTGCTCGTCATCGTGGTGTTCATCGCCAAGGGCTTCATGGACGAGATGAAGAAGTAGCAGCTCGCCCGCTCGACGGGGTGAGCTCAGGGCCCCTGCGGGGGCCCTTTTGTTTTCCGCCGGCGCAGGGCCGGGGAAGGCGAGAGCGCCGGCGCAGCCCGGCAAGGATGCCGATGCGGGAGTCGGCGAGGACGGCGCGGCCGGCGCGGCCGAGGGCCGTCCCTGCGGTCCGGCACTACGCAGAGAGATCGATATCGAAGGGGGACGCCTCATGGCTACCACAGAGAATACCGATACGAGGAAGAAAAAGAAGAAGCGCGGGTGCTTTTGGCGCATCGTGTTCTGGCTGGCGCTCATCGTGTTCATCGGCTCGGTGGGCACGCTGGGCTATCTGTTCTACACCTATTGGCAGGGTCAGAACGAGTACGAGGAGATTGCCAGCCGTGTCGTTGAAGTGCCCGAGGACGGCCATGTCGCGAACTTGGCCGATCTGGTGGTCGATTGGGACGCCCTGCGCGAGATCAATCCGGACATCGTCGCGTGGGTGTACATGCCCGGCACCATCATCAACTACCCGGTGGCTCACAAAGACGGCGACTCGGAGTACTACCTGCACCACAACTTCAGCTTGGGCGAGGGCTCTTTCGGCGCCGAGTTCGGCTCCATCATGCTGTCGGGCGAGAACGCCGGCGACTTCTCCGACGAGGTGAACATCCTTTACGGCCACCACATGCGCAACGGCTCCATGTTCGCCCTCTTTGCCGAGTTCCGCGACTCCGCCATCTTCAACGAGCATCGCACCATCTACCTGCTCACTCCCGAGGGCAACTACCGCTTGCAAACTTTCGCTGTGGAGCATGTGCCCATGACCCATTCCTCCATCGCCACGCCGAACTACCCGACCGACGAGGAATTCACGGCCTTCAAGGACTGGCTCGTGGAGGAGTCCGTCGTCACGCCCGACCCCGATACCACCGACACCCTCGCCGATGCGACGAAGCTCTTTGGGTTCTGTACGTGCGATGGAGCCGACAACACCTGGCGCTATATCACCTTCGCCGATGTGGCCGAATTCGTGCCCATCGATTACGTCGGCACGGGCACCTACCAGGGCGACACGGCGGTGGAAGACGATGCGGCCGGCGAGATTGCCGCCGATGCGCAAGAGCGAGCGGAGGGCTAGTGGCTGACAGCGTATTTCCCGGCGAGCAGCCGGATCGATTGGAAGAGGAGTGCGGCGTCTTCGGCGTCTACGCGCCGGGGGAGGACGTGGCGCGCCTGACCTGCTACGGGCTGCAGGCCCTGCAGCATCGCGGCCAGGAGAGCGCGGGCATCGCCGTGGGCGACGGTTCCACGGTCATCGAGGCGAAGGACTTGGGGCTTGTGACCCAGGTCTTCGACGAGGCAACGCTGGCGGGCCTTGGCGAGGGCGTGGTGGCCATCGGGCACGTGCGCTACTCCACCAGCGGCGGGAAGGCCTCCTGGGAGGCGGCGCAGCCGCACATCTCCGCTATCGACGACACGCTCATCGCGCTCGCCCACAACGGCACGCTGGTGAACACGAACCACCTGCGGGCGCAGCTTATCGACGAGGGCGAGCATTTGCGCGCCGGCACCGATTCCGAGGTGGCGGCCAAGGCCATCGGCCACCTCACGCGCCAGACCCATCATCTGCGCGAGGGCATCCGCTACGCCATGGAGAACCTGGAGGGCGCCTATGCCATGGTGCTCGCGAGCCCCGAGGCGCTCTACGCCTTCCGCGATCCCCACGGCATCCGACCCCTGTGCATCGGGCAGCTGCCCGAGGGCCGCGGGTGGGTCGTGTCCTCGGAAACCTGCGGCCTCGACATCGTCGGTGCCGAGTACGTGCGCGACGTGGAACCCGGCGAGATGGTGCGCTTCACCGCCGAGGGCATGGTAAGCGAGCAGGCTGTGCCGCCGCGCCCCCGGGCCGCCTGTATCTTCGAGTACGTGTACTTCGCCCGGCCCGACTCGGTGCTCGACGGGCAATCGGTCTACCAGGCGCGCCGCGCCATGGGCCGCATTCTGGCCGACGAGGCGCCCGTGGAGGCCGACCTCGTGCTCGGCGTGCCCGACTCCGGCGTGCCGGCGGCCCTGGGCTATTCCGAGGCCTCGGGCATTCCGTTCACCGACGGTATCGTGAAGAACCGCTACGTGGGCCGCACGTTCATCCAGCCCACCCAAGCCATGCGCCAGCTGGGCATTCGCCTGAAGTTGAACCCGCTGCCGAGCGTGATTTCGGGCAAGCGCCTCGTGGTCATCGACGATTCCATCGTGCGCGGCAACACTTCCAAGAAGCTCGTTCAGATGCTGCGCGATGCCGGGGCGGCCGGGGTGCACCTGCGCATCGTGAGCCCCGAGGTGCTCTGGCCCTGCTTCTACGGCATCGACACCGACACCCGCGAGCAGCTCATCGCCGCGAACATGACGCTTGAGGAGATGAACGACTGGATCGGCTCCGACTCGCTCGCGTTCATCACGCTGGACGGCCTGCGCGCGTCGCTCGCCGATGCGGGCCACGACGGCTTCTGCACGGCCTGCTTCACCGGTGACTACCCGGTGCCCATTCCCGACGATGTGGCAAAAAAGAGCTTTCTTACCCGCAAGGACTTCGAGGCGGTGTACGCCGGCGAGGTTTCGTAGACACTGAAAGGAACCCCATGGAAAACCAGAACAGCGTGACCTATGCCGAGGCCGGCGTCGATATCGTGGAGGGCGCCCGTGCCGTGGACGCCATCAAGGATACGGTGCACTCCACCTATCGCCCCGAGGTTGTGGGCGACATCGGCGGCTTCGGCGGCCTGTTCTCCATCGCGGCCGCCAAGGACATGGCCGATCCCCTGCTGGTTTCCGGCACCGACGGCGTGGGCACGAAGCTGAAGGTCGCCCAGCGTCTTGGCGTGCACGATACGGTGGGCATCGATCTGGTGGCCATGTGCGTGAACGATATTCTGGCCACCGGTGCCGAGCCGCTGTTCTTCCTCGACTACGTTGCCGTGGGCAAGCTGGATTCCGGGGCTATGGCCAAAATCGTCGGGGGCATCGGCGAGGGCTGCCGCCAATCCGGCTGCGCGCTCATCGGCGGCGAGATGGCCGAGCATCCCGGTGTGATGGATCCGGACGACTACGATCTGTCGGGTTTCTGCGTGGGGCTGGTCGACCGGCCGCGCATGTTGGATCCCGAGAGCGTGCGTGAGGGCGACGTGCTCATCGGCCTCGCCTCGTCCGGCCTGCATTCCAACGGCTACTCGCTGGCCCGCAAAGTGTGCGTCGAGGGCCGCAGCGAAGAGGAGCTCCGCGAGGGGCGCGAGGAGCTCGCCGGCCAGTCCATCTTGGAGGCGCTGCTCACGCCCACGCGCATCTACGTGAAGCCGGTGCGCGCCGTGATGGAGCAGGTGCCCGGCGGCATCCGCGCGCTCGCCCACATCACCGGCGGCGGCATCACCGAGAATTTGAACCGCGCTCTGCCGGCCGGCGTGAATGCCGAGGTCGACTTGGGCACGTGGCCCATTCCGCCCGTGGTGCGCTTTGCCTGCGAGCAGGCGAACCTTTCCGAGGCCGAGGCCTTGAAGACCTTCAACATGGGCCTGGGCCTCGTGCTCATCGTGGATCCCGAGAAGGCCGAGGCCGTGGAGGCGGCCCTGGCCGAGGCGGGCGAGCGGACCTTCCGCGTCGGCCGCGTCGTCGCCGGCGCCGGCGAGGTGCAGTACACGGGCGAGGGCTCTCTGTTCGCGTAGCGCTCGCGCGTTTCGAGCCGAAGGAAGGGACTGGAATGACCGACAAGCTGAAGATCGGCGTGCTGCTCTCCGGCAGCGGCACCAACCTGCAGGCCATCATCGACGCCATTGCGAACGACGGGCTGCCCGTGGAGATCGTGCACGTGGTGTCGTCGCGCCCCGATGCGTTCGGCATCGAGCGCGCGCATCGGGCGGGCATCCCGGTCACGGTGCTCAACCGCGACGTGTACGCCGACCCCGTCGAAGCCGACAGGCGCATCGCCGAGACGCTGCGCTACGCGCACGCCGAGTACGTGGTGATGGCAGGGTACATGCGCAAGGTGACGCCCGTGCTGCTGGACGCGTTCCCCGACCGCGTGCTGAACCTGCACCCGGCGCTGCTGCCGTCGTTCAAGGGCGCGCACGCCATCCAGGACGCGTTCGACGCGGGCGTGAAGGTGACGGGCATCACCGTCCACTTCGCGAACGAGGACTACGACAAAGGCCCCATCGTGGCGCAACGCGCCGTGGAGGTGCGCGAGGACGATACCCACGACGACCTCGAAGCCCGCATCCACGAGGTCGAGCACGTCCTGTATCCCGAAGTGCTGCGCCTCGTGGCCGAAGGCCGCGTGACCGTGGGCGAGGATCGCAAGGTGCATATCGCCCCTGCCTGACGTTCGCTTTCCCGGTCCGGTCGTGCGAAAGGCGCGCCTGACGTGCAGGGCCCCTCTTTCGGCGCGCGGGGAGGGGCGTGCGTATTCGGCCGTGTCCAGCGCGCAGCTTGCAATCGTGCTTGTCGACCGTAAGGAGTCCTGCCCATGAACAAGGAAACGCTGCAAAGCATCGTCGACGACCTGATGGCGGGGCGTATGCCCCGGCTCTCGCCCGAGGATTTCCCCTGCTTCTCGCCCGAGGCCCTCGAGGGCAACCAGCATGTGGACCCATCGTACCTTGACGTGGTCGCCGCGAGCTTGACCGAGGCCGACGTCCCCACGTTCGAGCGTGCCCTACGGGCGATGGACGAGGGCGACCTTGCCTGGCTCGGCTTCAAGGTGGTCTACGATGCCGCCGAGGCGCAGCGCAACACCGACAACGAGGTGACGAAGAAGTACGGCGACGCGGGCTCCGCCGACGGCGAGCCGCTCGTGTTCTTCTGCAACGACGCCAAGGAGATCGCAGCGTCGCGGCCGTACAGCCCGCGCGACACGTTCCAGATGAAGGACGCCACGCGCGGCCCCTCGATGCACAACGAGCAGTTCGAAGGCCTCACCTGGCTCTCCGTGCCGTTGTTCGACCAGGTGCAGGTGTGGCTGCTGGGTGCGTCGGACGTCGCGAGCGAGGTGGCGGCGCTCGCCGACCACGTGGGCTTCGCCGTGACCGCGGTGGACTACGACGAGGCGTATCTGAACGAGGCGCGCTTCCCCCGCGCCCGGCGAATCGTGCTGCCCGGCGGCAACTTCGACGCGCTCGGCGAGCTGGACTGCGCGCCCGAGGACTACGTGTGCGTGCTCACGCGCGGCCACATGTTCGACCCTGAAGGTTGCGTGTGGGCCACCGGGCATCATGCGCACTACGTGGGCATGATGGGCTGCGCCGGCAAGAACGACCGCGTGCACGAGCTGGTGCTGGCGGCCGGCGCCACCGAGGAGGATTGGGCGCGCGTCAAGCGCCCCATCGGCTTGAAGTTCGGCGCGAAGACGCCTGCCGAGCTGGCCATCGCCATCGTCGCCGAGCTCGTGGACGTGCGCTACCGCCAACGCTACAGCGCCGAAGCGCGCGAACGCCACGAGAAGAGTCTGGGCCGCTGAGGCTCGCCTTCTCCAGATGCGGTGTGTTCGGGAGGCTGCCGCTCGCCCCGAGCGCGCGAACAATCCTGTTTCGTGGCAGAAATCGACGTTAGTTGATCATCTGCGGGCGCCTTCGTCAGCTGGTAACGAAGGCGCCCATCTGT
>OLQE01000425.1_pt1 | contig 34979 bp, 28 predicted proteins | sample 1643161 | NCBI WGS metagenome assembly OLQE01 (sample SAMEA3136650, study PRJEB25190) | human gut metagenome | reverse complement strand
CAATGGGTGGTGTGACACCGCTTCTGCAGACGTTAAAAGAGCTTGAGAAAAAGGGTGTTAAGGGACAGATTCTTACGACGAATTATCTGAATTTCAGTGAGCCGAGAGCACTTGAGAAACTTAATGGATTGAAAAATATTACGTTGAAAATGTATGACGTGGAAGCTGCTGGGAATGGTTTCCACACGAAGGGATATATTTTCAAGAAAGAAGAGATTTATAGGATTATCATTGGAAGTTCCAATATGACAAGTGCGGCACTTACGGTTAATAAAGAGTGGAATACGAAACTGATTTCTACGGAAAATGGAGACGTTGCAGAAGAAATCATAAAAGAGTTCAATAATCTTTGGAATAGCGAGTATGCACTACCTTATAATGATTTTTATGAAATTTACAAAGAGCGTTACAATATTATAAAGCATCAGCGCGAGATTGCGAAAAGTGAAGAAATTCCATCGCTGGAAAAATATCGATTAAAGCCGAATTCTATGCAGGAGAGATTTATAGTAAACCTGAGGAAGATTCTGGAGCAGGGAGAAGAGAGAGCATTGCTGATCTCCGCGACGGGTACTGGAAAGACGTATGCGTCGGCATTTGCCATGCGCGAAATGGGGTTTCAGAGAGTGTTATTTTTAGTGCATCGAAATCAAATAGCAAAACAGGCAATTAAGTCCTATCGCAAGGTGTTTGGTGGTTCGGTTTCAATGGGAATGGTGACTGGAAAATATCAGGAATATGACAAAGATTATATATTTGCGACAATTCAGACACTGAGTAAAGAGGAGACATTACAGAGATATAGTAGGCAGAGGTTTGATGCGATTGTGATTGATGAGGCACATCACAGTGCTGCCAATAGTTATAAAAAAGTATTAGATTATTTTCAGCCAAAGCTATGGCTTGGTATGACTGCAACACCAGATAAACGAGACGACAATTTGGAAGGAAGAAATATTTATGAGATTTTCAACCATCAGATTGCATACGAGATTCGTTTGCAAGATGCAATGGAAGAAGATTTGTTGTGCCCATTTCATTATTTTGGAATTACAGATTTGGATCTTATTGCAGATGGAGGAAAATCTTCAGAAGAAAAGATAGAGAATTTCCGACATCTGACCTCTGACGAACGTGTGGAAAATGTGATGAAGCAGGCAAGATATTTTGGCTATAGTGGAGAGCGTGTGAAAGGGTTGATATTCTGTAGTCGAATTGATGAAGCAAAAGAACTGTCTGCGAAATTTAATAAAAATGGCTGGAGAACATTGGTGCTTAGTGGAAATGATTCAGAAGAGGCGAGGGCAGCGGCTATTGAGAGACTAGCAGGAAAAGAATCGGAAAATGCATTGGATTATATTATTTCTGTAGACATATTCTCAGAAGGTGTTGATGTTCCAGAAATTAATCAGGTCATCATGCTTCGTCCAACACAATCTCCGATTGTATTTATTCAACAGTTAGGACGAGGATTGCGAAAAGCGGAAGATAAAGAGTATGTAGTAGTTTTGGATTTTATTGGAAATTATCAAAACAACTTTATGATTCCGATTGCTCTGTCAGGAGATCGAAGTTACAATAAAGATAACATTCGTCGCTATGTGACAGAAGGTGGAAGAATCATTCCAGGTGCCAGTACGATTCATTTTGATGAAATATCGAGAAAACGCATTTTCCAAGCAATTGATAATGCAAACTTTAGCGATATTAAGTTGATCCGGGAGAATTATACGAATCTAAAAAATAAATTGGGACACATTCCTGCATTAGCAGATTTTGATAAATATGGAGAAATGGATGTACTTAGAATTTTCGATAACAGCAGTCTGGGTTCTTATTACAAATTCCTTGTGAAATATGAAAAAGAGTACACGATTCGTCTGTCTGAAGATGAGGAAAAAGTAATTGAATTTATTTCTAAAAAACTTGCCAGTGGAAAACGTGTATATGAACTGGAATTACTAAAATATTTGATGGATTGTCCCAATAATCCTATAGGTTGGTTGCGTGAATTATCATCAAAAAAATATCACCATTTTATAGATGATAATTGTGCAGGAAATATTATAAATGTGATGACCAATGAATTTCCGACAAGCGCAGCTAAGAAAACTTACGCACAGTGCGTATTTTTAGAAAAAGAAGGGGACGATTATAGCGCATCAAAGTCATTTATGAAAATGTTAGATAATTCAGATTTCCGTTCTATTTTAGAAGAATTACTGGATTTTGGAATAACACGATATAAAGAAAATTATAGTGTTCATTATCAAGATACAGATTTGGTATTATATCAGAAATATACCTATGAAGACGCGTGTCGGTTACTGAATTGGGAAAGAAATGAAGTTCCATTGAACATTGGTGGTTACAAATACGATAAGAAAACGAAGACATTTCCAATCTTTATCAATTACGATAAACAGGACGATATCAGTGATACAACAAAATATGAAGATCACTTTGTATCAGCAAGTCGTCTGATTGCGATTTCAAAAAGTGGAAGAAGCGTGGATTCGGAAGATGTACAGAATTTCTTAAAGGCAAGAGAACGTGGCATTGATGTACATCTTTTTGTAAGAAAGAATAAAGACGATAAGATATCCAAGGAATTTTATTATCTTGGAAGAGTAATTGCGACGGGAAATAAAAAAGAATTTATTATGCCAAATACAGATAAGACAGCAGTAGAAATTGAATGGGCATTGGAGACACCAGTGCGTGAGGACATTTATGAATACATTGTAAATGGATAAGAAGAGAACGGAAACAGGAGATAGAAATTAAGATGAAGACAGTAAAAGTAGTGGCAGCAGTTATAAAAGTACTGAATCAAGAAGGAGAGCCAATTATATTTGCAACACAGCGCGGATATGGAGAATTCAAAGATGGCTGGGAATTTCCGGGAGGTAAGGTCGAAGAAGGTGAAACACCACAAGAAGCATTAAAACGCGAGATTATGGAAGAACTGGATACGGAAATCACAGTAGGAAAACTGATTGATACAATCGAGTATGACTATCCGACATTCCATTTGTCCATGGATTGCTTCTGGTGCGAGGTTGTGAAAGGTGAACTGGTTCTGAAAGAAGCAGAAGACGCAAAGTGGTTGAAAAAAGATGAACTGGGAGAAGTAGCCTGGCTGCCAGCAGACGTGGAGTTGATAGAGAAGATTGGAACAGAATTGGGAGAATAAGAAAATGAGTAATAATTCAGAAGTGGATTACACAATTGATTTCAAAGTAAAATTATTTAAAATATTTTAGGAGAGAAACATGCGAGTATTCGTAGATGCTGATGCCTGCCCGGTGGTCAGCATAGTTGAGAACATATCAAAAAAATACAACATTCCGGTGACTTTATTATGTGACACAAATCATGTCCTGACATCTGAGTACAGTGAAGTGATTGTTGTGGGTGCCGGAGCGGATGCTGTTGATTATAAGTTGATCAGCATTTGTCATAGGGGAGATATTGTGGTTTCACAGGATTATGGAGTGGCAGCGATGGCGTTGGGAAAGGGTGCATTTGCTATTCATCAGTCTGGAAAATGGTACACCAATGATAATATTGATCAGATGCTTATGGAGCGGCATTTGAATAAGAAGGCCAGAAGAAGTTCTCATAAAAATCATATAAAAGGGCCGAAGAAACGTACTGAGGAAGATGATGAGCGGTTTACGCAGTCATTTGAGAAAATGATAAAGATGGCACAGGAAGCAGAAATGTGATGAAAATGAAGAAGATAAATGTGACAGAGACAATCGTAGCAGATATACAATTACATATCGTACAGAATGGATCGGGAGGTCCGGTTATTTTCTGGGGCATGTATCCGCATCAGGGAGGAGAAGTAGAACATTTTTGGGAAGCTTTGATGGAGCTTGTGCCGGAACAGAAATTTCTTTTAGTAGCATTTCAGGTGGAAGACTGGAACCGGGATTTTTCACCCTGGGAAGCACCGGCGGCATTTGGAACGGAAGCATTTGATGGACAAGGCGCAAGGACGTTGAAGTGGTTACTTGAAGAAGGAGTCCCATATATTGACCGGACATATCATGTGAAAGAACAGGAACACTGGCTGGCAGGATATTCCTTAGCAGGATTATTTGCCTTGTGGTCGGCGTATGAATGTGATATATTTTCTGGAATCGCGTGTTGTTCTGGTTCTCTGTGGTTCAAGAATTGGGACATTTACATGAGAGAACATACATTGAAGCGCAAATGTAGCGTATACTTGAGCCTTGGAGGAAAGGAAGAAAAGACGAAGAATGCGGTAATGGCAACTGTGGGAGACCGCACCAGGGAACAAGAAAAATTGTTGCTGGAAGATCCATTTGCCGAGCGGGTAGTATTAGAATGGAATCCCGGAGGACATTTTGCGGATTCTGGGAAGCGTCTGGCAAAAGGAATCAAGTGGCTGATGGAAAAAAGATACTAAATTAGACATGGAACGTTTAGGAATTGTCCCAAAAAGAAAACCAGCAAAGGTGATTGATTTCAAGGCATATGTACATAGAAAATAATTTTAGTATGAGGCTATGAAGTAACAGGAGAAAATGATGAGTGAATATATTACAACATACACAGGAAAACATTTTGAACCAACAAATCCGGATCCGGAGTTAATTCGGATTGAAGATATTGCACATGCACTTTCAATGCTTTGCCGTGGAAATGGACATGTAAAGACATTTTGGTCGGTGGGACAGCATTGTATTTGTTGTGCCAGGGAGGCGGCAGCCCGTGGTCTGTCAAATCGAATGATACTTGCATGCTTGCTTCATGATGCAAGTGAATGCTATATGTCCGATGTTCCAACACCATTTAAGAATGAACTACCGGAATATCAGGATCAGGAAGAACATTTGCTTGGCATAATTTATGAAAAATTTTTGGGCTCAGATTTGACGGAGGAAGAACAGAAAGAACTCAAAAAAATAGATCATGCAATGCTATGGTATGACTTGGAACATTTACTTGGAGAAATACAATACGGAGAAATTCCAGAGTTACATATTGACTTAGATTATACGGTTCGTCCATTTGAAGAAGTTGAAGAAGAATATCTGTCACTTTTCGAAAAATATTCTGGAACATTTTGCATATGAGATTGGAAATGAAAGAGTATCTGAAATGCTTTCGAATGCATTGAGAAAAAGACATCCTTACAGAGCCTTTAAAGATAAGATAAATGAATTGGGAATCAGTCAGCTTTATTATGATTACAGAAGCCAGGCGTATCTTGATAAGGCAGAAGAGTGGTGTAGGGAGAATTCAGTAGCATATAGAAGAAAATAGCATGGGAAAGGAATTGCAGACAAAATGCTAAACATATTAGAAATCAATGATTTTTCTGCACCGGAGCTTGATATTTATGCGAGACGTACCGAGGCGCAGCTTATAAATAAGGACAATCCGGAGGCTGGATTATTTATCGCGGAGAGTCCGAAGGTAATTGGCAGAGCGTTAGATGCGGGCTATATCCCGGTATCGGCTCTGGTCGAAAAGCATCAGATGAAAGAAAATGAAGAGACAAGGCAGATCCTGGAGAGGTTTGAAGGTAAAGATGTCCCGATATTTACAGCGGAGTTTGAAGTGCTGACGAAAATGACCGGATTCAAATTGACAAGAGGAATGCTGTGCGCCCTAAAGCGTCAGCCGCTTATGGATTATCAGAATATGTGTGAGGGAAAAGACCGGATCGTCATTTTGGAAAATGTAATGAATCCGACGAATGTCGGTGCAATTTTCCGGTCGGCAGCAGCTTTGAACATGGATGCAGTTTTTCTGACTCCTGGATGCAGTGATCCACTTTACAGGAGAGCCTCAAGAGTCAGTATGGGAACGGTTTTTCAGATTCCGTGGACATTTATTCAGGACAATAATGAAATGCGTTGCCAGCGGGAGATACTTTGGCCCAGGCAGGCGATTACAGAACTTCGGGAAATGGGGTATAAGACGGCAGCGCTTGCGCTGACAGATGATTCGGTCGGAATCGACAATCCGGAACTTATGCAGGAAGAGAAGCTGGCAATTATTCTTGGAACCGAGGGCGAAGGTTTGATGGATAGGACAATTGAGATGTGTGATTACACAGTCAAGATTCCGATGTCACATGACGTTGATTCATTAAATGTAGCAGCGGCAAGTGCGGTGGCATTTTGGCAGCTGGGAAAGAAGCAAAAATAAGTAAAAATTATTACGGAGGGATTGAAAAGATGTTATTTTTATATTATCCAAAATGTTCTACTTGCCAGAAGGCAAAGAAATGGCTGGATGCCAATCACATTTCTTATGAGGAGCGCTACATTGTGGAGGAGAATCCAACTTACGAGGAGCTGAAGCAGTGGTATGAGAATGGGGATTTACCGCTAAAGAAGTTTTTTAATACAAGTGGTATGCTTTATAAAGAGCAAAAATTAAAAGACAAGCTTCCTGACATGAGCGAGGAAGAGCAGTTGAGGCTTCTGGCGACAAACGGAATGCTTGTGAAACGACCATTGATCGTGAAAGAAAATCTTGTGTTGACGGGATTTAAAGAGAAAGAATGGACGGAAAAGTTATTATAAGGTCTGGAAAAGGAGATTATAACATGGGAAAAATTATAAATATTTTACCAATGGCAAATAGAGAAGGCAATCTGCAGGAAATCATGGAGGCGCTGCAGGAGGTAAAAGATGCGCTTGTGGAAGTGCTGGATCAGTATGAGGAGGAGGGAGCTGAGGAGAAAGCGGATACTTTGACGGAAGCATTGGATGCACTTGAAGATGCGTACGATGTAATCAATGACGTAGTAATGGATGAAATTTAGTGGTAAGGAGGACTCGGATATGTTGACGAATTGGAATCCGGCACGTATGCCGGAAAAGGATGAGATGAAGTTACGTTTATCTACAGCCAGAAAGCAGTTGTATGATTTACAGATGAAGATCAAGGAACATAAAATCCCGGTAATTGTGCTTTTTGAAGGCTGGGGCACATCCGGAAAGGGAAGCACGATCGGTAAGGTGATCCGGAATATTGATCCGCGCTTTTTCAAGGTCGTGACAATGTCCGAGCCGACAGATGAGGAACTAAGATATCCATTTTTATATCGATTTTTTAAGGAGATTCCAGAAGCAGGGAAATTCACATTCCTGGATTCTGGCTGGTTGGAGCAGATCTGCAGAGAGCATTTAGAGGGAAAAACAGATGAAAAAGAATATGCTTCTCGTATAGAAAGTGTCCGCAATTTTGAAAGACAACTGACAGATAACGGTTATCTTGTCTTGAAGTTTTTTATGCAGATAGAGAAGAAAGAACAAAAAGAACGGGAGCAGAAACTTCTGGAAAATAAGGATACACAATGGCGCGTTTCCCTGTTCGATCAGTGGGAAAATACACATTATAAAAAATGCAAAAAGGCATTTTCAAAGTACATGTCAGATACAAATGCATCTTCCGCACCATGGTATATCATTGATGCAGGTGACCAGAAGTGGGCAGAGCTGCAGGTGATGGAGACGCTGGTGAGCAACATTGAAGTGGCATTGCAGAATCAGGCGCATTCGGTGCCAATCTTGCAGAATGTATTTCCGCTGGAACCAATTCCACGTCTTGCAGATATTGATTTGCAGGACAAAATACTGAATGACGAAGAATACAAGAAAGAATTAAAACAGCTTCAGATAGAATTAGGAAAATTGCATAATAAACTTTATCGGAAAAGGATTCCGGTCATTATCACATATGAAGGCTGGGATGCAGCAGGAAAAGGCGGCAATATCAAACGAATTACCGAGGCGCTTGATCCAAGAGGTTATGAGGTACAACCGATTGCCAGCCCGGAACCGCATGAAAAAGCAAGACATTATCTGTGGCGTTTTTGGACGAGACTGCCAAAAAGCGGGCATATTGCGATATTTGACAGAACCTGGTACGGCAGAGTGATGGTAGAGCGCCTGGAAGGATTCTGCAGTGAAAATGACTGGCAGCGTGCCTATAATGAAATCAATGAATTCGAAAAAGAATTAAAAGACTGGGGCGCTGTGATTATTAAATTCTGGGTACAGATCGATAAAGATACCCAGCTGGAGAGATTTCAAGAGCGGCAAAATAATCCGGAGAAACAGTGGAAGATTACCGATGAAGACTGGAGAAACCGGGAAAAATGGGATGAATATGAAGTTGCGGTGAATGAAATGCTTCAAAAGACGAACACAGAATACGCACCGTGGCATATTCTGGAATCCGTAGATAAGAAATATGCCCGGATCAAAGCTTTGAAAATTGTGATCGAAGAAATAAAGAAATACGTTTAATCTTCTAAACATACATCTCGCTTGCAACATGACCTCTGAGGGGGCGTTTGAACAAGGGATGAAACCTATATAAACCGATACACAAATGATGGAGGAAATTATTATGAAGCTTGTAGTTATTTATCACTCAGAAACTGAAAATACAAAACAGGCAGCAGAATGGATTGCCGATGGAATGAATGAAGTCTCAGGAGTAGAAGCCAGAGCATTTTCTATTGAAAAAGTGGATGAAGATTTTGTAAAGGAAGCAAAAGGAATTGTAGTAGGTTCTCCTTCCTATATGGCACAGATGACACCGCAGATTCATAATTGGCTGTTTGAAAAAGCAGGAGAGTTAGAGTTTCCGGGAAAAATGGGTGGCGCATTTGCAACAGAGCAGTACACACATGGTGGCGGAACTCAGGTCATTCAGTCTATTTTGACAATTGAGATGGTAAAGGGAATGCTGTGCTATTCAGGCGGTATGGCTTGTGGAAAGCCAGTGATTCATCTTGGACCGGTCGGAGTAAATAATAATATGGAAAAGTTCAATGGAATGGGAAATTATAAAGAGTATTTTAATATTTATGGGAAGCGCTTTGCACAAAAGGCAGTAGAGATATTTAATAAAATATAACAAGATTTCATATCAAAAAAATAGAATTGTAAAAACTGCACAAACAGTCCTTTGTATTATTGCTAATTATGTTAAAATAGTCTCTTGCGCTTTAACGCAAAAAAGTGTAAAACATAATATAGTTAAAGAAAAGAAATGCAGTGAAAGGGATACGTCACAAAAGAGAACGCGATTTCAGAGAGTCGTTGGGTGGTGCGAAGCGACAGAACGGATTTTGTGATATCACCCGGGAGCATCCCTCTGAAATACTTAACATATTTAACATCAGAGCTAAAGTAAGCAGGGACGTAATCTTCACGTTACAGAAGAAACTGTTTGAGAATGACAGTGATGAGAGACTGTAGTTAGTGATAAATGCAGTAATACAAAGTGGTACCACGGAAGATAAATCCGCCTTTGTTATCCGAAAGGATAGCGAAGGCGTTTTTTTATTGTATGGAAACATATACGCAAGATCGATAATAATTTCAGAAATGCTGATTGGTGTTCCTGAGATTAATATATAATCAAAATATAAAGAAAGAGGGATTATTATGAGTGGAATACTTATGATGATAATTGCCATCGTAGTGCTCGGAGGAGCATATCTTCTGTATGGCCGTTATCTCCAAAACAAATGGGGCATTGACCCGAATGCGAAAACTCCGGCGTATGAATTAGAAGACGGAGTTGATTATGTACCGGCTGATACTAACGTAGTATTTGGCCATCAGTTTGCATCAATTGCAGGAGCAGGTCCGATCAACGGACCAATTCAGGCAGCAATCTTCGGATGGCTTCCGGTTCTCTTATGGATTTTAATTGGTGGTGTATTCTTCGGAGCAGTTCAGGATTTTGCATCTATGTATGCATCTGTAAAGAACAAAGGCCGTACAATTGGTTACATCATTGAAGAGTACATTGGAAAATTAGGTAAGAAATTATTCCTGTTATTCTGCTGGTTGTTCTGCATTCTGGTTGTCGCAGCATTTGCTGATGTCGTAGCCGGAACATTTAATGGATTCGCAACAAGTGAATCAGGAGCAGTTACAAAAGTAGTGGCAAATGGAGCTGTTGCAACAACCTCTATGTTATTCATCATAGAAGCAGTGGCACTTGGATTTTTCTTGAAATATTCAAAATTTAATAAATGGGTAAATACAGCAGTAGCAGTTATATTACTGGTAGTTGCAATTGCACTTGGACTTAACTTCCCAATCTATGTAAGCCTTGGTACATGGCATCTTATTATTTTTGCTTATATTTTAATTGCCAGTGTAACACCTGTATGGGCATTACTTCAGCCTCGTGATTATCTGAACAGTTATCTGTTGATTTTTATGATCCTTGGTGCTGTTATTGGTGTATTTGTTGCAAATCCGGCATGTAATCTTGAAGCATTTACAGCATTCTCAGTACCGGATGCAAATGGAAATCCGCAGTATATGTTCCCAATCTTGTTTGTAACAATCGCTTGTGGTGCAGTTTCAGGATTCCATTCACTGGTATCATCAGGTACTGCTTCCAAGCAGATTAAAAATGAGAAAAACATGCTTCCGGTTTCATTCGGTGCCATGTTAATGGAAAGTATGCTTGCAATTCTGGCATTGATTGCCGTTGCATCATTTGGAAAAGGTGAGGCAGCAGCACAGGGACTGACCACTCAGCCACAGATTTTTGCAGGAGCAATTGCGAACTTCCTGTCAGCCATCGGTCTGCCACATTCACTTGTATTTACACTGATTAACCTTGCAGTATCTGCATTTGCACTGACATCTCTGGATTCAGTAGCCAGAGTCGGACGTCTGTCGTTCCAGGAGTTCTGGATTGATTCAGATGTGGAAGATGAGAATATGAGTCCTTTCTTAAAGGTAGTAACGAACAAGTATTTTGCAACAATCATTACACTGGTACTTGCTTATTTCCTGACAAAAGTCGGATATGCAGAGATCTGGCCACTGTTCGGTTCAGCAAACCAACTGTTATCTGTACTGGCACTTGTAGCCTGCGCAGTATTCTTAAAGAAGACAAAACGTCAGGGATTCATGCTCTGGGGACCAATGGTATTTATGATGGCAGTTACATTTACGGCACTTGGAATGACAATTGTAAAACTTACAAAGGCATTCATGACAACAGGATTGGATTTTGGAAATACATTGCAGCTTATCTTTGCAGTACTTCTGTTAATCCTTGGAGTGCTTGTAGCAATTCAGGGAATTAAGAAACTCCTTGAGAAGTCGGAAGATAAAAAAGTGACAGCCTAGGAAAATAATTCATAAAATGATAAAAGAATAAAATGGGAGTATAATAAGCTCTCGGATTAAGAAACGCCAGTTCCGGCAAATGTCGGTTCTGGCGTTTTTTTGAAGATTACGAAATAGAAACACAGTACCGGATACGGTGTTGTTATTTTAGACAAAAAATCAGACTTGTATTTATTCAAAAAACGATGAAAATTGACAAAAATGCTGAAAAGTTGTAAAAAAATGAAAGTATATTGACATAAATAACCGATATGTATAAAATAAATGCAACAAGAAATAATACAAGTTGTACTATCAAGATGTATCTGAAAGGAGCAAAGAAACATGGAATTAAGAGATAAAATTGCCGGAGCATTATATGGAATGGCACTTGGTGATGCGATGGGAATGCCGGCAGAATTGTGGGGCAGAGAAAGGGCAAGAAAATTCTTTGGTGGAAAAATCACAGAATTCATTGACGGACCAAAAGAGAATGATGTTGCATTTAATTATAATAAAGCTCAGTTCACGGATGATACTGGACAGGCAATGGTTATTTTGGATTCATTGAAGGCAACTGGTTATGAGCCAAATGCTTCAGATATAGCAAAGCGTATGCTGGAATGGGCTGAAAAAGAGAATGCATTTGAAAATAATATTTTAGGACCGACCTCTAAGGTTGCACTGGCGAATTTCCGAGATGGAGTAGATGCAAGTGCGATAACGGACAAAGCTTTATCCAATGGAAGTTCTATGAGAATTGCACCAATCGGCTGCCTCTTTACACCAGATCAGAGAAAAGAACTGATAGATTATGTGTACGGAGTTTCCAAGGCAACACATACAAGTGATGTTACAATCGCCGGAGCAGCAATGATTGCAGAAGGTGTTGCATCTGCAATTGTCAATGATGATTTCGAGCAGGTGTTAAGTGATATTCTTTCTGTAGAAGAAGCCGGATACGAAAAAGGTTGTGAGACATTCAGCCCGAGACTTGCAGAGAGAGTAAAGATTGGTGTTCAGATCGCAAAAGAATATGCAGACGATGAAGATGCATTTTCTAAGAAAATCTATGATGTAATTGGAGCAGGAGTTGGAATTATTGAATCTGTTCCGGCAGCGGTTTCCATTGCATATTACACACAGGATCCAAATAAATGTTGTCTGATGTGTGCAAATCTTGGCGGTGACACAGATACAATCGGAGCGATGGCAACAGCTATATGTGGGGCATTTGTTGGTTATTCAAAGATTAATCCAGAGTACACAGAACTTTTAAGAGTTCAAAACCCGGAGACAGATTTTGAGGAGTATATCAATATTCTTGAAAAAGGAAGGGAGCTGTTGGGATGTGGACGCTAGTAGTCGGAGCTGCGATTGTTGATCTGATGATGAAGGTTGAACGTCTCCCAAAGAGTGGGGAGGATATTCCCTGCAAGGAGACGAAAACGGTAGTTGGCGGCTGTGCGTACAATGTTGCCAACACATTGAGAAATCTGAACTGTGAACATGATTTGTGTGTGCCGGTGGGAAGCGGTTCATTTGCAGATATTATCCGTAGAGGCATGAAGGAAAAAGGATATGAGCCGATGATTGAAGAACCGGGAGAGGATAACGGTTATTGCCTGAGTCTTGTAGAGGCTGATGGAGAAAGAACATTTATCACAGTGCAGGGAGCGGAATGCCACTTCAAAAAGGAATGGTTTGAGCAAATCGACATGGACAACTATGAGAATATCTACATCGCAGGCTATCAGGTTTGTGGAAAAAGCGGTGAAATCATTTCACAATGGTTGAAAACAGTGGAAAATGTGGAAGAAAAGCATATCTTTTTCGCACCGGGACCGATGATTACGGCAATCGAATCTGAAACAATGGAAAACCTTTTTGCATTAAAGCCAATCTTACATATTAATGAAGCAGAAGCAAAGGGTTATACACAGCAGGAAAATGTAGAAGAAGCAGTGAGAGCCCTTTATGAGAAGAGTGGCAATCTCGTATTTGTTACGCTTGGGGCAGAAGGAACCTTGTTCTATGATGGAAAAGAAATGAGAAGGGTCACATCTGTTAAGATCAATGTTGTGGACACTGTAGGAGCCGGAGACAGTCATATCGGGGCGATTATTGCAGGAATGTCAAAGGGAATGAAAGTAGAAGATGCCGTATTACTTGCAAATCGTACGGCAGCGGCAATTGTAGGAACGTCCGGACCGGTTATGGACCTGGAGGAATTTCAGAAGATTTCGGAGGAATGGGAAAATGAATAAAATAAAAGAATTTTTTACAGATTGGAGCTGGAAAGAAAAAGCATGGCTTGCATTTGTACTGATTGTACAGACAGTAGCCTGGGTAATTCAGAAAGAAAGTCTGTTTATGCTGGTCATGACGCTGACAAGTAGTCTGAACCTGGTACTTGGAGCGAAAGGTAAAGTTGCCGGTCTGTATTTTGCAATTATCAACAGTGCATTATATGCGATTAACTGTATGGGTATTCCGCTTTACGGTGAGGTCATGTACAACTTAATCTACTCAATTCCGGTCAGTGCGATTGCAATCTTCACATGGAAAAAGAACATGACAAAGGGTGGAGAAGTAAAATTCCGAACGATGACACCAAAGATTATGCTCACAACAGTAGCAGTGACAATTATCGGAGTACTCGGATACATGCAGATTCTGAAATGGATGGGTGGAAATCTTCCATTTATGGATTCTCTGACAACAGTCGTATCGGTTGTGGCAAGTTTCCTGTATCTGCTTCGTTTCTCAGAGCAGTGGGCAATGTGGGCAATTGTAAATGCACTTTCAATTGTGATGTGGATCATGGTATTTATGCAGGGAGATTCCTCTGCACTGCTGATTATCATTATGAAGACAATCAACTTCATCAACTCCACATACGGTTTCCTGAACTGGAGAAAAATTGCAAAAGAAACTGCATAATAACGGACAAAAATAGAGGATTTTATGTTAAAATAATAAAAGATCAAGAAGGCCATGGATTTCATGTGAGTATGAGATCTGTGGCTTTTTGCGTTAACGATAAGCCAAAGTTATTCTTTATGGCGAACAGGTGGAAAGTAAGATGACTAAATACGAAATAATCAAGCAAGAGATAAAAGAACAGATCAAAGATAATATTTTAAAACCCAATCAGGTAATCAAATCCGAGAATGAAATGTGCCAGTGTTATAAAGTCAGTCGTGTGACGGTGAGAAAAGCAATTGATGAATTGTGTGCAGAAGGGATCTTGTACCGGATCAAGGGAAAGGGTTGCTTTGTGAGAGAACTGGCAGATCAGAAAAGATCAAGAATCTATAGTTTTACAGAGGCTGTAAGGAATGAAGGAAAGTTGCCGGGCAAGAAGCAGTTGTCTTTAGAAAAAAAAGAAGCAGATACGTATCTGGCAGATAAACTTCAGATAGAAGAAGGAGAAGAGATTTTTGAAATCCGCAGCCTTTATTATGCAGATGGTATTCCGTATAGTTTAAATACAGCAGTATTACCGGCAAAAAGATTTGAAAAGTTAGATTTTTTTGACTTCAATAACCGGTCTTTATATGAAGTGCTTGGTTCATTCTATGGGACATATATGTACAGGGTGAGACAGACACTGGAAGCTACAACAGCAGATGTGTCGGTGAGCCGGTTACTGGAACGGGACGAAAGTCAGCCTTTATTGAGAATTAAAGCGATTTCCTATTGTCTGGAAGACAATCAGGAGATTCCGGTAGAATATTATGAGGCGTATATTTTAACAGATATACAGAATTATTATGTAGAAAAGTTTCATTGATAAAGGCATTCTTGAATGATAGAAAATATAATTTTATAAGAAGTGGTGAAAGAAATGAAAATATCTGACAGAGTCATCCTTCCTTTGGTTGGAAGTGCCTTTCAATCGGGAAAAGCAGCAGAAGCAATTGAGAAAATAGAAGATAAGGAACTGGCGCAGATTGCACAGGGAGAATATTATTTCTTCTCGGCGCAGGCGGAAAAATGTGTGGAGACGGTAAAAGATTATCTGGATCACGATGATGTGATGCTCCGGCTATCGGCGGATATGCTTTACACATTTGCGAATCTTACACTTGGAGATTCTCAGGCCGCACAGCGTACAAGGGAAGATGTGCATCAGTGTCTGACACGGTCAATGCAGGAGGACACGCCTGTGAATGTAAAGGCGGCGTGTCTGTTCGCATTTTATGTAATCAGCACATTTCTTCATATACCGCCGGAGGAAGGAACCCCGCCACTTCAGCAGTACATTCCGTATCTTCCAATTGGGCAACGATTATTTGCAGTAAGTCTTTTAGCACATGAGATTTATCTGAGACAGGATTATGCAAAGGCAAAAGGTGTTGTACAGGGGGCATTTCTGATGGCAGACGGAGTTTATCCGATTTCCATGATTTATCTGGGGTGCGTACAGGCAATGTGTCAGATTAATCTGAAAGAACAAGAAGAAGCAATTCAGACGGTGACCCGGGCATGGGAGAGGGCAAGAGCGGACAAATTCATGGAACCATTTATCGAGTATCATGGTCTGCTTCAGGGGACTATGGAAGTCTGTATCCGGAAAAAAGAGCCGGAAATGTACAAGAAGCTGGTGGATGGTGTACTTGCATTTAGCCGTGGCTGGATGAAAATTCACAATCCCAAGACGCAAAAGGCAGTGACGGATCTTTTGACTCCGCTGGAATTTTCCATAGCCATGCTGGCGTGCAGGGATTGGACGAACAAGGAAATCGCAGAACATCTGGGACTGTCAGTGAATACGGTCAAGCACTATGTCTCCGGAATTCTGGAAAAACTGCAGATTGATAAACGCGATAAGATTAAAGAATTCGTAAATCAATAGAATAACAGGATACGAAAAAGTGTCTGTTTTACAAAAGGAATTGTAAAACAGGCACTTTTTTGGCTTTCAACGGGCATGTGAGAGATGTATTTCCTTTGGTACAATATATATGTAATTTAGCATATAATTACTCGTTTTCAGAGGGAAAAATGAGGAGGGAATACATATGAAGAAACGTCTGGTCAGTATGATTTTGAGCGCGGTGCTGTTTGCAACATCAGTGCCGGTCGCAGCATTTGCTGAAGATGCGAATACGCAGAATCCGGTTGTGCATTCGGAGGAAGGAACGTCTCAGGGTTCGAATGCGCGGAAGGAATCCGGCATTGACTATAAGAAAAATGGAGGAACGTTTGCGGAAGGTTACACGGCTCCGTCTAATTACGATGAGCCGGTGACAGAACTTCCGGGAGCGGAGCAGATCACAAAAGCGGGATATGAGTTTGCCGGCTGGTATGATAATGAGGAGTTTAACGGGGAGCCGGTTACTTCGCTTAGTACTGCGGATCATTCCGGCAGTGTTGTCCTCTATGCAAAATGGACGGAACGCTACTATTATGTGGATATTCCACAGACGGTCAATGCGGATGGGGATAAGCTTACGATAAAAGCGGATGCAGGTGGATTATATGACAAGGATCATGTGAGCGTGACAGTCCAGTCTGAAAATGACTGGAAATTAAAGAGTGGATTACATAGTCTTGCATATGAACTGAGAAATCCGCAGAGTGGTTCGGCACTGGAAAATGGTTCGGTTGTCGCAAGTCTTACGAAAGATGAGAGCCATAAGCAGCAGGAATATGACTGCAACATTCTGGACAAACCGAACTATACAGGTGATTATACAGATCACCTGACTTTTGACATTGCATTTCAGGATACAGCGTACAACATTACATATGAGACAAATGGCGGGACTATCACGAAGAAGAATCCGCAGCAGGCAGATCAGATGATTACAGTAACACAGGAGCAGTATCAGGCAGGAACCATTCTGAAAGATCTGCCGGCACCGGTGAAAAAGTCCAGTACATTTCTTGGCTGGTGTTACGATGAAGCATGCACCAGATATGTGGACAGTAAGGACCGTCTTCTGAGTGATGTGACGTTGTATGCCTCTTATGCAGACAATCAGCCGATGGAAGAAGTGTCCATGGCGACTTATGCCAGAGCAAATGATGTGGCAACTGATTTTACGATTCCGATGACGGATACAAGTGCTGCCATGACGCCTGACCAGGTGCGGAAAAATTTCACGATAAAAAACGTGACAGATTCTTCCGAAACGGTTACGGTAGATGTGACCGAAGGAGCAGACCATACATTTACGATCAGCAATCCGAACGGATGGACACCGGGGGCAGCCTATAAGCTGGAGCTTCAGGAAAAGGCGTTATATTTTACAGGATTTGACCCGACGATCCGTGTCTATGATTTTACGGTCTACCGCGAAGAAGTCAAAAATGTAGAGTTAAATAAAGAAATCAAGTATATTCATAAGAAAGAGCTTTCCAATCTGACTGTAAATGGAAAGAAAGTTAAGGAAGTTTCAATCGCGGCAATGACGATTGGAACAGACGGTTCCCTGACCGAAGAAGGCAGTGATACGACTGGAACATTTACTTATAAGAAGCAGTTAGAAGTCGGCGACCAGGTCGCAATTTATTCCGGTGATGTGATCCCGACCATGGATATGTCCTCTGGTGACAACAGTGATGTGTCATTTATCGAGATTACAGGAGCGGACGGGGACAAGTATACATATCGCGGCTCCAGACCGGAAGACGTGCTCTTTATGCCGGATGTGCTGCCGCTTTCTATGGACAAAGATCAGGACGGTGACCCGGATAATAACAGTGTAACGATTAATGTCAGTGACCTGACCTTTGGTGATGATGCTATGAGCCAGGCTATGGATCTGGACAGTGAGACAACCGTAGATGAGGGCGATTATCTGGCACTTTACACAGGTACAATGGGAGAAAATGAAAGCGGAACCGTGTCTCTCTATGGAGAGATTACGAGTGTTCTGTTATCAGAAGGGAAATACATAGTAAGCTATATACCTGTGAGCGAAGAAGATATGCGCCAGACTATGGACGTGTATCAAAAGGAAAATGTAGAAGGGGAGGACCTTCTGGAAGATACCGATGTGCAGGCGCTGGAAGAGGATATTGAGACACAGGCAGTAGACAGCGGATTTGCATCCGAAGTGGCAGAAAGAGTTGCCGATGCGGCAATGGAGACAGAATCTTTTGAGGAGCTTCAGGAATCTCTCAAGGAAGATATGAAAGCAGACATCATGGTTCAGAGCCAGGGCTATGGCCAGTTGAGAAAGGCAAGAGCCGCAGGTGGGGCAGGCGGTTCCCGTGTGGAATTAGGAGTACCGACGGTAAAAGCAAATCTCGGCACGACACTAAAACATTTTGACGGAGATGTGAGTGGACTAAGGCTTGCACTGGAGATCGGCGTGCCGATTACAATTCATGTGAACCGGGGCGCAGACATCGAGATCATGATTACGGCGACATTTGAACAGGAAGTGCGAGTATCCATCGATGTGGACGGTTCAGCCGTGTGGAAAACATGGGGATTTATTCCGTACATTGCAGATTATCGCGTAACGGCATCTCTGGAATTATATGAATACACAGGAATCGGACTGAATGTCAACTTCAAGACTGCAGAAACCGGAAACCCAGTATCTGATTCCAGTTCGAAATTACGAAAAGGTGTCAACAAGATTACCGAAGAGCTGAAGAATATGATGGAGAATGGCGAGGATTATCTAAATTCTGCATCAGGTCTCGTCAGTGGCGGAGATGAAATATCCGTATCCAAGTCTCTGGCAGAGAGGTACTCGGAACTTCTGGCAGACGAGGCAGACTGGGTGGAAATCTACAAGCGCCCGCTGGTAGACCAGCATTTCCGTGTGCTTCTGATCATTGATATTCAGGTGAAGCTGGAATTCGTTGTTTCCGCAAATGTGAATATTTCCATCGGAATGACGTACTGGTATAAGAATGCGAAAGAGTATGTCTTCTGTGTACGGGTCAAAGAGCGGACGGCGACCAATGATACGATAGATCTGGTAGAGGAGCAGTATGAATTTACGGCATATGCTATGGGAACTCTTGGCATCAAAGCCGGTGTGAGACTGACGGTGCGTGTGGGATTATTATCAACGTCCATCGCCAGTGTCGGTATCTCGGCGGATGTGGGCGGTTATGCACAGGTCTGGGGTTACCTCTACTACGAATTGAAATATACGGCATCGGCAGGACGAAGCAGCCGTGCTATGGGAGCTATGTATCTGGAAATCGGTATTTATCTGGAAGTGAAGTTCGAGGCACAGGCACTGTCCAATGCATTTACCTATAATCCGACACTTTACGAAAATGAGTGGCCGCTTTATAAGGTAGGTGTTCTGGAAAATGTACTGGATTTTGCTTATACCCAGGATAAGGTTGCCGAGATTAATATGAAGCGGGAGATTCAGTCGGTTCAGATCCCGGATGAATATTTCAAGATGCAGTACATGGATATGAAGACCGGACTGGACGACGGAAAATATTACGAGAAGATTTACGAAGATGATACAAAGTATTTCAACATTTCCATGACGAACAGTGCGTTTACGTATGATCCGGCGACCAATATTATCCGTGTAAATCCAGGTGATGAGCCGGAGCAGGACGGTGAGATGATCATTACATGGAAAAACCAGGAAGGTACCTTTAATACGAAGCCATGTGCAAGAAAGATCAAGCTTCACTGGGACCGCCTGCGAGATGGTTACTATATTGCATTCCAGAGTAATGGCGGATCTTTCGTCGATGCAATTACCGGAAAATATAATGCAGAGATCAAGAAGCCGGAAGATCCGGTAAGACTCGGATACACATTTGCCGGCTGGTATGAGGACATGGATCTCACCATTCCATACACAATTCCGGAAACCATGCCGGAAGAAGACAGACTTGTCTATGCAAAATGGGAAGCAGCCGATGTGGGTTATACAGTCGTAGATTATATAGAAGGAACGAATGGAACCTATGAAGCGCAGACTCCGGTGAAAATGAGTGGCAGGACGGAAGAGAAAGTAAGCCCGGTTCCGGCAGAGCGTACGGGATTTGTAACACCGCCGCAGCTTACGGAGACTGTAAAAGCAGACGGCAGCCTGGTCATCAATTACTATTATGCAAGAAATAAATATACACAGACATTTAAGTCCGAAAAAGAGACGGAGAATGGAACGGAGACAGAAGTGATCGCAGACGGAAATTACCGGTATGGAACCATGATGCCGACACCGGCAGTCTACAGACCGGGATATGAATTCCTTGGCTGGGAGGACGAAGAAGGCGCTGGGGTTCCAAAGGAAGTTCCATCTGAGAATAAGACCTACATTGCAAAATGGAAAGCACTGGAAGGCATTACTTATACCGTGAAATACTACGTGCAGAATACGGATAACAGCGGATACAGCTTAAGCGAGACTGCGGCTCTGACCGGACAGATGGGAGAGGAAGTCACAGCAAAAGCAGCAGATCTTGACGAGAAAGTCTATCACTTAAAAGGTGAACTGCCGAAGGGAACGATCAAGGCAGATGGCAGTCTTGTACTGAAAGTGTACTATGATCTGAATGAGTACAAGCTGACCTTTGATGCAAAAGGCGGAGAATCAGACCAGACAGAAGTGACAGCAAGATATGGTGACAAGATTGCATCACCGATGCCGACAAGAAAAGGCTATGTATTTGAAGGCTGGTATACAGATAAGGATTTCAAGAATCGATTCGATGGAACCATGCCGGACAAAGATCTGACGCTCTATGCAAAACAGACACCGGTGATGAGCAGCTATACTGTCTATCATTATAAAGAATCTGTAGATGGTTCTTACTTTGGCCTGACGGACGAAGAAGTATTAAGCGGCCTGACAGAATCAGAAGTGACTCCGCAGCCAAAACAGTATGAAGGATTTACTTCACCAGAGGCCAAAACAGGACAGGTAAATGGCTGGGGCGGACCGGATATCTGGTATCATTATAAGCGGAACAGCTACAATCTGACTTATGTCCTGAACAATGGAGAAGATAACAAGATATCAAAAGTCCGCTATGAGGCAGATATTACAAATACTCCGTCGCGGACAGGCTATGCATTTGCAGGCTGGTACACGGACGAAGCACTGACACAGTCGTACGTACAGACGACCATGCCGGCACATGACCTGACACTCTATGCAAAATGGGAAGCCGGAATGAAGACTTATCAGGTGAGACATTATCAACAGTCTATTGGAAATTCAGAGCAGTATGATCTGGCAGAGACAGAAACTGTCACAGCTAAAACAGGAGAACATCTGACGCTGGCAGTAAAAGCGTATGAAGGATTTACAGCACCAAAGCCGGTTAGCTATGATGTGGTAGACGATGGAGAGGTTACGTATGTAGATTACAAATATACGCGTGACCGCCATCAGGTAACGATCCATTACAATAATGGTAATGACAGCGAGACAAAAGAACTTGCATATGGTGAGAAATGGGAGGAAAAACCATATCGTGCCGGTTATGCATTTGAAGGTTGGTATACAGACGCAGAGTTTACAAAAGCATTTGACGGAGTGGTTCCGGCACGTGACATCACACTTTATGCAAAATGGGATGTGCAGAGTGTAAACTACACAGTCAAGCATTGTCTGCAAAATGCCAATGATGACGGATATTCGCTGGGAGCACAGGAGAACTTTAACGCCGATACGGATACGGTTGTCACACCGGAAGTAAAGAACTTTGATGGATTTACAGCACCGGAGAAACAGCAGGTGACAGTCGAAGGTGATGGAAGAACAACAGTCATTTACCGTTACGCAAGAAATGTGCATACGCTGACGCTTAAGAACTACGATGGTAAGATAGATAAGACGGTAGAAGCAAGATATGAAATGTCCATACCGAAGCCGACAAGAGCCGGTTATGCATTTGCAGGCTGGTATACAGATGCAAAATGTACGAAAGAGTACAAAGCGAATATGCCGGATCAGAATCTGACACTCCATGCAAAATGGGAAGCAAACATCGTCAACTATGTAGTAGAACATTATCAGCAAAATGTACAAGGTGATGGTTATACGCTGAAAGAAAGCAGTCATGCACGGGCGGCTGTGGATAGCGAAGTGACACCAGAAGTCATGAAATATAAAGGCTTCGAGGAACCAAAGACGGAGAAAGTTACCATTTCCGGAGACGGACAGACGACAGTGAAGTACTACTATAAGAGAAAGGTACATACAGTCACATTTGACGCAGATTCCGGAACATTCGCTGCAGAAAAGGGCGAGGACGACAGTAAGATTGTCGTGACCGGACGCTATGGTGCGAATATCACAGTGCCGAAAGCGCCGGCAAGAACCGGATACCAGTTCCTTGGCTGGGACGAAGACGTGGAAATGACGATACCGGATAAAGACCTTACCTATAAGGCACAGTGGCTGAAGATGGAATACACACTTCAGTTCAAGACAGGCGGAGGAACAACGATTGAGCCAATCAAAGGAAATTATGGTGACAAGATAAATGCACCAGAAAATCCGACAAGAAAAGGATATATTTTCAAAAACTGGAGTGAGAATGGCAAGAAAGTCGATAACCTTCCGACGACTATGCCGGCAGAAAGTCATATTTACACAGCAATATGGGAGCGGAAGACATACCAGATTACTTATGACTTAAATGGCGGAAGCATGAAGTCCGGGGAGAAGAATCCGACGACTTACAACGTGGATACCACTGTATTCAAACTGAAAAATCCAGTCCGGGCAGGATACACATTTACTGGTTGGAGCGGAACCAAAATTACAGGAGTAAGTGACAATGTGTCTGTAAAACAGGGTTCTACAGATAACCGGACCTATAAGGCGAACTGGAGAGAGAATACCTATCAGATTACATTTATCTTAAGTGGTACAGAGGCGAAAGGCTCCATGGAAGCCAAGACGGTCAATTACACAGAAAATGTAATACTTCCAAAATGCGGATTTACATGCAAAGGCCATTCCTTTAAGCGATGGTACACCGTGGATAAGAAGGGCAAGAAGACATATTACTCTGACCGACAGAAGGTGTCGAAGCTGACCGATGTGAATGGAGGTGTTGTGACACTCTATCCGGAATGGGAGGCAAATGTGTACAATGTTACATTTGACTATGGTGACGGAAGAGCGAAGACAGTTAGAAAGATCAAATACGGTGATAAATACCAGTTCCCGTCAGATCCGACTCGTTACGGCTGGGAGTTCAAAGGCTGGAAAAAAGAAGGAGCCAACACAGCATTTGACATGAGTACGAAAGAGCTGCAGCTTCAGGACGCAAAAAATATTACCTTATACGCAAGCTGGAAAGCAAACCAAAAATATTCTTACAGACCATCAAATTCCGGCAATACATATCGTGTGACAGATAAACATGAGTATACCAGATTTACTTATTATGTAGACGGTAATCAGACTTCTGTAAAGACAACCGGAGACAGTGGACTGAATCCGGCAAGATATCATTTGAATATGAAGAATATTTCCTATAATGCAGTACATCAGAATTATTCAAAGATGAGGATTAGGATTAGTTACAAGATTAAAATGGTAAAAGATGGTTATTCAGATCTGAGAATTTCCTACCATACGAAATCCGATAATAAGGATCACACAGAGTGGAAGAAAAATACGGAGGATCTGAAGAAGAAAAACGGTAAAACGATTACCTGTGAATATACACTTACGACTGGAAGCAAGATTGATGTGGACAGTCTGACGCTGGAATTTGATGCACATGGAGTAGGACCGGATCGATATGATCTCAGCAATCTGAATGTAGATATTACATTTGAGTAGGAGGAAACAGATGAAAGAACATACAGGAAAAAATAAAATATTTATTGTCATTATCATCTGTCTGTGTGCGGTCATCATTGCGGGACTGATTTATTTCATGAAATTAAAAGGAGGTTCAGATTCGGCATTTAAGCCGGATCTGGATTCAAATGCGAAGACTCAGACGGCAGACGATACCGGGGAAAAGCCGACAGGAATCCGGATACCGGGCTATCCGACCATTACGATTGAGGCAGACAAAAAAGACGTGCAGATGAACCTGATGAATCCGGAAGGAAACCCGTGTTACTTTACATTTGAAATTGTGCTTAACGACACAGGTGAGACCATCTACACATCAAAGATGGTAGAACCGGGGAAGGCAATTACAGAGGTGACATTAGACAAGGCACTTGCAGCGGGAGAATATCCGGCGACCATCAAGATTACGACCGCGTCACTCACTGACGGCGCTGCCATGAACGGGGCAAATGTAGAGACTACATTAATTGCACAGTAACAGGAGGGGAGAACGATGAAAAAGAGAAGTATAAGAACAGGAATTCTTTTTGCACTACTGACTCCGGTGCTGTTAATATGTGCAGAAAATCCAATCTATGCAGCCACCACCCAGACGGCGGGAAGCGCGACAGTCAGTTATCATGTGGACCCGGCTTACCAGGTGACGATTCCGGTAGATACAAGCATGCAGTTTAATGAGACAGAAACCTCTTACGGGAATATTGTAGTAGAGCAGGCGCAGATTGAGGATGGAAAATGTATCCAGGTGTCATTGCTATCTGATCTTAACTTAAAGAATTCCAACAATTCAAAGGCAGTGATTCCTTATCAGATTTTGGCGCAGGATGAGGCGGGAAGCCGGCCATTTACATCAGCGCAGTATACAAAAGCCGGGGAAGAGACACCTCTTACTATCGCGATTAAAAAAGAAGACTGGAAGAAGGCGGCGGCCGGAGAGTACGCAGATACGGTGACATTTACGATATCATACGTGGACAAAAGTGAGTAAGGGGGCGTGCATATGAGGAAAAAGACAGAAAATATGGATATCATTGTGGATAAAAAGACTGTCCGCGTTACAACGGCAGTGTTTGTGACAGTGATGACTATGCTGGCTGCAATCGCAGCAATGTTTTTTACGACCATGTCCGTTCTGGCAGCAGATGCAGGAAACTCATCGAATTCCCAGAGCACCATCAGTACAACCGTGCCGGACTCCCATAATATCCGTGTGGAAAAAAGTCACACAGATGTAGTGATAGAAGGGGAAGAAGATCAGATAGAAGGCAACATAGATAACTTTGTTGTGGATCGTTTTGCCGAGCCGAAGATACGGATCACACCAGAAGAAGGATGGAAGGTTTCAAGGATTCTTCTGAACGGGGAAGACGTTACGGAACAGTTCCAGGACGGATATCTGACACTGGAAGAAGTCTGCGAGGATACGACACTGGTCATTGAGACAGCAGAAGATACCAGCGGCGGCGAAAGCAAAGACCCGGACCAAGATAAGGATAAAGGAACACCGGGCGGTGGAAACGGACAGGACTCGGGCAAGAAAACTCCGATGAATAAGCTGAAAAACCGGATGGCAGCAGTCACAGGAGATGAAGCAAGACCGATGCTTTATGCACTGGCAGCAATTGCAGCGGCAGCAGTTGTGATCAGTGTGACGGTTATAAGAAGAAAAAATAAATAACAAAAGGGCATATCGGTACAGATATCCGAGATATTTTATCCCCCTCTCAGGTATAATACATCTGGGAGGGGGAATTGTTTGACAGGGTAGTAAAATATATCAACCATGAGATGGTGAAATCTTGTTTGAAAAGATTACGGAATATGTGGTAAAATAATAAAAACAGATAAGAATTACGAGAGGTAAAAGGGACGGAATTTTGGAATTTCGTCTTTTTATAGAAAACATGAACAAAAATTTTATCATTTATCTTTGTGTTATTAATATCATTACATTCCTGGCATTTGGCCAGGACAAATGGAAAGCGAAGAATGACGAGTGGCGAACTAGCGAGAAGACTCTTCTTGGGTTTGCCTGTATCGGTGGTTCTGTGGGAGCATGGATCGGAATGCATGTATTCCACCATAAGACGAGGAAGAATGAATTCCGATACGGGATTCCGGCGATTTTTGCAGTGCAGGTAATCCTTACACTGATTCGATATTCGGGAATCTTGAGGTGATGAAATATACCATTACAAATGGAAAAAGTTATGGTATATTTTTTCGAAAAGATTCGCTTGTTATCAGGCGCTTACAGTGGTATGATAAGTCTAATATGTAAATATCATAGTAAATTTTATAAAAAAGAAGGGAACAAAAAACGTGACCTACAAAGAAGCGAGGGTATATTTGGACGAGATGTCGAAATACGGAAGTGTACTTGGCTTAGATACGATTCGAGGTCTGTTGCATGAGCTTGGTGATCCACAGGACGATCTTAAGTTCATACATATTGCAGGAACGAATGGCAAGGGCTCTGTGCTTGCGTACACTTCGACTATATTAAGTGAGGCTGGCTACAGAACCGGGCGATATGTTTCTCCGACCGTTATGTCTTATCTGGAGAAGATCCAGGTGGACGGGACATGGATCTCGGAATCGGATTTTGCACAGAGTGTAGAGAAGATAAAGGAAGCGATTGCCAGTCTGAAAGCAAAGGGAGAACCTCTCCCGACGTTATTTGAAGCAGAGACGGCAATGGCTTTTTTGTATTTTCGGAAAATGCATTGCGACATGGTCGTACTTGAGACCGGACTTGGCGGTGAGACGGACGCGACGAATATTGTGAAGAACACCATCTGTGCAGCATTTGCAACCATCAGCGTCGATCATCTTGGCGTGATTGGAGATACGCTGGAGGAGATTGCCCGGACGAAGTCGGGCATTATCAAACCTGGTTGTGCGGTAGTATCCGCGAGACAGACAGACGTTGTGAGAAATGTCCTGAAGAAAAAAGCAGAAGAGAAGAACTGCTCTTATGTAGAGGCGGAGCCAAAGAAAATGGAAATTCTGACGGACAGTTACGATGGAATCACATTTTCTTATAAAGAGTTTGAAAAGATGCATTCAAATCTTGCGGGGCAGTGCCAGAGAGAGAATCTTGCCACAGCGCTTGAGATTGTAAAGCAGTTAAGAACGCTTGGATATGAGATTCCGGACGAAGCAGTGCGGGACGGGCTTGCAAAAACCGTGTGGGAAGGCAGATTTACCTGCCTTAGAAAGAATCCGGTTTTTATCATAGACGGAGCACATAATGAGGACGCTGCGATCAAACTGAGAACATCCATTGAGCGATACTTTAAAGGAAAGGAAATCCAGCTTATTATGGGAGTATTTCAGGATAAGGAGTATGAAAAGATTACAAGTATCCTGTGCCCGCAGGCAAAGAAGGTTTACACTGTAGAACTTCCGAACAAAGCCAGAAGCTTAAGTGCCGGGAAACTTGCGGACTGTGCCAGAAAATATTGCGAAGAAGCAGAAGCAAAAGACAGTATTCAGTCGGCGGTGGAATCAGCGACAGCAGCATGTGGTGCAGGAATGAATAATCAGGTAATCATCGCATGTGGTTCACTTTCTTATCTGGGAGAAGTGAAGCGGATCGTGGAAGAAAATAGAAAAACAGAAAAGAGCGAATAAAAATGATAGATCATGAAAAAGTAGAACAGGCAGTTCGGCTTTTATTAGAAGGAATAGGTGAAGATGTGAACCGGGAGGGGCTTATTGACACTCCGGACCGGATTGCAAGAATGTATGAAGAGATATACGGCGGCATAGAAGAAGATGCAGCAACACATTTGTCCAGGACATTTACAGTAGACAGCAGTGAGATGGTTGTGGAAAAAGATATTACATTTTACTCCACATGCGAACACCACCTGCTGCCATTTTACGGAAAAGTACATATCGGATATATCCCGGATGGGAAAGTCGTAGGACTGAGCAAGCTTGCAAGAACAGTAGAAGTATTTGCAAGAAGACTGCAGCTTCAGGAGCAGTTGACGGGACAGATTGCCGATGCGCTGATGGAGCATATGCAGGCAAAAGGCGCAATCGTGATGATCGAGGCGGAGCATATGTGCATGACTATGCGCGGAATCAAGAAGCCGGGAAGCCAGACAGTGACGCTGGCAAGACGTGGAGTCTTCGAGACAGACCCGGCACTGGAAGAACGATTTTTCCGCATGTTGGAGAGATAGCGATGCTGATGGAAAAGTATATAGAGATGCCGCGCCTCAATGCAGTCTGGAATCATCCACTTTATCAGAAGTATTACCGGGAAAATGAAAAAATTGAGCATGACCGTGAATTTTGTTGTCACCAGATCACACACCTTTTGGATGTAGCGCGGATTGCGTATATTAAGAACCTGGAAGCAGGTCTTGACATTGATAAGGAGTTAATTTACACAGCAGCAATTTTACATGACATTGGAAAAGCTTTGCAGTACACGGACAAGATTCCTCACGAAATTGCAGGTGAGAAGATCGCAGGCGAGATTTTAGATACACTTTCGGAAAATGATGCATTTTCAGAGACGGAACGGGCATGGATATTAGAAGCTGTGCGCGGACATCGCAGAAAATGTAACGGCATGTCGGAGGTGGCAAGACTTTTTTATGAGTGTGACAAGCGTTCCAGAAATTGTTTTGCGTGTCCGGTAAAAGAGCAGTGCAATTGGAGCGAAGAAGAGAAGAATATGGAGATAAAGATATGATTATTGGCGGAAAGAAATTTGACGTAGAGCATGAAACTTATGTTATGGGAATCTTGAATGTAACACCGGATTCCTTTTCTGACGGCGGAAAGTGGAATGATAAGGAACGGGCAAAACAGCATACAGCACAGATGATCGCAGAGGGTGCGTCGATCATTGATATCGGAGGGGAATCCACACGACCGGGACATGTGCAGATCAGTACACAGGAAGAGATCGAGCGAGTCGTTCCGATGATCGAGATGGTAAAGGCAAATTTCGATGTTCCGGTATCCATTGACAGCTATAAAAGCGAAGTTGTAGAGGCGGCTTTAAAGGCGGGTGCAGACCTGGTCAATGATATCTGGGGGCTGAAGTATGACCGTCGTGTCGCAGATCTGATTGCACAATATCAGGTGGCGTGCTGTCTGATGCACAACCGCGAGAAGGCAGAATATAACAATTTTCTGGATGACATGTGCGAGGATCTGAAGGAGTCTGTTGCGATCGCAAAGGCAGCCGGTGTGAAGGATGAGCAGATCATTCTGGATCCGGGTGTCGGCTTTGGAAAAAACTATGAGCACAATCTTATGGCGATCCGTCATCTGGATCGTCTGACTGCGCTTGGCTATCCGGTATTGCTGGCTACCTCAAGAAAATCCGTCATCGGACTGACACTGGATCTTCCGACGGATGAGCGGGTAGAGGGAACAATGGTGACGACAGTGTACGGTGTACAGCAGCATGCTGCCTTTGTCCGGGTGCATGACGTAAAGGAAAACATGCGGGCGATCCGTATGACCCAGGCGATCATGAGGGCCGTGTAATCCTGGCAGCAGATTTCCATCGGTAAAACTACAAAGCGGAGAGGAAAGAATGAGAAAGAATAATTATGATGAGATCCGGATTGAAAATCTGGAGTTTTTTGCAAATCATGGAGTGTATCCGGAGGAGACCCGGCTCGGCCAGAAATTTATGATATCGCTGACGATGTACACGGATACACGTCGTGCTGGCCGGACGGATGAGCTGGAGTCATCTACCAATTATGGGGAGGTCAGTCATTTTATTGTGGACTTTATGGCGAAGCATACGTGCAAGCTCATAGAGGCTGCAGCAGAAAAGCTGGCAGAGGCACTGCTGCTTACCTATCCGCTCCTGGCCGGAGTGGAGCTGGAGCTGAAGAAGCCGTGGGCACCGGTCGGACTTCCGCTGGAAACAGTGTCTGTGAAAATCAGGAGATTCTGGCATACCGCGTATATCGCACTGGGCTCTAACCTAGGAGATAAGCAGGCATATCTGGATAACGCGGTACGGGAGCTGGAGAAAAATGAGAGCTGTCAGGTAAAAAAGGTATCCTCCTATCTGGTTACAGAGCCATACGGTGGTGTGGAACAGGATGATTTTCTGAATGCCTGTCTGGAGCTTCGGACGCTTTTGGATCCGCAGGAGCTGTTGGATGAGCTGCATCGCGTGGAGCAGCTGGCACACCGCGAACGTCTGATCCACTGGGGACCGCGGACTCTGGATTTGGATATTCTCCTGTATGATGATGAAGTATTTGAAACCGACACGCTGATTGTGCCGCATGTAGAAATGCAGCTGCGTGATTTTGTACTTCGTCCGATGGCGGAAATTGCCCCGAACCTGCGGCATCCGGTACTGAAAAAGACGATGACGGAACTACTGCGGGCGCTCACGGATTAAGGAGTGCGGAAGCTGCCCCGTGGCTTTGCCGACGGGATTGATTGCGGATGTCCGTTTTACTGTGATTTATGAAAAGGCCTCACCTGTGCTTTGATTGCGAAGAGCAATAAGCAGGGTGGGGCCTTGGTTGTTATAAAGCAGACCTTTGTATTTTTTAGTGTACATTGTATACAAAACTTGAATTAATAACAAAAACATGCTACTATCTAGATGAAATGAAGAGTAACTGTTAACTGACGAAGGTTAGTTAATGATTTTCACGCGTATAAAAACGGAGGACTGACAAATGGAAACAAAAACTGCCTGGTCCGGTTTTGCCGGAAGAAAATGGAAAGAAGATGTAGATGTACGTGACTTTATCCAGAAAAACTATGAGCCGTACGACGGTGATGAGTGCTTTCTGGCAAACCCGACAGAAGCGACAGAAAAGCTATGGGGTGAGCTGCAGAAGCTTCAGAAAAAGGAACGTGAGCAGGGCGGTGTGCTGGATATGGAGACAGAGGTCGTATCCGGACTTACTGCATATCCGGCCGGTTATATCAATGAAGATATGAAAGAGCTTGAAAAGGTGGTTGGACTGCAGACGGATAAGCCGCTGAAGCGTGCATTCATGCCATATGGCGGAATCAAGATGGCAGAGCAGGCATGCACGACCTATGGGTATGAGCCGTCCAAAGAGCTGCATCATATTTTTACGGAGTACCATAAGACACACAATCAGGCAGTTTTTGATGTATATACGCCGGAAATGAAGAAGGCACGTCACAATAAGATCATCACCGGACTTCCGGATACGTACGGAAGAGGCCGTATCGTCGGCGATTACCGCAGAGTGGCACTGTACGGTATCGATTTTTTGGTGGAGCAGAAGAAGGAAGATCTGGCAAATTGCGGCGACGGAACGATGACGGATGAGGTCATTCGTTTAAGAGAAGAGATTTCAGAGCAGATCCGTGCACTCGGAAAAATGAAGGAAATGGCAGCTATTTATGGCTATGATATTTCCGGCCCGGCTGAAAATGCGCATGAGGCAGTGCAGTGGCTGTACTTTGGATATCTCGCTGCGATCAAGACACAGAATGGTGCGGCAATGAGCGTTGGCCGTGTGTCGACCTTCCTCGATATTTATATTCAGAGAGATCTGAAGAACGGAACGATCACAGAGGCAGAGGCACAGGAGCTGATCGATCACTTCGTTATGAAGTGCCGCATGGTAAAATTTGCGCGAATTCCGTCTTACAATCAGCTGTTTTCCGGTGACCCGGTATGGGCGACTCTGGAGGTGGGAGGCCTTGGGATGGACGGACGTTCCATGGTGACAAAGACGGATTACCGTTTCCTCCACACTCTGGAGAATATGGGACCGTCTCCGGAGCCGAACCTCACGGTGCTGTATTCGTCCCATCTGCCGGAGCACTTTAAGAAATATGCAGCAGTTATTTCTGTACGTACGAGCTCGATCCAGTATGAGAACGACGACGTGATGCGGCCAGTATGGGGCGATGACTATTCGATCTGCTGCTGTGTATCCGCAACACAGACCGGTAAGGAAATGCAGTTTTTCGGTGCACGTGCAAACCTTGCAAAGTGTCTGCTGTACGCCATGAACGGCGGTCGTGACCTCAAGACGAGAGATCAGGTCGGCCCGGCATACGCACCGATCACCGGCGAGTATTTGGATTATGAGGAAGTAATTCAGAAGTATGATGTGATGATGGACTGGCTGGCAGGACTGTATGTCAATACACTAAATGCGATCCAGTATATGCATGATAAATATTTTTATGAGGCAGCGGAGATGGCGCTGATCGATACGGATGTAAGACGGACATTTGCAACCGGTATCGCAGGCTTCTCACATGTAGTGGATTCCTTAAGTGCAATCAAGTATGCGAAGGTAAAGGTAATACGCGAAGCGGATGGCATGATCGCTGACTTTGAGACGGAGGGTGAATTCCCGCGCTACGGAAATGACGATGACCGCGCAGATGACATCGCAGTATGGCTTCTGAAGACATTCCTGACCAAGATCAAGAAGCGTCATACGTACCGTGATTCAGAGGCTACGACTTCCATTCTTACGATTACTTCAAATGTGGTATATGGAAAAGCGACCGGAAGTATGCCGGATGGAAGAAAGGCCGGAGAGCCGCTGGCTCCGGGTGCAAATCCGAGCTACGGTGCAGAGCAGAACGGTTTGCTGGCGTCCCTGAATTCTGTCGCAAAGCTGCCGTATGAGTATGCGCTGGATGGAATTTCCAACACGCAGACGATTAACCCGGGCGCACTTGGACATGATGAGGAAGAGCGCAAGAACAATCTGGTACGCGTGCTGGACGGCTACTTTGATCAGGGCGCACATCATCTGAATGTCAATGTCTTCGGACGTGAGAAGCTGATCGACGCAATGGAGCATCCGGAGAAGGAAGAGTATGCGAACTTTACGATCCGGGTATCCGGCTATGCAGTGAAGTTTATTGATTTGACAAAGGAGCAGCAGCTCGATGTAATCTCCCGTACCTGCCACGAGCGGATGTAATAAAACAGTTCTGAGCAGCAGCACACAAGGGCAGGCGTGGGCAAAGGCATTTGCTCACGTCCGGGCCTGCACGCAGAACGTCCGGTGTCAGCAAGCGCTTCACAGAAAGGAAACACTATGACAACAGGAAAGATTCACTCACTGGAAAGCTTCGGCTCTGTAGACGGGCCTGGTGTACGCTATATTATTTTTGTACAGGGCTGTCGGATGCGCTGCCAGTTCTGCCACAATCCGGATACGTGGAAGCTGGATGGTGGGACGGAATATACGGCGGATGCGCTGCTGGAAAAGGCGCTGCGTTTTAAAACCTACTGGGGAACGGACGGCGGTATTACGGTCAGCGGCGGGGAGCCATTGCTGCAGATCGACTTTTTGCTGGAGCTTTTTCAAAAAGCAAAGCAGCAGGGGGTACACACCGTTATAGATACAGCAGGAAATCCTTTTACCAGAGAAGGTGAATTTTTCCGGAAATTCCAGGCGCTGATGGAGGTCACCGACCTTCTGCTCCTGGATCTGAAGGAAATCAATCCGGAACGTCATCGGAAGCTGACAGGTCAGGAAAATTCGAATATCCTTGATCTGGCACGCTATCTCTCCGAGATCGGGAAGCCGGTCTGGATCCGACATGTGCTGGTACCCAAGCGAAGCGATTACGAAGAAGACCTGAATGCGCTGAGACGCTTTCTTGACACGCTGGACAATGTACAGCGCGTTGAGGTATTGCCATATCACACACTTGGTGTGTTCAAATGGGAAAATCTGGGAATCCCATATCCGTTAGAGGGAATCTCGGCACCGACGAAAGAGCGCGTGGAGAATGCAGAACGGATTCTTGGATGTCGGAAGTAATGAAAATCTTCAAATAGAATAGAGCATATCAGAATAAAACGCGCAGATGCGACCGTGTAAGTGAAAGCGGAGGTGTCTGCGTGTTTTTGCCTTTTCGGTTATAATGGTGAGACAGCCCCTGCTGGCGCAGCAACATACTCTGCTGGTCTGGCCATTGGGATTATTCAGCCGGATCAGCAGGGGTTTTTGGGGGGAATGCAGCAGGAAATACTTTACAAAAAGAATAGAGATGTTATACTGTGAATATAATAATAAAATATTTTTTACTATTATGGAGGGAGGAAGAGAAATGAAACGCACATTACACAAAAGAGGCCTGTGGCTCCTGACACTTCTGGTCACGCTTGTATTTGCGCTTGGGATGACGGCACAGGCAGCAGGCGTGCAGATCAGCCAGAAGAGCCTAAAACTAGTGATCGGGCAGGACGCCGTGCTTTCCGTGATCGGGACGACGAAGCAGGCGACATTTACGAGCAGCAATACGAAGGTCGCGTCCGTCGGGAAAAAGAGCGGAAGGGTCACGGTTAAGAAGGCAGGTACCGCGACGATCACAGCCAGGGTAGGAAAGAAATCCTACAAATGCAAGGTGACTGTCACCGAAGGCGATTACAAAAAGCTGTATCGGGAGTTCCTTGCGGCAAACCGACGCAGCATTGGAAAGTTCTATGTGTTGAATGTCGACAAGAAAGGATGCCCGGAGCTAATTACGATTCCAACGGGATTGGGCAGAGCGATTATACATTATGATGTCTATACGGTAAAGAGCAATAAAGTCGTTCTGGCAGGCAGCTATGCCGCAAAGGGAATGGGTTCTTACGTCTATTATTCTGCAAAGTCAAAGGGATTGTATGCCTCTGGATGGACGAATTTTATTGGCGGTGCGTGGGGGAACCTGTTTGGGATTTCCAAGTATAAGCTGGTACAGACGCATCATATGCGTGCGGCATCGAATCCAAAATACGTTTATTACACCGGAAAGACGGATACGTTAGCGAAGAAGGTGTCAAAATCCGCGTATAATAAATATTTCAACAAGTATTATAAAGGCTATAAAAAGTATCGTATGCTGGACAATACAACGGCGAACCGGGAGAAGCTGTAAAACAGGTCAAAATGCGAAGTATGAAATATAGATATCAGAGTTTGTAAAAATGCACAGGTACAGTTCTGCAAGGAAAGTGGAATGGCACCTGTGTATTTTTCGTACCCCCTGAAGCGCATGACCTTTTGACCCCTATGATACACGGATTGCTTCGCATTTCATGCTCTCG
>OLQE01000424.1_pt1 | contig 34998 bp, 28 predicted proteins | sample 1643161 | NCBI WGS metagenome assembly OLQE01 (sample SAMEA3136650, study PRJEB25190) | human gut metagenome | reverse complement strand
CCATCATGGTCGGCACCGGACGCGGCGCGGCGAACGGCATCCTGATCAAATCCGCCGAAGCCTTGGAGATCGCTCATGGCGTGGACACCGTCGTGCTCGACAAAACCGGCACGATCACGCAAGGCGACCCCCGCGTCACCGACATCGCCCATCGTGCGGATGCCACGGTGGACGATGTGCTGCGCGTCGCCGGCGCATTGGAACGCCCGTCCGAGCATCCCCTGGCCAGGGCCATCGTGGCTGAGGGGGAGCGCCGCGGCATGACCGGGGCGATTGCCGGGGCATTCGCGCAGATTCCCGGACAGGGGGTGCGTGGCGTCGTCGACGGCAAGGATTGTCTGGGCGGCAACATGGCCATGATGACGGCGTTCGGCGTCGATGTGAGCGTGGCCGAACCGATTCGCGACCGGTTGGCCGGCGAGGGGAAGACCCCGTTGTTCTTCGCCGTCGAAGGCCGGCTGCTCGGAGTCGTCGCCGTGGCGGATACGGTCAAGCCGAGCAGCCGCGCGGCCATCGCCGATATGAAGGCGATGGGACTCGACGTGGTGATGCTGACCGGCGACAACGACCGTACCGCCCGTGCGATAGGGCACCAGGTGGGCGTGGACCGCGTGGTGGCCGATGTGCTGCCTCAGGACAAGGAGCGTGAGATACGCCGCCTGCAGGATGAAGGCCGGCGGGTGGCGATGGTGGGCGACGGCATCAACGACGCCCCCGCGCTGGTCCGTGCCGACGTGGGGTTGGCGATCGGCGCCGGCACCGACGTGGCCATGGAATCGGCCGACATCGTGCTGATGCGCAGCGACCTCAACGACGTGCCGGCCGCCATCGAGCTGAGCCGCGCCACCATCCGCAACATCAAGCAGAACCTGTTCTGGGCGTTCTTCTATAACATCATCGGCATCCCGATCGCCGCCGGCTGCTGGTATGCGGCCTTCGATCTGAGGATGAATCCGATGGTGGCCGCGCTGGCGATGAGTTTCAGCTCGGTGTTCGTGGTCGGCAACGCGTTGCGGCTGCGCCTGTTCAAACCGAGGCATTCGGCCCTGGACGGCAGTGCGCAGGCCGATGGCGTACCTGCCGGCGCAGGGGATGCGGTGACGGTTTCGACATTCGGAACGGATGCCGAACCGCACCGGGAAACGTCGCGCACGGCCGAAGCGGCCGTGTCGGCCACCCTGGATGACACCACACAACCAACCATCCGACAAGGAGGAATCACGATGAGGAAAACACTCGGCATCGAAGGCATGACCTGCGGCAACTGCGTCAAGCATGTCACCCGTGCGCTGGAAGGCCTGCCGGGGGCGAGCGATGTGTCGGTCAGCCTGGAGGACAAATCGGCCCAGGTCAGCGTGCCGGAAGGCGTGACCGACGAGCAGATCACCGCCGCCGTGGTCGATGCCGGCTACGAGGTAGTCTCGATCGCCTGACCGTTTCGTCTGTCGTTCATCCCGGCCGGGCGGACCGGCAGGGATGAACGACAGAGGATATGGAAGGAGCCGCCCATCGGGCGGCTCCTTCCATACATGAATATTGTGCCGGGTCAGCGGCCGCGCATGGCGCGACGGCTGATCTTCTGCGGGCGGGTCGGGTCGATGCCCTTCGGGATGCCCAGACCCTGCTTGGTCTGCAGCGTGCGCAGACGGTCGTTCAGGATGTCCAGCTCACGCTGCGTGAGCAGGAAACGGGACCGCGGATGGATCTTGGCGATCAGCTTGTTCTTATGGTTCGACGGCACGTAGGACTTCTGCTTGACGATGGTCTTGCGCAGATCCTTGAGCTTGACCTGCTTGTCGCCGGAACCCACGCAGATGCGGTACACCGGAATCGACGAACCGGCGGTCACGCCCTTGATCGCATGCTCCTGACGGTCCATGGCCCGCATCACACGGCCGTAATCGCCCTCGCCGAGCAGATAGATGCCGTTGAAACCGGTGCCACGCCAGATGGCGTCCTTGGTCTTGGCATCGAACCACACCGGCTGCTCGGGGAAAGTGAAGCCAGCCTTGCTGATGTTACGCAACACGCTGACGGCGGCGCCGGGCTTGCCCTCCAGATGGGCATAGCCGACGCGATCCGCGCGGTTGGTCAGGGTCATGGTGGCGAACAGCGCGCCGATCATGATGGCCATGATCATCACGAAGATCCAGGTCAGCCACGTCCAGTGGAACACCAGACCCAGAATCACGAACACCACCACAGGGGCCAGCCATGCGCCGGCCAGCAGCCACGGCAGCTGCTTGTCGTCGGCATACGTGTACTTGTAGATCTGCGCGATCTGCTTGAACAGGTTCTGCTTCTTCTGTGGCTTCTCGTCCTTGGACGCCATGCGAATCCTCACTTCCGCTCGTTGTACGGACACACTAGACCCTTAGTCTAGCAGTACGGCGACATCGCCGGCCTACCGTGTGTGCAACGGACGGTCATCCGCCTTCAGCAGCGCCTCGCCCATGGTCTCGGCGAATGTCGGATGCGGATGGATGAGCCGCGCGGCCTGCGCGAGCGGCACATGATTGCCGACCAGCTGCTGCGCTTCGGCGATCAGGTCGCTGGCGGCCGGCGCCACCATGTGCACGCCGAGCACCAGCTCGACATCCGGCCGGTCGGCGGCCGCGCCGGTGACCACGGACAGCGACCCCGCGGCCCCGCTCATCATCATGCGCGCATTGCCCATCATCGGATACGGCGTCTCGCGCACCCCGACCAGATCGTCGCGGGACCGCGCCTGATCCGCGGTCAGGCCGACGCTCGCCGCCTCAGGCAACGAGAACACGATCTGCGGCACGGTCGTCTCATCCACCGGACGCGGACTCAATCCGGCGATCGCCTCCGCCACGACGATGCCCTGCTCGAACGCGCGGTGCGCCAGCGCATGCCCGGGCGTGATATCGCCGACCGCCCACACATCCGGCGCCGAGGTCCGTCCCATCGTGTCGGTGACGACGAAACCTCGGCCATCCCGATCTATCCCGGCATTGTCCATCCAGTCGAAATCGGTGACCGGGTCACGCCCCACGGCAGCCAAGACGATTTGCGCATACGATCGCCGTTCGCCGTCCTCTCCCTCGCGCGTGTACCGTACGGTGGCACCGAGGTTCACGCCGGTCTCCACCGCCGTCACATGGCTGCGGGTCACCACGTTCACGCCGGACCGTTTGAGCTCGCGCGTCAGTGTCGTGGCGGTACGGCGGTCCCATCCGGAGAGCACACGGTCCTTGCGGATCAGCAGCGTGACCTCGCAGCCGGTCTGGCTCCACAGGGAGGCGAATTCCACGGCGATCGCCCCCGATCCGATGATGATCGCGCTGTCCGGGAACGTGTCCTGCTCCAACGCCTGCGTGGAATCGATCAATGCCCCGCGGAACGGTTCGCCCGGCAGCGGGCGTGGGCGTGAGCCGGTGGCCAGCACCACGTTCGCCGCATCCAGTCGCAGCGCATCCCCGACGGGTTCCGCCACCTCCGCCTTGGCGTACCGCAGCACGGCCCCGCAGCCGGGGGAGGGGGCGACGACGACCTGATGCGCGTCGGCGAGCGCGGCTTCGCCCCGGAACACGGTGATGCCGCGGTGCGCCACCAGTCCGGCCAGACCTTTGACCATCGTGTCCACGGCGCGCATCCGGTAGTCGCGCAATGCGCCGAAATCGAATCCGGTCACCCGCAACTGCAGGCCGGTGGCCGACGCCCACTTCGCCGTATGCATCGCGTGCGCGGCGGTCAGCAGCGCCTTTGAGGGGATGCATCCGCGGTTCAGACAGGTGCCGCCGAGCGTGGCGTCGCGTTCCACCAGTGCGACTGACAGACCGAGTTCGGCCGCGCGCAGCGCCGTCGCATAGCCGCCCGGACCCGCCCCGATGACGACGACGTCGAACCGTTCATCCATGAGTGCCTCCTTATCGGGTGCAGATGCCTGTGCACACCATTGTAGAAACACGACGGCCGCCGACCCCGCCCGACACCGGATGCGATGGGGGAGGGAACGGCGGCCGCCGGAAACGGTCCGTCCGATTCGTCACTCGGGCCAGTGGCCGCGCTTGGGATACTTCGGCTTCGGCAGGCGCCAGCGGCGCAGCTGAATGGCGCGGCTCCACGCGTAGGAGCCGGAACGCATGCCCTTGGCCACCGACTTCTCGCCGAACTTCTCGATGAGCTTCTTCTTGAGCTTGCGCCACATGACCACCACGTCGATGATCGCGGCGAACAGGTACACGTACAGCAGCAGCATCAGCGGCAGCGACAGAACCGGCCAGAAGAAGGACACGACCATCGAGACGATGAGGATGCCGAACGCCACCGGGATGAAGAACTCGCCGAGGTTGAACCGGGCGTCCACATAGTCGCGGATGTACACGCGCCACGGCAGGCGCTCGGCCTTGGGCATATGGTTGATGTCGCCGGTGCGCATGGCCTCGTACTCGGCGTTCTCCTTCTCGCGCTGGCGCGCCTTGGCGGCCTTGGCGCTGGCCTTGCGGTCCTTGGGCACCAACGGGCGCAGGTTCTGCTCCTGGGCGTCCTTGCGCTTCGGGGTGGCATGCCCCTTGCCGGCGGTGGGTTCGGGCCTGGCGGCCTTGGCGGATTCCTCGACGGGCACCTGTACCTCGTCCTGCTTCTTAAACGGGTTCCATGTCATGCTTGCAGGTTACGGTGACGTCTAGACGCTCGATTCCGGCCATTCGTCGGCACTTCGCCGGCAGCGGCGCACGCGGAGGGCCGGGGCGGGCGGAGGACTACGCCCTGGAAGACCAGGAACCCCAGATATAAAGGAGAAACATGGCATCCGTGAACGTGGATGAGATCCGGTCCCGCGTTGAAGAGGACTGGCCGCGCATCGTTGAACTGATCGAGCGCAAGATCGCGTTGAAGTCGATCTCCGCCGAAGGCATCACCGGCGAGCAGATGCGCCGTTCCGCCGAATTCGTGGCCGAGGAGCTGCGTCTTGTCGGCATCGACGCCAAGGTGGCCCAGGCGCACAACGCTGACGGCACCCCCGGTGCCTGGGAGGTCATCGGCTCGCGCATCGTGGATCCGGAAGCCCCGACCGTACTGCTGTATGCGCACCATGACGTGCAGCCGGTTCCGGACCCGAGCGTGTGGCAGACCGAGCCGTTCGTGGCCACGCAGGTCGGCGACCGCCTGTTCGGCCGTGGCTCGGCCGACGACTGCGGCGGCATCGCCATCCACTCCGGTGCGTTGAAGGCGTTGGGCGACGAGCTCAAGGTCAATATCAAGGTGTTCATCGAAGGCGAGGAGGAGATGGGCTCGCCGAGCTTCATCCCGTTCATCGAGGCGCATCGCGAGGAGTTCGACGCCGATGTGATCATCGTGGCCGACTCCGGCAACTGGTCCGCCGACATCCCCTCGCTGACCACCTCGCTGCGTGGCAACACCACGCTCGATGTGCATGTGCGCGTGCTTGAGCACCCGGTGCACTCCGGACAGTACGGCGGCCCGATCCTGGACGCGAACACGCTCGCCGCCATGCTGATCGCCTCGATGTACAACGGCGATGGCGAGATGCAGGTTCCGGGCGTCGCCGCCGAGGAGCCGGTCGGCGGCCTGCAGCGTGATCTGGACGAGGCCGATGTGCGCCGCGACGCCGGCATCCTGCCCGGCTACCGTCTGGCCGGCACCGGTTCGCTGGCCTCGCGCCTGTGGACCAAGCCGAGCGTGACCGTCATCGGCTTCGACGCCCAGCCGGTCGAGGGGTCGTTCAATGTGATCAGCCATGAGACCACGTTCCGTCTCTCGCTGCGCACCGCGCCGAACCAGCGCCCCGAACAGGCGCAGCAGGCGCTGGCCGACTTCCTGGTGGCGCACGCGCCGTTCGGCTGCGAGGTGACCGTGACCCCCGGCGAGAACGGCATGGGCTGGGCCATGGATCCGAACGCGGAGGCCACCAAGGACGCGCTGGCAGCCATGGAGGAGGCCTTCGGCGTCGCCCCGGTCAACAAGGGCGAAGGCGGCTCGATCCCGTTCATCCCGGATCTGCAGCGCATCTTCCCCGAAGCCCAGGTGCTGGTCACCGGCCCGGAGGATCCGAAGGCCAACGCGCACAGCCCGAACGAGTCGATCTCGATGCCGAGTCTGAAGAAGAACATCGTCACCGAGGCGCTGCTGCTCGACAAGCTCGCCCGCTGAGCGGAGAGGGGCGTGGGCGTGGTATGGAAGCGAAATATATCCACTGGAAGGATTCCGTACCGTACCACGGCGATTCAGGCCCGATAGGAATGGCTTGATTCCAAGGAATTGATGGTTGATTCCGTGCCATGGTACGGTACGGAATCAACCATTTGGGGTTAGATGGGTTCCGTACCGCATACTGGTGGTACGGAACCTTTTCCATTGGCCGGATTCTGTACCGTACCGCGCCACACTGTTTCGTGCCACGGTTTTGGACAGGGGATGCGGTAGGGTCGGAAACCGACACGGGGGCTTCGCCGCCGGTTCCCGCATCCGCAGGAACGGCGAGGCTGAGATGAGGGCTACCTCGACCGATTGAACGTATACCGGGTAATGCCGGCGCACGGACGTCGCTCTTTTCCCGTGCCTTGACGCAGCGCCGAAAGTCGGCGCGCGGGAGAGAAAGGCACATCGCATGTCTTCTGCTATTACCGAATCCAAAGCCGTCCTGAAATGGCGTGTCGTCGATATCGCCGTCGCCTCGGTGATCGGCGTGGCCAGCGCCCTGATCTACTGGGTCGTCGCCATCGCCACCGCCGCGCCGTGGAGCGCGCTGGAGGCGATCGTCCCCGGCCTGGCCGGCGTGTTCAACGGCCTGTGGCTGTTCGCCGGACCGCTGGCCGCGATCATCGTCCGCAAGCCGGGCGCCGCCGTCTACGCCGAGGTTGTGGCCGGCGTGCTCGAAGCGCTGATGGGCAACATGTGGGGCGGCGTCGAAACCTTCCTGATCGCCCTGGTGCAGGGCCTGTTCGCCGAGATCGCCTTCCTGATCTTCGCCTACCGCAAGTGGAACCTGCCGGTGACGATCCTGTCCGGCGCCCTCTCCGGCGTCGCCTGCTGGGGATACTCCTTCCTGACCAACCTGCAGGCCATCGACGTGTTCCAGACCTACGGCGTGGTCTACGTCCTCACCACGGTGATCTCCGGCATCGTGTTCGCCGGCGTGCTCATGTGGTACCTGTACATCGCGCTCGCCAAAACCGGTGCGCTAGACAAGTTCGCCTCTGGTCGCGAGGTGCGCGGCCGCTGAACCTGACGCATGGCGCGGGCCGCAACGCCCGCGCCGTCAGCGTCGTATGAACCGCCGCCTATGCGGCCGAGGACTTTCAAGGGGAATCGTGGACGAACAGCTGAGCATCGACACCGCGCGACAGGGAACCGATCCCGCGTCGGCGAATCATGACGCAACGCATACCGACAACGCGGTGCTGCGCTTCGAGAACTGGGGGTACCGTCACGCCTCGCGCCGGCATTTCGCCGTACGGGGGCTGAACATCACCATCGAGGCGGGGCAGCGTGTGCTGCTGCTCGGCGCGTCCGGCATCGGCAAATCCACGATCCTCGAAGGCGCCGCGGGTCTGCTTGGGGGAGAGGAGAACGCGGAACGCACCGAGATGACGGTCGACGGCACGATGCTGACCACCGACGCGGAGGGCGGCGTGACCGAAGGCCGCGTGCTGGTTGACGACGTGCCGGTCACCCGCGCGCGCGGCCGCATCGGCCTGGTGCTGCAGGACCCCGATGCGCAGGCGATCTTCCAGCGGCTCGGCGACAACGTGGCGTTCGGTCCCGAGAACCTCAACGTGCCGCGGGACCAGATCTGGCAGCGGGTGCGCGACGGTCTGCGTGCGGTGGGACTGGAAGGGGTTCAGCTGCACCGTTCGACCCTGCACCTGTCCGGCGGGCAGATGCAGCGACTCGCCCTGGCCGGCGCGCTGGCCATGCGTCCGGGCGTGCTGCTGCTCGACGAACCCACGGCGAACCTCGACCCCGACGGCGTCACCCAGGTCGTGGACGCGGTACGCGATGTGCTCGACACCTATCATTCCACGATGGTGCTGGTCGAGCACCGCGCCGGACCGTGGATCGACATGATCGACCGCGTGGTGGTGCTCGGGTTGGAGACTGACGAACAGCAATCCGCCCGCATCGCCCAGCAAGGCGATGAGGAGGAGGTCGACCGCGGCGGATTCAAACGCACGGTCGTCGTCGCCGACGGCACCCCGGACGAGGTGTTCCGTGATCCCGGACTCGACTTCGCCGAACTCGGCATCTGGCTGCCGGATCGATACCGCCGCCCCGAGGACGAGATCGTCCGCATCCACACCGACGATGAGCCGCCATACGATCCGTCCGTCGGTACTGGCCAGGTGCTGCTGTCCGCGCGGGATCTGTCCATCGGCCGCGATGGGAAGGCCATCGCCGAGCATATCGACCTCGATTTCACCGCCGGACAGATCACCGCGCTGGTCGGCGCGAACGGCGCCGGCAAATCCACGTTGTCGCTGACGCTGGCCGGTCTGCTCGAACCGGTGCGCGGGCAGGTGCAGGCTTCGGCCCAGCTGGCCGCGGACGCGGACGGCGACGCGCCGATCGCTTGGAAGTCCACCGAGCTGGCCTCCCGCATCTCCTACGTGTTCCAAAACCCCGAGCACCAGTTCGCGCGCGGCAGCGTACTGGAGGAGGTCATGCTCGGGCCTCTGCGCACCGGATGCAGTGAAGCGGAGGCGGAACGCCGCGCGCGTGAACTGCTGACGCGGTTCCGGCTCATCCAATACGCCCATCAGAACCCGTACACGCTCTCCGGCGGCGAGAAGCGGCGGCTGACCGTGGCCTCCGCCCTGGCCGCGGCGCCGCGCGTGCTCATCCTCGACGAGCCGACCTTCGGCCAGGACCGGCGCACCTGGATGCAGATCGTGCGCCTGATCCACGGCCTGCGCGGCGACGGCGTGAGCATCATCGTGGTCACGCACGACCGCGAACTGGTCACCGCGCTCGGCGCCCGACTGGTGGAACTCACCCCCTCCGATCGGACAGGGGAGTGGACGGCGTCCGGCGCGTCCGACCCCCGCATCCCCGTCAGCCCGGTCAACGAGCGCGTCGAGGACCTCAAGCCGTCGAGCCGCTCGCCGTTCCTGGCCGCCCGCAATCCCGCGTACCGGCTGATCGGCGCGTTCCTGGCCTCGCTGCCGATGCTGCTGAGCTTGGATTGGGTCTCGGCCACGGTGGCGCTGGTGCTGGAGTTCATCATCCTGTGGTACATCGGGCTGACGCCCTGGCGCGTCGTCAGGTCCACCTGGCCGATCTTCATCGGCGCCCCGGGCTCCGCCCTCGCCGTGCTGCTGTACGGCAAGGAGGGCGGCGAGACCTGGTGGCAATGGGGGCTGATGCACGTCACCGACCGGTCGGCCGAGCTGGCGGTGGCCACCGGCATACGAATCCTGGCCATCGGCATCCCGGCCATCATCGCCGTACTCGGCATCGACGCCACCGACCTGGCCGACGCGTTCAGCCAGATCCTCAGACTGCCCGACCGGTTCGTGTATGGCGGCTTGGCCGGCATGCGGCTGTTCTCCGTGCTGCATGACGATTGGGCGGCGCTGACCGCGTCGCGCAGGTCGCGCGGCCTGGGCGACGAGAACAAGGTCAAGGCGTTCCTCCCGCAGACCTTCGCGCTGCTGGTGCTGTCGATCAGACGGTCGACCACGCTGGCCACGGCCATGGAAGCGCGCGGGTTCGGCGGCGACGGGCCGCGCAGCCACGCGCGTGTCAGCACCGTGGATGTCCTCGATTGGGTATATCTGGGGGTGTGCCTCGCGATTCCCGTCATTGCGCTGATTACCGCCGTTTTCACCGGCTCCTTCTCGTTCCTCGGGCAGTGAGGCGGGGTTACGCGGCCACGTTCCGGCGGTGGGAATCGCGCGGCGGATGCTACAAATAGAGATAACCTTTCCTGGGAGGACTGTGTGTTTGGAGGTATCCGAGTGGTTCGCGAGATCACCGTTGGCATTGTGGACAACGATCGGTTCGTACTGCCGAGTCTGAAGACCAGCATCGAGGAGCTGTCCGACGACATGCAGGTGATCTGGACCACGTCCGACGGCGGGCAGGCCGTGTCCAACTGCCTGACCGTCTCGACCCGCCCGAAGGTGCTGCTGGCCGACATGTCGATGGAGGGCATGTCCGGCATCTCGGTGTGCCGCCGCATCCGTACGCGCATCGGCAAGGTCGGCATCCTGGCGATGACCGCCTACTCCATCGACAGATACGCCGAGAAGGCATCGATGGCCGGCGCGCAGGGCATCGTCGGCAAGTCCGATGAGCAGCAGATCGTCACCGCCATCCGCACCGTGGCCTCCGGCGGCACGTGGGGCGAGGGATTCGAGATCGCCCTGACCGCGCACGTACGGCTGAAGAACCAGACCTCCGCCAACGCCGTGTTGACCGACCGCGAATTCGAGGTCATGGACTCGTTCGCCGCTGGCATGTCCATCCAAGCGATCGCCGAGACACTGAACATCACGCCGGAGACGGTCAAGAAGCACGGGCAGCGCGCCATGCACAAGCTCGGCGCGAACTCGCGATGGCAGGCGGTGGCGATGTGGCTCAACTCGCAGGCCTGAACCGGCTGGCCCATGTCCTGAGGCTCGACGAGACCCCCGAATTCCCGGACAACCATCACCTGGCCGGCACCAAGCCGATGATTATCAATCCGCTGCGGCACCCGGCACGCCTGTGGCAGGTGGGCGCGCTGGCGATGGTGCAGCTGGTCGAGACCCTGGCCATGCCGTCCGGCGGCGCGCTGAACATGATCGTCGCCCTAGTCTTCTTCGTGCTGTACCTGTCGATTTGCGTGTTCCCCGTGCCGTCCTCGCTGATCCTGTCCCTGTACTTCTCGGTGGCCTGCTGCCTGACGCCCCTGCACGGTTCCGGCGAGCTGCTGTGCATGGCGTACATGCTGGGCACGTTGGTGTATGACACCAGCATGCGCCTGGGTCTGGTCGCCGCGGTCCCGGTGCTGGTCGGCATCTATGTGCAGGCGTGGCGGTTCCCGGACACCAGCTGGAATCTGGCCCTGAACAGTGCCCCGGTGCTCACGTTCCTGCTGCTGCTGATCCTGAACTTCGGCCAGGTCAACCGCAACCGGTCCAAGCTGATGGAGCTCAGGCTACGGGATGAACGCGCGCAGGACCTGATGCATCGCGTGAAGGTGGCGCGCATGATCCACGACTCGGTGACCGGTGATCTGGCGAACATCGCACGGGTCTCCCAACGGCAGATGCGTCAGTGCGGCGATCCCGAACAGCATGAGGCCTGGCGTCAGATCAACGAGCAGTCCGTCCGCGTGCTCGACGGCGTGCATGCCGTCATCCGCCAGTTGAGCGCCGAGACGGCGGAGAAGCATCCGGACGGAGCGCATGAGGGACCGCAGGAGCGGCTGAACGAGCGCGTGCGCGTATGGGAACGCCGGCTGTCCGAGTCCGGTATCCACGGCGACGTGCGCGTGATCGACCATAACGGCGCCCCGACACCGTTCTCGGGCAAGGATGCGAGCGTACGGCAATCCTGCATGCTGGCGATGATCGACGAGACGTTCACCAATATCATGCGGCATTCCGTGCGCGGCGAGAACGCCTACAACATGGTGATCACCTTGGGCGAACGCCATCTGGAACTCGTGGAGATGAATCCGATTCCGGACGAGCGGAAGACCAGCGACGACATCGATGACGTCCTGGATCTGCCCGGCGGCAACGGCCTGCGTCTGCACCGGGAGGAGATCGAATCCCTCGGCGGCGTGATGTCCGTGGGCGAGGATGACGGCACTTGGGTGCTGTACATGCGTATGCCGTATGCCGGTCCCGACGACGCCGAAGGCCGCACGCCGTTCCGCCGTCGGTGACACGCGTCCCGGCGCGATGCCGGGCCGCGCCATGCCGGGCTGTAGGGTGGAGGGTATGCCGATGCAGCGAACCATCATCGATAACCTGAAGTCCGAACGGGTGCGCCGGGTGGCGGATCTGTCCAACCGGCGGTCCCGGGCCAGAACCGGCCAGTATGTGATCGAGGGGCCGCAATCCGTGCGCGAGGCCGTACAGTGCGTGCCGCAGGCCGTGCGTGACGTGTACGTGGCTGTCGACGATTCGGACGGCGCCGGGCATGCCAATATGGCGTTGCTCGCCCGGCACGGCTACGCGCGGATGCCGGACGAGTCATGCGAGGGGATCCCGGTGTCGGCGTTGCTGGCCCCGATCGTGGCGGAGGCATTGTCTCACGGCGTCTATGTGCACCTGTGCAGCGCCGGGGTCGTCGAGCGGATGAGCCGTGACGCGCAGGGCATCGTGGCGGTGGGGGACATGCAGGCCACAAGGGATGCGATGACCGGCACCGCCCCCGAAACGCCGGGAGTCGGAGGTTCGGGCGGAAGTCCATCACTGGTGGCGGCCTTCTGGCAGGTGCGCGACCCCGGCAACGCGGGCACGGTGATCCGTGCGGCCGATGCCGCGGGCTGTGCGGCGGTCGTGTTCGTGGACGAGTGCGTGGACATGTTCAACCCGAAGGTGATCCGTGCCACGGCCGGTTCGCTGTTCCACCTGCCGGTGCTGACGATGACCACCGAGGAATTCTTCACGTGGTGCTCGGAGCGTGGACTTGCGGTGACGGCCGCCGACGTGTACGGCACGCCCGGGAACCGGCCGGTGCCGCTGCCCGAGCTGTTGGGCGGTGACGGCGGCCGCGATGCCGACCGTGCGGTGCTGTTCGGCAATGAGGCTCGGGGCCTGCCGGACGACGTGCTGGAGCGTTCGGACACGGTGGTTTCGATTCCGATCTACGGCCGGGCGGAGTCGCTGAATCTGGGCACGAGCGCCGCCGTCATGCTGATGAGCATGGCTATGTCGAGTCGCTTTGGGAGAATGTAAAGTCGTAAAACGCCGGTAAATCGCGCTTTTGCGGGTTTGCCGCGCGGCTGACGATGTAGGAAGACGCAGGAAAGGGAGCTCGTGGCACAACAAGCGGTGTTCGATGCTCAGGCGGTGACCGATGCGGTCGCCGAGGGCATCGCGAGGATAGAGAACGCCTCCAGCACGGAGGAACTGAAAGCCATCAAGACGCAGTATGCGGGCGCCGAATCGGCGATGACGCAGGCCAGCAAGGCCATCGGCGCGCTGCCCGCCGACCAGAAGAAGGAGGCCGGCAAGCTCATGGGCCGGCTGCGCGCCGACTTCGGGCGCGCGTTCGGCGCACGTGAGACCGAGCTGAAGGCCCAGGAGGAGGCGCGCGCACTCGCCGCCGAAACCGTGGACATGACCCTGCCGATCCGGCGCAAGCCGTTGGGCGCGCGCCATCCGCTGGCCAAGGTGATGGAGGATTGGGAGGACTTCTTCATCTCGATGGGCTGGCGCATCTCCTCCGGCCCGGAGGTGGAGACCGAATGGTTCGACTTCGACGCGCTGAACTTTGGCCCCGACCATCCGGCCCGCCAGATGCAGGACACCTTCTACGTCAAGGGCTCGCAGGCGCGTGACGCCGCCGGCTTCGTGGGCTCGAACATGGTGCTGCGCACGCAGACCTCATCCGACCAGGTCCGCGCGCTGCTGGAATACGGCGTGCCGCTGTACATCGCCTCGCCGGGCCGCGTGTTCCGCACCGACGAACTGGACGCCACGCACACCCCGGTGTTCCACCAGTGCGAGGCGCTCGCCGTGGACAAGCATCTGACCATGGCCGACCTGAAGGGCGTGCTGGACAAGCTGGCCGTGGCCATGTTCGGCCCGGAGGCCAAGACCCGTCTGCGCCCGAGCTACTTCCCGTTCACCGAGCCGAGCGCCGAGCTCGACCTGTGGTTCCCGGACAAGAAGGGCGGTGCCGGCTGGCTCGAGTGGGGCGGCTGCGGCATGGTGAACCCGAACGTGCTGAAGTCCGCCGGCTTGGACCCGGACGTGTACACCGGCTTCGCGTTCGGCATGGGCATCGAGCGTACGCTGCTGCTGCGCCATGACATCAATGACATGCACGACCTGGTCGAAGGCGACGTGCGATTCAGCAAGCAATTCGTGATGGGAGAGTGAAAAGCCCATGCCTATGGTTGATATTGACTGGCTCAAGGACCATGTCGAGGTTCCCGAGGTTCTGACGTACGAGCAGTTGGCGAAGGACCTGGTCAAGGTCGGTCTGGAGGAGGAGGAGATCCACGCCTCCCAGGTGACCGGACCGATCGTGGTCGGCTATGTGGTGGATGCCACGCCGGAACCGCAGAAGAACGGCAAGACCATCAACTGGTGCCACGTGGACGTCGGCGACGAATACAACGACGTGGACGAGAACGGCAACAAGGTGCCCCGCGGCATCGTGTGCGGCGCCCCGAACATGAAGGCCGGCGAGAAGGTCGTCGTCACGCTGCCGGGTGCAGTGCTCCCCGGCGATTTCCGCATCGAACCGCGCAAGACCTACGGCCACATCTCCGACGGCATGTGCGCCTCGGAACGCGAACTGGGCCTAGGCGACAGCCACGACGGCATCATCCTGTTGCGCGACTACGGCTTCACCCCGGCCGAATACGAGGCGTTGAAGCCCGGCGACGACGCGATGCACCTGCTGCACCTCGACCAGCCGCTGCTGGAAATCAACATCACGCCGGACCGCGGCTATGCGCTCTCGTACCGTGGCGTGGCCCGCGAGTACCACCATTCCACAGGCGCCGCCTACGTCGATCCGGTGGTTGCGCTGGACGAGAAGACGCCGGCCACCAAGGGCCTGGAACCCGGCACGCCGACCGACATCGAGGTGTCGATCGAGGACGGCAACCCCATTCATGGCGTGCCCGGCTGCGACCGTTACTACGCCCGCGCCATCCACGGCTTCGATCCTTCGGCCAAGACCCCGAACTGGATGCGCCGCCGCCTGATCCGCGCCGGCATGCGTTCGATCTCGCTGGCCGTGGATGTGACCAACTACGTCATGCTCGATCTGGGCCAGCCGATGCACGCCTACGATCTGGACAAGATCGAGGGTCCGATTGTGGTGCGCCGCGCCCGTGAAGGCGAGCACCTGGTCACGTTGGACGGCAAGGACCACGAGCTGAGCGTCGAGGATCTGCTGATCACCGATTCGCCGAACGGCGAGCGCGGTTCCCGCATCATCGGCCTGGCCGGCGTGATGGGCGGCCTGTATGGCGAGGTGACCGCGGAGACCAAGAACATCCTGCTGGAGGCCGCGCACTTCGACCAGGTGTCGATCGCGCGTTCCGCCCGCCGCCACAAGACCCCGTCCGAGGCCTCCCGTCGGTTCGAGCGCGGCGTGGATACGCAGCTGCAGCCGGCCGCCGCGCAGATGGCCGCCGAGCTGCTGATCCGCTACGGCAATGGCGAGGCCTCCGAGCATCCGACCGACGTGAACAACGTGCCGCGCCGCCGGACGATCCATTTCAAGTCCACCGAGGTCGCGCGCGTGACCGGTCTGGATACCGACGTCAACCGCATCAGCGAGATCCTGACCGATATCGGCTGCGGTGTGGCCGGCGGCGGCAACGGCGAGTTCTCGGTCATGCCGCCGAGCTGGAGGCCGGATCTCAACGAACCGTGCGATCTGGTCGAGGAGGTCGCGCGTCTGGTCGGCTATGACGAGATCCCGGTGACCGTGCCGCCCGCTCCGGTGGAGGGCGAGGTCGGTCTGACCGGCGACCAGCGCCGTAAGCGTCAGGTGGCCGACGAACTGGCCGAATACGGCATGGTGGAGGCGCTGACCTACCCGTTCGTGGGCGACGAGGACTACAAGGCCTTCGGTTACGATGTGGACGAGATCAAGCGTGTGAGCGTGGAGATCGCCAATCCGCTGGCCGGCGACCGTCCGTTCCTGCGCCGCGACATCCTGCTGACGCTGGCCCAGACCGTGCGCCTGAACCTGCGCCGCGGCATGGAGAACGTGTCGCTGTATGAGCTGGGCCATGTCTACCTGTGGAACCCGGACGCCCCCGCGATTCCGGCGCTGCCGGGCGGTGTGCGCCCGAGCGACGAGCAGTTGGCGGCGCTGGACGCCGGCCTTCCGGACCAGCCGCTGCACGTGGCCGGCATCCTGACCGGCGATGCGGTCCAAACCGGCTGGCTGGGCGAACGCCGCGCCGTGGACTGGAGCGACGCCGCCGAAGCCGTGCATCGCATCTCCGAGCGTCTGGGCGCCGATCTGACGTTCGACCAGCCCGCTCCCGCCGACGTGCCCGCCCAGTGGCATCCCGGCCGCATGGCCCGTGTGCTGATCGGCCAGACCGCGGTGGGCGTGGTGGGCGAGCTGCACCCGCATGTCAACGAGGCGTTGGGCCTGCCCGCGCATTCGGCCGCGTTCGAACTGGATCTGACCGCGCTGTTCGCCGAACTGGACAACGCGCCGATCCAGGCCAAGCCGATCTCCACGTTCCCGCCCGTCAAGCAGGATCTGGCGTTCACGGTGCCGCAGTCGGTCACGGCCGCGGCGTTGGAGCGCGCGATTCGCGAGGCGGCCGGCGACGTGCTCGAATCGATCGAACTGTTCGACGTGTTCACCGGCGACCAGTTGGGCGACGGCATGAAGTCGCTCGCCTACGCCGTCACGTTCCGTGCCGTCGACCGCACCCTTGATTCCGAGGACAGCGAGGCCATCCGCAAGGCCATCATCGATAAGGCCGCCGAGCTCGGAGCGCAGCTGCGCGCCTGAGCGATGCCGATACGGGCTTGCCTTCCGGGAGCATCGCCGAAGGCAAGCCCGTGCCGCATCCGGTGGCATCCGCATGGCACCGCATGAATAAGGAGTATCCGTCCATGACCGCCCCGAACGAACAGCCGCAGCCGTCCGCTCCGTCGTCGCAGCCGGAATACGGCGCGATGGCGAACCAGTATCCGGCCGGGTACGATCCCTACGTGTACGGACGCCCCGACGCCGAACCGCAGCCCGCCACGGCGGCGCCGTCCGGCGGGCCTTCGGCGCAGCCGCAGCCGTATGCGGGCCATGCCGCGCCGGACGCGGGCAACGGGCCCTATGATCCGTACCGGCAGCAGGGGCAGTATGGTCCCGCGCAGGACGGGTGGCGGACGGGAGGGGAGCGGCCCCGGCCGTTCGGCGGCATCGACATGGACGATCCCCGTCAGAACCCGCTGTATGGCCACTGGGATTTTTATGCCATCCTGTCGCTGGTGTTCGCGCTGATACTGCCGGTTCCGGTGCTGCCCGCCGTGATGGGAGGGGTGGCCATGTGGCGCACCCGCACGTTCCGGATGAAGGGGTACGGGCTGGCGCTGGCCGCGGTGATCATCAACGTGATCTATACGCTGGCCGTGTTGTGGATGACGTTCAACGGCCTGTCGGCGACGGATCTGTATCAGCAGATGCTCGATGGCATGATCGGGCAGGGAAGCACCGGCGACGGGGGAACCTCGGTCAGCGCCTGATGGCAGTCCGCCGGAAGACGGCGGCCGCACGTCGGACGCGGCACAACATGCATAGTTATGCAATGTACTGCATAAAGTGTATGCTGGTTGCTCGTTGGATGCGCATGGCCATCATGCGCGGAAAGGTGACGTGAAATGGCGAAGTACACGGTCGCCGTGGCAGGGGCCACGGGGTATGCGGGCGGCGAGGCGCTGCGCATTCTGGCGGCGCATCCCGCGTTCGAGGTGACGTGCGTGGCCGGGCATTCCTCGGTGGGGGACAAGCTGGGCAAGCATATGCCGCACATCCCGCAGCTGGCAGATCTGGTGGTCGAGGACACCACGCCCGAGGCGCTCAACGGCCATGACGTGATCATCCTGGCGTTGCCGCATGGCGCGTCCGGCGCGATCGCCGCACAGCTCGACCCGAACGCGGTCGTCGTCGACCTCGGCGCCGACCACCGTCTCGAGGAGCGTTCGGCCTGGGACGAATACTATGGCGGCGATTTCTATGAGCACTGGACCTACGGCATGCCCGAGCTCATCGTCGGCAGGGATTCCGACGGCGGATACCTGCGGCAGCGCGTCGCCATCCCCGGCACCAAGCGCATCGCCGGCCCTGGCTGCAACGTCACGGCCGTGACGCTGGCCATGCAGCCGGCGGTGGCCGAGAACCTGATCGAACCCACCGATATCGTGGCCGACCTGGTCGTCGGCTATTCGGGCGCCGGCAAGAACCTCAAACGCGCGAACCTGCTCGCCGCGGAGGCGTTCGGCTCCGCCGTCCCCTATTCGGTGGGCGGCACGCACCGGCACATCCCCGAGATCCTGCAGAACCTCGCGCACGCCGCCGGTCTGGGGGCGGCGGACGCAGAACGTTTCACGCTCGGGTTCACGCCGATCCTGGCACCGATGTCCCGCGGCATCCTGGCTTCGGTCTCCGCGCGCATGACCGACAAGGCCATGGCCATGACGGATGCCGAGATCCACGGCATCTGGGAACGCGCCTACGAAGGGCAGGAATTCATGGTCGTGCTGCCGGAAGGCGTGTTGCCGGCCACGCAGAACATCATCGGGTCGAACGCGGCCCATCTGCAGGTGGTCGTGGACCGCAAGGCGCGGCGTCTGCTCGCCTTCGCCGCCATCGACAACCTCAACCGCGGCACCGCCGGGCAGGCCGTGCAGTCGTTGAACATCGCATTGGGACTCCCCGAGGATCAGGGATTGACGAAGATTGGAGTGGCACCGTGAGCGTAACATTCGCCAAGGGATTTAAGGCGGCGGGCGTCGAAGCCGGCATCTCCGCCGTGGAGGGCAAGAAGGACTTGGCGCTGGTCGTCAACGCGGGGCCGCTGGACGCCATCGCCGGCGTGTTCACGCCGAACCGGTTCTGCGCGGCGCCCGTGCAGTGGAGCCGGGGGATCGTGGCTGACGGGCACGCCAAGGCCGTGATTCTCAACTCCGGCGGGGCGAACGCCTGCACCGGCCAGGCCGGGTACGACCAGTCCGCGGCCACGGCCGCCAAGGTGGCCGGACTGCTCGGCTGCGCCGCCGAGGACGTGGCCGTCTGCTCGACCGGTCTGATCGGCGAACTGCTGCCGCTGGACAACGTGCTGTCCGGCGCCGAGACCGCCTTCGGCGCGCTGGCGGACACCGCCGAGGCCGGCGCCGACGCCTCGCATGCGATCATGACCACCGACACCAGGCCGAAGACCGTCGAGATCGAAGGCGCCGGCTACCGCATCGGCGGCATGGTCAAAGGCGCGGGCATGATCGCCCCCCAGCTGGCCACCATGCTGTGCGTCATCACCACGGACGCCGTGGTGAGCGCCGGGCAGCTGCAGGCCGCGCTGAGCGTCGGCGTGGACACCTCGTTCAACCGCATCGACGTGGACGGCTGCATGTCCACCAACGACACGGTGCTGCTCATGGCCTCCGGCGCCTCGGGCACGGAACCCGACCCCGACGAGTTCAACGCGCTGGTGGCGCAGGCCTGCGCCGCACTGGCCCGGCAGATCATCGGCGACGGCGAAGGCGCGAGCCACGACGTGCGGATCACCGTCACCGGCGCGACCAGCGAGGACGCCGCACTGGCCTGCGGACGCGCCGTGGCCGCATCGAACCTGCTCAAATGCGCGATCGCGGGCAACGACCCGAACTGGGGCCGCGTCGTCAGCTCCTTGGGCACGGTTCCCGAATCCGTGGCGCCGTACGACCCGAACCGGGTGACCGTGGACATCAACGGCGTGCGCATCTGCGACGGCGGCAAGCCCGGCCGCGACCGCTCCGAGGTGGATATGACGCCGCGGGAGGTGCATATCGACATCGACCTGAACGCCGGGGACGCCGAGGCGACCGTATGGACCGACGACCTGACCCACGAATACGTGCATATCAACGCCGATTACGAAAGCTGAACAACCATCATGACAACTTGGAAAGGCCCCGGATACCATCTGGACGTCCACACCGACCTGACCCCCGACCAGAAGGCCGAGGTGCTCATCGACGCGCTGCCCTGGCTGGAGGAGTTCGCCGGGCAACGCATCGTGGTCAAATACGGCGGCAACGCCATGGTCGACGAACACCTGAAGCAGTGCTTCGCCGAGGACATGGTCTTCCTGCGCCAGGTGGGCCTGCACCCGGTTGTGGTGCACGGGGGAGGCCCGCAGATCTCGCGGATGCTCGACGCGCTGGGCATCGAATCGGAGTTCCGCGGCGGACTGCGCGTCACCACGCCCGAAGCCATGGACGTGGTGCGCATGGTGCTCACCGGCAAGGTCTCGCGCGAGCTGGTCGGCCTGATCAACGCGCACGGCCCGTTCGCCGTCGGCCTGTCCGGCGAGGACGGCGCCCTGTTCTCCGCCATGCAGCGCAGGCCGGTCATCGACGGGCACGCCACCGACATCGGCCTGGTGGGCGACGTGGTGAGTGTGGACGCCTCGGCCGTCGAAGACCTGATCAACGCCGGACGCATCCCCGTGGTCTCCTCGGTCGCGCCGAACGAGGACGACGCCACGCAGGTGCTCAACGTCAACGCCGATTCGGCCGCCGCCGCCCTGGCCGCGGCGCTCGGCGCGCGCAAGCTGGTGATCCTGACCGATGTGGACGGCCTGTATGCCGACTGGCCGGACCGCAACTCGCTGATCGGCCGCATCGGCGTAGAGAACCTGCGCGACATGCTGCCCGATCTGGAGAGCGGCATGCGACCCAAGATGGAGGCCTGCGTGCGCGCCCTGGACGGCGGCGTGCCCCAGGCGCATATCATCGACGGCCGCAAGCCACACTCGATTCTCAATGAGATCTTCACCACCGCCGGTATCGGTACGATGGTGGTGCCGGAAGACGGCGTGGAAATGAGGAGTTCCTATGGCAGATGAATCGCAGACCATCGAGACGCTCGGTTCCGAGGACAGCAAGTGGCTGGGCGAGTACTCGCGTGTGCACATGAACGTGTTCGGCACCCCGCTGCGCGTCATGGACCACGGGCAGGGCACCCGCATCTGGGATGTGGACGGCAACGAATACCTGGACTTCCTGGCGGGCATCGCCGTCAACTCGCTCGGCTACGCCCATCCCGCTTGGGTCCAGGCCGTCAGCGCCCAGGCCGCCAAGGTGGCGCACACCAGCAACTACTTCGCCACCGAGCCGCAGATCGAGCTGGCCGCCCGCCTGATCAAGCTGGCCGGCGCGCCGGAAGGCTCGCACGTGTACTTCGGCAATTCCGGGGCCGAAGGCAACGAGGCCGCGTTGAAGCTGGCCAAGCTGTACGGCCGCACGCTGCCGGGCGCCACGCCCGACATCGGCGGCAAGCCGGCGCGCATCATCGCGCTGACCCACGGGTTCCACGGCCGCACGCTGGGCGCGCTGTCGGCCACCTGGAAGCCGGCGATCCGCACCCCGTTCGAACCGCTGGTGCCGAACATCGAATTCGTGGAGGCCGGCGACCCGCTCGCCCTGTATGAGGCGTTCGGACAGACCGGTCCCGGCCGGTATGGCAAGGGGCCCGTGGCGGCGGTCATCATGGAGCTCATCCAGGGTGAGGCCGGTGTCCGTCCGCTCGGCGCCGACTACGTGAGCAAGGTCCGTGCCATGTGCGACGCGAACAACGCGTTGCTCATCATCGACGAGGTGCAGACCGGCATCGGCCGCACCGGCGCCTGGTTCGCCTTCCAGCGCGAGGATCTGTCCGGCGGCATCACCCCGGATATCGTCACCTTCGCCAAGGGCGTGGCCGGCGGCTTCCCGATGGGCGGCATGATCGCCTTCGGCGAGAAGCTGTCCGCGCTGTTCTCCCCGGGCACCCACGGCTCCACGTTCGCCGGCAACCCGCTGGCCGCGTCCGCCGCGCTGGCCACGCTCGACGTCATCGAGCACGACAACCTGATTGCCAACGCCGAGGCCAGGGGCGAGCAGCTGCGCAACGGCATCATGGAGGCCGGCAACCCGCTGTTCGAATACGTGCGCGGCCGTGGCCTGCTCAACGCCATCCAGCTGACCCATCCGTGCGCGCACGCCGCCATGGAATGGGCGCTCGAGCACGGCCTGATCGTCAACGCCGTGGCGCCGGACGCCCTGCGACTGGCCCCGCCGCTGATCGTCGGCGAACAGGATGTGAACGACGCGGTCGCCATCCTCGCCGCCATCCCCAACGACCTGCCCAACGACTGACCCCATCGAGAAGGAGACCGACATGACCGGACAGCTGCGCCACATGCTGCGCGACGATGACGTGACCCACGAGGAGCAGAAGCAGATCCTCGAACTGGGCATGAAATTCCGTGAGAACCGGTATTACCACCGGCCGTTCGAAGGTCCGCAGGCCGTGGCCGTCCTGTTCGACAAGCCCAGCACGCGCACCCGATCCAGCTTCGCCACCGGCGTGGCCGAACTGGGCGGCTATCCGCTGGTCATCGACAAGTCCGGCTCCCAGTTGGGCCGCGGCGAGCCGGTGGCAGACACCTCGCGCGTGCTCACCCGCATGACCTCGGCCATCGTCTGGCGCACCTTCGGACAGGACCGCGTCGAGCAGATGGCCCGCTACGCCACCGTGCCGGTCGTCAATGCGTTGACCGACGAATTCCACCCCTGCCAGATCCTGGCCGATCTGCTGACCATCGCCCAGTTCCGCGGCGGCGTGGACGCCCTGCCCGGCAAGACGATCGCCTACTTCGGCGACTGCGCCAACAACATGGCCAACTCCTACCTGCTCGGCGGCGCCGTGGCCGGCATGCACGTGCGCGTCGCCGGCCCGTACGGCTACCTGCCCGACCCGCGGATCGTGGCCGACGCCGAGCGCATCGCCGCACAGACCGGCGGTTCGATCCTGGTGACCACCGACCCGCGTGAGGCCGCAAAGGACGCCGACTGCATCTTCACCGACACCTGGGTCTCGATGGGCGAGGAGGCGGAGTATGCGGTGCGATCCAAGCCGTTCTGGGAGTATCAGGTCAACGATGAGCTCATGGCCCTGGCCAAGCCGGACGCGCTTTTCCAGCACTGCCTGCCCGCGTACCGCGGCAAGGAGGTCACCGAATCGGTGATCGACGGTCCGCAGTCCGTGGTCTGGGACGAGGCCGAGAACCGTCTGCACGCGCAGAAGGCGCTGCTCACCTGGCTGATCGGCCAGCAGCGCGGCGACGACGGCCTGCTGTCCTGAGTGCGGGCGGATGGGCATGTCGGAGACTAACCCGTTGCAGCGGCCCGCGACCCGGGCCGCCCGCCTGAGTGCGGTCGAGGAGGCGCTACTCAAATACGTCATCACCTCGCAGTCGCAGCTCTCGCAGATCCTGGCCGACGAGGACATCGACGTGACCCAGGCCACGCTGAGCCGCGATCTGGACGAGCTGGGTGCGGTCAAGACGCGTCTGGCGGACGGCACCGTGGCGTACACCATCGACCGGCGCCAGCAGGAGCCCGCGTCCCATGCCGGCGCCAAGGCCGAACAGCAGATGTCGCGGATCCTGTCGGGGTTGGTGACGTCGGTGGCGTCGGCCAACAACCTCATCGTCGTGCACACGCCGTCCGGTGCCGCGCAGTACGTGGCCAGCGTGATCGACCGGCAGCCGCTCGACGGCGTGCTCGGCACGATCGCCGGGGACGACACGGTGATGATCGTCTGCTCGGACGAGCGGACGGCCTCGGACCGGTCGCGGTGGCTGCTTGACATCGCCTCGAAAACCGTGTCGGGGGAGTGAGCTCGGATTCCCGCGACGCACCGGGTGAATATTTATACAAGCCTATGCATATACTTGCATTCAGCGTTCGATAGAAAGGGCTGAACATGAGTGACAAGAACCGTATCGTACTGGCCTATTCGGGAGGTCTTGACACCTCCGTGGCCATCCCGTACCTGAAGGACCGCACCGGCAAGGACGTCGTCGCCGTCTCGCTCGACGTCGGCCAGGGCGGCGAAAGCCTGGAGACCATCAAGGAGCGCGCGTTGGCGTGCGGCGCCGTGGAATCCTACATCGTCGACGCCCGCAACGAGTTCGCCGACGAGTACTGCATGCTCGCGCTCAAGGCCAACGCCATGTACGAGGGTGTGTACCCGCTGGTCTCCGCCATCTCCCGTCCGCTGATCACCAAGCATCTGGTCCGTGCCGCCCACCAGTTCGGCGCCGACACCATCGCCCACGGCTGCACTGGCAAGGGCAACGACCAGGTGCGTTTCGAGGTGTCGATCCAGTCCATCGACCCCACGCTCAAGGCCATCAGCCCGATCCGCGACCTGTCGCTGACCCGTGACGTGGAGATCGCCTACGCCAAGGAGCACCGGCTGCCGATCGTGCAGACCGAGAAGAGCCCGTACTCCATCGACCAGAACGTGTGGGGCCGCGCCATCGAAACCGGCTTCCTGGAGGATCCGTGGAACGGCCCGACCAAGGACTGCTACGCCTACACCGACGATCCGGCCTTCCCGCCGGTCGAGGACGAGGTCATCATCGAATTCAAGCAGGGCATCCCGGTCAAGATCGACGGCCGCGACGTGACCCCGCTGCAGGCCATCGAGGAGATGAACCGCCGCGCCGGCGCCCAGGGCATCGGCCGCATCGACCTGATCGAGGATCGTCTGGTCGGCATCAAGTCCCGCGAGCTGTACGAATGCCCGGGCGCGGTGGCGCTGATCACCGCCCACCAGGAGCTGGAGAACTGCTGCCTGGAGCGCGAGCAGCACCGCATCAAGCGCGACATCGACAAGCGTTGGGGCGAGCTGGTCTACGATGCGCAGTGGTTCTCGCCGGCGGTCAAGTCGCTCAACGCGTTCATCGAGGACACCCAGCAGTACGTCTCCGGCGAGATTCGCATAATCCTGCACGGCGGCCGCGCCGTGGTCACCGGACGCCGTTCCGAGACCTCGCTGTACGACTACAACCTGGCCACCTATGATTCCGGCGACAGCTTCGATCAGAACGCCTCCAACGGCTTCATCGAGATCTACGGCCTGCCCACCCGCGTGGCCGCCGCCCGCGACGTGAAGTTCGGCAACGGCATCGAGGTGCCGGACAACACCGTCGAATAATCGTCAAGGAATCAACAAGCGGATGCCGAGCGGATTCGACCGCTCCGGCATAACGACGTCAGGCTTCCGACCAGGAACGTCATGTGTGTTCACGGATCCGCGGCAGATCGGCCGATGGTCCGGGAACGGACGGACGTCCCGGCGGAAGCCTTCGATGTAAGGTAGGCACTATGACCGAACAGAACGAACATCTCGCCCTGTGGGGCGGCCGTTTCACCTCCGGCCCGTCGCCGGAGCTCGCCAAGCTGTCCAAATCCACGCAGTTCGACTGGCGTCTGGCCGACGACGACATCGCCGGCTCTCGCGCCCACGCCCGCGCGCTCGGCCGTGCCGGGCTGCTGACCGACGACGAGCTGCGGCGCATGGAGGAGGCCCTCGACGAACTGCAGCGTCGCGTGGATTCAGGCGAATTCGCGCCGATCGAGGATGACGAGGACGAGGCCACGGCGCTGGAGCGCGGTCTGCTGGACATCGCGGGCGACGAGCTCGGCGGCAAACTGCGCGCCGGCCGATCCCGCAACGATCAGATCGCCTGCCTGATCCGCATGTGGCTGCGCCGCCACGCGCGCCGGATCGCGGGGCTCACGCTCGATCTGGTCCAGGTGCTGATCGCCCAGTCCGAGCAGGCCGGCAACGCGGTCATGCCCGGCCGCACCCATATGCAGCACGCGCAGCCGGTATTGCTCGCCCACCAGCTCATGGCCCATGTATGGCCGTTGATCCGTGACGTGCAGCGTCTGGTGGACTGGGACGCCCGCATCGACGCCAGCCCGTACGGTTCCGGCGCGCTCGCCGGCAACACGCTCGGCCTGGACCCGCAGAACGTGGCTGTGGAACTGGGCTTCTCCCGCGTCACCGACAACTCGATCGACGGCACCGCGGCCCGCGACCTGGTTGCCGAATTCGCGTTCGTGGCCGCCATGCTCGGCGTGGACATCTCCCGCCTGAGCGAGGAGATCATCATCTGGAACACGCAGGAGTTCGCCTTCGTGCGGCTCGACGACGCGTACTCGACCGGCTCGTCGATCATGCCGCAGAAGAAGAACCCGGATATCGCCGAGCTGGCGCGCGGCAAGTCCGGCCGCCTCATCGGCGACCTGACCGGGCTGCTGGCCACGCTCAAGGGACTGCCCACCGCGTACGCCCGCGACCTGCAGGAGGACAAGGAGGCCGTGTTCGACCAGGTCGACACGCTCGAGGTGCTGCTGCCGGCCTTCACCGGCATGGTGGCCACGATGCGCTTCGACACCGACCGTCTGGCGGCGGAGGCACCCACCGGATTCGCCCTGGCCACGGACATCGCCGAATGGCTGGTGCGCAACGGCGTGCCGTTCCGCCACGCCCATGAACTCTCCGGCGCCTGCGTGAAGATCGCCGAGGAGCGCGGCCAGGAGCTTTGGGACCTGACCGACGACGACTTCGTGACGGTCTTCGCGGACTTCCTGCCCGCCGACAAGGCGCCGCAGGTGCGCGAGGTGCTGTCCACCGAAGGGTCCGTGGCCGCGCGCCGCGGCAAGGGCGGCACCGCACCCGAACGCGTGCGCGAACAGATCATCGACGCCAAGTCCAAGGCGGAATCCCTGCGCACCTTCGCCGTCTCCATCAGCGACGGCCCGGCGTACAGGACCGAAGGCTCGCTCAACTGATGTCCGGCGCGTTCGCCACGGTCATCCGTCGCTCCATCCGCGGGTCGCTCGGCCGGTTCCTGGCCATCATCGGCATCGTGGCGCTCGGCTGCGGGTTCTTCGCCGGACTGCAGATGAGCGGCGCCGACATGCGCGTGGCAGCCGACCGCTACTACGACGGCACGAACCTGTGGGACATCCGCCTGATTTCCACGCTCGGCTTCTCCGACGACGACGTGGACCGGGTCCGCGAGATTGACGGCATCGAGGAGGTGATGCCGTCGATCTCGACCGACGTGATGATGGAGATGGGCGACGAGCAGACCGCCGTCCGGGTCGCGCTGCTCCCGGACGGCGCACCGGAAGGCGAACAAACCGATGACGTGACCGTCGCATCCGACGACGACGGGTATCTCAACCGTCTGCTGCTGCGCGACGGTCGCTGGCCCACAGCCGCCGACGAATGCGTGGTCTCCGCCGACACCGCGCAGGGGAAACCCTCCATCGGCGACACCATCCACGTGCAGTACGGCACCGAGGCGTTGGACGACACGCTCACCGGCAGGGAATTCACCGTCGTCGGCACGGTCAGCTCATCGAACTATCCGTACACGGTCAGCTTCGGATCCACCACGCTCGGTTCCGGCATGATCGAGCAATATCTGTATGCGCCGCGCGACGCCTTCGCCGAGGACGCCGCCTATACTGACATCTACGCCACCGTGGACGGGGCCGCCGCCTATGAGAGCGGCACCGATGACTACGAGCGGGCCGTCGCCGACGTCACCGACAGGATCGAGCTGCAAGCCGACGCCCTGGCCGAGGCCCGGCTGGACGATATCAGAAACCCCCTGCAACAGGATCTGGACGAGCGCCGCAGCGATTACGAGTCCGAACACGACGAGGCGATCGCCCAGCTCGACGACACGGAACGCCAGCTCGACATCGCCTCACAGCTCAGTCCCGGCGACAGCCGGATCGCCGCATCCCGCGCACAGCTCGAACAACAGCGGGCCCAAGCCGAGCGGGGATTCGCCGAAGCCGAAGCGCAGCTGGCGGACGCGCAATCCGAACTGGATGCGATGGCAGCCCCGGAACTCTACATCCTCGACCGCACGCACAGCGAGGGCGCGGCCAGCTACCAGGGCGACAGCGAACGCATGGACAGCATCGCCGACGTGTTCCCGTTCATGTTCTTCCTCGTGGCGGCGCTGGTGGCGCTGACCACCATGACACGCATGGTGGAGAACGAACGCATCGAAATCGGCACCTACAAGGCGCTCGGCTACGGTACGGCGACCATCGCCTGCAAATACCTGGCGTATGCGGCCGCCGCCAGCGTCACCGGAGCACTCATCGGCATCGCGGCGCTCAGCCAGATCCTGCCGTACATCGTCATGCAGGCGTACGCGATCATCTACGCGGTGCCCGCGCAAGCCCTGCCGTTGCCCATCCAACCGTCAGCCGCTTTGCTCGCCGGCGGCACAGGCGTGGGCGTGACCCTGCTGTGCACCTGGTTCGCCGTGGTCTCCAGCCTGCGAGAAACACCATCCGGGCTCATGCTGCCGCGTCCGCCGAAGGCCGGCAAACGCATCCTGCTCGAACATATCGGACCGCTGTGGCGCAGCCTCTCCTTCTCCTGGAAGGTCACCTGCCGCAACCTCTTCCGCTACAAACGACGGTTCTTCATGACCATCATCGGCATCAGCGGCTGCACGGCGCTGATGCTCGTCGGCTTCGGCCTGCACGACGCGATCTGGGACATCATCGACAACCAGTTCGGATCGATCCAGCGGTACAACACCATCGTCAGCCTGAACGACGACGCCACCGACGAGGACATCGCGGCGGTGCAAGCCAAGCTCGAGGAACACGACGCCACCGACCTGACGCGCGTCGACATCGAGAACATGCAGATCACGGGCGCCGATGACGCCGACGACGACCCGCTGGCCGTACAGGTCATCACGCCGCAGGACGCGGACGCGCTGGCCGACGTGATCACCTTCCGCGAGCGTGCGGACCATGCCGCGGTGACCTTCGACGAGGACGCGGTGCTCGTCACCGAGAAGGCCGCGACGAAGCTCGGACTCCAGGTCGGCGACGGACTGACGCTGCACCGGCAGGACGGCATGGGCAACGCCGTCGGCGACGGGGCGCAGGTCACGATCACCGGCATCGTGGAGAACTACGTCGGCAACATGGTCTATCTGGGGCCCGAAGCGTGGGAACGGGCCGCCGATCAGGACGACGGGCTGGACGCCGAACCCGCATACCTGACCACGTACGCGGTGGCGCCGGACAGCCAACGCGTGCGGGACGAGCTGTCGGCCGACCTGCGCGACGTGCCGCATGTCTCCACGGTGGGCTTCTCGGCGATCTCCATCGACACCTACTCTACGATGCTCAGCTCGATCAACCTGATCGTGGTGGTGCTGATCGTGTCGGCGGCGGCGCTCGCGTTCATCGTGCTCTACAACCTGACCAACATCAACATCGGCGAGCGTGTGCGGGAGATCGCCACGCTCAAGGTGCTCGGGTTCACCCGTCGCGAGGTCCACTCCTACATCTTCCGGGAGATCGCGATTCTGGCGCTGGTCGGCGACCTTATCGGCCTGGTGCTCGGCACCTGGCTGGAGGGGTTCGTCATCACCACCGTGGAGGTGGACGTGGTGATGTTCGGACGCATCATCCACCCGCAGAGCTACCTGTACGCGTTCCTGCTCACCCTGGTGTTCAGCGGCGTGGTCGTGATGGCCATGCGCGGCCGGCTCGACCGGGTGGATATGGTCGAAAGCCTCAAATCGGTCGACTGACCGGCCAGGGCTCGACGCCACGCCCGACGGTCTACATTGTGGAACGGAAACACGTTCGTGACGCATGGTCGGGTATGGTCTGATGCAACACGGCGGCAATCCGCCCCATATCGGAAGAAACGAGACATGCCATGATGATGCAGCACACCATATCGGCGGTGGAGGGTGCCGGCGTGCGCGTCAACGGGATGGGGGCCTCGCCGCTGGGCGGCGTGACCGCGCGATGGCGTCGTTGACAGTATCCGTTTCCCGCCGTTTTCGGGCGGGGCATCTCACCTATTCCGCAATATAACAACGTGGCCGGGGCGCATCGCCTCATCCGGCAATCCATCGATAGGAACCATCCGTCATGTTCAACACCACCAGTGTGGATGAGGTTCGTCGGGCGACCTCATCCGGATCTTTCACCATTGCACCCGTCTGCCGTGAGATCATGGCCGACGACATCACCCCCATCGAGGCGTTGCGGGCGTTGAAGGCCGCCTCGGACCGCTGCTATCTGCTTGAATCCGTCGTAGGGCGCGAAAAACGCGGCCGATATACGTTCCTCGGGTTCGAACCGTCCCTGACCATCACCTGCACCGACGGCGAGATGACCATCGGCGGGCGGACGCTGCACACCGACGATCCCTCCGCCGAGATCCGACGCGTCCTGGAACGGTACCGCAGCCCGCGCATCGAAGGCATGCCGCCGTTCACCGGCGGTCTGGTCGGGTATTTCGCATTCGAATACCTGAAGTACTCCGAGCCGACGGTTCGACGCGACGTGTCCAACCCGCATCATCTGCGGGATCTGGAACTCATGCTGTTCGACAAGGTCGTGGCCTTCGACAACGTGCGCCAGAGCGTGACCCTAATCGTCAACATGCCGCTGGACGGCGACCTTGAGGCCGATTACCGGCAGGCCGTGGACGAACTCGAACGGCTCGAACGACTGCTGCATGACGGCGAACGGTATCGCGACGGCGCGGGACGCATGACGGGGCAGAGCGTCGCGCTGTTCAGCCGCGACCAGTTCCGGGACATGGTCGAACGTGCCAAGACGCACATCCGCGAGGGCGACATCTTCCAGATCGTGCCGTCCAACCAGCTGAGCGCCCCGTTCGAAGGCAGCCTGCTGGACACCTACCGTGTGCTGCGCGTCACCAACCCCTCGCCGTACATGTTCTATCTGTCCGGCACCGACATCGAGATCGCCGGCGCATCCCCGGAGACGCTGGTCCGTTTGGAGGACGGCACACTGCGCACGTTCCCGCTGGCTGGCACGCGGCCGCGCGGCGCGACCGACGAGGAGGACGCCCGACTGGAACGGGAACTGCTCGCCGATCCCAAGGAACTGGCCGAACACAACATGCTCGTCGACCTGGGCCGTAACGACCTGGGTCGCGTCAGCCGGTTCGGATCCGTGCAGGTCGAACGGCTGCGCACCATCGAACGGTACTCGCACGTCATGCACATCGCCTCCAGCGTGCGCGGCGAACTGCGCGACGACTGCGACGCGCTCGACGCGATCGCCGCGGTACTGCCCGCCGGCACGCTCTCGGGCGCCCCGAAGATCCGCGCCTGCCAGCTGATCGGCGAGATGGAAGGCACCAAGCGCGGCGTGTACGGCGGGGCGATCGGATACCTCGACTTCACCGGCAACATGGATGTGTGCATCGGCATCCGCATCGCCTTCGCGCAGGACGGCATGGTGTTCGTGCGGGCCGGTGCGGGCGTCGTGGCCGATTCGGTGGCCGACAACGAGTATCAGGAGTGTCTGAACAAGGCCGGCGCCACCTTGGACGCGCTGCGGATTGCAGGGGAGGGATTGCGATGATTCTGCTCATCGACAGTTATGACAGTTTCTCATACAACCTGGTGCAGGCGATCGGCTCGATCGGGTCCGACATCCGGGTCGTCCGCAACGACGAACTGACGGTTGACGAGATCCGCGCACTGCACCCCGACCGGATCGTGCTGTCCCCGGGACCGGGACGGCCCGAGGACGCGGGCGTGATCGTGGACGTGGCCCGCGAATTGAACGGCATGGTGCCGATGCTCGGCGTTTGCCTCGGCCATCAGGCCATCTGCCAGGCGTACGGGGCCACCATCACCTACGCGCGCCGGCTCATGCACGGCAAGCAGTCGCCGACCGAACTCGATCCGCACTGCCCGCTGTTCGCCGGATGCGCGCCCAACGTGCCGGTCGCGCGGTATCATTCCCTGGCCGTGGACCCGGCCACGTTGCCGCCGGAGCTCAGGGTGACGGCCACCGCCGACGATGGCGAGGTGATGGCCGTGGCCGACGTCCGACCCGGACGGGCGCCGGTCTACGGCGTGCAATTCCATCCCGAATCGATCATGACGCCCGACGGCATGACCATGCTGCGCAACTTCCTTGCCTGACGGGCGGTCTTTTCGCAGGCATTCCCGCGGCGCGCATATACGATGGTTCATATGGGATCGACACGACGCAATGATGAACGCACCGTTGCCGGCTGCCATCGGCGGATGAGGCGCACCGACCGGGAGGTCGTCGATCCGGGGATGGTCGAACGCATCATCCGGGATTGCCGCATCGTGGACGTCGCATATGCGGACGCGGAGGGGATGACCATCATACCGATGAACTTCGGTTACGCGATACGACCCGATGGTCTGCCGACGTTGTATTTCCACTCGGCGTCGCACGGGCGCAAGATCGATGCGATCCGGGCCGCCGGCAACGCATTGCCTGGGCGGTATCGATGCGTACGGATTGCAGGCCAATTGAGGGGCGCACACCTTGCAGTTGGGGCGAAGCATTCCGTTCCGTGGTGGCGACCGGCACCGCGTCGATTGTGGAGGCGATGGAGGAACGCCGCGAGGGATTGCGGCTGCTGATGGCCCATCAGGCGGACATGCCGGACGTGACGTTCACCGACCAACAGGTGAACAGCGTGACCGTCTGGAGGATCGACCTCGACCATGTCACCGGCAAGGTTCATGAATGACCTGTTGGCTGCCCTTGGCTCGAGGACGCCATATTCGTTATCCATGGGGCAAATCGAGTGATGCCGTGGTACGGAAGGGATGATTCCCGAGTTCGAAAGTTCCGTACCACAAGGACGTGGTACGGAATGGCATTACGCCCGCTTCAAGGATTCCGTACCGTACCACGACGGTTCGGCAAGACATCCACTCTTGAAATATCAACCTTGTGAATCGGGGTTGTGGTCCGTGGTACGGTACGGAACTCTCAGAATGGGCTGTTGATGGTTCCGTACCACGTATACCTGGTACGGAACCATCAAGAACCTCTGCGTAACGGTTCCGTACCACCGCAGTAGGGCCACTGCCAATGATGGCGGGGTCTCGAGTCGTGATTCTCATCCGAACGAACGACTGCCGGTGACCGCGGCATCTCCTACAATCGGGAGCGACGATTGACGATACCGCGCGCCTGCGCCGACATAGTTGGGGGAGCAGTCATGCTGACACGACGACAGATCCGCATGCTGGTGCACCGGCATGGCCGGGAGGTTATCGCGCACGAGAACATGATGATCGAACGTCGTTGCTACCAGCATGGGGCCGTGACTACCTTCGCGCACTCGATCCGCGTGGCCTGTCTGGCGGTGTGGATGGCCGACCGGCTGCGTCTGTGGCGGCGCGTCGATCCGCGCTCGCTGATCCGTGCCGCGCTCCTGCACGACTACTTCCTGTACGACTGGCATGACTGGGACAACGGCGAACACCGGCTGCACGGGTTCACCCATGGACGTGCCGCATTGGAGAACGCGATGCGCGACTTCGGCGACCTCAACCATGTGGAGCGTGACAGCATCGCACGGCACATGTTCCCGCTGACCCCGCTGCCGCCGCGGTACATCGAAGGGTATCTGGTCACGATGGCCGACAAGGTGAGCGCCACCCGCGAGACCCTGTCCCTGGACCGGTTCAACAAGCCGAAAGCGCTGGAGCGCGGTGGCATGGCCTCCCGCTCGACGGCGCCGTCCGTGACGGTTCGGAACCGTCGCGGCTGAGGGGAGCTCGCCCATGCTCGCCGTCGAACATCTGTTCCTGTGGTTCCTGTTCTACTCGTTCCTGGGGTGGGTCTACGAGTCGATTCTGGTATCCGTGCAGGAACGCCGATTCGTGAACCGTGGATTCCTCAACGGCCCGCTGTGCCCGATCTACGGCGTCGGGGCCGTGCTGGCCGACCTGCTGCTGGGCGGCATCGCCGGCCATCCGTTGCTAGTGTTCCTCATCTCCGCCGTGGGTGCGAGCGTGCTGGAATACGCCACCTCGTGGGCGATGGAACGGCTGTTCCACGCGCGGTGGTGGGACTATACGGATTTCCGGTTCAATCTCAACGGGCGCATCTGCCTGCTGGGAGCCGTGGTGTTCGGTCTGGGCGGCGTGGTGATCGTGCGGGTCATCCAACCACAGGTGGAGTACTGGACGGGACTGATGCCCCTGCCGGTGGTGCATTGGCTGTCGATTGTGTGTCTGCTGCTGCTGATCATCGACCTGACGGTCACGGTGGCCGGCATCGCGCATTTCGACGACAGCCTGGCCGCGTTCACCGATATCGTGCAGGGATACGCGGCGAAGGCCGGCGACCATTGGCAGTGGGGCCGCGACGCGCTGCGCGGCAGGATCCATGACTGGGCCGAATCCTCGCAGGAGGTGCTGTCCGGTCTGCGCGACGTGGCCGCGCTGATGCTTAACGAACAGCAGCGCCGCATGATCGAGTCGTTCCCCCACTTGAAGTCCGTGAACTACGACCGCGTGCTGGAAACCATCCGCGAGCTGCTGCGCCGCAACTGATATGACGCGGCAGCTCGCTCAGCTTTGCAATACCGGGATCGTCGAAATGGCGGAATCGATGGCGGGCGCGGATACGGTGTCCGAGCCCTTGTAATCGGTGATGCCGGCGCCGGTGTTGGGATGCTGCGACGAATAGATCTGATCGCCGCAATAGGCGACCAGCAACACCGCCGCGATGACGGCCAGTACGCGCACGTTCGCCCGACGCAGCAAGTCGTCAAGCGCCGGGGCGAGCAGGTAGACAATCGCCAGGCCGCCCAGTCCGAACGTGAGCAGGCCCTCGGCGCAGATGCGGCCGTTCAGGTTCAGGAAGTACCCGGTGTAATCCCACCAGCGCTGCCCGTCGTGCGTGATCTCCAGATACCAGGAGGAGAAGTATTCGATCGCGCCACACAGCACCATCGCGGCCACGAACTCCAGGGCCGGCTTGCTACGCAGCTTCTTGAGCAGCACGAGGATGGCAATGCCGCCGGTGCCGTAGATCGGCAGCCAGGGGCCATGCAGGGTGCCGCGGTTGACGAACATGCCCTCGGTGATGAACGCCAGCGTGACCTCCCAGACCCAGCCGACGAAGCAGAAGATGAAGAACATCATGATCAGGTTGAGTACCGTGTAGCTGCGCGTGGCGTCCGGGCCGGAGATCGTCTCCACCTTGGTGCGGATCGGGGCCGGGGCCAGACGGCCGGGGTAGCAGCGGCCGTCCAGGATGTCCTGGGCATGGTCGAGCGCGTCCACCTGCGCCTCGTGGCGCTGCCAGGCGTCCACCCTGCCGTTGCGTCGCAGCGTGATGCCGAACCAGTCGGCCAGGAATCCGGTGAACCCGGTCGGACGCTGCGCGTGCTCGCGGGATGTGGAGGCGATCGCCTCCACGGCGTCGGCGTAGA